>Ga0210394_10001642_pt1 | contig 34511 bp, 29 predicted proteins | sample IncBWC12MmetaG_FD_160121 | JGI IMG/M metagenome (GOLD analysis project Ga0210394, IMG submission 160121) | Forest soil microbial communities from Barre Woods Harvard Forest LTER site, Petersham, Massachusetts, United States - Inc-BW-C-12-M | ecosystem: Environmental > Terrestrial > Soil >... | reverse complement strand
AGAATCAATTCATCTTGAGAAATCACGCAACCCAAATTTCTGCTCTCCCCGTTCACTACGACGCTTGGTCGCAAACGTACCATTCTAACATGCGCGCGAAAATGGCAGGCGCCAAGCGATGAAGCTCTGGGAACTTGGGCTCGCGATTGGCGGAGCGATTTGTTTGCTTCTGGGAACCGCATGGATCCGGCACGGCGAGCTGCCTAGAAAAGACTTCGTTCTGGATGCGGGCATCTGCCGGGTTCCGGTTACCGAGTACGATCCGCCGGCGAGTGTGAGTCCCGCCGGATCTGCGATTGTGCTTCACGGACTCTCCGCGAATCGCAGGGTGATGACATATCTGAGCGAGGATTTCGCGGGGCATGGTTTGCGAACCTACGCGCTGGATTTACCGGGCCATGGCGATAATCGCGAACCATTTACATTTCCGCGCGCGCAGCTATGCGCGACCGCTGCGGTGGAAACCCTGATTCGCAACGGCACGATTGACCCACGCACGACGGTGCTTGTGGGTCATTCGATGGGGGCAGCGATTGCGATTCGGATGGCGGATCGCGAACCGGTGCTTGCGACGATTGCGATTTCACCGGCGCCGATGAAACTGCCGATGCGGATGCCGGCGAACCTGCTCGTGTTCACTGCGCAATTTGATATTCCGCCGCTTGCGAAGGAAGCGAAAGACTTGCAGACGGCTGCCGGAGGCGATAGGAACGCGCCAGAGGATTTTGCGCAGTTGCGCGCGTTTGAGTTCGAACGTATTCCGTTTGCGTCGCATACCAGCTTGTTGCTAGATCGCCGCGTCGCACACCGGTCAGAGTTGTGGGCGATGCGGGCATTGTTCCCAAATGTGGCGACCGAGACTTTAGCCTTGAACGTGGATCTAGCCACTTACGAAACGTTCAATTTTGGCCGAAGACGCTTGGCGGGCGCTGTGCTGGGGCTCGTTGGCCTCGTGCTACTTTTTCCGCTCGCGGCCAGTGGTATGGTCCAGTTATTCGCTCAAATATTTCGAACCGCGATGAATCGAGCAGATTTTGCACAGGCAACCGATCCGCATGGTGACCCACAAGTCGATTCATCCAATCGAGTCCCCAGTTCCTTGCTAATCCTGATCGAAGGAATTGTCTGCGCGCTGACTGGAGTGGTGGTATTGATTCTCTTCGTTCCGTTGAAATTCCTGCATCTGTACTCCGGCGACTATCTGGCATCGCTGCTGCTAATTTACGGGGCGCTGATGCTCATTTTGAATCGCTGGGCGGGGCGCGCGGCATTTTCGCTTGATATAGCGACGAAAATCGCAGCCGCCGTGCTGGGCATTGGCACCATCCTCGCAGTTGGGGCGTGGCTGAACTGGCAATTGACGGACGGTTGGCTCAACGCGCAAAGGTGGCTGCGGTTTTGCGCACTCGTACCGGTGCTGTGGGTTTTTGCCTATGCCGAGGAGGTAGTGCTCGGCCCCGTGAATTCGGGCGGTCGCCGGACGGTTCGATTTGCGCTGGCGATGGCGCTGCGGCTCGAGATCTGGCTCGTTTGCGTTTTTGCCTACTACGAAATGCTGGGCGGGCAAGTGTTGATCTTGCTGCTTGTGACCGCTTTCGCGGTATTTTCCATATTGCAGAGACTCGGTACTGATGCGTTACGGAGGCGCACAGGCTCCGCCCCGGCTGCCGCACTCTTTGGTGCTATACTCGGCGCTTGGTTGATTGCGTCGGTGTTCCCACTAACCTGACCCGCGGAATGAAACAAATCGCAATTGTCGGAGGCGGTCCTGCCGGTGCGCTCTGTGGCGAGCGGCTGGCGACGGCTGGATTTGAAGTAACAATTTTCGATGAGCGGCTAGCGTGGGAGAAGCCTTGCGGGGGCGGTCTGACACACAAGGCCATCGAAACCTACCCTTTTCTGCTCGAAAGTTCACATCCGAAAAAGATTATCCGCACGGCTGAACTGATTTCGAGCCGCGGCCATCGAGCCCGTTTCGAAATGGACAATCCGATCGTTATTTATGCACGGAAGGTTCTGAACGGACTCTTGTTGGATCGGGCTGTGGCGGCTGGATGTACGGCGATTCGTTCGCGGGTCACTGAAATCGATACAAACTGCGCGCGAGTGAAACTATCTGCGGGGAAAGAAGAGGCTGAGGTGGATTTCGCGGTGCTCGCTGCGGGCGCGCGCAACCAATTGCTGCCGGAGACCACCGCTCTGGGTGCTCGCGATCTCGAGATGACGCTGGGCTACTTCGTTCCGACTGAGGAAGACATCCTGAAAGTTAAGTTCCTGAAACAATTCGAAGGCTACCTCTGGTCGTTTCCAAGGGCGGACCACATTTCGGTGGGTATCTGCGCGAAATTGGGCCAGAGTTCGAGCCAGGAATTACGCCGGCATCTCGAAGATTTTATTTCCGAAGAAAATATTCCCATGGAAGGCGCACAGCTTTACAGCCACGTGCTGCCGTCGCCCCAGGCACAGACGATTCGCGGCCGGAGGATTGCCGGAAGAAATTGGGCGCTCGCGGGGGACGCGGCTGCTTGTGTTGACCCGATTACAGGCGAGGGGTTGTATTACGCGCTGCGTTCTGGTGATTTGCTCGCGCAAGCGATCGCGGAAGGCGAGCCGCAGGCTTACCCGGAGCGATTGCGCGCTGCGTTCTCCGCTGACTTGGAATTCGCAGCGAACATCGCACGCAAAGTGTTTCGCGGCACCTTCCTTGGCGGCGCGATCACCACTCGAATGGTTCAGCTGATCAATTACTCTCCAACGTTTCGCGACTTGATGCGCGATATTTTCAGCGGCTCACAGGAATATCGCGGACTAAAGCAGCGGCTGTTGAGCCAGCTGGGGATTACGATGGCTGAATTCGCGCACAGTTTTCTCGATCCGCGCTGCGTTCGTGGCCCTGCAGAAGCCGCGACGCGCGAACCTTTCTGATGATGACGCAGAAAGAGCGCCCGCGCATAGGCCTGGAAGCTGCGATAGAGAAAATCGTTCCTCGCGAATGGACTCTCGCCCACTTCAATTCACAACTGCCGGCCGTACTTTCAACGCCCGCGATGATTGGAATGATGGAAATAGCGGCGGCCCAAGCGGTTCAGGCGGACTTGCCGGCTGGAGCGATTACCGTTGGAACGCGAATCGAAGTGGACCATTTGAAAGCGGTGCCGGAGGGAACATCCGTCCGAGCCACGGCGCGGCTAGTGGAACACAAGGGACGCTTCATGATTTTCGAGGTGGAGGCTAGCGCCGGCGAACACGTGATTGGCCGCGGCCGTGTCTATCGAGCGATCGTCGAACCGGAAAACTTTCACGCAAAAGCCCACACACGAAAATCCTGAGCGAGCGTTCCTCCTTAAAAAACAGCCGCCCCAGAAATTTTAAGGTCGCAGTGCCTTAGTTGTTTTTGGGACTCGCCGCCTTGAGGATGAAAGCTGCTACATTGTCGTGCAGGGCTTTCAGCGAGGCCGAGCGTGCATAAACCATGTGTCCGGACTCGTAAAACTGAAATTCGATGTTCTTCTGCAATTTCGCCGGAATTGCTAAATGCTGCATTTCATAGACGCCTTCGTAAAACGGCGTGGCGAGATCGAAATAGCCGGCATTCAGCAGTATTTTCAGGTCCGGGTTATATTTCATCGCCATCGCCAGGTCGGGCATCACGTTCGTTGCCATCGGCAGCGGTAGAGGAGATCCCGGCGGCTGATGCAGGAAATTCCACGTCTTCCAGATCTCGATTTCGGGCTTGAAAATCTTGTTCTCGCCAAACTTCAATTCCTTTCGCACGTAATCATTGAACGCGGAAACATACGCCGATCCGATCGCCGCTGATTGAGGATCGTATTCCGCCTCTTTGCTGAGTGGATCCAATGTGGGGCCGGAAAAGCGCGTATCGAGGCGGCCAGTCGTCGTGCCCGTGTCGTCCTGAAGCGTTTTCTCGAATTCTCCGCCGTTAATGCGCAGATCTGCTTTCTCGATGTATTCCACTGGGAGACCCGTGTACTGGTGCAGCTTTTGGGCGATCGCCTTGCGCTGCTCCGGCGCGAGCGTAGATCCGGCCGCGAGCGCTTGTGCGTAATCATTCATTGCAAATCGCTCGACCTCCGCCACTAGCGGTGCCAGTTCCGGGTGCGTGTCCGGTAGCTTGTGGTGATACCAGGCGGATGCGGCGTACGTCGGCAACGCGAGTTGGTAGGGGAGTTCGACGCCAGGATTAAACTGCGGACCGTCTGCGCTCAAATTAAAGTTGAATATTTGCGACAAAAGAATAACGCCGTTGAAGTCCACAACCCGTTCCGTTTCGAGCACATTGACCAGTACAGCGGATCGCGTGGTGCCGTAACTTTCGCCGAACATAAATTTAGGCGAGTTCCATCGTCCATATTTGCTTAGAAACTGCACGATGAAATCGGCGAACGCCTGCGCGTCCTGATCGACGCCATAGAACGCCTTTTCGCGATCCTTGCCGCTGATGCGGCTGAAGCCAGTTCCAGGCGCATCCACGAAGACAAGATCGCTCACGTCGAGGAGGCTGTAATCGTTGTTGACCACCGGATATGGCGCGGCCGGCGTATGGGAATCGTCCATGGTGACGACGCGCTTCGGCCCGAATGCTCCCATGTGCAGCCATACGGTCGAAGAGCCTGGGCCGCCGTTATAGAGGAATGTGACGGGACGCGGCGCGCCTTTTGTGTCGGATTTGAAATACGCCACATAGAACATGCTGGCTTCAGGCGTCTGGCTCTTGTCGTTCGGATCTTTGTTCTGAGGGACGTCATCCCAATCCTTCGTGTGGACGACGAAAGTGCCAGCGTACGCGTCGTAGTTGATGACATTCCCGCCAACGGTGACGGAGCCTTTGCTTGCCTGTTGCTCCGGCTTAAATTGCTCCGGTTTTGCCGCGTCGGATTTGCTTGAGGGTGTGTCATCCTTGGTCTGCGCGACAGCTCGAATCGGTAACCCAACCGCTAAGATCATCGAAATGACCACCCACAAGGCAAAACTTCGCATCGAGCTATCTCCGTTTAATAAAGTGAGAATCTTACTTCTTGCCGGGAGCAAGCACACTCCGGCATTCCGCGTAAGGAATAGGATGGCGCGGTCTATTTCAATGCGTCAGCGCCCACTTGTGCGCATTGGGCATCTTGCGACGAAGTGCCGCCCGACAGTGCAATGGCGCCGACAATCTTGCCTTCGATCACGATAGGAATTCCGCCCTCCAGAGGAGTAGCTCCTTCGAGCCCCAAGTACCGCAAGCCATCGCCGCCTTTGGATACCTGGTCCTGAAACCATTTCGTTGGGCGCTTGTAGAGCGCAGCCGAGCGCGCCTTGCTGATGGCGAACTGGGCGCTTCCGATTTGCGTATTGTCAATTTTCTCGTAGTAGACGAGCGTGCCATTGGGATCGACAATGGCGAGGGCCATGGTCCAATTATTCTTGCGCGCTTCCGCGATAGCGGCAGCAGCGGCCTTTTTCGCGTTTTCGAGGGAGATTGGTGGACCGTAAGGATTCGGCATCTGCTGCGCTTTCGCACCTGCGCCACAAAGCAAAATGGTCAGGGTCGCCATGAATTTCAAAATGGATCGCGAGGACACGTTTTCTCCTCCTGATGTCCTTCGTGATTGTGCGGCATAGAGCTGTCCGCGTTGTACCGAAGGACTGGTGCCGGATTATATATCCATAATCCGTGATTCGGTGGCGAGGCGACGAAAATGACCGGCCGCGCCGCAGCCGCTTTGAAGGCCGAAGCCATAGCGCGGCAGCGTTTGACACGCCGTTCATCGGCCATCAGAATACACATGGCGTGGCGGGTGATTCGAAGGTCCTGCCTGGGGCAAATTTCATAAGTGTAAGCGGCGACTCGGCTAAGGTGTGTGCACCAGCAGCCAAACTGAAAAGCGAGGAATCATGACAATCACTTCGATGATGCGAATTTTCGCATCGGCTGTTTTGCTCGCGGCGAGCGGCACAGCTGCCATTGCTCAGACGAACGGTCCGCAGAACGATGCTTCTAGCACCTCTGCAGCGATTCATGCGCTTCTCCCCGATTGCATCGGAGCTGGAGCAACTGCGCCTGCGAGCGCCGTTGTCGCTGACGATTCGAAGAAGGGCGGGTTCGACCTCGCGAACCTGGATCGATCCGTATCCCCGTGCGCGGATTTCTATCAGTTCGCCAATGGCGGTTGGATGAAAAACAATCCGATACCGGCGGCTTACCCGCGATGGGGTTCGTTCACCATTCTTCAAGAACACAATCAGGATGTGTTGCATACGATTCTTGAAGATGCGGCGAAAGACAAGTCCGCGCAGCCGGGATCGAATTGGCAAAAGATTGGCGATTTCTATGCAAGCTGCATGGACGAGAATGCGATCGAAGCTGCGGGAATAAAGCCACTCGAACCTGAGTTCGAAAGAATCGCGCAGATGAAGGACGCCGCGAGCCTGCAGACGGAAGTAGCCCGATTGCAAAACCAAGGCGTGGACGCAATCTTCAATTTCGGCTCACAGACCGATTTTAAAGACAGCAACAGCATGCTCGCGGGCATCGGGCAGGGTGGGCTGGGCTTGCCGGACCGCGACTATTACACGCGCGAAGACGAGAAATCCAAAAAGCTGCGGGACGAGTATGTGCAGCATGTGGCGAATATGTTCAAGCTGTTGGGGGACAGCGACGACAAAGCTGCGGCGGAAGCAAAGACGGTAATGGAAATTGAGACGCGACTGGCGAAGGTTTCGATGCCACGTGTAGACCTGCGCGATCCCGACAAGGTGTACCACAAAATGCCGGTTTCGCAGTTTCAGGAGCTCGCTCCGAATGTGGATTGGGAAGGGTATTTCAAGGAGATTGGCGCGCCGCCGGTGACGCAGATCAATGTTTTTCAACCGGATTTCATGAAGGAAGTGAGCGCGGCATGGACGTCCGTTCCGCTCGCGGATTGGAAAGTGTATCTGCGCTGGCAGTTCGTTCATGCGGAGGCCTCGGCGCTGCCGAATAAGTTTGTGGACGAGAATTTCGACTTCTACTCAAGGAAATTAACTGGTACGACAGAAATCTTGCCCCGCTGGCGCCGGTGCGTGCGAGCGACAGATCAGAAACTCGGAGAGGATTTGGGACAGTTTTACGTGCAGCGCGTGTTTCCACCCGAAGCGAAGGCCAGGGCCCTCGAAATGGTTCACAACCTGGTGAACGCGCTGCGCGCTGATCTCGCGACGCTCGACTGGATGAGCCCCGCAACACGAGAACAGGCCACTGCAAAGTTGAGCGCGATCAAGTTGAAGATCGGCTACCCCGATAGATGGCGCGACTATTCTGGGTTCAAAGTGGATCGCGGCCCATACGTTGACAATTTTATCCGAGGCAACGAGTTCGAGGCCGCTTACGACCTGGGAAAAATTGGCAAGCCGGTGGACCGGAGTGTTTGGAACATGACGCCGCCCACTGTGAATGCCTATTACAACTCGACTCGCAACGAGATCGTGTTTCCCGCGGGAATCTTGCAGCCGCCCTTCTACGATCCGAATCGTGACGACGCGATGAACTATGGCGGGATGGGCTCGGTGATCGGTCATGAGTTAACGCACGGATTCGACGATCAGGGCAGCAAGTTCGATGCGATGGGGAATTTGAAAAACTGGTGGACGCCAGAGGACTTGAAGAATTTTCATGCACGCGGCGATTGCATCGTGAAGCAGTTCGATAGTTTCGAAGTGGAGCCTGGCTTGCACGAAAACGGGAAGCTTGTGGAAGGTGAGAGCATTGCCGATCTCGGCGGGCTGACCATTGCGTATGCGGCTCTTCAAAAGACGCTGGAAGGGAAGCCGGCGCCCGCCCCGATCGACGGCTTTACGGCCGACCAAAGATTTTTCCTCGGTTGGGCACAAGTTTGGGCGGGCAACATGCGGCCGGAGTATGCGCGGATGATCGTCAATACAAATCCGCATCCTTTGGATAGTTACCGGGTGAACGCGCCGGTTTCGAACATGCCTGCGTTCTCCAAGGCGTTTGATTGCGGCGCGGATTCGAAGATGGTGCGTCCAGCAGGGGAACGGTGCAGAATTTGGTGATTTAAGCCGTTGGCGCGGCCAACGGTTGTTGAGAAATAGTCGGCGGCGATTCATGGGCCGGAGTGGCGACCAGGATGGCGCGTTGATGCTCCCGGTACCAGATGCATTCGCTCGCGCGCTGCCACAAGCGGCAAGCCTGCCAGAAAATGATCAGGAATTGAGAAAGCAGGAACGGAGCGAGAATCGATTCGGGATGCAGATGTGTCATCCAGATGTGTAAACCGGCTGCGAAAACGATCCACGAGACCACACTTACCCGCAGATATAGCCAGTAGAGAGAGAAAAAATTCTGTCGCAACAAAGTGGCAGAACGGCGAAGGGCTTTGCGCATCCGGCGCTCGTCTTCGGCGACGGCGATCACCTGCGCCATATCGAACCAGACGCGGATACAGATCAATATCAACAAAACTACGACCACGGCAGCCTCGAAGAAATGAACCGCCGGCATTGGCGAGATCGATTGCTTGTCAATGCGATCGTACGTTCGGTGCGCGATTCCGCCAAGAATGAAAACCGGAATCAGAACAATCAGAAGATAAATTGTCAATCGGACGAAGCGCCAGAAATGGTGGCCGCAAGCTTCGAAGAATGCGCCGGCATGAAGCCGCTGGCCGGAATAGTAGGTAGCAAGGATTCCGCCTGTCGCAAAGATCATGAAGACCGTGAAGAGGATCGCGGCCGAGAGGGAAGCCGAAATCGATCCCCCGAATGGCGATTCGGGATTCGCGGCGAGCGAACCGAGAGCTCCAAGATTGAATCCGTGCACAAGCTCACCGGCGGCTAAGCTATGGTCGAGAATTGCGCCGATGCGTTCATTGGTCCCGCGAGTCGCGAAATAGGCCAGCACGAAATTCACAACGTAAATCAGCCAGAGAACGCGTTGACGACCCCATACGAGCGAGGCACCGGAGAAAAAGGTTCCCCGTGTTGCGTCTGCCATTACGAATCCTCCGCTTCCAAATCCCGGCTACGCAATCCATGCGAGCAGTTGCGCCATCCACTCGCTGGCAAAACCCAAGATGTTCGATAGCTTTTTTGTGGCGCGAGCTTCGGGTTTCACGATGTAGCTGTTGTCAAAGAAATCGCGGTCCAGCCAGATCTGATGCCCCGGGTCGATTTCCGCCGATACTAGCTGAGACTGTCGATCATAGACATAGCGAACCCATCGGTCGCGGCCGGCCCAATGCTCAGTCACAGACTGCTTGTCGTCGAACGTGATTTTGACGTCGACTGGAAATACAAAATCGTCCTTACGCTGCACGGTTACATAGGTGCGATAGAGCACATCGCTATTCTTAGCCGCCGTGTTATCGGGCTCGTACCAATTCACGGGGTCGGAATGCGCATCGAGGATTTTGTAGTCAAGCATTTGGGTGCCAGAGATCGCTTGATCGAAATACCAGCGCAGATCCTTGCCGGACACCTCTTCGACAGTTTTGATGAAGTCTTCGCTGGTAGGGTGGGTGAAGCGATAGCGCATGAAATAGGTGTGCAATGCTTGCCGCAAAGTTTCTTCGCCGATGATTTTCTCGAGGGTCAGCAGGACAGTGGCTGTCTTCCCATAGGTGACGGCGCCATAGGCGCCGCCGTCGTAGAAACGCCAGGCGAAGCGATTGATTGGATCGGTATCGGGCTTCGCGAGATATGAGAAACGCTGCTCGTCATCCTCCCCAATCTGAGCGAATGGGAGATCGAAAACCGAGGTGTACTTGCCGTAGAGCGCGTCCATGCCTTTCGTTTCCATGTAGCTGTTGATTCCTTCGTCGAGCCATGCCTCCTCGAATTCATTTGTTGCCACCATTCCATACCAGTACTGGTGGCCGAACTCATGTTGCGTGACTAGCTCCGGAAGAAGCGCGCCTTTCGGCATAAACCAATTGGTGTCCGCGGTGATAAGCGTCGGATATTCCATGCCTCCAGCCTCGTAGCCGCCGTGCGGAGGATCGATTACGGTGAGCCGATCATACGGATATGGGCCGATCCATTGATCGTAAAGCGTGAGCGTGCCCTTCAAAACTTGAATGTAGCGCGGGGCAGACGCCAGATTTCCTGGCGACATCAAGACATGAAGCTTCACGGTGCCCGCGCTGCCGGTCCAGGAATCTTCAACGTCGGTGAAGCTCGGGCTCGCGCCCCAGGAAAAATCGTGGACGTCCTCGGAGTGGAAGGTAAGCGTCTTCGTGCCGTCGGGGTTGATGGTCGATGAAACGAGATCGCCTCCCGCACCAACGATTTCGTTTTGAGGCAGCGTCACCTTTACATCGAACGTCCCGAAGTCCGCGAAGAATTCCGTCGTGTTGTGGAATTGATGGCAATTCCACGCGCCTTTCCACCACACGCCAACTTTCGGAAACCACTGGCCAACCATGTAGAAATCGCGGAGATATCCAGTTCGCGCCACGACTTCGGGCATTTGGTCGTTGAAGGCGATCTTGAATTCCACATCGGCGCCTGACGGGACGGCTCTAGGAAGTTCGATCTGCATCACGGTGTGATCGGCTGCGTTCTGGTCGTCGGGTTGGCTGAAGCGCATCTGGTTCGTAAGGTCGCCCATCCCCGTGACTTCGAGATGCGAGATGTTGATCGCTCCGAAATGCTCCGGCTTCCACTCGTAGTCGGGATCATCGCGTCGCTCTTCAGAAATGAACGTGGATCGAGGTTGAAAGGCATTCAAATACAGATGAAAAGGAAACGTTTTCTGTGGCTGGCCGGTGAGGTTCCGGTAGCGCAGAGTTTCGGTCGCAACGATCGTGTGCTTCGCGGTGTCGAGATGCGCGTCGATTTGGTAGGCGACCACACGGGTCGATAGGGTTTTCTGCTTTGCCCCCTCGGGCGCGGTCACGCGCGCTGCCGAAGCAGCGTGTCGGCTGACGGTTGTTTGACCCGATCCCGCTGGGAAGCCCGCAAAAGCCAGCGCCAGAACGATTTGAAACCTCATCAGCCTCCAATGCCTCGCAAAGCCACTAAATCATCCCTAAAGCGTGCGGAAAGAATATGATACGTAGAGCATCCTAGCAAGCGAGGTTCGCAAAGTCTTCGCGGCATGAGAGCTCACGGTTAGCTCCAGGTGACCCCGGATGGCGCTAAAGTTGACGCGTCCTCCCTTCAACGACTAAACTCTAATTATCTGGGCGTACTTCTCGCCCCCTTTTCGTGCGAGCGATTCAGGAGCGGTCGTAATCTCATGGTTTCACCCGTGTTACAGCATCGACGCCACCAGCAGATTCTGTCAGACGTGGTGCGTGAGTACATCGAGACGGGCGAGCCCGTCTCTTCCCGCAGTGTTGCGCGACGGCATGTCGACCCGCTGAGTCCTGCAACGGTGCGCAACGTGATGGCAGACCTTGAAGATGGCGGCTTTCTTTATCAACCGCATACTTCGGCCGGACGAGTGCCCACAGCGGCGGCATATCGGTTTTTCGTTGAGCAGGTTACGGCGCAAGCGTCCGCGAGTCCCGAAGACAGACTGTGGATCCGGCGGGAGCTTGAAGCCGCAAACACGCCAGAGGCTGTGATGGAACGCGCCAGTCACGTTCTGGCAGCCGTCTCCCGCGGACTCGGAATTTTCATCGCCCCGCCCCTGGCACGCAGCGTGGTGGAGCACCTTCGGTTTCTGCTGTTGCCGGATAATCGGGTGCTGGTGGTGTTGGTTGCTGCCGGCGGCCAGACACGGGACAAGTTGATCCGGCCGGAGCGACAGTTCCGTCAGGAAGATTTGGATCAGATCGCGGCTTATTTGAACCACCACTACATCGGGTGGACAATCGAAGCGATGCGCTCAGATCTACGGTCGCAGCTTGCGCGCGACCGCGAACGCTACAGCCAGCTGGCAGGCGACGCTTTGATGCTGTGCGATCCGAGCGTTCTGGGCGACATCGACGAGCGCAAGATTTACGTGGAGGGAGCCGCGCAAATGGCGGCCTCGCCGGAATTTGCGAATCAGGAGCAATTGCGCGAGTTGCTCGAGACAATTGAAGAAAAAGATCGTTTGATCGCGATTTTGAGCGGATGTATCGAGGCGCCGGAGCCGGTGCACGTCGAATTGGGAGTGGACCAGATTTCGAATGCGGGAAAGCACCTGGCTGTTGTGTCGGCATCTTATTCGTCGGAAGGCGAAGTTCAGGGCACGCTGGGCATCGTCGCGCCGATGCGGATGCATTACGAGCGCGTGATTACGGCCGTGGCCTTTATGTCGCAATTCTTTTCCGAGGAAAAAGAGGGGAGTTAGAGAGTGGCAGCGCAGAAGAGCCAGAAAGAAGAAGAACGGCCGAGACCAAGCGTCGTGCCGGTGGAATCAAGCGCCGACGATGCGGATTCGGCGGCTGCCCCTTGGCCAGAGTCGGCGCCGGCCGAGCAGGTGCAAAAGCTCGCAGCCGAGAAACAGGATCTGACGAACACGCTCGTGCGCTTGCAGGCCGACTTCGACAATTACCGCAAGCGTACCGAGAAAGAGCGTGACCAGGCGAGGCATCGCGGAGTCGAAAATCTTATTGAGCAACTCCTCCCAGTGCTGGACGGTTTCGATCGAGCACTCGCCGCCCACGACGATCCCGCCTATGAGGATTATCGCAAGGGTTTTGAGCTGATCCGGAAACAGCTCTGGGACTTACTCGCCAAGCAGGGAGTGCATCGAATTGAGTCTATTGGCAAAGAATTCGATCCCAATGTGCATCATGCTGTGGAGCACGTGCCAACGACCGATTATCCAGACGGTGCGGTGATCGAAGAGTTCCAGCCGGGTTACATATTTCACAATCGCGTGCTGCGCCCAGCAATGGTGCGCGTGGCGAGCGGCCGCCAGAATTGATCAGGCTGAGGCTTTTTCGCTCGAGAAAAGCTAATCCACGCTTAGAAATGCAAATTTAATTGATCGAAACTTACGCTTAGTCGGGACAAGGACTGAAAAGAAGCGATGGCACCCAGCAAACAGCAGGATTTCTATGAAGTATTGGAAGTAACACGCGATGCGTCAGCGGAGCAGATCAAGTCCGCGTACCGCAAGGCGGCGATGAAGTGGCATCCGGACCGCAATCCGGAGAATAAGCACGAAGCGGAGCTTAATTTCCGCGCTGCGGCCGAAGCCTACAGCGTGCTTTCCGACCCGCAGAAGCGCTCGATTTACGATCGCTTTGGCCACGCGGGATTGGGCAGTCGCGGATTTGAGGCTGGCGGATTCAACGCTTCTATCTTCGAGGATTTTCAAGATATTCTCGGCGACCTGTTCGGCTTTGAGGATATTCTCGGCGGCGGACGCCGTCGCGGAGGGCGGGGGCAACGCGGTCAGCGGGGCGCCGATCTGCGCTATGACATGATGCTCACGTTTGAAGAAGCGGCGACGGGCGTCAGCACGAAGATTCACGTTTCGCGGCGCGAAGCCTGCGAAGCCTGCCACGGAACAGGCGCGAAGTCCGGCACTGGGATGTCGACCTGCAAGACGTGCGGCGGCCGAGGGCAGGTTTCTTACAGCCAGGGGTTTTTCTCTATCACCCGCACATGCCCCGCGTGCCAGGGAGTTGGCCAGGTGATTCGTGATGCTTGCGTCGCCTGCCGCGGTCAAGGCCGCATCGAACGCGAACGAACGCTCGAAGTCGGCGTTCCTGCCGGAGTGGATTCAGGCACCCGATTGCGGATGGCAGGGCATGGCGAGCCGGGCACGAACGGTGGTCATGCTGGCGATCTTTATATCTTTCTCGAAGTGAAGGAGCACGCGTTCTTTGAGCGTCGCGGAGCAGACCTCTACTGCACGATTCCGGTGAGCTTGTCACAGGCGACCCTGGGCACCACCATCAAAGTCCCCACGCTTTCCGGCGAAGAGGACCTCGAGATTCCGGAAGGAACGCAATCCGGCCAGATCTTCCGTAAAAAATCGAAGGGTCTACCCAACCCGCACGGCGGACGCGGCGATTTGTACGTGAGCGTTCGAGTCGAGATACCTGCCAAGGTGACCCGCGAGCAGCGCCGATTGCTCGAACAACTCGGACAGACAATGAAAGTAGAAAACAAGCCGATCGAGCGAGCGTCTACTTTCTTCGACAAAGTGAAGGATATTTTCGGCTAGAGTTCAGGACAGCGATGCCATCTCGCCCAGATATGGCCGCTCGGGCGAAATCAAACAGTGTGCCCTCGTTTCGCCGCGCCCGCTGCTGACCAAAGAAGTTCCTGTAGTTCGTGTCAGTTTTTACGGATTTGTAACGTAGCGCAGGCATAGCCCTGAATTTACCTCGCATTTAACTGTGCTACATTCTGGGGTTCCAGGATGGCCAGGATTCGCATTGACAGCGCTCGCGGAAGATACGTGGTGGTCTGTTCGCGCGGGAATGTTTCTCGCGTGCCGCAGCTTATCGGCAACCACAATCGGGCCGGCGAGATTTTCTTTCTATCTTCGCCCCGGGTCTGGAGCTACTGGGGCAGGAAACTAACGGGGAAGACTCGCCGGACCCGAAGCGCCACGATTCTATTCGATGACAGCGAGCCGGCCAAGCGGCTCGCCACCGTGGAAAAAATCGCGCGCGCGCTGATCAGCCTGGGTGCGGATCGCGACGCAACGTTGGTAGCCGTCGGCGGCGGAGTGGTAGGAGATGTCGCTGGGTTTGTTGCAGCCACCTATTTGCGAGGCGTTCGCCTCGTTCATGTTCCCACCACTCTTGTGGCGCAAGTGGATAGCGCGGTCGGCGGGAAAACGGGCGTAAATCTTCCGGAAGGGAAGAACCTCATCGGCGCGTTTTACCCGCCGGAGCTGGTCATCGCCGATCCGGATGTTCTTGGCACGCTGCCTCACCGGCAGTATCGAGCTGGCTTGTACGAGATCATTAAGTATGGCGTGATCGCTGATGCGGCCCTGTTCCGCTATCTCGAACGGCACATGCTCGCCCTGCTGCGCCGGGATCGCGGCGCGCTCGAATTCGTGATTCCAAGATGCATCGGAATCAAAGCGAAAATTGTTTCCAAAGATGAACGTGAAAGCGGCCTGCGGCAGGTTTTGAATTTCGGACACACTCTCGGTCACGCGCTGGAGACCGCTACGGGTTATAAAAAGTTTCTGCATGGAGAGGCGGTAGGTTACGGCATGATTTTCGCGACGCTCCTTGCGCTTGCGGTTGGAAAGTTTGACGTAAAGGACGCGGCGCGAATTGTCACCCTGATTCTATCTGTCGGGCCGCTCCCCCGAATGCCGTCGCTTTCAGAATCACATTTGCGATCGCTATTACTGAGCGACAAGAAAGTCTATTCCGGAGAGGTCGGCTGGGTACTGCCCTCCGTTATCGGAAAAGCGAAATGGGGAATCGCAATACCGTGGCGGATCACTAGCGCGAGTTTTCGCGCGTTGCCCGGACTCGTTGACGATTGGCAGCGACGCGGAACGAGGTCCGGAGGTTGGCACAAAGCATGAAAATCTTCGAACCATCGTCCTCGCAAGGTTTGGGGGCCCGTCCGAAAGGCGCTCGCGACGAGCGCGATTCCGCCCGCCGCGTGCGCGATATGTTCAGCGCTATTGCGCCTCGATATGACATGCTCAACCACCTCCTTTCTTTCTCGATGGACAACAGATGGCGCCGGCTGACGGCGGAAAAATTCCGTCGCATTCTTCGGCGTACCGACGCTCGCGTCCTTGATTTGTGCTGCGGCACGGGCGACCTGGCCTTCGCGTTCGAGCTTGAGCGAGTAGACGTGATCCGCGACTCTACAGCGCATCGCATGCCAATCTTAGGTTGCGATTTTGCCTATCCCATGGTGGAACGCGCCCGGAAAAAAGCCCGAACTGATTCGCATACGGCCGAATTTATCAATGGCGACGCGCTGAATATGCCGTTTCCCGACGCGAGTTTTGACCTCGTGGCTTCGGCCTTCGGATTTCGGAATCTCGCCAACTACGAGCGCGGCTTGCGCGAAATAGCGCGCGTGTTGAAGCCAGGCGGTCGAATCGCAATCCTCGAATTTTCTGAGCCAACGAATAATGCGATGGCCGGCATGTATCGTTTCTATTTCAAGCGCATCCTGCCTGTCATCGGCGGAGTGATTTCGGGTAATAAGGCAGCCTACGCATACTTGCCCAGTTCGGTGTCGAACTTTCCGACCCCGCAGGAACTCGGGAAATTGCTGTTCAAAGCCGGGTTTTTGGGCGTCCGCCATCAGGCATGGAATTTTGGAAGCGTTGTGCTTCACATGGGACGTCTGCCTGAACCGGGCAAGACCCTAATTGAACCCGAAGACAAACCCGTCGGTGGGTTTTGGAAAGAGCGGCGGAAGCATCCCAGAGGGGAATCCAAAGAAGCGAAAACTTAGTTATCGAGCCCCAGGTTCCGGATCTTGTGAAGGAGCGTCTTATAGGACACGCCCAATTTTTCGGCCGCGCGCGTTTTGTTCCATTTCGTCTCGCGCAGCGCATTCTGGATTTTGAACCGCTCCACATGCGCCACGGCGCGTTGAGACACTTCCTCCAGCGGACCCTCCCATAAAAATTCATCCGCCACCATGTGCTCGGGCAATTGCTCGGCTGTCGGCCGCGCGGAAGGCAATTGCAGGCCAGCTACGTCGATGTCCGAACCATTCGCAAGGATTGCAGCCCGCTCGATCGCATTTTGTAGCTCGCGCACATTACCCGGCCAAGGGTAGGTAAGCAGGCGTTCGCGTGCGTCTTCCGTGAGCGCGAGTCCCGGTTTGCGAAATTCGCGTTTAAAGCGCTCGAGGAAATGCTCGGCGAGCAATAGTACGTCGTCGCCGCGCTCCCGCAAAGGCGGAATCGTAATCGGCACTGCGGAAATCCGGAAGTAGAGGTCCTCGCGAAACGTCCTGTCCGCCACCGCAGCGTGCAGGTCTTTGTTCGTCGCTGTGAGAATTCGAACGTTCACCTCGATTTCCTGGGTCCCGCCCACGCGCTCGAATCGCTTTTCTTCCAGCACGCGCAGAAGCTTGCTTTGCACTGCGAGAGGCAGCTCGCCGATCTCGTCCAAGAAGAGGGTTCCGCGATGAGCTAACTCGAGCTTGCCGATTTTTCGCGCGCCGGCTCCTGTAAACGCCCCTCGCTCGTGGCCGAAGAGCTCATTTTCGACCAGCCCTTCGGGGATCGCCGCGCAGTTCAGCGCCACAAAAGAATGGTCCGCGCGCGGGCTCAGGTGATGGACTGCGCGAGCGAAAAGCTCTTTTCCCGTGCCGCTTTCGCCCAGAAGCAGCACCGTAGAATCCGTTGCAGCCACGCGCTGGGTCATCTGGCTCGCGTCTTTCATACTGGGATGTTCGGCGACGATTCGCGGGAATCCGTAGTGCGCGGCATATTCTTCTCGCAGCAGCAGGTTTTCTCGCAGAAGCTCTTGTTGCTTCGTAGCCCGATCGAGCAGAAGTTTCAAATGATCCAGATCGACCGGCTTCTGAATGAAATCGAAGGCCCCCTCTTTCATTGCCGTTACAGCTTCTTCTACGGACCCATAGGCCGTCACGAGAATCACGGGCAGAGTCGGTTCCACACGGCGAGCCTCGCGGAGGACGTCCAATCCTGAACTGCCCGGGAGCTTTAGATCTGTGAGGACCAGCAGGTAGCGGCGCGCGCGTATCTTGTCGATTGCCGCGTTCCCGTCGGGCGCTTCCTCCACGGAATAATCTGCGCGCTCGAGCGCCTTGCGCAGCATGGCCCGAAGCTCGGGCTTATCTTCGACAAGGAGAATTGGCTCCATGGAAACTGGCTAACGAGCCCATCCGGGATCGCCGCCCGCCTGGCGAAGGTCGTCCTCTGCATCAGAGATGGCCTGCTTGTCGGCTTCAATTTCTTTTTCCTTGGCCGCGATCTTCGCAGTTTTTTCATTGATATCGCTGCGAGTCAGTTCCTGCTGCATGGCTTTCACGGGATCGTTGTAATACTGCAGATTAAGCACTCCGAGCTCTCGTTGCATCACTTCGAGGTCTGCCTGGTCCTGTTCGAGCTTGTGACGCAATTTTTCGAATCGCGCCCGCCATTTGTCTTCATCGCTTTTTGCGGCCTTGTCGGACTTCGCAGCGTCGCTCGGAGCATTCTCGGCATTCTCCGCGGCGGGTGGCTCCTCGCCGACGGCTGATATCCCGCCCTCTTTCGGAATATTGTCGTTCGTAATGACTTTGGCCTGCTTGGGTGTGTCTTTCTTCTGTTCGCGGGCGCGGCGAGCTGCTTCGGCCAGTGATTCCTGCGATGTAGAAGCTGCTTGCGGTGGTGCCTGCGCGGCGCTCTGCGATGCCGCAGAGTCCGGCGAAGCCTGTTTTGCCGCATCCTGCTGGCAATAGCTGCTCGGCGCGAACGCCGCAATCGCAGCAATTGCCGCCAAACACAGTGCTCTGCGCATAGCTACGCCTCCCGAGAGGCACCTATGGGATAGGCCCTGGATATAGTTTAGATGCGAGCGGCTTCGGAGGGGAATAGCGACGGCGAGGGCTCCTGCCGCAAAGGTAACCACAGCAGGAACTCCGCGCCTCCGCCCGTGCGGTTGCGAGCTTCAATGCTGCCGCCATGCTGCAGTGCCACCTTTTGGACCACGGCCAGTCCCAGGCCGGTCCCCTCGGATTTCGTGGTGTAGAACGGGAGAAAAATCTTGGGCAAGTCCGCCTGCGGTATGCCCGGTCCATTATCTGCAATACAGATGCGCTGCCACTTCTTTCCGCCCAGTTCCTCAATCGTACCCGAGACAGTCAGGCGGGCGCTGCCACCGGATTCGCGGGCGGCTTCCGCCCCATTGCGCGTCAGGTTGACGAGCGCTTGGCGAAGCAGTGCTTCGTCGCCGGGCAGATCTTCGAAAGCTCCTTCGCATTCGACCGCGCATCCCGGATTCGCCTCCCGCAGTTCTTCGGTGACGCGCTCGACGAGCGTCTTCATTGGCACCGTCTCGTAGCAGATCTCCAGCGGCTTGGCGAAACGCAAAAATTCTGTGACGACGTGTGTGAGCGCGCGCGTCTGGTCCAGAATGCGTTCGGCAGATTCCCGAATGTCTCCGGAGCCGGGCCGCGCTTCGCTGCGAATCATCTGCGCGTAGCCGGAAATCGTGGCCAGCGCGTTCTTGAATTCGTGCGCGATACCCGCGGACATTTCTCCGAGCGCCGCCAGATTCTCTTTCCAGCGCATTTGCTTCTGCAGCGCCGTGAGTTCCGTTAGATCGCTCATCAGGCACAGTGCGCCGCTCACTTTCATCTCGGGCGGCACACCAGGAAATTCAGTTCCGGGGCGCGGGGGATTGCGAACTGCACGGAAAATCGGCGAAATCGTGACGCCGAGGTGGCGCATCTCACCTTCCGCTGTCACGTGTTCCACTTCGCCCCGATGAAACGTTCGTCCCTCGCGCAAGCACGCTGTCAGCAAGCGTGTCAGCGCCGTATCGGCGCCGAGGATTTCTTTGTAAGAGCGATATCGCAGGGTGCGGATGCCCAGCGCTTCCTCGGCAGCCGGGTTTGTGCTGCTGATCGCGCCCGTCGCATTCACCAGGAGTAGACCCGTAGGCATATTCCGGGTGACTTCCTCGGTGAGACGTTCGGATTCTTGCGCGCGCTCTTGCGCCACCAAATGTAGGCGCGCGAGCTCCTTCTCCTGCGTGCGCAGTTTCTCAATCACCCCTTGCATCGAAGCGGCCATGAACGCGGAAGCATTCTCGGGGTCAGGCACCGGAGCCGTGAACTGCCCTTCGGGTGACCCGTCGCCCCTGCGCAGGAATTTGCGCACCACTATCGCGAAAAGGATCAAAACAAGGAGTAAAACGAGGAGTCCCCCGGCCAGAAAGCCAAGGTCGAAGGGCTGAACGCCCGGGATTCGCGGTGGGATCTGGGAAACCATCACACGCCTCGTTCTCTTAGATGCGCTCTAGCTGTCATCGCACTACCAGAAGCCCCTGATACCAATATACAATCGGCGTTCCGAAAAATACCACCAGCAGCGCAGCCGTTCCCAGAAACGTGCCAAACGGCAACTCGTAATCCGAATCCTTCCGCCGCGCCACGATTACGATGATGCCCAGGACGCTTCCCAGCACCGAGCCGGTGAAAATCGTCAGCAACGTCCGCTTCAACCCGAGGAATGCCCCAGCCATCAGCATCATCTTCACATCGCCCATCCCCATCCCTTCGCGCCCGCGCAGCCGAAAATAGACTTCCGACACCAGCCATAGCAGACCGCTGCCCGCCGCCGCTCCCAACAGCGCATCCACAAATGACAGAACCGGCGCTGGCGGCGGAAACTCGAATATCCGCTTCGCGAGGGCCATTGCCGTTCCGTCTACAGGTGTCGTGAAGAAGCTCAAAAGAAGCCCTAAGCCAAAGCCCGTAAAGTTCACCACGTCAGGAAGAATTCGCTCGCGCAGGTCCGTAAAAACCAGAACCACCATAATCGCCGAGAACACCGCCCATTTGAGCGCTTCCGCCGTAAAACCAAAAGCTTCGTAGCACCCTAGAAAAAGCAGTCCCGTCAAAAGCTCCACCATTGGATACATCGCTGAAATCGGATTCCCGCATTTCCGGCATTTACCGCGCAGAAGGAGATAGCTGACGACGGGTATATTGTCATAAGGCCGGATCGGAGCCCCGCACTTGACGCAGGCCGAAGCAGGAAGAACGACCGATTTCCCGCCCGGAATCCTCACAATGCAAACGTTCAAGAAGCTGCCTATGATCAGCCCGAAAAAAAACACGAACGCCGCAATGAGCATCCCGGAAGCCACAAATCGAATGTGCCACATACGCCCAAGTCACTCAAGCCAGCTGGCAGAAACCGTGCCCGACTGCTAACGCACTTGATGCCCGACGCCTCGTTCACTCGCCGTTTTTCCCGCTTCGGCGCGTAATCCCTGCCACTCGCCCGGCTTTGGTTGGCGCCTCTGGTAAGCTGAATTGAATCAACCGCCACATGTCCCTGTTAGAACGAAAAATTCGGCGCTACGAGCACATGCGCTGGGCCCAGGAGCCCAATCGCAAGACGCTCCCCTTCGCCTGGGGCCTCGAACACATCGGCGGTTCTGCCAACGAACCCGATCCGCGCGGCTACCTCGATCATTTTGTCGAACACACGCTCGCTCACAGTGACGACTGGTACGCCACCAGTCCAGCAACGGACTATTCGCTCGACAACGGTGTCCTCACCTTCACCAGCGCCATCCAATCGCCGTGGCCAGCGAATAATCTCGTCCACGCACAATTTTTCCAGGCCCGCCACACCGGACCCGCCGTCGTAGTTCTCGCCCAATGGAATTCGCGCTGGGAAGAACAGACCGACGTCTGCCGCTGGCTCAACAAACTCGGAATCACCGCCGTCAAAATGAGCCTTCCATATCACGACCGCCGCGCCGTCCCAGGCCATCCTCGCGCCGATCATCTCGTTGGTCCCAATGTCGGTCTCACGCTCCAAGCAAATCGCCAGGCCGTTCTCGACGCCCGCCGCACTCTCCGCTGGCTCGAACAACACGGTTACGACCGCCTCGGCGTTCTCGGCACCAGCATCGGTTCGTCAATCGCGTTCGTCACCATGTGCCACGAACCAGCAATTCGTGCCGGCGCGTTCCTGCATGTCGCCACCTATTGCGGCGATGTAGTCGCAAACGGCCTCACCACTATGAACGTTTGGGAGTCGCTGCAGTCAAAGCTCTCGCAGGAAGACATCCGCCGCTACTGGTCGCCCATCAGCCCGTTTCCTTACATCCCCAAGCTTCGCGGCTCCGGAAAAAAAATCCTCGCCATCACCGGCAGCTACGATCCCACCTTCTGGCCAGAATTCACGAATGCGTTCTTCGACGAGGCCCCGAGAGGTGGCTTAGAAGTCGAGAGGTTGTCCTTACCCTGTGGTCACTATTCGATGGGAGTCGCTCCCTTCAAGTGGCTGGTTGGGTTTCGCTTCGGCACATTCCTGTTTCAATCTCTCGCTGCGTGATTACGCGCGTGGCAGAAACAATCTTCGCAAACGCTAAAGTTTGCCACGCCCTCGCCGATTACCAGGCTGGAGGTACTTCCATGGCAAATCCTGTCAGCTCAGTTTCGAGCTCTCTGCAATCCGCACACATTGCTCAGCAGGGCCCAATTCGCGACGCAAGCGCGAGCTCAGCTCCCAAGCAGCAGGCCATACCTCAAGACACGGTTTCGATCAGCAAATCCGGCGCAGCCGCAAGCCAAGCCCAAGCCGCCTCGAAAAGCGCGCAAAGTTCGAGCGATTCGGAAGCCGGCGAAGCCAAATAAAAACGCGTAGCTCTGAATCCAATCGACGGACTAGCTCAGCAGATTGCTGAAATTACCCGCCGCAATTCGCGCGGCCACGGCTTCAATATCCCGCGAAAGCGCACGGTCAGAATCCACCTTTTTCGAGACGCCGCGCAGCAATTCGTACGCCTTTTGAGTTTCAGGCCCGGTGCGAAGCGGCGCAAGCAAATCAAGCCCCTGGCAAGCAGCCAGCAATTCGATGGCTAGCACGTTCCGCAGGTTCGCGAGCATCGGTTGAATTCGCCGCGCCGCTGCCATGCCCATCGAAACGTAATCCTCTTGATTGGCGGAAGTAGGAATCGATCCAACCGAGTGCGGCGCAGCCAGCGCTTTCATTTCCGCGGCGAGAGCCGCAGCCGTCACCTGGGGGATCATAAATCCCGAATTCAACCCCGCTTCGCGCACCAAAAACGCAGGAAGCTGGCTGCCACTTGGGTTGGTCAATTGTTCCGTCCGCCGTTCCGATATTCCCGCCAGAGTGGCGAGCGCCACCGCCAACTGATCCGCCGCCATCGCCAGCGGCTGCCCGTGAAAGTTTCCCCCGCTGATCACCTCACCCGCACCGTCGCCACCGCCGCCGCCCGCAAACACCAGCGGATTATCCGTCGCACTGTTCAACTCGATCACAATCGTCGTTCGAATCTGCGCCAGCGCATCGCGAACCGCTCCGTGCACCTGTGGCACGCAACGAAGGCTGTAAGGATCCTGCACGCGCGGATCGCGCTCCGGCGAACGATGCGATTCCCGAATTTCGCTCCCGCGCGTCAGCCGTGCCAAATTCCGAGCCGTAATCAAATGCCCAGGGTAAGGACGCGCTCGCGCGATCCGTTCGTCATACGGCGCCGGGCTCCCCCGCAGCGCATCGAGCGAAAGCGCCGTCGCCACATCGGCGGTATCAACCGCAGTCTCCGCATCTCGCAGACCTAGCGCCAGCAGCGCCAGCATCCCCTGCGTTCCATTCAACAGCGCCAGACCCTCTTTAGCTTCGAGCGCAAGCGCTGAAATCCTCGCCTCTCGCATCGCAGACTCGCCGGAAAGTGCTCGTCCCTGAAAAATAGCCTCGCCTTCTCCAATCGCCACCTGCGCCAGATGCGCAAGCGGAGCCAGATCGCCCGATGCTCCCACCGACCCCTGGCACGGAATCAGAGGATGCACTTTGCGATTCAGCATCGCGCAAAGCGTCTCTACCACGATCGGACGCACGCCCGACAATCCTTTGGCAATTGCATTCGCTCGTAACACGAGCATCGCCCGCGTTTCATGCTCCGTGAGCGGTGCACCCAACCCGCACGCGTGGCTGCGAACCAGATTCAACTGCAGCTGCCGTATCTGGTCGCGAGAAATTCGCACCGACGCCATCTTCCCGAATCCGGTGTTCACGCCATACACCGCCGCATTCGATTCCACGAGCCGTTCAACCACCGCACGCGATGCGTTCATCTTTTCGCGCGCCGCCGGCGCCAGCTCCACCTCGGCGCCATCAAAAACGACGGCATAGAGTTCCGCAAGTGTCAAATGTTCGCCGTCGATTTGAATCTTACTCATCCCTTTTTCCTATCCTGGTTTCGTATCCTGACGTTGATTTCGATCGGCCCACAAAGCGGCATATCCAGCAGATGGGCGCGGGCGTTCACGCGCGGCTTTCCATCGGTAGCGGCAGGTACTTGCGATATTTTTCCGGCAATGATTTCGTCTGCCCGGCATGATCGCAAATCACATGTGTTGTTTCGCCCGTCGCAATCGTCTCGCCCGTCTCTTGATGCATAATTTCGTACGAGAACCGGACCGTCCGCCGCTGCGCAGCCGTCACGCGCGTCCGAATCGTCAGCAAATCATCAAACCGCGCCGGCCGTTTATACCGGCAGCTCGCTTCCGCCACCACCAGAAAGCTATCGTCCTCGATTTCCATCTTCTTGTATTCGAATCCAATCTGCCGGCAAAGCTCCACTCGCCCAATTTCAAACCACGTGAAATAATTCCCGTAGTACACCACGCCCATCTGATCCGTCTCCGCATACCGGACGCGGATAGTCGTATCCGCAAACTCCTTGAGCGCCAGATCCGCATCGGCGCCGGCTCGATTCTCGCTCGCCTTCTTGCTCACTGGCCGCTCCACTTCGGATCCCGCTTCTCGAGAAACGACGCGACGCCCTCGCGAAAATCAGCAGTCGCGCGGATTTCAGCATTCTCGCGCGTGGCCAGTTCAATCTCCGCCCGAATTTCAGCCTCATTGAAACGCCGTAGCAGCCGTTTCGTTCGCAGAATACTCGTCGGACTCGCAGCGATCAGCTGGGCCGCGATCTCGTGGGCCCGCTCCAGAAGCCTCTCCGCCGGCACCACCTCGGTAATCAACCCGATTCGCAGCGCCTCCGCAGCGTCCACGATGCGTCCGGTAAGCAGCAAATCCGTCGCACGTTTCTCCCCAATTTGCCGCCTCAAAAAAACCGACACCAACGCCGGAATGAACCCGATCCTCACCTCCGAATAACCGAGCTTCGCTTCCGGCGCCGCGAGTGTGAAGTCCGCCAGCGTCGCGATTCCGCAACCACCCGCGATCGCAGCCCCATTTACTAGAGCGATTACCGGGTTCGGAAATTCGTAGATGCGGTAAAACATCCGCGCCATGGCCCTCGAATCAGCCATATTCTCATCCAGCGATTGGCTGGCAATCGTCCGTAAGCCATCGAGATCCATTCCCGCACAAAAAGATTTTCCCGAGCCGGTGATGATGACGACGCGCGCAGTACCGTTTTCCACCTCGTCGAACGCCGCCATCAGTTCCTGGATCATTTGCGACGAAATCGCGTTCCGTTTTTCAGGCCTCGTAAGGGTAACGGTGGCGATTTGATTCTGTTGCTCGAGTTTGAGTGTGCTGTATGTCATCGCAGGCTTTTCCTAATCCGACGAACTAGTTCGGTTTCGACGCCGCTTCCGTGTGCGTGTACTTCTCGCGCAGTTCGCCCGTCATCGCGCACGCAATTGCGAGAGACTTGGTGTCAATCCCGGTAGCAACGCCGCGCGCCGTTAGCGTCGTCAGAATTGCTTCCGTCGGAATATTGCCCACAAGTTCGTCCCCAGCAAAAGGACAGCCGCCCAGTCCCGTGAGTGCCCCGTCAAATCGCCGGCAGCCCGCTTCGTAAGCTGCAAGCACTTTCTCCGCCGCGCGATCCGGCCGGCTGTGCAAATGCACTCCGATTTCGATCCCCGCAACAGCGCTTTTTGAGGCGCTATAAACGGCGGCCACATCATGCGGCGAAGCCGTGCCCACCGTGTCCGCCAGCGAAATCGTTCGCACGCCAATATCTTTCAGCCACACAACAGTTTCCTCTACGATCTCCGGCCCCCACGGCTCGTCGTAAGGATTGCCAAACGCCATCGAAACATACACGACCAACTTTTTCCCCGCTGCTTTCGTATCCCGCTGAATTTTCTGCACCAACTCGCGCGACTCGGCTCGCGACATATTCGCATTGGCCCGCCGAAAATACGCCGAAATCGAATACGGATAACCGATCGTCGTCACTCCCGGCGTCGAAAGCCCGCGCTCCAGCCCCTGCGCATTCACGATGATCCCGATAATCTCCGGCGCTTCGCCTGAGGGCGTTTTCACGCGGCTCAGCTCTTTCATTACGGCTTCGCTATCGGCCATCTGCGGCACGTGCTTCGGTGAAACGAAGCTCACCGCATCAATATGCCGGAATCCAAGCGAAATCAGGCTGCTCAGATATTTTATTTTCTCTTCTGTCGGAATAATTTGCCGCAGCCCCTGCCAGGCATCGCGCGGGCATTCAACGATCGTAATCTGCTCTTCCGCCGGGTTGTTATTGGCCTGATTCCCCAATGGCGCTCCTTACGTTTGCAAGACACCCGTCTTGAATTCCGCCACATGCGGATTCAGCGACGCAGCGTCCAAAGCCTCAATCAACGCCTCGCGCGTGTGCGCCGGATCGATAATCGCATCCACCCATAGCCGCGCCGCCGCATAGCGCGGGTCCGTTTGATGCTCGTAAGTCGCGCGAACCGATTCATACAATTCTTTCTTGTCTTTGTCCGTCAGCTTCTTGCCTTCGCGCTCGAGTTGCTTGATCTTGATTTCCACCAGTGTCCCCGCCGCCGAATCACCGCCCATCACCGCATAGCGAGCCGTCGGCCACGCAAAAATAAATCGAGGGTCGTAAGCCTTTCCGCACATCGCATAGTGCCCGGCTCCAAAACTTCCCCCGCAAATCACCGCAATCTTCGGCACCACGCTGTTCGCCACGGCATTCACCATCTTCGCCCCCGCGCGAATAATGCCGCTCCATTCCGCTTCTTTGCCAACCATAAACCCGTTCACGTCGTGAAGGAAAATCAGCGGAATCAAATTCTGATTGCAATCCAGAATAAACCGCGCCGCTTTATCTGCCGCCTCGGTGTAAATCACGCCGCCAAACTCAACTCGCTTCTCTCCCGTCCCCGGCGCAGCCACCGTAACGTGCTTCTTCTGATTCGCCACGATCCCCACCGCCCAGCCGCCAATGCGCGCGAAGCCACAAAGCACCGTCTGTCCATACTCGGCGCGATACTCCTCAAACTCGCTCCCATCCACAATTCGCGCAATAATCTCGCGCATGTCGTATTGCTTCCCTGGATTCGACGAAAATATTCCGTAGATTTCCTCGCTCGGATGCGAAGGCGGCCGCGCAGGTTTGTGATCGAACGGCGCCTTCGGACGATGCCCGACCTTGTCCGCAAGCGCCCGGATTCTCTTGATGCACGCTTCGTCGTCTGGCTCCCGGAAATCCACCGTGCCGCTGATCTGCGCGTGCATTTTCGCCCCGCCAAGGTCCTCCGCGGAAACTTTCTGCCCAATCGCGGCCTGTACCAGCGCCGGCCCCGCGAGAAACAGCCCGCTTCCTTCCGTCATGAGAATGTGATCGCACATCACCGGCAGATACGCCCCGCCCGCCACGCACATCCCCATAATCGCGGTAATCTGCGGAATCCCTTGCGCGCTCATCACCGCGTTGTTCCGGAACACGCGCCCAAAATCATCGGTATCGGGAAACACATCCTCTTGCAGCGGAAGAAAAACGCCCGCGGAATCAACCAGGTAAATTGTCGGAATGCGATTCTCGATCGCGATATTCTGCGCGCGAATCACTTTCTTCGCCGTCATCGGGAAGAACGCGCCCGCTTTCACCGTCGCGTCATTCGCGATGATCATCACTTGGCGCCCCGAAACGCGCCCAAGCCCCACAATCGTCCCCGCTGCGGGCGCGCCGCCCCATTCCTCATACATCTCATACGCGGCGTAGAGGCCCAGTTCGAAAAACTCAGTCTTCGGGTCGATCAGCTTCGCGATACGTTCCCGCGCCGTCAGCCGCCCCTTCTTGTGCTGCGACTCGATCGCTTTCGCCCCGCCGCCCTGCCGAATTCTCTCTTCCTCATTCTTGATTTCAGTCAGGCGGTCCACCATCTGCCGGCTGTTCTTCTCAAAGTCAGCAGACTTCGCGTTTACCTGCGTCTCAATCACCGTCCCGCTCACCGGTCTCCTTCGCGCCATCCGCTATTCACTGCCCCATCAAAAAGCAAAGCCACCAAAAAGACCGAGCAGTATCCCGTGGCGCAACTGCCATTCCGTAACGCCGGCGTCCCGCCGGCTCTTGTGACTTATTTCCCCGCTTTCAATTCAGCTTGCAAATCTTCCCCGCGGCGGGATGCTCCACTCGAAACGCCAGGCCGCACGATACTCGCAAACACTCACGTCGAAACTACGCATTGTATCATTCACATATCGTTTTGACTTGTCCGCGCGCTGCTATAGAATTGCATCCGCCCGCGCCGTCCATTCGCATCGAGCGGCCTGCGAGCCAAATCTTATTCCGGAGGCGCCTATGCTTTGCTGTCCTGTTGCGGGGAATAGGTCTGTCTCCGGTCGCTCGCGTTAGCCCCGAATCACACCGCGTACGGCCTTCCTAAGCCCCGAATCTCGGTATTCATGTTGACGCAACTTTGCCCAGGATTGTGAATCGGTTTCCTTCGCCCTTGAAAAGGCCCAGAATTATCGAGGAGATTCTCAAATGAAATTTGTCGACATGGAATTGGCCCGCCGCCTGGAATTAGCCGGCCATCCGGATTGCATTTCGGAAGAAAACGACGCGATAAACCCGACGGACTTGAAACGCCCCGGAGACGTCCGCATCGCAGTGGGCGGAGGCATCGCAGAATTTCGCGGTGTCAATTCGCCTGTCACGCAGGCAGAAGGCCTCGGCCTCAACGGCCCCGTGAGCGAAGAAGACATGGAGCGGATGGAGAAGTTCTATCGCTGCCGCGGCTCCGCAGTTTTCATCGAAGTCTGCCCGATGGCCGACCCCGGATTCATCGAAATGCTCGGAAAGCGCGGCTATCGCGTGCTCGAATTCTCGAACATGCTGATCCGTGAAATCGATCCGCAGGAGAAGTTTCCTGAATATTCCGCCGAAATCGTAATTCGGACGGCCGAACCGGCGGAATCCCGCCTGTTCGCCGAAACAGTCTCTCGCGGTTTCGCCGATCACTTCGAGCCCACCGAAGATCTAATCAACACGATCCAGGAATTCTTCTCCGGTCCCGGCCTCGTGCCGTACTTGGTCTGGATTGACGGCAAACCCATCGGCGGAGGAACGCTAGGAATTCGAAAGGGAATCGCCGGCCTTTTCGGAATGAGCACGCTGCCTGAATTCCGCCGCCGCGGAGTGCAGACGGCCCTGATTTCCGCGCGCCTCGAAGCAGGCCGGGCAGCCGGCTGCGACCTGGCGATGAGCGTCACGCAGCCATCAAGCGGCTCGCAACGCAATCTCGAGCGCCAGGGCTTTCGCGTCGTCTACACTCGAACTAAATTCACTCGCGAATGGAATTAAGTTGTGAATCGAGTCCGGGCAATCGCTTGCGCCCGCTCTGTCGCTTCGGCGACCACTGCCTCATCGGCGATTTTGTGAACCAAGCCGTAGGCGAATGCTTCTCTCGCGTCGAGTCTTCGGCCCGTTACCAGCATCTCGATCGCGCGGCTCCGTCCGATCAATCGCGGCAATCGCTGCGTCCCACCCCAACCGGTGATGATGCCGAGGCTTCCGCCGGGGTGCGCGAACACCGCATCGCTTGATGCGATCCGCGCATGGCACGCAAGCGCCAGATCGAGTCCGCCTCCCATGCAATATCCGCGAATCGCCGCGACGACAGGTTTCGACGAATTCGCAACCACCCGCATCACGGCCTGTCCGCGACGCGCAAACTCGAACGCCAAGGCCGGCGTGAGATTTGCGAGTTCCGAAATCTCTGCGCCCACCGCAAACGCGCGTTCGGTTCCGGTGATCACCGCGCCAACGAGCTTATTCGTTCCAGCAAGCTCTGCGACTTGCGCTTCGATCTCCGCCAAAATCCTGCGCTCGAGCCGTGGGAATTGATCGTCGCTTTCGAGGGTGAGCAGCAAGATCTCGTCGTGTCGCGCGACCGAGAGACGGCTACCCACTTGCGGGGCTACGCGCCTTTCGGCGCCGTGGAAACTCGCTGGCGGATGAAATCTACGATTGCTTGCGTGGGTGTGCCGGGAAGAAAAACCTCTGCGATGCCTGCTTTCTTCAATGCGGGAATATCGGGTTCCGGAATGATGCCGCCGATCAGCACCGTTACGTCGTGCATACCTTTTTCACGGAGCAGTTCCATCAGCCGCGGGCAGATCGTATTGTGCGCGCCGGAAAGAATCGAGAGGCCGATCACGTCCACGTCTTCCTGCGCTGACGCAGAAGCGATCATTTCCGGCGTCTGCCGCAACCCGGTATAAATTACTTCCATGCCGGCGTCACGCAGAGCGCGCGCGATCACCTTCGCGCCGCGGTCGTGCCCATCGAGGCCCGGCTTCGCGATCAAAACTCGAATTTTCTTCTCAGCCATTCAGCTCCATTCACGTTGCGCGCGCCGGCCCAATCGGCGCTCCGAAAGAATACTTCAAAACGGCCCGACCGCACTAACTACAGCTTCTCGTCTAGTTCCGCCCGCGCCAGCTATCGTGAGCACTACTTCTGTGCACTACTTCAGGGTCGTGATGAACTCTTCGAGCAGGATGTTGAATTTCTCGGCGTCATCCACAAAGAGGGCGTGCCCTGCATCATCAAATGTTTCAATTTTTGAGCCCGGGATGCGCTTCTGCATGTCCTGAAATGTGGGCATGAGTTCCTTGCTAGCAGCGGCGATCACCGTCGGTTTGTCGATCTTGGACAAGGCTGCGCTGTTGTCGCTCGTGAAACCGGCAAATGCCATCGCCACCGCAGAGTCAGTGGGTTCGGCCATCGACGCCTTCATCACGCGTTGCAGGTATTCTTCAGCCTGTGGTTTCTTGTACATGTTGCGCACGAAATCGTTGGTAAACTTTTGGCGATTCGATTGGGCGAACCTCAGAAACCCGAAGTAACTTTTCAGAGCTTCGGGGGCCTGATTGAAAGTCGTGACGCCGTCAACAAGCACTATGCCTGCAATTCCATTTGTCCCGAACTGGTCGACGTAGGATGCAATCTCGGTTACCGCCATCGACCAACCGACCAGCACCACCGGCGCCATATGCAATTGGTCGATCACAGCTTTGATGTCGCGGGCATGCGACGCGGGATAATTTCCGTCGCCGGTTTTCGACGAGTCGCCCTGCGAACGTGGGTCCATCGCCACCACGCGATAGTCGGCGGAGAAATGCGAGATCTGGTTTTCCCAGATCCAGCCGGGCATCGTCCAGCCGGGAATAAATAAGATGGAAGGGAACTGGCGCGGTCCGGTGACGGAGATGTTGCCCTTCGTAATCGTGACGGAAGGCGGCAAGGGATTGCCGACTTCGGCGTTGCCCACCGGCATTTTCGAGCGCCCCGATTCGACGTAGTGAATCTTCGCGCCGTCCCACGACGTGACGAAGCCACTCTTCGGGTGCGGATTCTTGTCCTTGGCTGGAAGTGCTCGAGCCGAGGCGGCACTTGCGAAACTTGAAAGCAAAATGCAGAGAACGATCGCACTCCCACTTGCGCTCGCACTCCTGTTCAAACGCCTGCGCACTCTGTCTCTCATTTTTTCTTGAGCCTCGGTTCGTCCGTATTGGAGTCCAGGCGGGATTCGCTAGGTGATGGCCACTTCTTCGTAGACGCCAAAAGGCTCGCGCATTGTGTCGCAGATTTCGCCGAGCGTGGCGTAGGCTTTTACGGCTTCGAAGAGATACGGCATCAGGTTCTCGGTGCCGGCGGCCGCTTTGCGCAGCGCGCTCAAGCGCCGTTCGACTTCTGCGTTCGAGCGGTCGGCGCGCAATTTTCGCAGACGGTCGCCCTGGCGGTGCGCCACGGTTTCATCAATCTGCAAAATCTCGAGCGGCTGTTCTTTCGCGACGTAATCATTCACGCCGACGACGATTTTTTCCTTGCGATCAACGGCTACCTGATAGCGATACGCCGCTTCGGCAATTTCGCGCTGCGGGAATCCGCGCTCGATCGCGGGGACCATGCCGCCCAGTGCGTCAATTTTCTCGATGTAATCCCAGGCGCCGCGCTCCACTTCATCGGTGAGAGCTTCGACGAAGTAAGAGCCACCCAGCGGGTCGGCCGTGTTCGTAACGCCGCTTTCATGGGCGATGATCTGTTGCGTGCGAAGCGCGAGCGTGGCGGCGAACTCAGTCGGCAACGCCCAGGCTTCGTCGAGCGAGTTCGTGTGCAGGGATTGAGTGCCACCCATCACGGCGGCGAGCGCTTGCAGGGCTGTACGCACCACGTTGTTGTACGGCTGCTGCGCCGTGAGCGAGCAACCGGCCGTCTGCGTGTGGAAACGCAGCGCCCAGGAGCGTTCGTTCTTCGCGCCGAAACGGTCGCGCATCGTCTTGTACCAGATACGGCGCGCGGCGCGATATTTCGCGATTTCCTCGAAGAAATCGCTGTGCGCGTTGAAGAAGAAAGAAAGACGCGGCGCAAAATCGTCCACGTTCATTCCGCGGCGCACGCCGTAATCCACGTACTCGATTCCGTCGCGCAGCGTGAACGCCAGTTCCTGAATCGCAGTGGAACCGGCTTCGCGAATGTGATAGCCGCTGATCGAAATCGGATTGAATTTCGGAGTGTGTTTCGCGCCGAACTCGAGCGTGTCAATCACCAGCCGCATCGACGGTTCCGGCGGATAGATATATTCCTTCTGCGCGATGTATTCCTTGAGAATGTCGTTCTGCAAAGTGCCGGAGATTTTTTTCCAATCGGCGCCCTGTTTTTCGGCGACCGCCAAGTACATCGCCCAGATCACGGCTGCGGGCGAATTGATGGTCATCGAAGTAGTGACCTCGGCGAGCGGAATCTTGTCGAAGAGCACTTCCATGTCGGCCAGCGAGCTGATCGCTACGCCGCATTTTCCGACTTCGCCCTCGGACAATGGATGGTCCGAGTCGTATCCCATTAGCGCCGGCAGATCGAACGCGACGGAAAGCCCGGTCTGTCCTTGCGAAAGCAGATAGCGAAAGCGAGCGTTCGTATCTTCGGCTGTACCAAAGCCCGCGAATTGGCGCATGGTCCAAAGCTTGCCGCGATACATCGTGGAGTGAATTCCACGGGTGTAAGGCGGCTGCCCGGGAAAAGCAAGATCGCGTTCCGCGTCCCATCCGGCGAGATCGGCTTGCGTGTAAAGGCGCCGAATCGGATAGCTCGAGACGGTGGTGAAGTCCGCGTCGCGATCGGGAGTTTTTCGCAGCGTGGGCGCGAGAGTTTTCTCTTCCCACTCGCGTTCGGCCGCCGACGGCTTGCGGACGGACTCGAAGCTTTGCGTCGGGAGTGTCTTCACGGCTTTAGTCATCGGAGCGCCTCCGAAGCGACGCGGCCAGCGCCGCTCGCCAATTACCGAAAAGACTGATCCCAGTCATTCTAGGGCATTGAGGCGGAGGCAACAAGGAGGCCGCAGGCCGGGATCGCGAAATCCCCCAAAAGCCGATTTTGTGTCCATTAGAAAATACGTAAGTAGTGATTCTGAGGAGGTTAGGTGAAATTCTGAATGACGCATTGTTCCTATTAGAAATGCTTCGAGTAGCGACCAAGGATCGGCTCTGCGCTCTCGCGTCTTGTCGACTTCGGCGCGGCGCCCTATAGCCTGTTTTGCAGTGCATCATCATAACTCAAACGTAACGGTAGCAAATTGCGGCGCTGGCCGCAAGAAGTTATTCGGGCGAGGATCGCTCGTCGCAGGAAATCTCCCCCGGTAATCGTCATCGGAGCCGGCAGCCTATTTTCCGGGGACGCCTCCGTCGGCGTCAGGGGCTCCGGGAATATTTGGCTGGCGAGAAATTCTGCCGCGGCGGGCATCGGCGACGATGATGTGGTTCACGTCGAGCGTGCGGCCTACGGCTTGATCGAAGTTCACGGAAGCTTCAATCAAATTGATCTTGGCGCGCAGCTCGTTCCCTTGTGCGGTGGTCAAGTCGCGCGAACGGAGCACTACCTGGTAGCTGGTGGACGAGCCGAGTTGATATTTCTTCTGCTCGGCGTCGAGGGTCTGCTGCGCGAGGATACGAGCTTTTTCGGCGGCAGACACCTGCGAGCGGTCTTGCTGCAATGCGATTTGAGCGTTGCGCACATTGACGAAAATCGTGTTCTGAAGCTGGCGGTACTGTACAACTTGCTGGCGCTTATCGATTTGCGCACGAGCGCTGTCTGCTTGCGCTGAGCGATTCCGAATCGGAAGGACGAGGTTCAGCCCCGCGCTATAGGTCGGGAAATCGGCGTGAACCATCTGATCGAGCGCCGTCCCGAGGCCACTACGCTGGACCGTTGTCGTCGTGTTGAACACGGGCAGACCAACGAAAGCCGGGACGCCTGGCGCGCCCGGATTTCCGACGTTGAATGGTAGACCATCCAAGCCAACGATGGGGGCGCTGGTCTGAGCCTGAAATCCTGTCTGCGTCTGATTCTGCACGATCGTGTCTCCCGCAAGTCCTGTGGCGCTGTACTGTCCGACAAGGTTAAGGACGGGGAGCAAGCCATTGCGCGTCGCCTTCACTTCGATTTCTGCGTTCTTCAAATTCAGGTCCGCTTGGAACACTTCGGGGCGCTTCTGCCATGCTTCTTGTACCGCGTCCATCAGCGGAAGGTTTTCGGTGATGTTTGGCGTGGCGATCGGAGTGGTGGGAATCACTTCGATATTCAGCAGGGAGGGGGCGGTTGGATTACGCGTGATCGCATTCAGCAACACGGTTTCCTGCTGCAATTTGTTGGTCTGCGCGACGATCAGATTTTGGGTATCGGTCGCAAGCTCTG
>Ga0210394_10001641_pt1 | contig 34545 bp, 25 predicted proteins | sample IncBWC12MmetaG_FD_160121 | JGI IMG/M metagenome (GOLD analysis project Ga0210394, IMG submission 160121) | Forest soil microbial communities from Barre Woods Harvard Forest LTER site, Petersham, Massachusetts, United States - Inc-BW-C-12-M | ecosystem: Environmental > Terrestrial > Soil >... | reverse complement strand
AGAAACGTGTTTCAAGGTTTGCTACTCCTGTCATGAACGCGGCGTGACGCGTGAGAGCTAGATTCTGGAAGTCGTCCACTCGAATCCAGAAATCCTCGAACTTGCTTTGAATCTTCCCCTCTTCATTCGGGTACAGAACTATAGCGCTTAGAACGCAAAAGACCCCGAGGAGGGCTTCGATGGGTCGGGCGATGAGATGGAGGATGTGCCACATCGGGAGAGTATCAAGGCATGGACTGTATATCGAATCCGTCTTCGTGCGAATACCGAAGCCGAAGAAAGAAGATTCTACATCGTATTACACTTGTCCAAAGTAAGTTCCGCCGCTCAATTTGGACAGCATGCGATGGTCCGCGGAAGACAATCGTCGACAGCAACCCTCTAAAACTCCGTAGCATCGGGTTTCGATGACCCTTTCTGCCATCGAACAGGCCTTCTGAAGTGAAGCTGGCGCCGCAATTTGGGCAGCATCCGGCGTCAGAGAGAACCTGATTTCCTTCGGGTCAGGCACGGTCCATGAAATCAATGACTTACGCTGTCCAAGGGGCGAACTCATGCGTAATTTGGACATCATTGACATCGTGTATATAAGGACCAGCAGGCTGAACATGGCCCGGAGTCGTACCACGTCAACGTTTGGAAGTCTCGCGGTAAGTTGTTGATTCTGCAGTCGACCAGAGTCATGGCGAGGGACAGTGGTGTTAACGGTCATGGGCGGTCGTTCACGCCCCGCCTACAGAAAGAGGGGCCGCAAGCACCCGGTTTCGCCACATACAGCAGACCTGCGCGGGAAGATGTGTTATTTCGGAGCAGCGTTGCCAGCATACCCCGTCACGCGAGTTCCTTTTCCTTCGGTCCTGACCGTCATGGAATCGGCAGCCGGGCCGCCCTCGTCTTTGAAATCGAAGGAGTCCTTCGACGTCCATTTCTGTGTTAAACGCAAGTACATCGTCTCACCATCCATGGTGTGCTGGCCGGTCCAAGTCCAGGTGTCGGCATTCACTGTGCCCCGGCAAATCCAGATATGGCCCAAGTTGCTGGCGTTGAAAAGCACATAGTCACCTGCATGGGCGTCGTAGCTTATCAAGATAACGTGCGATACTTTGCCCATACCAGGGATGGTATCGATCTCGCGGCAAAGGAGGCCAATTCCGTCATAAGTCCAATCGCAGGTCCGCGTAATGGGCATTTTGCCGCCAGGTCCCATAGGTCCTGGCTTTAATTGTCCCTCGGCTGTCCACTGGCCAACAAACACGCCGAGCCTTTTTGCTTCAGCACTAGTTTTTGGCGGTGAGGAACTATCCTGCGCCATGATCGCGGCGGCCGAGAGAACGATTTCTACTGAAAGGACCATCACCGTGCCAAGACGCATGTCGACCTCCTCGAATCAAACTTGAGCTCCTCGCAAATCCCGGTGAAAACGGCACAGCAACCCAGCGAGCAAATAATTCCGCATTGCTAGAGCGTTTTGAGAAAGGCGACTAGATCGTCTTTGTCTTGTTGCGACAAGTGCAAGGTGAACCGCGTGTTGTAGAAATCCACGGCGTCCTCGAGCGTCGCTGCCGAACCATTGTGAAAATAGGGTGCTCGACCAGCGAGCCCCCGCAGGATGGGTCCTTTGAATTTGCCGATGTCGGCACACTTGCCGGTCACCATCGCGCGACCGATGTCCGATACCTGCGTGATCACACCTGTCGCGTTGCACATTACGGTGACGAGCGGAAGGTCGGAAGTGCGCCGCGAAGCATCCACAAGTCCAATGTTCAGCGGAGCAGGGACAGAGTGATCTCCAACATTTGGCGAGTCGTGGCATGTTCCGCAGAAGCCGTTGATCGTGTCCACTTTCAGGACGTCGTTGAGGCCGGCCACTCCCGTGATCGGAATCGACAAAGTGTTAAATAGCTTCTGCCCGCGCGCAACAGCCCGGCGAGCTCGAGTGTGTTCGTCGTAGCGACGATCTTCGATACTAGCCCACTTGTCATAGAGACTGAAAATCGTCGGTGAAAAGGCAGTGCCCGTGGGGTTCATTCCCAACGGATCATTGATGCCAATGAAAAATTCCTGCATCGAGAGATGAATCGGACCACCCGCAGCGCCGAGGCCATCCAGATCACCTGCGTTTCTGTCCTGGGTCTGCGCGGTAAAAATGTTCGTCTCAAAATCGATGATCTCCTGAACTTGTTCGGGAGTGGGAGGTTGTCCCTGCGCGTGGATTATGGTGGCGTCCACGGCTTGCTGCGCGAGATCAAAAGTAACCGGCTGAAAATTGCCGTTCGCATCTTTGAATGTTTCTCGGCCGTCCCACATTACCGTGCTCAGGAATGGAATGTTCGTAGCGGGCAGCGGGCGACGGTAAGCGGAAATCGCACTCGTGCTGTCGCAGCCGTACGGATTGTCGTTATTGAGAACTGTGAATTCGGCGTTCCGGGGGACCTGCTGCTCGATGCGAATAAGGCCTTTGGTGAGCAGGAGATTGTACGCTGAGCCCCGAGCACTCTCGGTCGAGACGTCTTGCGTCGGGCAACCGGAGCCGTCATTCGTCCTGAAAATCGCGTCTGTGCCATGCGTGGTACTGAAGCGTTCTCGAATGTGCGATGGGGTAACCGACCATGCGTCGCTGGCCTGATGGCACGTGACACAGCGGCGCCCGTTCGTACCCAGGTCCAGGAAAAAGGCGTTTTTTGTGGTGTCGGTAAGACCGCCAATGTTGAAGTTGGCGAAGCGGCCCTCCGGGTCTGAGAATTCCTGATACTGGGGCACAAACTGATCGTCATTGTGCGCGACCGCCAATCCTCCAGCACCTATTAAGAGGAGAGAGGAGAGAAACAACACGACGCGCTGGGGATGCCGGTATTTGCCCTCGGGCAAGGAAGGGTCCAAATCTCGAGCCTTAACCCGTGTTTGCTGTGAGTACATACCGAGAACAGCACCAAGCTTGTTTTTTAACCACTCGATGGCGAGCAGGAACGAATAGGCCACACTGGCACGCGGTGAGCAACCTGGCCCCAGCCATGCAAGCGGGCGAGCAGGCTTTGTTGGCGACGTGTTTTCGGTGGAAACGGATGGGTACGCTGGCGACTTTCTTGTTGATGTTGTGTTGTTCACAGTCAACGCTCCTCAGACTTACTTTCACTATTGCTCTGACTTACGATTTGCCAATTCGCAGCACCACGATGCCGGCCAGAACCAAACCGACTCCGGTCAGCCGCGCGAGGGAACTGCCTTCTTTCAGGAAGAACACGCCCAGGGAATACGCGGAAATGGCCTCAAGTCCCAGAACCACGACATAAGTGATGACCATCTGTTGACCGCGCATGGCGATGGTTTGCAAGCTGGCGCCCGCGATGAAAAGGGTGAACACCAGCATGGTGGGGCGGAACTGAGTCAACCCAGCAGACGCCTTCATGAAATATCCGCCGATGCTGAAGGACAGGGCCGCCAAGCAAGTCAACGTTGTAAACATTTGCATTTCTCCGTGGCACGAGGCCCTAAGGCCGCTGGCCTTGGCGTTCATAAACACACAGTCCTTAACGGGGGAAACCCGTTGAAGTTCACCGAGGCATAGCTGCTGGTGTAAGCGCCGGTATTCAGAATCTCGATGCGATCACCACACTGAAGATCGCGTGGTAGAGCGTAGCCAGTTTTCTCGTAGAGGATATCGGCGCTATCACAGGTTGGCCCCGCGAGTACAACAGGGCCCGGCGTGCCGATGCGCGCGGTCCGCAGTCGGTACTTAATACTTTCGTCGAGTGTTTCCGCCAAGCCGCTAAACTTTCCGACGTCGAGATAAACCCACCGGGTGTGATCGAGCCGCGATTTCTGCGCAACGAGCACGACCTCGGTCTGAATTACGCCGGCCTCTGCGACGAGAGACCGGCCTGGTTCAAGCATCAACTCTGGATGCGAATCACCAAATGCGTCGTCCAGCGATTGTCCGATCGCCTCCGCGAAGCGGCCGACGGGGAGAACGCTCTTGTCATAGGGAACAGGGAAGCCGCCTCCGATGTTTACGGTGCTGAGTGTGACGCCTGCACGACCAAGTGTTCGAAAAAGTCCAGCCGCTTCGTGCAATGGTTGTTTCCACTGAGTGGGGTCGGTCTGTTGCGATCCGACATGGAACGACACACCGACAGGACTCAATCCAAGATCGCGAGCCAGCAAGAGCAGCTCCGCGGTCATCTCCAGGTCACAACCAAATTTTCTTGAAAGCGGCCAGCCGGCATTCTCGCCCGTCGTTTCGAATCGGCACATGGCCTCGGAGCAAGGAGCGTGCACCGCCAGCTTGCGCAGCTCGGCCTCGCTATCGAATGCAAAACGACGCACGCCACGGGCAAACGCATACGCAATATCCGCCGACTTCTTTATTGTGTTTCCGTAAGAGAGGCGCCCCGGGTGGACGCCAAGAGCAAGACACATTTCCATCTCGGGTGTGCTGGCAACATCAAAGCTGGCGCCCAGAGTTTCCAGAAGTGCCACGACTTCCGGAGCAGGATTGGCTTTTACCGCGTAATAAATCGAAGCGCCGGGAAAGCTATGCCGCAATTCGCGGTACTTGACGTCAATGATGTCCGAATCGATGGCCAGGAAGGGTGTCTCTGGACGGGTGTGCAGAAACTTTTCAAGCTTCTCGGTCAAGGTGGCCCCATCGCGCGTCGGTTGTTCGGCTAAGGATGTTTTCATGTCAGCTTCTTTTCTGCCTGGGCACCTGTTCAATGATCCAAGCATGCGCCAAGGGTGCGCGGCGTCTGAATTTCTGGCAATGGCGGGCGGATGACGATTGTCTGGAGGTTTCCTGACGCTGTATCGGATAGAAAACAATGGAGATTGTTACATGCCAAAAAAGTCGAGTAGAATGAGGCCACTTGTCCGAGGTTGCCGCGGTGGTCTCAGCATCAGGTCGATTTGCCGATCAATTTCGCTTAGGCGAGGATTTCGAGCTGGACCTGCGCGCCTATGAGCTGCGCAAGGCGGGTCGTGCGCTCAAGCTGGAACGTATACCCATGGATATGCTCGTCCTGCTGGTTGAGCATCGAGGGGAATTGGTAACGCGGGACCATATCATTGAAAAAATCTGGGGCAAGGACATCTTTCTGGACACCGATGGCAGCATCAATTCCGCCATCCGCAAGATCCGGCAGGCTCTGAGGGACGATCCCGATCAGCCCAGGTTTGTTCAGACGGTGAGCGGCAGGGGCTATCGCTTCATTGCGTCGATCACACAAATTACCCCAAGCGATCCCCTGCCCACCAAAGAAGTCGCCGTTCAAGAGCCGGAGAAAATGTCTGCTGCGGCCGAGACGGGCACCTCGAGCAAAGCTTCGTCTCGCATACGGAGATGGGGTGTCGCGGCGGCGGCGCTGGTCATCGCCGTTGCCGCGGCCGGCGTAGTTGCGGGGATCGGCTACCTGACCCACGCCCGCGCCAACAGACTTACAGCCGAAGACACCATCGTACTCGGGGATTTTGCCAACTCCACGGGCGATCCTATCTTTGACGATGCCCTCAAGGAAGCACTTACGGTCTCGCTTCGGCAGTCACCATTCCTCAACATCCTGCCCGAAAGCAAGGTCGCCAAGACCCTGAAGCTAATGACCCGCGACCGCACCACTACCCTCACCTCCGACGTGGCCGACGAAGTTTGTCAACGCTCGGGAAGCAAGGCTTACGTTGCCGGAGCGATTGGAAGTCTCGGTACGGAATATGTCCTAGGATTGAAGGCGGTGAACTGCCGCAGCGGCGATACGCTGGCGCGAGAACAGGTAACGGCAGCCACCAAGGAGCGCGTGCTCAACGCACTCGGCGCTGCCGCGAGGAAGCTTCGCGGCGAACTCGGCGAGTCCCTGGCTTCCGTTCAGAAGTTCGACGTGCCTCTGACGGAAGCGACTACCTCCTCTCTCGAAGCCCTGCGGGCCTACAGCCAGGGACTCAGAGCCTGGAACACAAAAGGAGAAGCCGAAGCTCTCCCGTATCTCAAACGAGCCCTGGAGTTGGATCCCAAATTTGCTAGCGCCTATGCTTCCCTGGGAGCGGTTTACAGAAATCTCGAGCGTCCCGTTCTGGCCGAGCGGAGCATATCCAGGGCGTATGAGTTGCGTGACCGCGCGAGCGAGCGTGAGAGATTCTACATTCTTGGGCACTACTACGCAGACGTTACCGGTGAACTGGAGAAAGCGCTGCCCGTTTACGAGCAGTGGAAAGAAGAATATCCATCCGATCCAACTCCCAGGACAAACTCGGGGAACATCTATTTGGAGCTAGGAAACTATGAGAAGGGTTTGGCGCGGCATCGCGAGGCCCTGCGCGTGGAACCAAACGGTGTTTTGATCTATGAAAATATCGCTCTCACGAACATCTATTTGAATCGCTTCGAGGAAGCCGCTGCCAGTGTCGAAGCGGCATTTGCGCGCAATCTGGACGATGTGAGCTTGCACGCACTGCGCTTCCAGATCGCTTTCTTGCGCGGAGATGCCGCAACCCTTGAGCACGAGATGTCATGGGGCCTAGGTAAGCCTGGGGTGGAAGACATTTTCCTGGAAGGTCAGGCTGACGTAGAAGCCGCGGTGGGTCACATGGCAAAGGCCCGTGAGTTCTCCCGGCGGGCGGCAGACTCGGCCGTTCGGAGTGGTTCAAGAGAGACAGCAGCCGAGTACCTGGCACACTGCGCTCTGCGGGAAGCCGAGGTTGGCAATTTTCAAGAGGCCGCCAAGCAAGCCGAGGCCGCCATGGCCCTAGCGCCAAGTAAGGTTACCCGGTTTCTCTCAGCCCTAGCGTTTGCTCGCGCCCGGAGAGAAAGGCGCGCGACAAAGCTCATGAATCAACTCGATCACGACTATCCGTTAAGTACTAGCTTGCAGTCCTATTGGTTGCCCTCCGTTCGGGCGGCCATCCAACTGGACGGAGGGGATGCTGCTGGTGCGATTCAATCCTTACAGTTAACAGTTCCCTACGAATTGGGCGCTTCGCGGCCCTTCGTAGCGATATACCCTGTCTATCTTCGCGGCCAGGCCCTCCTGTTGTCGCACCAGGGGCCCGCGGCGGCCGCGGAGTTTCAGAAAGTGTTAGACCACTGTACGATCACCACGTTTGTCACGCCGAGCCTCGCCAAACTGCAGCTTGGCCGGGCGTACGCCATATCCAATGAAACGTCGAAGGCGCAGGCCGCATACCAGGAGTTTCTTGCTCTCTGGAAAGATGCCGATCAGGATCTCCCCATCCTGCGAGACGCCAAGGCCGAGTATGTAAATCTGAAGCAGTCCTCGGAAATGTAAGAATCAAAACCGGCCTGGTGTGATCAAAAAACTCGAACGGCTTGAAATGGCGTGGCGAAGGATTTTTGCACAGGCACTCTCTTTGAACGGGCTTCTCCGACCCAGAAACAGCGCTTTGCTTTCACGAGGTTATGGATTACAGGGGAACTCAAGATGTTTTGGGCGCGCCTGCTCGCCTTTATGTCGCCGGAACAGAATCAAGAACTCCTGTTGCGAAACGAATACCTGGCGGCGGAGAACCGCATCCTGGGAGGTCAGAGCGCATGGCTTTACGTGCCGCCAGTCTTAGTCTCCTGAGGAGCGGAGTCCGGTTTGACCTGCGGCAATCCAATCGCGGGGCTCTCGACAAAGTTGCGGAACCGCTGAGAAAAGGTCAGCCTATACCTCAGCCAAGCTTCGCGCACAACATCAATTTTCGACCATTCTGCGAACATCAAGCACCAGCCGCGCGCGGAGGGATGGCTACGTTTTTCTGGTAGCACCAGGTTCAGCTCCGTGAAGATGATCCACATGAACTCGAAGAGTTCCAGAGAGAAGCGCACCGCGTAATCCACTTGCTCGTTGTTGCGGTCGTGCTTCCACGATCCATCGCCGGGCACGAACAGCAGGTCAAAGAAGCCGGGAAGGTTTTTATCCGTACGGACCTGCATGAGCAGCGCCTCGTAGCGTGTTGTGTGGGCGCTGGCGTAACGATCCATTTCCGGGGTGGGTGCACACCAGATGTGCCGCAGATTGCTGAAGTATTTCGATCGCCCATCGAACGTCCCGCACGGCAAGCGATAGGGACCGGCGGGCTCAAAGACCGAATAGGACACATGGTGACCCAGGCGGCGGTAGCTTTCAAATTGCGACTCCGTAAACCACTGATTGGCCGTGGCGTCATGCGGAAAGCTGGGATGTTCCTTTTTATAGTTAACGATATCGCTCGGCTCGTCGCCGGTCAGCGAGGATTTGATGTACACCACCGTTCCTAGGACGTCGGGATCGTCGGGATCCTCGGGATAACGAATGCTTCCAGTAACGCAGTGGCTGCTACCGAACTGCGTGTCGCCGATGTGCGCCAGAGGGCGGACATCGAGCGTAATCTCCGCGCCAAAATCGATGCGGCATTTCCGGATGGCCATGCCGATCCCACCGAATTGCAAATCACCGTCCTCTTCCGCGTCGCAAATCACGATATAGCGGCAGCGTCGCCGCACCAGTTCGTACAGGCCCATGTTATCGAAATGGCCGCCATCGGTTAGATAGACATAATTGCTGGTGTCATTGGCCTGCCCCAGCAGTTCGTGGATCAGCGCAAAGAGCGAAAAATGCGGCGAGGGCTGCGGATGCTTATCCATCTGCATCATCAATTCGAGCTTCCCGTCCTTGCGCACGGCATCATCGCCGCGAATCTCTAACGTCTTGCCATCTTCTGTGAGCGTGCGCGGATTCCTAAGCCACCAGCCGAGCCGGGCATTAAATATGGTCAACAGAAACGCCGTGGCCGGATTCGTGTGGTAGCCCGAGTTGGGACTGAGAGCCGCGCCAGAAATCGCTACGGCCGTGCTGATGTGCACCCCTTCCGGGGGATATGCGTAGCTGGAAGTTTCCACATAGCCGTTGAAACGCAAGTTGCTGTCACCGCGTGCGGCGGTCCACCCCACATCGTAGCCGGAATACAGCGGCGTAAAAACAAAGGACGCGGCCTTGCGTTCCTGCCACGCCAGATCCTCGCCAAAAGTAAGATTTAGCGCGGCGCAGAAGATGGGAAACGGGCCGTCGTAGCCTTTCTTGATGTCGCCATCTTTCTTGCCACGGTCGCCGGGTTTATCTTCATCCGCCGGCAATAGATCGCCGACGGCAATGTCGGTGTCGTCTTCATCAAAGCCGGTAAACGGATTGGGCTGCCGATTCAAGTTGGACGCGCCGAGATAACAGCGTGCCAGCCGATTGCGATAGAAAGCGTGCAAGGAAAATTCATTCACATCCACCCGCCATGCGAAGAGCACGCAGATCACCAGCGGCAGGACAAACGTGAAGAACACCTCCCACGGCCCGGCGAGCAGCGCCTTTGCCAGGAGCTCATCCGCGAACCAGGCAATCACCAGAGCGAGTCCGGCGATGAATACATACGGGCCAACGATGGCCAGAGCTTCCAAAGCGCTGAACTTCGAAGGTGCTTTGTCGGCCGTCGCGCCCCTGCTCTTGGAATTCTTTCCCGCCAGCAAGCCCCCAATCGAGCCGCCAAGCCAGGTCAACAGGGCCGGAACGCCGGCAGGCACACTCACCAAAAGCCGCTCCGCGATCGTGTGTCCGAACAACGAAAACCCGGAGAAGACAACCCATCCCAGGGAATAGAAGCCCATCCACGCCGTCAACCGCGCCATCCACTCGCGCCGCTCGTTCTTGAATGTTCTTCCTAGCAGCCCCAGGACGAACAGCACGGTGATCAGTGCGCCGGCCAGAATCAGCGGAGGCAGCAGTACCACCACGGCACGCCACCACGAGTCGCCCGTATATCTCCACAGTCGTGCCACCAGCGCCATAGAACCAGCAACCCACGCGGCGCCAAAAACGGCAGAAAACAACGCCACAAAAAGAAGAGCGCCAATCACGATCACAAACTTCACGTGCCCGATACACTTGGGCTTCTGCTTCCAAAACGCTTTCACGCTCTCAAAGTGCGACCAGTCTTCATGCGACTTTAGAAAAGAGAGTGGCGCCCCTCCGCCAAAAATGATCGCCAGAGCCAGCACCACCAACAGCACTACGCTCCCGAAAAACACCAGCGCGAGGTTGACTCCGAAAGGCGCTGCCGAAATTATCCGCATTAGCAGCGCCATCAGCAGCGCCGCCAGCAGCATCGGCAACACGATCCATCGCTCGACCGCACCCTGCCCGGCGCCGCTTTGCTCCTCTGCCCCGGGTCCGCGCAGCAGCGCCAGATTCCTGGCCACCACGTCGCTCGCCAGCAGCCACAGGCCGCCGATCCCGCCAATTAGAATCGCCGCCGTGGGACCGCTCCGCGGAACCAGCGACTCAAACGCCACAATGTGCGGAAGGAGGATCAGTACCAGCATCCCAGAGATCAAAATCATCTGGTTCAGCAGCGTGTTCCGCAACCACGTAGCAAACGCTACCCAGGTATCCGCGCTTAGCAGTCCCGTTTCGGGCGTCAGATAGTTGCAATACCGCCGGAGCCAGCGGATGGGTTCCGGATGCGTCCCAGGATTACCGGCGTCGGGCAGTGGAATCAGTTGTTTGTTCACTTCCGCAAAGCTCGACCGCTTGCTCCAGGCCGCCAGCCACTGGTGGATGTAACCGCCGCCCGATACCGAAGACAGATAGTCGAAATACTTGAGCAGCTCGAGCTCCGCAAGGCCCTGCAGTACGCCAAGGTTGAAACTGGCACTCCGAATGCCGCCGCCGGAAAAACAAAGTCCCATCAGCCCGGACTTCGCGGCTCGCGCGTAGGCATTGGAAGCCGGTGTCGCCGGTGGCACATCCGTCTCAATACCCACCTTTTTCCGCCGCTTGGCCACCTGTTCAAGCTCGCGGTCCAGCAACCACTGGCTGGGCGTATATCCAGTGACTGACGCTAACTGCGCCTGAACGTCCGGGCGCGACTCCAGCTCCGCAGCCAGGGCCATGGCATCCACAGCCGGCGATCGAAACGCAGCAGCGAGAATTTTCTCGACCAGCGGAACTTTGGCTGCGTTGCGGGGCTCGAGCGATTCCTCAGCCAATCGATGGATGTAGTCGGTTGCCATGATTTACGCGCTCCCAGCGTGGAAACTTCACGTATGGCCCGCATCGGCCGGGAATTCCCGCCGCGATGTCCCTAAAACCGTTTCAAAAATGCGATCAACGCATGTTTATCCGCGTCGCTGAGCCCCGGTTCGCCTCCCGTGAATTTATCCGTGCCGAAATAATGCCCGCGATTTACAATCAAGTCCGGACATTTGCTCAGCTCCAAAAGTGGATCCACCGCGTTGGAGAACACTTTCCGCCTTTCTTCGTCGCTGGCGTCCTTGGGCAGTTTCTTCAGATCGCCGCCGATTTTCAGCACCACACTGAAGAGTTTGTTGTCATGCCGCAGTCGTTCCGCCGGATCGGTACTCTCCGACAGCAGCATCAAGTTAGTGAGCAGGCCCACCGGAGTGCCCTTGGGAATTGGCCCAATCTGGATCATCCCGTTTTCGTGGGTGATGTAATCAGGGCGCACCCGCGCAAGCCACGGCAGTTTCGTCAGCGCATCCGGAAGGTAACCGTCAGATATTCGCAGATAGCTTTCTTGCGTCGTGCGATCGATCTTTCCGGGAATTCTGTCGCCCAGAAACTCATCCTTCTCCCGCCTCTCCGGCCACAACAGCTGCTCGATGGAATCCTGGAACGAATCCAGCCGCCCTTTCACCGACGGGTCCGCATTAAATTTCCCCACGCTGTTGTTTAGTAAATACGGCGCGGTGGACCACAAACTGACCAGCGACGGCGGACGCGTATATCCCCGTCCCCCAGCCGGCATTTGATAACTTCTAGCTTCCCCCGTATAAGGGTGATACCAGGTGATGGTGCCCACCGACGGCAGCTCTTTATAAGACTGCGAAGAAAAATTATCCCAAATGTTATCCGCCAGCGCGTTCGTTGCCAGCGGGCTGCACGCATTGGTCTCCAGCAGCGTCACCGGAATGCGCAGCTCCGACGACAAATAATTGTGCTCCAGAAAATCTGGCTGCTTCACCATCTCCGTCATCTTCTCTCGGAATCCGTACGTCTCTGTCCACGCCCAATATTTCGACCAGCAATCCAGATAATTCTTTCCCGCGCATCCGCGGCCCTCATCCAGTGCATTGGCCGCCACATCCGGCGGAAACTCCGGCAATTTGCTCGAGTGGCACCGCGCGCAGCGTTCCGCAAACACCTCTTTCCCCCGCGGCACCAGCGCTTCATCCATATCCAGCGCTTTCCGTGCATCCGCATCCGTCTTGCGCAAATCCACCAAATGATGCGGTTCTGTGCTCTTCAGAAAAAACAGCGCCATGGCCGGCGTTTGTGCTTCGGTTGCCGCAAAATAGGCCGAATTTTTCCGCGCCACGGAAATTTCAATCGGCGAAATCGGCTTCCCGCCGACCAGCGCATTAAAATGCAGCAACCACTCTTCGCTGAACGTTCCAATGTTCAGATATACCCGATTCAGCGCGCCCAGTGCCCCCACCGAGTCTGAGCCATCCTTCAGCACCCGCGGCGTCCACACCGTGTCCGGCGGATGATAATACGTGTCTAACTTCTGCTCTTCTTTTTGCTTCTCCGTCTGGTTGCCCGCTCCGTTGTTGTCCACCGGAATGTAGTCGTTGAATTGTTTGTTGTTTCGCTGCCCTCCCGCCAACGTCTCTTTGCCCCACCGCGTCACATGTTCCAGCCGCTCCTTAAGCATGTACACCGCATTCATCGTCCGCGGATTGTTAATGCTGTCCGTCGAGACCAGCGAAGTATCCAGCGACCCCGGCCGCGAAGTATGGAAAAGCTGCCACACGAAATTGTCCTGCTCGCCCTTCCAGTAAAAAATCCTGTCAATCCAAAAATATTGCGCTCCCACGTTCGAGCTCAGATTTTCCCATTGAGGATTATCGGGATCCTTCGGCGGCTTCAGCGGATTCGGTCCCACATGGCAGAACCCGCATGACATTCCCACGCGATACGGCCGCACCAGCTTCTTATCCTCGTAGTAGCTTTTGTCCGTGTAATAGCGAACGGGATCCCAATGTTGTGCGGCCTCGGCGTCGAAATCCGGATTCGGAAAGAGTCGCATTCCCACAATTCCGGTTTCGTACCCGTAATAAGAACCCACCGGGAAATCCCTGCCGTTCAGCTTCGTCCCGCGCGAACCAATCTTCACTCCGGGATATTTCGACTCATCTTCAAAAGGGTCCGGCGCGCATCCCGCGCGCCGCTTATCCAGCCACAAACCCCAGCGCTCCGGATCCGGTCCCTGGGCCTCTTCAAAGCACGGATCGTTCACTAGTCCCAGATACTCCCAGCGTCTATCGTGTCGGAAATTCGGGTCAATCTTTTCGAGCTCGGAATGCGTCGAGAGCACCTTCAAAAAATCCAGCGCCCCCGCGCTGCGATAAATCAGGGTGTTCCACAGCCGGTCGTCCCCCGCCGTCCAAACGATCCACGTATTGCGCCCGCGGATCAGCGCCGACTTATCGTTATCCGGCGCCAGTGCCTTCAGATCGATCCCGCCGTCCATGTCATGGAAATAGTCCACATCCGATGCCACAAAGCTCGCCGCATCGCGCCCCGCCAGCAGCGCCTCGTCCTTCACGTGTCCGGCACGCGGCTGCGCATACCAGTGCAGGACGTACGCGGTCACCAGTGCGGCAATCGCGACAAAAAGCACCAACAAAATTGTTAAACGAACCTGCCCGACTTTCTTCGACACGACGTGCCCTCCTGCACTTAGCACCCTCGCTGGCCCCGGCCATTCACTGCCCTGCAAACTCCAGCGCAAAATGAATCAGCGCCGTTTTGTCCCAATACACCCGTCCCAGGTAAAACCCCAGACCAATCAGCCGGATCTCATCCCGAATCCAGTGCGCCACCAGCGACGTCTCCGAATAGTCCAGAACGATGCATTCCTTCTGGTCCAGCCAACTCGGCCCCTTGTACACCGTAGCCACAATGGCATTCAGCCCAATCGCCAAAATCCGATTGCGCAACACCCCGCGTGCGGCATCAAATGTTTTCCCCTGCCACCCAAACACGTTGATAAGCTCCGCGATCTCCCCGCTGAACTTCGTCCCCGGGGCAATGATCGCCGTGCCCTTGGCCGGTCCGTTCGGAATATCTCCCGCCGGACTACTGCCAAAAAGCTCATCTAGCTGCGCCCCGGTCATCTCCAGCAACTGCCCAACGTCATAAGCCATCTCGCAACTCCTTCCTATCCTTCGTCCGGCCCGGGTTTTAGCCCAGCCTTGTTCTCAGGTGTTCCGCCTTTTTTGGAAAAAAAAAGGGGCTGAACTATGACGATATCTAGACCCGCTGTCGACAACGTAGCCTCTCGTACCGTCGAAATAGCGCGCGGCCTTCTCCACAATCACTTGCCGCCCAAAATCACGTCCGCCGCCTTCTCCCCAATCATGTAAACCGCGCTAACAATAAACAATCCCGGAATCCGCGGAAACACCGAAGCATCCACCACGCGCAAACCCTCGGTCCCATGCACTCGAAAATCACCGTCGAGCACGCCACCATCCTCCTTCGCTCCAATCGCGCACGTCGAAGACGCGTGGTGCCCCCAAGCCCGGCAACGAACAAATTTCCGCAACTCCGCGTCACTCATCTGTTCGCCAGGAGATTCCTCTTCATCCAGCAGGTCTTGCGCCTTCAGCGGCGCCACCAGCCGCCGCACGAAATGAATCCCCTCCAGCACGGCCTCAATATCCGCATCTCCCCCACCCTCAAACGAATGAAAATTGATAAGCGGCGTATCGCGCGCATCCGCCGAGCGCAAGGTCACCTCCCCCGCCCGATTCCCGGTGTGACCTTTCAATATCACCCAGGTCAAATAATTCAGGTCCGTCGCGAATTTCTTCGAATACCCGGGATAGTAGCCCTGGAAATTGGCCAGTAGCCCCATGCAGAAAAGATCCGGCGCCCCAGCGTTCCCGGCGGATTGCCGAAACACGCTCAGCACGTTACCGTTCGTGGCATAAATTCCGCCGCGGCAGCTCGCCCACTGCCCAAACTGCGGATCGCGCGTCGCAAATTTCACTCCCTCAAACAATGGCCACGCGGGAAACTTCATCCGGTTGACCACTCCCACTTCATAGCGGTCTTGCAGATTTCGGCCCACGCTATCAAGCTCCACGCGCACCTTTATCCCGCACGCCTGCAAAACATCGCGCCGCCCAATCCCAGAAAGCATCAGCAGTTGAGGAGAATTAAAGGCACCTCCGGCCACAATCACTTCCCGCGAAGCACGGATGGTGCGGAGTTCCCCGCCAGCGGCATTCGGCCGCGGATGCGCGCGATAGAGTTTTTCCCCGTGCAGGTATTCCACCCCTACCGCCCGGTTATTTTCGTCGAGCAACACGCGCGTGGCCAGCGCATGCAATTCCACGCGCAAATTCGCATGTGTCCGGCGCGTCTCCAGCAGCCGTTCCCGCGTTCCAATGCGCGCATGGTTTCGCGTAGACAGGGGCGTGTACCGCACTCCCACGGCATTTTCCCTAAGCAGTCTCCAATCGTTGGGATCCCACAAACCCTCGAACAGCCATCGCAGCTCTTCACGTTTTTCGCGCGAATGAAAATAAGCCTCAAACGCGCCATCCAGCACTGCGTCCCGCAGCGCGCGGTTCACCAGCGCCCCCATGGGCAGCGCCCTTTCCGTGTGCAGCCAGCCTTTCCATCCGTGACGCGTCGGATTCACCCCAATCTTCTCGAGCCAGCGCTGCCAGGGCCGGTGACGGCAGTTCTCTACGCGCTCAAAATACGTGCGCATCTTTTCCGCTTTCCAACTCTCGTCCTTCGTGAGCTGCGCAATCTCGTCCCAATCTTCGTCGTTCGGCGCCACAAAAATCATCGCGTTATGTGCCGTGCACCCCCCGAGTGTCCCAGCCCGCGGATACAGCACGCCATCCACGGTTCTGCCTTCATAAGTCTTTAGGTACTTGGGATCAAGTTCCTGAAGCGCGTCGTCGCTAGTGTGTCTCACGAAAAAATCCCAGCGCATCGCCTCATTCTCCGAAGCGAACGGATGAAACGCTGGCACGTCGTAATCCTCCGGCAAACGATTTACCTCGGGATCCAGCACATCTCCGCCCTTCAACTTTCGCGGATCACCGCCCGCCTCCAGCACCACCACAGAATGCCCGGCCTCCGCCAGCCGCGCCGCCACCGTTCCGCCGCCGGCCCCCGAGCCAATTACCACATACTCGCACTCAGCACTCATCGGCCCTCGCACCACCCCAAAATCCGTGGCCTCCGCTGTAGCGGCCTTGTAAGGGTGGTTCCACTTTCCCAACCCCTAAGCCCTAGCCCCCAAACAAGCTTCGTGACCGTCAATTGGCCAGCCATCAACAAACGCCGACCCATCCTTCTGCCCCAGTGCATACAAATAATCAATTTTCCCCACATCGTAGTCCCAACTATTAGCGCGCACCGCCTCGGAAGGCTCCGCGTACATAACTCCAGGAACGCGATCAACAGTCACGCCCCGCTCCGTCAGCAACACCAGCGTGGTCCCCCGCCGCTCCGGCAACCCACTCAAAGGCACAGTCTCTGAAAGCCCGCCATCCAGCACCGGCCGCCCAAACAAAGAATAAAAAGGCGTAAACGGCGGAGTACAAGAAGACGCCAAGATCAAATCTGCCAGCGCCCCAGGAGTCGCGCACCTCCTCACCGCCACAAACTCCTTACAAAAAGCAAACTCCTCCAGCCTCCGGTACCCTCGCCCCGCTCGAAACCCCTGCGCCCCGTATAACGCCAGGCCTGCCAGCGCCCCAGCGTACTTAGGCAATTTCACCGAAGTGCGCGTCACCAAAATCTGAATATCCGGCCCGGCCATCAAGCTCTCCATCGCTGCCTGATCAAACGTCCGCAGCACGGCATCGCGATAGATCTCCGCATGCGGAAAAATTCTCTGCCCCCACATCACCCGTCCCGCAAGCGTACCCTTCGTCCGGTTCAAAATCGCCGCTTTAAAGCACTCCACGGCAAACTCCAGCTTCCCGCATACCAGCGCACAAGCCACCGTCGAACTGGCGCTCACCGCCGCCATCGCAACAGGTCGCACCGGCCGGTCCCGCTCCAACGCCGCAATGAACCCCGCCTGCCAAGCGCACCGCAGGCCCCCACCCTGCAACACCAAGTATTCAATCTCTAGCCCCATGTTGCCGCCTTCTTTCCCCTCATCGCAGGCGCGCCCGCGAAGCACACTCGATAGTTCCAACGATCCTTTCTCGAACGCCGGCCGATTTTCCGCTGCCCAGCATCTCGAAGCCGTGGTCTTGGAGCCGCCTCGGCACACCGGACCACCAGGCGGAAGAGCCTTACCGCCTCTGCGCCTTCATCCAATCCGCGAGCTTCTTCAGCCGCTGCCCAGAAAACTCCGCTTGCGGATTACCCGCATGCGCCAGCAACTCCGGAGTAAAAATCACCCTCTCCGGATTCAACAGCGCCTTCTTCGTCCGCGGAATCAAAACATAGCGATAAATCAGCTTGTCCACCACAGAAAGCTTGATGGCATTGTCCACCTCCGCCAGAATCTCGCTGGCATTGAACCGCGGATCCTCGGCGCATTGCCGGTAAAATGCGAGCATGGGCTGAATACTCGTAGTTTCTCCCGCACGAGCCAGCACCACGGTAGGAACTCCCTGCGAGCCCGCCGAAGACGAGCTCGCATGGCACAGCGCGCAATTTCCGGTAACCCGCACATATCCGACGGTCTTCTTCGCAAATCCCGCCGGCATCTCTAGCGTCTCTTCCCAAGAAAGCCCCAGCGAGGCGTAACCACCCGGCGCAGGCATGTACTCCGGAAACAAACGCGGCAACGCCAGCCAAATCCAGTAAGGAATCCCCTGGGTCTCTCCAGCGTCCACCGCGCCATACAAAAATTCATCGCGTTGGTCAGCCCCAATCCACGACGGTTGCGGCACATCGCGATAAAACTTGCGCCAGACCATGTAAGCCCCGGCGACGACCACAATCAGAACGGCGGCGATCAGCAGATTTCTCTTCATAAGCTCGTCCATAACGTAGGGGGAGGCGAACTTCCCTCAAAACGTCTTCAAGTATTCGAGCAACTCTCGTTTCTCCTCCGGGGAAAGACTCGTCCCATACGCAGGCCCTTCATGTCCGGAATTGCCGTTGCCACGCTTGGTCGTATCGAAAAGAAAGAAGTTCTTTCCATCCCGTTGCGCCACATCAAAAGCAAATCCCACATTTTCCGGATCGTAAACGTTGTCGCCCCGGTAAAAAACCTTGGTCCGCGCCGCGGAAGGCTCCAGCAGTTCGCGCAAATTCGGCACCGAGCCGTTGTGCAAATACGGCCCACGCAGCCAGATTCCATCCAGCGGCGAATTCGCATAGCCCTGCGTTTTCTTGAAATGGCTAAAACGCTGCGGATAAGGTTGGTCAAAACCCCAATCCTGCTCATACCCCGCGTAGAGCGTGCTCTGATTCACTGCCAAGGCCCAGGTGTAGGAATCCAGCCGCGAGCGGTCCGTACCGATGTCCGCGATGGGCACCACGGTTCCGACGCGTTCACCAGCTTCGGGTGGCGTGTGGTGGAAAGGCGCCTCGCGTGTGCCGTGACAGCCGGCGCAGTACTGCTGATAAATCACGGCGCCTTTCAAGGCCAGCGCCGCGTCTATGGGATACGGAAAAGCTATCGGTTTCGCCGTCTCCAGCCACTTGGCCGTTCGCAGGACCAGCGGCACATCCAACGTCGGCGGATACGCCCCCGTCCCAAACGCTGCCGAAAGATTCCGCTCGTTAACCGACGTATTGTTCCCGTCCCAATGCAGTTGCATCCCCTCGCGCGGCCCCTGGTTCCAGATCGATGGAAAATCCGCGTTGCCCATCAACTCTTTCGGGTCTGCATGCTCCATCGGAAAATTCAGCAACGCCTTCGGAGCATTGAAGGTATCCACCCGCCCCGGCCCCCAGCTGTTTTTATCAATGAACCCGAGGCGTTGCCGCAAAATGATCAATTGGTCCCGCATCAGGTCCGCTGCCAGGTAGCGCAAAATCACTCTGTTTATAAAATCCGGTTTGGGAGCCCGCCGGTGCGCATCGGCCTGCATCTTTTCGATCTGATCCATCAGCCGCTGCCCGGAGAATTTCTGATCCACCGGTACATTGGTGAGAAACTGGCCCCACGCGCCCAAATCAAAAGTATTCGCGGGCATTCCTGGAATCACCCGAGGCTCGCTGCCAGGCGCATCGCGCACCGTTCCCGTGTGGCACACCGCGCAATTCAGATACACCACGTCGATGCCCCGAAAATTGCGCATCGATACGCCCACTGGCAGGTCGTAGCGCGGATCCTTACCCTTCTCGTAAATCATTCCAAACGACGAATACCCGCGCCCCGCTTTCTTGTCCGGCAAATACTCGGGAAAGAGTTCCGGCAGAGCCACCCAATACCAGTAGGGAATCCCATTCCGCCGCTCCCCGCCAGTCGATCCGTACATAAAATGCAAAACGTCGTCGCTATATTCCACCGGTTGGTCGCGCGTAAACCGCACCGCCAGATACGCCGTCAAAACCAGCAAGAGAGCCAATAGAGACCAGCAAAACAGCCTCAGCCAGCCATGTTTTCGAGGAACCGCGCCATCTCCGTCGGTAGTCCTCACTAAACTCGGCGTATTGCTGGAAGGATTTCCGGAGTACCCAGCGGAAGATCCAGCGGAGTACTCACCGGAGTTTGCCGTGGGAGGAGCAGAAGAATACCCCGCAAAGTACTCCCGTAGCCGCACAAAGATTCCTGCCCCATCTCGCCGCACCCGTTCCATCTTCGTGGGAGGCCGCCGCGCCACGCTGGCGGGGTAAACCACCTTGCGCAGATAGGTAAGAAAACCAGTCGGAACAAATCCGCGCCCCTCCTCGGGATCAAAATGCAGCGCCTCTTGATCGATCTGCATCTCGTCCTCAAATCGAATTTCCGCGAACGCCACCCAAGCTGCGTTACGCGCCCCCGCACGCTGCGCTTCGATTTTCAGCACCTGATGTTCCGTGATCGCCCGAGTCAGCTGTAGCTCGCGCCCCGCGTCATCGTGCGGCGAAGTCGCACCGACCTCGCCAGCAGGCACCAAACGTATCCACAGATCGTGCCCACCTTCCGCAACGCGGTACCGAATCTGCGAATAGTAAACATTCCTAAAATAGTCAAACCTCTCCAATCCATTCATCCAGCCGCCAGTGGCCAGATTCAAAACCAATTTCCACAACCGGTCGCCTCCGGCGGTACAAAGCAAATCCAAATCTTCTCCCAAACGCCGCCGTAATCCGTCCGCGCTAGGCGCAACCACCCCCAAAAATCGGCAAGCAATACTAGGAGCGTCCGGTATGATTTTTGCCAGCCACCGCGGGGCGCCGCGTTTCATCAACCCCATTCCCATGCGCAGCAAGACCTCTCCCGCAAGCCGTCCCCCGGCCCGCGCCAAATCCGCATCCGTGGCCTCCAGCGCCCGCACCGACCCGCGCATCACCCGGCCGTCCGGATGAAAGAACCGCGCATTGCGCACCACGCCGCTCAGGTACGCGAAGCCAGCCGCAACAACTCTGGCCAGGAGCTGCGGCCGTTGGTAAGCTCCCAGCCGCTCATCCTTGCGCCAGGCCGACAAGGTCCACAAAAATCCACTAAAATCACTAATGGAAAACGCCAGCGCCAGCGACCCGGGAAGAATATCCTTGTACCAAAGCACGGCCATCACTCCAGGCACCATGGGCCGGTCCAGCATCGACGCAAACACAAATCCCTGCGCGTTCAATCGTCCGCTGACGATGTACAGCAGTCCCAGCCCGGAAACCAGCAAGCCCACCAAGCGTAGGTAGTTTTCTCCCTGCTCGGTCAGCGCCGGAACATGCAGCAGCGTCACGCTCAACCACGGATCGAGCAGCAGCAGCAGGCCCAGCGTGAAATCCACATAACCGAAATATTCCACACTTCGCGCCGCGCGAGTTTGTTCCTCGGCTCGCCATAAACGCCCGAACATGTCGACCAATTTTGGCGCGATCATGAATGCAGCTTTCGCAAACCTACTGATTTTCCTGGGAGAGTTGCCGAAGGATAGCAGAAAGCTGAGGTCCCCTCAACACGAATGAATCGCCGAATGAATCGCCGAATGAATCGCCGATCGCGGTGTGCTTTCAAGATGCTTGAGGCGCACCTGCTCGCCTAGGTCTAGTAGCGTTCAGGAGAATCTGGGGCTAGGGTCCTTAGGCGATTGCACGAAATCGTCCAATAAGCTATGATTGCACATATTTATGCAATCGAAGGTAAATCTCTACGGAGTACTCATCGCGGACGTAGTGGCATCCCGTTCGACCGCGGACCTGCGATCGCTGCTAAACGACAAACTTCGGGTAGCGAGTATCGCACAGTTGGATGAGCAACTGATCCGCGTGCCTTACGCGGTTACTGCTGGTGATGAATTCCAAGTTGTGGCAGCGCGGTTGGAGCGAGTACCCAAATTGATTCTCGATCTCCGGAGACGCTTACTCCCGTTGCGGTTGCGTGTTGGTGTAGGGATTGGGATGGTAGAGGGACAGATCCGTCGCCCTGTAAACCGCCTCGCCGGGGAAGCATTTGAGAACGCCCGAAAGGCCATTGTAGAAATCAAGGCGCAACGCAAATACCCGACGCTCACCCTGTTTCATTCGAACCGGGAAAGGTTTGACGGTGTTGCGAATCTAATGTACGGCCTGCACGACACGCTCATGCGTCGGACGACGGCGAAGCAGTGGGAGACGATCGCCGTGTACTTGATCAAGAATCGCGTAGACCATACGGCTAAGGCATTGGAAATCGACCGATCAACAGCGTCCCGGAATCTTCGACGAGGGTTCTTTTGGCAGATGGAAGAAACCGTCTTGGTCATGGAAGAGTTCATTCGGGAGAGCTTTGGTGATTGCACATAACCGTGCAATTATCAGATATTGGACGATATGGTACATCTGAGTTACAAGCTTTTCTTGCCTCTCTATCTTGCCCATTTGTTGTCTGACTTTGTGTTTCAGACAGATAGCGTCGTTGCCAGAAAAAAGGAAGGCAAGTGGCGAAGTTATCTGCTCCACGGCGTTACCCACTATGCCACCGCCCTGGCTATTGTCGCAGTGAGCGATCCTGGCCTGATCGTGACGTGGACATTCGAAGGTGTCGTGGTCGCTCTTTGCTTGGTCCACCTGTTTTTGGACTGGACCAAGTCCGCATTGGCCAATAGGGGATGGATTCCCGATAACGTATGGAGTTTTACGGCTGATCAAGCCGCACACCTGGTAACGGTAGCAGGCGCGACACTACTTATCACAAGAACCCCCTGGCAGTCGGTAGCTAGCTATCTTCAGAACATTCGTCTGGAGCAAGACAGAATTCTGCTGGTGGCGGTGATCTACGTAGTGGTGATTTTCTGCGGAGGATACTTCATACGCTTTTTGATTCGGCCACTATGGAAGGAAAAACCTGGCGAGCCGACAGAGGAGCACGACGAAGTCGTGAACGCGGGGCTTTATATAGGGTGGCTAGAACGATTTTTGGTGCTGACCGCGGTCTTTCTACAGTCTCCAGGTACAGTCGGATTGATTCTTGCAGCGAAATCAATTGCTCGTTATCCAGAACTAAAGTCTCCAGGGCGTTTCGTCGAATATTTCCTGATCGGAACCCTTTTGAGCATTAGTATCGCCATCGTTGGAGGGATCATCCTTCTCAAAGTATTCGACGGGACGGCAAGCCTCGGTAAGTGATCTGACGATCTACATCAGGTGGGAGCACTCGACTGGCGTGCTTTTTATTTTCCTCCTACCAAAGCTCTGTACAACCATGGTCGTTAAACCACGGTCATATTCATTTGGGCCACCAGGATCAGATGGGTTAGTGCCGGTTGCTCCGCGGTTTTGAAGCGCGGCGGACTTTTTTCTTTCCAGTCCTGGCGTGCGGCGCCTCGGCGAGGGCTGCGGCTGCTTCGGTTGGAAATTTCTGGGAAAGACTTTCGGGGGCGGCGAGTTGCCAGGCCGCTTCGATGGCGCGATGCAGTGTGGTTTTCTCGGCGGCTTTGAGGTTGACGCTGGTGCAACCTTTAAGTCCCCAAGCGCCTTTTACCGGAGTGAAGACGGAGGGTTCGGCGCGCACGAGCATTTCCTGCTCGACCGGCGTGACCTTTACCATGGCCCGCTCATTGCTCGGGTAGCCGAGTGTGGCGAAGATTTTTCCCGCTACGCGAAAGTCCGGATGGTTCATGTGGGCGTGCTCGGCAGTTGCGGGAAAGCTAAGGGCCAGTTTGCGAAAGTCGTTCGGTGTCATTGCGCACCTCCTCGAGCCCACATGTTTAGCACAATACAGACGGTATTTCGGGACATAAATTTTCACCGTCAGCGAAAACGATGAAACTCTTGATCTCCCCCAAACGCCGTCAGAGCAGCGCCGCTTGGCGAACCGTGGCATAATCCACCCAGCTACGGTCTGATCATTCGATCAAGCCGAGACTCCTTCACAAGTACATGAGGATCAATGCAAGCTGCCGTATTGCACGAGTTAGGCAAGCCTCCCCGCTCGGAGGACTTCCCGGAGCCCTCCGCAGGCAACGAAGAAGCCATCCTGCAAGTGCGCGCGGCATCGCTGAAGTCTGTGGACCAGCAGCTTGCCGCCGGCACTCATTTCGCCAGTCCACGTGAATTGCCGGTGATCTGCGGAACGGACGGTGTTGGCAGCCTCCCCGATGGCACCAGGGTTTTCTTTGGCGGGCCGCGCCGTCCTTACGGCGCGATGGCCCAGCGTACTGTGGTTCCCGCTGCGTTTTGCTTCCCGGTGCCGGATGCTCTCGATGACGCGACGGCCGCGGCGCTTCCGAACCCCGGCGTGTCCGCTCTGCTCTCGCTCAGCCAGCGCGCGAAACTAGCAAAGGGCGAAAAGGTGCTCATTCTGGGCGCCACCGGGGTGACAGGGACGCTGGCCGTGCAAATTGCCAAGCGGCTGGGCGCCGGACGAGTGATTGCTTCCGGGCGTAATCCGCAAGCGTTGGAGAAACTGCGCGGCCTCGGAGCCGATTCAACCATTCAGCTCAACCAGCCGGACGACGACTTACGGAAAGCCTTCTCCGAAGAAGCTGGGGAGGATGGATTCAACGTCGTGATTGACTACGTCTGGGGGCGACCCACCGAGGTTCTACTCTCCGCCATCACCCGCCCGGAATTTGCCGCCGTGAATTCGGAGACGCGCCTGGTCGAAGTAGGAGAGAGCGCTGGGCCCACTATCGCGCTTTCGGCAGCGGTCTTGCGAAGTACGGCGCTGACGATCCTCGGAACCGCCGGGATCCCTTCGCGGGATGTGCTAGTCGCCGCGATCAGCCAAGTCCTGGACTGGGCTGCAAAAGGTGCTCTTCAAATCGAAACAGAAACTGTGCCGCTCGCGGAGATTGAAAAGGTGTGGCAGCGTCCAGAGAGCGGCCGTCGGCGGCTCGTCGTCATCCCCTGAAGTTCCGCTGGCCTCGGAACGCAATCGCGTTTCACCGCCGGCTTATCAGGTCCTTTGGCACAAAAACTGTTTTTGTCAGCTATGGCTTGGGCCGAGCAGTGACAGACTGGGAAGCAGTGGAAGAAGGTGGTGCGGTGGACAATGATGTCCCGGTATGCCAGGAGATGCCTTGTCGCTCGAGAAGAGCGATGGCATAGCGAATGGGGATAGCGGCTCCCGGGGTGTTGCTGGGTGGCGGGGCCGACTTCGCGAGCGAAAGCGTCATGCCTCGCAACCACAAGCCCTCGACCAAGCCGACCGCAGCGCGCGAATCAAGAGCCAGCACCGGCGAACCGCTCTGCCCCTTGACGACCGGATGGCTGAGCAAGAAGACGTCGGCTGCACGGCCGGCCTTGTCCAGCAGCGTGGATTCATACGACAGCACGGTTCCCGGCGACGAATCTTCGCTCTGCGCCTCAAAACTGTGCGCATCCTGAAGCCTTCTCGGGTGCAGCGAAAGAGCAAGTACGGCTTGCCCTCGAACAGCCGGCTCGGACGACAATGGGACAAAATCAACGGTGTAGTTGCCGGAAAAAGGATTCGGCGACGCGCGCAGAACCGCCACATCGTGCTGCGCATCCTTGGCGATGACGGCGACTTTCAGGAGGCGGGAGGGAGCGTCCGGGCGGTTCACGAGAATATAAGCCTGGCCGCCGTCGCTAAAGTTCTCCACTACATGGGCGACTGTGAGGAGATAGCCCTCGTCGTTAATAAAGAAAGCGTTGCCGAAGAACGTGTAATGGTAGCCGCGGGCAGTTGGTGACTGATCGTCGGGGTAAACGATGGGACAGAGGGCCGCGCTGGCCCGGTCGTTAGCGGCATGCCCCTGAGCTTCGGCGAGCCTCGCTGCGATGGGGCTTACGGCGCAGGTTAGAGCAAGCGCGGCGAGCGCGCTGATCGCTGCACTCTGGCAGTGGTCTTTTCCGGGGAAGGTCAAGCGCAAAAGGTCCTCTCTTTGAACACTTTGGCAAAGGGATGAGCGCATGTAAATAGCAGGAAAGGGCGGAAAAAGGACAGGTGTGAGGAAACGTTTTTTCGCCAACTCCAAGGGGCAAAAAGGGCTTGACAGACAGCTGTCTTTACGGTAGTTTCTGTATAGAGAGAAACAACAGAAATGACAGACACTACAAAAGCAACACTTTCGCCAGTAGCCCAGAAGTTCATTTTGCACTGGGGCGAGATGGGCACCCGGTGGGGGATTAACCGCACCGTGGCGCAGGTGCACGCCCTGCTCTTTCTTTCGCCGAAGCCGCTGCCGGCGGATGAGATTTCGACCACCTTGGCGGTGGCACGGTCGAATGTGAGCACGTGTTTGCGCGAGCTGCAGGGGTGGGGCATCGTGCGGGTGGTACATGTTTTGGGTGACCGGCGCGACCATTTTGAGTCGATCAAGGATGTTTGGGAGATTTTCCGGATCGTTTCTGAGGAGCGGAAACGGCGGGAGATTGATCCTACCTTGCGGGTGCTGGCGGAGTGCGTTGCGGAGTCGAAGGCGAACGCGCAAGGGGATCCTTATACGCGGGAGCGGCTGGAGAGCATGCTGGAATTCTTGACGGTGATGACTGGGTTGTTTGACGAAGTACTGCGCATGCCCACTACGGCGCTAAAGGGAGTGGGGAAGTTGCGAGGCAAGGTGTTTACCTTGCTTGGGAAGAAGGCCGGTTAGAAGTTGACGGGCGAGAATATTGAAAGGCTAGGGATTTTTCAACACCAGAGCATAGAGAAGGAATAGAAGAAGAAAACCATGATTTCGCTCACATCGGAGTTTACAGACGGGAAAGGGCGGCACGCGCGGGGGTGGTTGTTTTTTGATGCGGAGTGCGCGTTTTGCACGCGGATTGCGCGATGGTTGGCGCCGATTTTGGAACGCAGAGGACTGGCCGTGGCGCCTTTGCAGGATCCGCGCGTTGGCGCTTTGCTTGGAATGTCGCGCGAGGAGTTGCTGCGCGAGATTCGGCTTTTGCTTTCCGATGGGCGGCAGTTTGGGGGAGCGGATGCGGCGGTGGCTTTGGCGCGCGAAATTTGGTGGGCGCGGCCTCTGGTGTGGTTCAGCAGAATTCCGGGAGGGATGGGAGCGCTGCGAGGCTGGTATCGCTCGATCGCCATGCATCGGAGTTGTGTCGCGGTGAGTTGTCCCGTTCCTCGAGTAACCAAGCGAGCTTAGAGCTCGATAGGAGACCAACATGAACGCCCTGCTCCTGCTCCTGTGGTTAGCGGGTTTGGTGCAAATTGCGATTGCTGCTGCAAATCTTTTCCTGCCTCGGGAATTGAAATATCAAGAGAATCTGGAACGCGTGGCGCCGATTATCCGGCAGATTTTTGTGGTGCATTCCGTTTACATCGTGGGTGTGCTGCTGCTGTTCGCGGCGCTGACGCTTGGATTTGCTTCGGAGCTGGCGAGCGGACACGGGCTAGGGCGATTTCTTGCTGCGGGGATCGCGGTGTTCTGGCTGTTCCGCGCGCCCGTGCAGCTTCTTTACTACGATGCATCCTTGCGGCGGACTAATCGGCTCGGAGACATTGCCTTTACAGCGGCGGCCATATTTCTGACCGTGGCGTACGGAGCGGCGGCCTTTCTGCCGCGCGCCTGAGCCCCTGCCATGAGCCAGGAACCCAGAGTTCGTGGCGTTCTGCGTCCGTCCATTCTGATTGGTGCGGCTGTTTGGCTGGCTCTCGCGCTCGCCAGTTTCGCACCTGGCGTTCACCTCGGCATCATCGAAGTGCTGTTTCTGCTTGGGCCTTGGATTGTGGTGCCCCTCGGCGCAGATTTGCTGCGCGGGGCGGGAGTTTCCAAGGGCAATGCCGTTCGGGATTGGATGCTGTTCACGGCAGCTTCGCTGACGACCGTTTCGTTCTCGCTTGACGACCGAACTGTGGCTGCCTGCTTTGCCAGTGTCTGGGTTTTGGTCTGCGCCGTGTTTGCCTGCGATGGCTTGCGGCGGTTTGTGAATGCGGGAAGGAAGTCTTTCACGCAATTCTGTTTTGCGGCCGGAGAAGGGTATCTGCTCGTCGCGGGCGTTTGGCTGGTCGCGTCGCGAGCCGGGCTGCAAATTTTGGGGTTTCGCGAGCCAATCGTTTTGCTGACCGCCGTGCACTTTCATTTTGCGGGATTCGCTTCCGCTGTACTTGCCGGGCTGACGTACGAAAGATTCCGTGATAGCAAGTGGAAAGTGGCGTTGCAATCCGTGCTCTCCGCGGTTGTGTGCGGGCCGGCGATTTTGGGGCTCGCTTTCCTGCTGGGGCCAAAGGTTAAACTGGCCGGGGCGCTGTTGATCGCGCTGGGCCAATTCGGGCTTGCGGGCGGCATGGTCCGTGCCGGCATTGCTGCGAAGAATGCCGGCGGGCGCTGGCTGCTCTTTGTGGCGGGCGGGTCTGTGGCGGCGGGAATGATATTGGCGGTGGTTTGGGCGATTGGAGAGTACCCCTTGGAGGCGTTTGTCAACATTCGGCAGATGGCGGAGTTTCACGGGGTGCTTAATGCGGTTGGGTTCGTCGTGTGCGGGTTGTAAGGGTGGCGTGTGGCGAATAGTGGGTATGAAGAGAGGGTATGGGAGTCTCCTGAGAGTTGAATTTGGATTGGTTACGGAAAGCGCCGGCAAGGATGCCCGCGCCACAAGAAAGAAGAGCCTTGCTGTAGGGCGAGGCGTAGTGCTGAACGAAGAGCTTCTACCGGGACGGTATTTGGGTGGTCAACGGGAATCGGGACGACAGGACGCTGGGGTTTTCAGCACTACGAGGGTGAGTGCTGCCACAGTGAGGCCTGCTTCGATCCAGTACAGCGCCGGATGGCCTTTAAATAAAAAGGCCGAGGCGACGATGGCCAATGCAAAAACAAGCGACCAAAGAATGGCGGAGTTGGGCTTCACATGAAGAGTGTAGCATAGCCTTGTCGGCCGGCTCTGGCAGTCCGATCGAGTGGAACGCACTCGTTAAGTACAATTTTGCTGTGCTATAAGACAAAACGTGTTCGACGATAGCTTATCTGCCAAAGATGATCGGCTCACGGTGATGGCTATCTCGGCGCTCGCCTGTGTGCTCCAAGATGTTCTGCACGAAGGTCTGGGCCATGGCGTGACCGCGTGGCTGAGCGGCGCTCATCGCCTCGTCATTAGCACGGTTGCGCTGCAGAGCGATATCGGAACGCGATGGATCTCGGCGAACGGCACGCTCGTAAACCTTCTTTTCGGCGCGATTTTCTGGCTCCTATTGCTCCGGCCGCAACGCTATCGGCCGGCTACGCGGTATTTCCTGGTGCTTGCCATGGCGGGCAATCTCTTCACTGGCACCGGCTACTTCCTGTTTTCCGGCGTCTTCAACTTTGGTGACTGGGCGGCCGTGATCCAGGGTTTCGAACCCCACTGGATGTGGCAGCTTGCGCTCGTGGTGGTTGGCGCGGCTTCGTACTATGCATCCATGCTAATGGTAGCCGCCAAACTGAAACCATTTCGTGGCCAGCATGATCCTTCGCGCAGGCTTCGGGTTTTGTGCTGGACGCCTTACTTCACCGAAGGGATTCTCGCCGGACTAGGGGGCTTGCTCAATCCCCTAGGATTGTTTTATGTCATAGCGTCGGCCCTGCCCTCGTCGTTGGGCGCCAATGCAGGCTTGATGAGCCTGCCTTTCATGATGCGGCAGGGGAACGGCAGCGAGGAACAGCAAGTTGGGCCATTGCGGCGGAGCATTGCGTGGATCGCTACGGCTGCCGTCGGGAGCCTGCTGTTTATCTTGGTGCTTGGACGCGGGCTCACGTGGTCGCGATAATGCTCGACTGCTTATCCACTGATCAGAAAGCAGATGTAGCTTCCAATGCCGGGTGATCCGTACAAGCGACTTGGTATAGAATCGTGCAGCTCGCAAACCCCACGAAGGAAATTCCGATGAACAGATTCTATTCGCGACACGCCTACCTCGCACTGCTAGCCATCGCTTCTCTGGCCCTTACTTCCGTTCTCGTTCTGCCCGCCGCAGACACGACTTCGTCGCTCCCTGCACCCCCGGTGGCAAAGAAAGAGCCCAAAATCACCGAGATCAATGGCCGCAAGCTGGTAGACAACTACTATTGGCTGCGCGAAAAGAAAAATCCAGACGTGAAAGCGTATATGGAAGCCGAAAATGTCTACACGGACGCGGTGATGAAGCCGACCGAGCCGTTGCAGAAGAAGCTCTATGATGAAATGCTGAGCCGGATCAAGGAAACCGACGCGGAAGTTCCCTACAAGGAGGGCGGCTATTTCTATTATCTGCGAACGGAAGCGGGAAAGCAGTACGGGATTCGTTGCCGGAAAAAGGGCAGCCTTGAGGCGCCGGAAGAAACCGTGCTCGACGTGAATGAACTCGCCAAGGGGCAGACGTTTATGTCCCTGGGGGCTTTCGAGGTCAGCGACGACGGGAATCTGCTGGCTTACACCACGGACAACACTGGATTCCGGCAATTCACGCTGGCCGTGAAGGATTTGCGCACCGGGAAAATGCTTGTGGATCACGCGGAGCGCGTCGACTCCGTGGCATGGGCGAACGACAACAAGACGATCTTTTATACCGTTGAAGACGAGGTCTCCAAGCGATCCTATCGGCTGTATCGTCACGCTGTCGGAACGAGCGGCCCCGACGACCTGATCTATGAGGAAAAAGACGAAAGATTTGACCTTGGCACCAACAAGACGCGCAGCAAAGCCTACTTGTTGCTCATCTCCAGCAGCCACACCACCAGCGAAGCGCGTTACATTCCCGCCGACCAGCCCATGGCGGAATGGAAATTGATGCAACCTCGCAAACAGGACGTCGAGTACTATCCGGATCACAATGGCAATTTCTTTTATATTCGCGTGAACGACGCGGGTCGCAATTTCCGCCTGGTCAAGGCGCCGGTCTCGGATCCCGGCAGCAAGAATTGGCAGGAGGTTGTGCCCCATCGCGCCGATGTCATGCTCGATGATACGGATTTCTTCAAAAACTACTACATCTCCTACGAACGTGAGAAGGGGTTGCCGCAGATTCGCGTCAGCAACCTGCAAAGCGGAGAGTCCCGCCGCATCGAGTTTCCTGAGCCGGCTTACGTGAACTATCCGTACGTCAATCGCGAATACGACACGACCAAGTTCCGGTATGGCTACCAGTCGTTTATTACTCCGCAATCGGTCTTTGAGTACGATCTTCCCAGCGGCACTTCTACCCTGCTGAAACAGAAAGAAGTGCCCGGCGGCTATGACCGCACGCGATATCAGGTAGAACGGGTTTACGCAACGGCATCCGATGGCGTGAAGATACCGATCTCGGTCGTTCATCTGAAAGGCGCTGTGCTGGACGGCAAAGGGCCCATCTATCTGACCGGCTATGGTTCTTACGGTGCGTCATATGACATCGGCTTCAACGCCAACAATTTCAGCATGGTCGATCGTGGCGTGGTGGTGGCCGTGGCCCATATACGCGGCGGTGGAGAAATGGGGAAGGCCTGGCACGATGATGGTCGCATGATGCACAAGAAAAACACTTTTGCGGACTTCATTGCCTCTGCCGAACATCTTCTGGCCCAAGGATACGGTTCGAAAGACCGCTTGGTGATCGAAGGGCGAAGCGCTGGCGGCTTGTTGATGGGCGCGGTCCTGAATATGCGGCCGGATTTGTTCCATGCTGCTTTGGTCGGGGTTCCGTTTGTGGACGTAATGAATACCATGTTGGATGAATCTCTGCCCCTAACCGTCGGCGAATTCGAGGAGTGGGGCAATCCGAAGGAAAGGCCGGCATTCGATTACATCCTGACCTATTCGCCCTACGACAACATCGAGGCCAAGGCGTATCCCAATATGCTTGTGAGGACCTCCTTCAATGACAGCCAGGTGATGTATTGGGAGCCGGCCAAGTACGTTGCCAAAATGCGTGCGCTCCGAACCGACCACAACACTTTGATTCTAAAAACGAACATGAACCCAGCCGGCCATGGCGGCGCATCGGGGCGCTATGATCGGCTGCACGAAACTGCTTTTGATTACGCGTACTTTCTAACGCAAATGGGAATAAGCAACTAACGCGTACGGCGGCCTTAGGACTTCCGGGGGAGCAGCGGGCAACGGACCAATTGTCGGAAAAACTCCCGATTAACATTAATTTGCGCTTGCGCCGAGCTCCAAGAAGAGAAAGCTTAAGATGTTTGTTCGCTCCTCAATTTGTTTATTCAGAGGACGGCCCCCGGAATGGCCAGACTTGGTGTCGTAAAGCAGCAGAATCGGAAGATCGGAAGCTGTGGCTGCTTGAAGGCGCGCTGCCATCTTCCGGGCATGCAGTGGGGCGACGCGAGTGTCGCCGTCACCTGTAACGAAAAGGACCGCGGGATACTTCACACCCTGCTTCACATTGTGATATGGCGAATACGAGTAAAGATATTTGAACTGAGCAGGATCCTCGGCGGAGCCGTATTCCGGAACCCAGAATGACCCTACCAGGAATTTGTGGTAACGCAGCATATCGAGGAGCGGATATTCGCAGACAACTGCCTGATACAAATCGGGGTGTTGTGTGAGCGCCGCGCCAACGAGAAGACCGCCATTGCTTCCGCCTTCGATGGCCAGCTTTCTCGAGTTCGTATAGCCGTTGGCGGTCAGCCATTCCGCAGCGGAGGTAAAATCGTCAAAGACGGTCTGTTTTTTCTCCATCATTCCGGCTTTGTGCCAGGCCTCGCCGAACTCGCCGCCACCCCGCAAATTGGCGACGGCGTAAATTCCGCCCGTGTCCGCCCATGCGGCCGCAGGCTCGTAAAAGAATGGCGTGTTGTTTATGTCAAATCCGCCATAGCCGGTGAGCCAGGTTGGGCGAGCGCCGTCTCGCTTCAGACCTTTCTTGTAGAACAGGAACATCGGGACGCGCGTCTTATCCTTGGACTCATACCAGACTTGTTCGACTGTGTATGCGCTACTCTCGAGAGGCACTTCGGGTGCAGCCCAAGCGTTGAGTTTCCCTGTTTGCACATCGTAGCGATAAATGCTGCTGGGAATGTTGAAAGACTGAAAATCCACGAACGCGTTTTGTAGGTCCCAAGCTCCACTACTTCCCGCGACGGCCCCTAGAGCGGGGAGAGCCATTTCACCTGCAGGCTTTCCGTCTTTGTCGAATATCTTCACCTGCGAAACTGCGTTGCGGACGTATTGCACAAAGATTTTTCCGCCGAACAGACTGACGTTTTCGATTGCCGTGTCGGTTTCGGGGATGATTTCCTTCCAGGCGTCACGCGCGGGGGTTCGCAGATCCACGCGGAAGACGTGCCAGTTTGGGGCCTTCCAGTTCGTGTAAAGGAACAACACGCCCCCTTGGATTTCTCCATAGAACTTGGAGTCTAGATCATTCACGATGGGCTGCACGGATCCGCCTTTTTGTACGTCCTGAAAATAAATTTCGGATCGCGTGCCTCCGGCACCGTATAGCAGCAAAATTGAGAGGTAGTGGCCGTCTTCGGATAACTCGCACGAAATGATTTTCTCGGGACCGTAGCCTTTTCCGAAAATTTCTGTGTCTGTGCCCGCCGCCGCTCCCATCACGTGGTGGTAAACGCGCGGCCCTTCAAGCGTCATGCGGGAGTAGTAGACGCCACGGTTATCCGGCTGGATAGACAGACCGAAATAGTCCGCCTTGGCAAGTTGATCGGGCAATTCTTTGCGCGTTTCCGTCTCCAGGAAATGGACGGTGACCTCGTCCTGGCCGCCGGCGCGAATGCTGTAGGCTGCCAGCGAACCGTCACGAGACACGCCCCTGAGGCTGACGCTGGTGGAATGATCCGCGCTCATCGGATGAGGATCCACCAGCACCTCATCGCCGCCCCGAAGACCTTTGCGCTGGTAGATGACGTACAAGTCCTGGTCCGAGCGGCGCTTCATAAAGAAGTAGGAGCCGTTACGTTCCATGGGAAGATCAAAAGAGTCCACTTTCATCAGTTCAGTGAGGCGCTTGGAGATCTGTGTCCGTCCCGGAACCGAATCGAGCACTGCATCCGTGCAGCGGTCCTGCGCGTCAATCCAGGAGCGGGTTTCGGGACTATTCTGATCTTCGAGCCAGCGGTAGGGATCGGCGACCGATACACCGTGAATCGTTTCGACTGCGCCATCAATGCGTGTTGGAGGAGTGCATTTTCCATTGGCAGCTTTTTCCTGTGCCAGGACAGGGCTGGGAAAGAGGCCGGAGATCGCAGCGAGGATCACCAGCGGAATCAATGGAACCATCGCTGTAGACACTTGAAAATAGCTGGGTCGGGAATCGCGACGCTCAACAGGTCGGTAAGACAATCGCTTCATCGGACAGTTCCTCCGTGCCGCTGCCCTCGTGGCCGCCGTTGAACATCAAGCCGATGGCCGGGTTAGGGTATTTCGACAGGTGAGGCTGGATTTAGGCAGGGCTTCCGTTTAACCCCCAAACTACGCGGCATTGTACTGCTACTTGCTCTTTTTTTGCGAGCCTTTGTTGGGACGCCCGCGATTCGCGACGTCTCTGGCACATTCCAAGCGTAACGCTGGCTACTCGGTATCGTGCTGTACGGAAGTGAGCGTCAGGGGACTGATGATGCGGGATTCCTCGCACTGTAGTTCGGGAGCGGCAGGGTAGGACATGCGCTAATTGGTTTCCAGGGCTTCGCCAAGAGTGGCCCTATGTTCATGTATGTGATGGTGGTCATTCCTTCGATCCCGCACTTTTCAAGATTGTAGTGTTCGTTAGCCGCAGCAATCGTAAGGAATACCGTGATCTCGTCGGGGGTTGCCGTAGTGACAAGTCCGTTGTGCCCAGCGCTGGAGAAGCATCGGGGCGGTCTCGGAAGCGTCAGTTAAAAGGTATATTGCGAACCAAAAAACTCATGCGTAAGACATTCAAATATCGGCTATTCACAACCCGCACCCAAAGCGAACTGTTGGATGTGCCCGTTGGGCGAAGCCTGCCGCTTGTATAATGCGGCGTTGCAAGAACGTCGTGAGGCATGGAAGCAGCGAGTGTCTATCAACTACTACACCCAAGCCAATCAGTTGAAAGAAATTCGCGCCGCTGGCGACCTCGGATTGGCAAATTTCTCGTGCTGTCAAGACA
>Ga0210394_10001640_pt1 | contig 34546 bp, 30 predicted proteins | sample IncBWC12MmetaG_FD_160121 | JGI IMG/M metagenome (GOLD analysis project Ga0210394, IMG submission 160121) | Forest soil microbial communities from Barre Woods Harvard Forest LTER site, Petersham, Massachusetts, United States - Inc-BW-C-12-M | ecosystem: Environmental > Terrestrial > Soil >... | reverse complement strand
CGGCCGCGTCCATCCCCTCACGATTCCCAAGACTATGGCGAACGCCGGCGCGAGCCAGATTTCGATGGATTTAGGGTTTACAGGCCCCACCTACACGGTTGCAACCGCGTGTTCATCGGCCAATCATGCAATCGGTCAAGCCTTCCGCCTCGTGCGTGACGGCGAAGCGGAGATGGCTCTTACGGGCGGCAGCGAAGCGCCCTTCGTAATCGGAATGCTCAAAGCCTGGGAAGCGATGCGCGTGATCGCTCCAGATACCTGCCGGCCGTTCAGCAAGGATCGCAAAGGCATGATCCTGGGTGAAGGCGGCGCGATGATGATTCTCGAACCGCTCGAAGCTGCAAGAGCGCGCGGCGCCAGGATCTACTGCGAAATTTGCGGCCTGGGCATGAGTTCGGACGCGCACCACTTGACGCAACCGCTCGTGGAGGGCCCCTCGCGTGCCATGCGCGGAGCTCTCAAAGATGCCGGCATGTCGCCGGAAGAAGTCGGCTACATCAACGCTCACGGCACCGGCACACCCGGCAACGATCCGGTGGAAAGTCAGGCAATTCGCGCGGTGTTCGGCGCCCATGCGGATAAGCTCGCCGTGAGTTCGACGAAATCCATGCACGGCCATGCCCTTGGTGCAGCCGGAGCTCTCGAAGCGATTGCCACAATACTCGCCCTGTATCACGGTATCCTGCCGCCCACCGCGAATTACAACGAGCGTGATCCCGAGTGCGACCTCGATTACGTTCCTAATCAAGCTCGCGCGCAGAAAGTGGGCGCGGCCTTGTCAAATTCATTTGCCTTCGGTGGGCTGAACGCCGTCATCGCCTTCCGTTCCATTCCGAAGTAACCGGGCGCGACTCAGCAAACACTCCGTCGAGTACCTGCGGTATCATCCCGCGACGCCGCATTCGCCTCCATATGAATGCGCGCATCAAGTGGTATCCAGGAGGGCAGTGTGCCGAATCAGAATCAACTGGAAGAAAGGGCGGAGGTGGATCTTTCCGAGAAGGTCTTCACGAACTCGCCCAACATGCTGGTGTTGTGCCTCACCGTAATCGGGCTCATCAAAATCTATACGCGGTTTGAGAAAATCACCACGCTGGCCGACAACTTTCTCGCCTTTATTTGCGTCGGTTATTTTATTGCGACGGTCTGCGCTTATTTGGCGCTGCGGAGCGGAGAACGATCGAAAAGATTGAAGCTCGCCAAAACGGCCGATCTTCTCTTTCTGGCGTCCTTGTGCAGTACTGGAGCGGTGGCGCTGTTTATGACTTTCGCCTTGGAAGGTTAGCTTGCTACGCGCGGCGCCGGGCCAGAAAGTCCAGACGCCGGGCAGCTCATCAAACGTAAGGATGAAAGACGGGGAGCAGCAAGCTCCAAGGTTGCGGCGTGCCCGTCCAGCCGCGCGCCAGCACATCGGAAAGCGTCAAAGCAACCATGATGGCAAGCCAGAAGAATCCGGCAACGATCACCAGCCGCGTTAATCCCGAGCTGTATTTCACATGCATGAAGAAGAGCACAACGAGCAACATCTTGGCGACCGCGATGACGAGCGCGGCAACCGTGTTCCAGTCGATCACGTGAGTTTTACCAATCGCGGTTTGCCCCAAGTCCATAAACGAAACTTTTGTTGTAAGGCCTGTAAGGAGCAGTAGCGCGATAAAAACAGCCACGTAAGTCTTCACCGGTACGATGTGCCCGGACATCAGTGCCCGCCTCCGTAGTGTCTGCCGATCAAATAAAGCAGCGGAAAAAGAAATATCCATACTATGTCCACGAAGTGCCAGTAGAGCCCGCTCACCTCAAGCGGCGCATAATATTCGGGATTGAAGCGCCCGCGATACGCCATCACCGTCAGCGTCGCCAGGATGCCGAGCCCGATAAACATGTGCAGGGCGTGCAGCCCGGTCATAAAAAAGTAGAAGCAGAAAAATAGCTGAACTCCTGACGCATGCGGCCCGCTGTACGTGAAATGCAAGCCGGGAACCAGCCCTTCGGTCCAATCGTGGGTCCATTCGAAGTTGAATTTGATAAATAGAAACGCCGCGCCGAGCAGCATCGTCAGGACGAGGAAGGTGATAATTGTGGACTTGCTCTTGCCCGTTTGTGCCGCGCTGATGGCCAGCGCCATCGTCAAGCTGCTGCAGATCAGCACCGCCGTATTGGTCGCTCCGAAAGTCACGTCCAGGAAATGGCTGCCCTGAATGAACGCTTCCAGATGCAGTGCGCGATAGACGATGTACGCCATGAAGACGCCGCCGAAGAACATTATTTCGGTGGCCAGGAAAATCCACATTCCGAGGTTTCCGGCTTCATGCTGCTGTTCCTTGGTCTCGAACTGGTGCACCAAGGCCGGCGAGTGAGCCGCGGTATGGGCCATATCAGCCAAGAGTTTGCCTCGCGCCTGTGTAGTTGTAGGCTTCTTCGGTTACCACAGGAATTTCCTCGAAATTTTCTGTGGGCGGCGGGGAAGGCACTTCCCACTCGAGACCTCGCGCGCCCCACGGATTAGGTCCGGCTGCCGGCCCGTAGCGCATGGACCAGATCAAATAGATCAGCGGAATCAGATACCCGATGCCCAAAATCGAAGCGCCGGCTGAGGACATTACGTTGAGCACCTGAAATTCCTGCGGGTATACAGCGTAACGCCGCGGCATGCCCAGGTATCCCAGCATGAATTGTGGGAAGAAAGTGAGGTTGAAACCAACAAACACAACCAGGGCGGCAAATCGTGCCCAAGCGTCCGGGTAGAGTCTTCCCGTGATTTTCGGCCACCAGAAATGAATACCGCCGAGGTATCCCATCACCGCGCCGCCCACCATGATGTAGTGAAAGTGAGCGACGATGAAGTAGGTGCCATTCAAATGCACGTCAGTAGCAAGCGAAGCCAGGAATAGGCCGGTGAGGCCGCCCATCGTAAACAGGCCGATAAACCCGAGCGCATAAAGCATTGGCGCTTCATACGATATCGAACCTTTGTAAAGCGTCGAAGTCCAGTTGAAGACTTTAATCGCGGAGGGAATCGCCACGAGGAAGCTGAGCACGGAAAAAATCAGGCCTGCATAGACGGATTGTCCTGTGACGAACATGTGATGGCCCCATACCAGGAAGCTGATCACCGCAATCGCCATGCTCGAAAAAGCGACGATGCTGTAGCCGAAGATGCGCTTTTTCGAGAAGCAAGTTACGACTTCGCTGATCACGCCCATCGCGGGCAGAATCATGATGTACACAGCCGGATGCGAGTAAAACCAGAACAAGTGCTGGAAAAGGATCGGATCGCCACCCACGGCAGGATCGAAGATACCCACATGCAGCAGCCGCTCGAGTCCCAGCAGGAAAATCGTTATCGCGATCACCGGCGTTCCCAGAATAAAAATCACGCTCGTTGCGTACATCGCCCAGATGAAAAGCGGTAGGCGGAACCAAGTCATTCCCGGCGCGCGCATCTTGTGGATCGTAACGATGAAGTTGAGTCCCGTAAGAATCGAAGAGAAGCCGGTAATGAAAACGCCGAGCGCGGTGGCAATCACGTGCGTCTGCGAATACAAGCTGCTAAAGGGCGCATAGAACGTCCAGCCTGTATCAACGCCGCCGGAGATGATGGCGTAGAGAGTGAAGATTGCGCCGACGATGTAGATATACCAGCTCAGCAGATTCAGTTTCGGAAACGCGAGGTCGCGCGCCCCGATCATCAGCGGCACAAGGAAGTTTCCCAGCGTGGCCGGAATCGACGGCACCAGGAAGAAAAACACCATCACGATCCCGTGAATCGAAAAGAGCTTGTTGTATGTCTCCGGCTGCACGAGCGCGCCTTGCGGCTCAATCAAATGAATGCGCATCAGAACGGCCGCCGTGCCGCCGACGAAAAACATAAAAGTGATCGAAGCCAGGTAAAGCAGCGCGATGCGCTTGTGATCGGTGGTGAAAAGCCACGATTTGATGCCGTAGCTCGCGTTCAGATAATTCACGCGCGATTCGGCAGGAACTTCGTGGATGTCTGCTACAGCCGTACTCATTTCCCTGTCCTTTCCTGCGTTCCCAGCGACTTCACGTAGGCGATCAGCTGCAGGACTTGCTCTTCATTGATCTGCCCTTGAAAAGTGGGCATCACCGGCGGGTAGTCCGGCAGGATCACCGAATTGGGAAACACGATCGCTTGCCGAATCAAGCCCTCATCCACGATCCGTGTTTCGCCACTGCGCAGTTTTTGGGGCTTTCCATACAGTCCGAGGAGCGACGGCCCGCGCCCGGTATTGTCCCCTATGTGGCACGTCCCGCACCCCAGCTGCGTGAACAGCCTTTCGCCGGCCTGCGCCATGGATTCATGCGATGCGCCGCCCGAAAGCCACGCGGCGTAGTCCGATGGCTCCATCACATACACCCAGCCGATCATCTGCGCGTGATCCGCGCCGCAATACTGGCCGCAGAAGATGTGATACGTGCCCGTCTTCGTCGCTTGAAACCATAGCGACGTATAGCGGCCCGGCAGCACGTCCTTTTTCACGCGAAACGCGGGGACGTAGAAATCGTGAATCACGTCTTCCGACGTCATTGTCAGCTTGATGGGAACGCCCACCGGCACATGCAACTCGTTGATCTCGCGCACGCCTTCGGGATGCTGCAGGTGCCACATCCACTGCTTGCCAACCACGAAAATTTCCGTGGAGGCATCTGGGGGACGGGCGTTCTGGATGTAGAGGCTGGCAGACCAGAAAAAGATGACGACGCAGATTAAGGTAGGAATCCCAGTCCACAGAATCTCGAGTGGGACGTTTTTCTCGATTTCCGGCGGCACCTCATCTTCCGATTGCCGCCGGTACTTGATCATGAAAAAGAAAATCGTGGAGAAAATCACCACTGTAAAAAAGAGCGTAATCGCCGTCAATGTGTAATGCAGCCTGTCCACACCTTCCGCGATCGTCGAAGCCGCCGGCGGACGAAGCGGAATGGGCGCCAAGGCGCTCGTCAGCAGGCGCGTGCCGGCGTCAGCCAAAACTCCGCACATGCCTGCGCCTATCATGCCCGTCGCTCCGGCAGCGCATAGTGTTCGCTGCGAGCCAGCAGAAAAATTCCAATCCCTATCACCAGAATCGTGAAGACACCCGCCGCCTTCAGCACGCGCGAGATCAGCAAGCTGTATTTTCCTGTCGCCGCATCGTAGTGGTAGCAGAAGAGCAAAATCTGATCCACCGGCGTTCCAATCTTGCCCTCGGACGCTTCCACAAGGCCGAGCCGGAGATCCCGCGTCGCATACTGGATCCCATACAGGTAGCGCGAAATCTTGCCTTCCGGCGTAAGAATCATCATCGCGCTCGCGTGCGCAAACTGCTTTGACGCCGGGTCGTAGGCGTAGCGGAATCCCACCGCATTGGCGAGCTGCTTGATCTGCGGCTCGTCGCCCGTCAGGAAATGCCAGCCCTGAGTAGCCTCAGGACGGCCATACAGCCCTGTATAGAGCGCGCGTTTTGCTGACGCGAGAGTGGGCCGCTCCGTAGGATCGATGCTCACCGTCACAACGCTGAATTGCTTACCGATGTCCATCGGTACGTCTTTCAGGCTTCGCTCCATCCCATTCAGCACCTGCGTGCAGAGCATCGGGCAGTTGTAATAGACCAGCGATAGAATCACGGGGCCGTTACCGAAAAATTGCGCAAGCTTCACAGTCTGTCCGGTTTCATCGCGAAATGTGAGATCGAGCGGAACCGAATTGTTCAGCCTCTGATCGATGCCCACATTTTTCAGCAACTCCGGGCGCACATCGATATTTTGAGTAGGGTATTGACCCTGCGCCTTGGCGCCCGCCCCGAGAAATAGCGAGCCTGATAGCAGCGCTGTCGTGATAATCGCGCGGCGCAGTGAACCGGTTTGGCGCACTGCCGACCTTTGTAGAGCCAGTTTCAATTCAATCCTTCCGCTATTTCGATTCCGCTGATCCGTTCGACGGTGGGGCCAGATAACCGCAAGGCCCGGCAGTGCCCATGGCTCGCGGTTCCATTGCCGATCCCACGGGCGTCACGCTTGTTTCCTCGGCTGCCTGATTCGCCGGCCGCGCCGGTAATCCCTTTTGAAGAACCATGTCCATCGCGCGATCCACGGGAATTCGAACCAGCCCGTTGTGTTGGTCCAGCCAGCCGTATGTGGTCAGCTGCTGCTGTTCCACTTCGCAGTAGTGCTTCAGATCGGTGGCCGGGTGCGGCTGCAAACGCGGCTGCGGGGGGAGCGCGCGCTGATTCTCAAATGGCGAAGCAGGCGGCCCAAGCGATTCGCGCTTCGCCAAAAAGCTATACGTGTGCACCATCGCCCACATCACCGCCACGATCAGAATCGCAAGTACGGCTCCAAATTGGTACAGGCTGCGGACATCGGCATCCGCATGTTCGTATCCCTCCGACCCGTGTTTCGGATGGCGTTCAGTCGCCATGTTGATGCTCCAACTCCCCCGCAAACCGCGGATCGCGCAACGGCAGCAGCGGCATTTTCTTCAGTTGCCAGAAATATGTCCCAATCCACACGCCACCGATCCCCAGCACTGCCAGAATATCCATGGCGTGGATGCTCGGGCTCTTCGGATCGAAAGCCGGCACAATAAGCCAGTACACGTCTACGAGGCTGAGAACGATGAGCATTCCAGCAACCAGAGACAGTCGCGCCAGTTTTTGCTTCACATTCCGCTGCAACAGCAGCAAGAAGGGCAGTGCGAAATGCAGCACCATCAGAACTACGGCCACCGTTCCCCACCCGCCAAACGCACGCGTCACGTACCAGGGAATCTCTTCTTTCAAATTGCCCGACCAGATAATCAGGAACTGCGAGTACGAGAGATAAGCCCAGAGCATCACGAACGCGAGCATTAAATTGCCCTGGTCGTTGTACTGCGCCGGTGTAGCCGAGCCTCGCAACGGTTCGTACTCGGCAAGCCTGCGCTCCACGAAAATCACGAACGACATCGAAGTGAGCGCCGCGATAATCATGAAAATCATGCCGTAAATCGTCGAAAACCAGTGCACTTCCAGCGACATCACCCAATCCACCGACGCAAACGTCAACGCCAATCCCCACAAAATCAGCCCCGGCCCACTGATGGCTTCGAAGCGGCCTTCAATTGAAGGGTCGCCTGTTTCGTCCTGTTCTCGCGACCATTTGTTCAGCACGAACGCCAATCCCACCCAGATCGCAAAGTAAATCAAGGCTCGCACCGTAAAGAATCCCGGGTTCAGGTATGGGCGCTTGTACTGGATAAGCGAATCGGCCGCCACGGCAGCAGGCTGATCCCACGCATAAAGTCGGGAGAGTCCCAGCAACAGAGGGATGAATAAGATCGCCATGGCAAACAGCGTCCTCGTCCCAGCCTCCAACAGGCGCCGGATCGGATAACCCCACCACCCACCCGTCAGATGATGCATCATCAAAATCGCCTGGCAACCCAGCGGAATCGAAAGCCAGTAAACGAACGCGAACAGGTATGACCGGAAAAATTGCAGCCGCGTATGCTCGCTGTGGAAGCTGAACAGGATCACCAGCGCCAAGCCAATCGCCCCACAAACGAAAGCCACTCGCTGCACATAGTCAAACCGCGACCGCAGCTCTTCCGATAGAGTCACCGAGCGCGCGGGGCTCATGGTGTTTGCCCCCCCGCTGCGCTGGAAGCAATCTGCGTAAGCTTCTGACGCTCCGCCGCCGGCACATCATCGATGCTCCCGCGACGGCTCGCTTGTAACACCCGAATGTAAGCAGCAATGCGCCAGCGGTCCTCAGGCTCGACCCGCGCCGCATAGCTGTACATCGACCCAAATCCGTTGGTCATCACGTCAAAGTAATGTCCCACCGGAGCCGTACTCAAGGCACCCACGTGAAACGAAGGCGGTTGCGGAAACCCACGCTGCACAATCATCCCGTTGCCCTGCCCGGTGTAATCGTGGCAGGGAGTGCAGTAAATGTTGTAGCGTTCGCGCCCGCGCTCCAGATCCGCGCGGGTGATGGGAAACGGAAACTTATCCGCGATCACTCCATCTTCTTTTCCCGTGTACAGCAATTCGTCCAGCCGCAACTGCCCGCGCGCCACCGTTCCCGTCACCGGCTGTCGCTCCGAGCGCCCGTCCCCGAAGAAATTCGTCGGCTCGTAGGGCAAATATTTCGGCTGAATATGCATATCCAGCCGGCACCCGCCGACGAGAAGAGCGATCACGCCCGCGCAGGCAATTGCGCACGACCGCGCGATGTGCGCGTTGAATCGTTTCTGTTGCGTCCTACGCCTCAATTTCAAACACCCCGTGCGGCCGCATCTCTTCGAGAAACGCCTTCGTCGCCGCCAGATCAAACTTCCGGTCTCGTGTCTTGATCACCAGAAAAAACCGGTCCTTCGACGCTAGCGCGAACCGCGCCACGTTGAACACCGGATGATATGGCGTCGGCAATCCATTCATCGCCAGCATTCCAAACACCGCCGAAAGCGCCGCTCCCAGAATCGTCAGCTCAAACGTAATCGGAATCCACATCGGCCAGCTGTTGTAAGGGCGCCCGCCGATAATCAGCGGAAAACTGATCACATTCGCGTAGTAGCACATAAAAAATCCCGTCAGCCCGCCAATCAGCCCACCCGCAAACACAACCGCCGGAAGCACCGTATGCTCGAATCCCACCGCTTCTGCCAATCCCTCAATCGGCATTGGCGTAAACGCGTCAATCTTCCGATAGCCGGCGCTGTGCGCCCGGTGCGCCGCCGCCAGAAGCTCCTCCGGCGTCTCAAATTCGGCCAGCAATCCGTAAATGGGCTTTCGTCTCATCGCTTCAATCCGGGCTCTAACTGCTCCCTATTCGCGTATCTCCGGATTCGGATTCCGCACCCGCGCCAGATACGTCGTGCGCGGCTTTGTATTCAAATCGTCCAGCAAACTGTAATCGCGCGACTGCGCCTTCAATTTCGATACCCGGCTCTTCGGATCGTTAATGTTCCCAAACACGATTGCCTCAGCCGGGCACGCGCTCTGGCACGCCGTCACAATTTCTCCGTCGCGCACCAACCGGTCTTCTTCCTCCGACCGTATTTTCGCCGCGTTGATCCGCTGCACGCAGTAAGTGCACTTCTCCATCACGCCGCGGCTGCGCACCGTCACGTTCGGATTGCGCATTCCGTAAAGGCTCGGCGTCTTGAAATCGGAGTAGAGCAGGAAATTAAATCGCCGCACCTTATACGGGCAGTTATTCGAGCAATAGCGCGTCCCCACACACCGGTTGTAGGTCATCTCATTCAGCCCTTCGGCGCTATGCGTCGTCGCGGCGACCGGGCATACCACCTCGCACGGCGCGTTCTCGCACTGCATGCAGGGCAGCGGCTCGAAATACATCTCCGGCGTTTCCAAATTTCCCCGGAAATAAGTGTCGATGCGGATCCACTGCATCGCCCGCCCGCGCATCACCTGGTCTTTCCCCACCACCGCAATGTTGTTTTCCGAAACGCACGCCACCACACACGCATTGCATCCGATGCAGCGGTTCAAATCGATCGACATCCCCCACGCATATCCCTCGGATTTGAATCCGGGATATAGCGACAGCTTTTTCCCCGGCTCCGTCTCGGGATGCCGCGCGAAATTCGGATCCTTCTGAAACTCTTCAACCGTGGCCACCTGGATTAAATCGCGGCGGAAAGCATTCACGCTCTCCGTATCCGCCGGATGACCATCTTCCTCCATCATGTAGTGATACTGCTGCACCGCGAAGTAGTACTTCTTCCCGGAATCTTCGAGTTGCAGCCCGCCTGCCATCCACGGCGCATTCGAAGTTCGCAGGAAATAGGCGTTGAAGCCTTGCCCATTACCCACATTTCCCGCGCGCCGCCGCCCGTACCCAAGATGCAGCGTGATCGAATTATCCGGATGCCCTGGGTCCGCGAAAACTCCCGCGTACACCTCGCGGCCGGCTACCTTCAGTTTCATGTACTGGCCATGACGCAGCTTCAATCGCTCCGCGGTATTGATGCTCACCAGCGCCGCGTTGTCCCACGTCAGCCGCGTGATCGTCTTCGGAGTTTCCTGCAGCCAACCATTATTCGAGTAGCGCCCGTCGCCGATCGTAGGGTCAGGCCGGTAGACAATCTCCAGCGCGTCCTTATCAAGCGCTGGCGATGCAGGTTCCCTGCCAATGTCAGTTCGCGGCGAAACCGGAATCGCAGGCAGCGCCGTTCCTGCCATCACGCCGTTGTGCAGCGACTTCTGCCAGAATGTTTCGAATGCCTTATCTTTCTCCGGCCGCTGCGATTTCCAGTAGCCCTGGACCAAATCGTGCCCTGATTTTCCGGCATCACCCGCGAGCGCAGCGATCAATTCGTGCGCCGACCGCCCCTGATATAGCGGCGCAATCAGTGGTTGCACGATTCCGACTGTCCCGTCATACGCCCGCGCGTCGCTCCACGCTTCCAGAAAATGCGCCTCGGGCACGTGCCAGTGGCACAGCTCGGCCGTCTCGTCGTAATAAAGCCCCGAGTGCACTCGCAACTTCGCCTTCAGCAGTGTCGGCCCAAATTCGAAATCCGCCGGCGCGTCATAAACGGGGTTGCCTCCCAGCATCACCAGCAGGTCGACCGCCCCCGCATTCATATCCTTCACCAACTCGCAAAGCGAATTCATCTGGTTCACGGGATTCGCTTCGATCGGCTCGGTGTAGGTAACCGTTTTCCCGGCATTTCCCAACGACGCGTTCATCGCGTGTGCCAACGCATGCACGATCGCCGGCTGCCCTTCTCCAGGAATCACCACGCAAGCGCCGCGATGTTTCTCCAGATCGCGCACGAGCGCCATCATCCATGCCGGTGGAACCGACGAAGTCGAATTCTCCGGCGCTCCCGCCGAGGCAATTCCAAACTCTGTGGCGAGTTGACGCGTAAACGCTTCCACTTCGCTTGCGCGCATCGCCCGCCGGTGATCAGCCATCGATCCCGTGCTGGTCGGGGTGCATTCCACAACATACAAGCGGTTTAATTTCGTTCCCGGCCCTTCAATCGCCCTGCGCGAAGAAAAATCGCGAGCGTACCGAGTATGCCCCGGCCCCGTCGTGAGGAAATCCGCGTCGAGCGAGACGATCACGTCGGCCTTGTCGAGGTGGTAGACCGTCGTCACCGGCTTCCCGAATGCCGTCACCGCGCCGTCGTGCGCCGCATCGCGAATGCACGGCTCGTACTGGTGCCACTTCGACTCAGGGAACTGCTTCAGCACATCTCGAATCTGCGCCGCCAAACTCGGCGACGTCACCGTCTCAGTGAGAATGCGAAGCCCGGCCCCTCTTGGCGCAATCTGCGCCCTAGCATTTCCAATCGCCGTTAGAAATGCAGCCCAGCTTTCAATTCGACCTTCGTGAATCACGGTCTGCGAACGATCCGGATCATAAAGCGTCAGAATTGACGCCTGATTGAACACGTCGGTGCCGCCCAGGCTGCCCGGATGCTCCGGATTGCCTTCAATCTTTGTGGGGCGTCCCATGTGGCTTTCAACCAGCAGCCCGGTGGCAACGCCCGATTGCGTCATCGAGGTGGCGTAAAACAACGGCTTACCCGGAATAATTTCCTCGGGCGGCCGCACGTAAGGAACGATTTTCTCTGTCGGCAGCTTCGTGCATGCGCTCAGCCCGGCCATGGCTGCCGACGCGGCCATCAATTTCAGAATCCCGCGCCGGTCGATTCCCTCCGCTTCCTTCTCCGTATTTTCAGGAAACTCGTTTTCGAGCTTGTAGCGATAACCCGGCGTCTCCGCCAGTTCGTCCAGGCTCTGCCAGAATCGCTTTCCGCCGTCCTTCGCGAGCTTCGCCCGCACGGCCGCGAGATCGATCGTCTCGTTCATGGAATGGTTCGAGTTGGAGTCGTCGTTCATCGTTATGCAATCACCGGTGGCACGTCGAACAGTTCTGCAAGCTCTGAATTTTGTATTCCTTCACCAGCTTCCGGCCGAGTTCTATCTGGTTTTTCGGCGGCTCGTAATACGGATTGAACACTTCTGATTTCGGCCGCACGTACTTCTCCGGCTCGCGATGGCATTCCAAGCACCACTGCATGTAGAGCGTGCCTGCCCTCCAGGTGAGCGGCATCTCTGCAATCGGGCCGTGGCACGTGGTGCAGCCCACACCTTTACTCACGTGAATGCTGTGGTCGAAATAAACGAAATCCGGCAGCGCGTTCACACGCGTCCACGCCAGCGATTTGTCGTCGCGATAGCTTGCGCGCACAGGTTCGAGCATCGAAGCATTCGTCCAAATCCGCGAATGGCACGTCATGCAGGTTTGCGTCGGCGGCAATCCCGCGAACGATGATTTCTCGACCGACGTATGGCAATAGCGGCAGTCGATCCCCAGCTCGCCGGCGTGATGCTTGTGGCTGAAGGGAACCGGCTGCTCGCGCGCGACATGCTGATCCGTATACCACGGCGAAAGTTCGATCCCATACAGCGCGGCTCCCAGCAACGCGATGATAAACACGCCGCCATAAATGCTCAGTCGCGAGATCAGGTTCGTGCTGTGATGAAAGATCTGTGCCATATCTTCTTTCGGTTTCCGCCGCTACTCCGGTTTCTCTTCCGTCTCCCGCACCAGTGAACGCATCTCCACGATTGAGATCATCGGGAGGAATCGCACGAACAGCAAGAACAACGTGAAGAACAGCCCAAACGTCCCGATGTACGTCATCCAATCCCACTTCGTCGGGTAGTACATGTTCCAGATCGACGGAATGTAATCCCGGCTCAGGCTGATTACCACGATCACGAACCGCTCGAGCCACATTCCTGTGTTCACAATCAGCGAGATCACGAACAGGGCCGGCACGCTCGCTCGAACTTTTCGCGACCACATCGCCTGCGGGATGATGATATTGCACGCGATCAGCGACCAGTAAATTACGGCATACGGCCCGGTCATCCGGTTCAAAATCAAATAGCGTTCATACTGATCCCCGCTATAAAACGCCATGAACGTCTCCATCATGTACCCATAGGCGACGATCATGCCGGTCGCGAGCATCACCTTGGCCATATTGTCCAGGTGCCGCATCGTGACCATGTCTTCCAGGTTGTAAAATTTGCGAATCGGGATAGCGAGTGTCATCACCATCGCAAAACCTGAATAAATTGCGCCCGCCACGAAATAAGGAGGGAAGATCGTCGTATGCCAGCCAGGGACAATCGCCACCGCGAAGTCCCAGCTCACGACGGTGTGTACGGAAACGACTAGCGGCGTAGCCAGACCAGCGAGCAACAACGACGCTACTTCATACCGCGTCCAGTGCACCGCCGATCCGCGCCAACCCATCGCAAAAATTCCATACACGATTTTTGCCGCGCGGTTTCGGGCCCGATCTCTCAGAGTCGCCAAGTCAGGGATCAGTCCCACGAACCAGAAGAGCAGGGAAACGGTCGCATACGTCGAAACCGCAAACACGTCCCACACCAGCGGGCTCCGGAATTGCGGCCACATCCACATCGGATTGGGATAGGGCATCAGCCAGAAAAACAGCCACGGCCGGCCCATATGCAACAGAGGAAACGTACCGGCGCAAGCCACCGCGAAAAGCGTCATTGCTTCCGCAAATCGGTTGATGGAAGTCCGCCACTTCTGATGCAGAAGCAGAAGAATTGCGGAGATAAGTGTCCCGGCGTGGCCGATTCCAATCCACCACACGAAATTGACGATCGCAAATCCCCAACCCACCGGAATCTTGATTCCCCAGATTCCCACACCCTTGATCAGCAGGTAGGTGACGGCCACGTTGAACATCATCAGCAACGCGAGCGCGATCGCAAAGCCGATCATCCAGCCCTTCGTCGTGCCGCGGCCCAGGACGATCGAGCTGATCTTGTCGGTAACGGTTGCGAGCGTGTGGCCCGGTTCGAGGACCGGCGCCTCGCCTGCTCCCGCTATGTTTGGTGAACCCTCAGGATCCACGAAAGTGCCCCAGTGCTGGATTTGAGCTTATAGATGCCTGCGAACGTCACGAAGGGGCATCGAATGGGTTAGTGAAAGGCAGTTCTCAGACTTTTCAGACAGGCCAACTTGCTTGGAGTGCACCATTCGAAAGAACGAAGCGCAGCGGCCGTAAACTCATTCTCCTTCTCCGCTTGTAACGACTGGTGTACGCCAGGACGTGACAGAATAAAACCGAAGGCCATGCGAAGCAACATCAATCCGAAAATTGTAAGGAGACAAGCCGCGCCGTTTTTAACCTTTTCGTAATGTCAAATCCGGATATCAATTTGTCAGGCAAAGTACGGTATTTAGCGGATCGATCAGTATTTTTACGGGGCGCGACTTCGCAACAAATCGAAACCGTGTCGCAGTTCCATTTGTAACCACGACTCCAAGCTTTTCCATCTTTCCGCCCGGCCCAGGTCTCGTCCCGTAGATCGGAACGGGCTCTGTAAAAACCTCATCTACTCCTGACTGCACCAGCTTGCCCGTCACCAGAAATTCTCGCTCGTGAGGTTTCACCTGAAACTCCACGGAATAGTGCGGAATCCCAGTCGACCGTACCCATTGGTCGAAAAACCAGTCCATTGAGCGTGTTCCTTCCAAATCCATTGCAGGTGTCATTCGTTTCTCGATGGCCCGTTGGAAATCGGCCGTCGACAGAGGTGCAAAATAATGCTCGCTGAGAATTGTTTTCAGTAGTTCTCGAAAGCGTCTATCCGGGTCCGAAGCGGTAGGGTCGGCTAGCATTTCGCGAAGCATGTGAATCACCCAGGCCCCTTTGCCATATGTCACCGTTTCATAAGCGTTCGGCGCCTTCGACGACAGCAGTCGCCATCCCAAATTCAGCGGCCCAGCTGAATCTAGCGTGAGCGATGAGCCGGGATTCTTCGTCGTCAATGCGATCCGGTAGCGATCGAGCCAATTTTTCAATCTCTGATCCGCCGGGTGCTTGCTATCGCCGTACATCAGCGCCAGGTAATTTGCCATTCCTTCCTGTATCCAACCATCGCGGTATTCAGCCGATCCAGCCACATTCCCCCACCATTGATGTGCCACCTCGTGAAACGGTATCAGTTCTCGAGCCTCCTCCTGCGCTAGCACGCTGAACCCGGCCCGCTCCTGTGCTGATTGGGGGAGAAACACCAGCGTCGATAGATACAACAGTCCCGGCCATCCCTGCCCGAAGCTCCCCGGAATCTGCGACACATCCAGGTGGTCAAACGGAAACAGTCCATTGAGCCGCTCGAAAAATCGGACTGAATCGGTGAATTCCCCCCCAAGGCGTTTCAATACCGCTGCAGGACTCGGCGTTGGCGCCTCGGGAATCGATTCCGACAATCCCCGTTGTCTCGGCAATTGAAACATCCCCGGAAGCGGCGAGTTGTCGCCAGGATTCTTCTGAAGCAGCGCCAGGATCGCATTTTCGAGCTGTTGGTTTGCGTACAGTTCCACCTTCGGGTGATCGCCGGCCGCCGTTTCCACCTTGTATTCGCCGAGATTGAAGCCCGCCACAGCAAACGGAACGCGTGACTGCCAGCGGCCCGTTTTCACGTCACCATCGTCATGCAGATCGGTGCGTGCTCCGGTCGCCACCAGCGTCAATCGCTTCGGCCACCGAAAAGTTAGATCGAACAGCGCGAAATGATCTCCACCTCCCACATGCGCATACCAGGTTCCACGCTCGCCGACAAATTCCACGCCGTTTCCCGCGCTGCTGATCACATTGCCGCGATACCTCACCTCCAGGCGAATCTCTTCGCCCACCGTCACCGGTGCCGGAAGCGTGACGAGCAGCGCGTCATTGCCGCGCTCCAAAATGTCGTGCCGGCTTAGGTCCTCATTCTGAAAATAAAAAAGCGGCGCGCCGTTTTCGAGCCTTACTCCTTCCACCGCCAGGTTCCTTGAAAGCTCTAGGCCCACCACTCTCTCGCCTGCTCGCAATGCTTTCAAATGCAGAGTGGTGCGTCCCGCCAGCGATAAATCGTTCTCGATCGTCGTATCCACCGCATAATCGATCGGCGCAAACATCTCAATCGGCGCTTTCGGCGCATTTTGTGCCTTGAACGACGTCCAAGTGTCGTAAAACCGCGCGCCGTTCTCGATTCGCGGCTGGCCTATCAACACCTGCTCGTTCCGCCGGGGGTCCACCAGCACATCGAACGCGCCGATGTTGTCGTTCTCTACGCCAATATAAAAATATGGCAGCGGATCGGCTGACAGCAGGTCCAGCATCACTCGCAGCGAGTGCCACGGATTCAAGCTGCTAACCAGCGCACCCCAGCTTTGCGCGAACTTCGCATCGGGAGCCTCGCTCGCGTCCGGCGTGCCCATTTGCTGGCGAATCTCCGTCGCTGTGTCATCCGTGAATCGCAGATACGCCCGCGTGAAATCCTGATTCACCATCGGCACGCCCAGAAATTGTGCGATCGATTGCCTTTCTCCTCGTTCTCGCGGCGTCGCGAAAACATGCCCACGGCCCGCGAACACAGCTCCCGTCACGTGCCCGTCAATCGCTTGAAAAAATGCCAGCTTCCCCTCAATCAGCCGCACGTTCACCACGTCCCGCCGCAGATTCAACTCATGAATCGCGTAGACGTGCTCTCCATCCGGCCGCAGCGCATTCAGCGCCTGATATAGCGCCCGCGGATCGCTCGACAAATTCTGAACGGAGGACTCGTTCTGAACAGAGGATTGACTCGTCGCCGCTGCCTGCAGAGCGGAGGATGATGACGGAGAAACAAGCACCGCCAGCAGCGCAAGCGCCCCTGCCGCAAAAAGCCCATGCCGCGATTTTTTCACTATAAACAGCACTCTTCGCACGATAGCCAATTAAGGCATACCACTTAGGACAAAGACCAGCAAGGCAGCCCGAAGGTGAGCATGCCTCATTGCTAAAATCGGTACATGCATCGCGCAGCGCCAATCGCGGCTTTGCTCCTGCTCGCCGTGTCTTCTGCGGCCGCCGACACGATTGTGCTCAAGAACGGCCGCCGCATCACCGCCGCCAACGTCACCGACGACGGCGAGCACGTCAGCTACGAAACCTCCGCCGGCCGCTTCACCCTTCCCAAATCCATCATCGCCCGTGTCGAAAAAGACCAGTTCGGCTACTCGTCAGCCTCCTCGGCATCTCATCAAAACGATCCGCCGCCCGTCTCAGCCCCCGAAATCGCTCCCGTCCGCGGCTATGACGATATCGTCCGTCTCGCCGTTCACAACGATTCCATCGATTTCGCCTACATCGCGCGCCTCGAAGCCGACGCTCGCTCCGGCTCCCCAGCCGCCATCGAAAAAGTTTCCGCCGCTCATTACACCGCCGCTCAGTTCCGGCTATCCGAAGGTGAAGTTGACGGCGCCATCGACCACTACCGCCAAGCCCTAAATTTCGCCCCAGAAAATCTCGGCCTGCTCCTGAATTTATCCGTGCTCCTTTTGCGGCAGAGCCAGTTCACCGCCGCCCTCGACCCGCTCGAGCACGCCCGCCGCGTCGCGCCCAATTCTGCCGACGTCGCAAAGCTCACCGGCTGGGCCTACTACGGCCTTAACAAAATGGATCTCGCAGTGGAAGAATGGCAGCGTGCCGAGCACTTGCATCCCGACCCCGAAGTCGAGCGCGCCCTCGCCAAAGCGCAAAAAGACAAAGCCGAAGAGGAAAGCTACCGAGAAGGCGTCACAGCTCACTTCGCCCTGAAATACAGCGGCACCGCCACGCCCGATCTCGCCAGCGGAATCCTGCACGCCCTCGAAGAAGACTTCAACGACATCGAATCCCAGCTCGACTACACTCCGCCCGAGCCAATCGGGGTAATTCTCTACACCGGCCAGGCCTTTGCCGACATCACCCGCGCCCCCAGCTGGGCTGGCGCCATCAACGACGGCCGCATCCGCATCCCAGTCCAGGGTCTCAGCAGCGTCACGTCAGAACTCGCCCGCGTCCTGAAACACGAACTCACGCACAGTTTCATCGGACAAAAAACCCGCGGCCGCGCCCCCACCTGGGTTCAGGAGGGTGTCGCGCAATGGATCGAAGGCCGTCGCAGCAATAGCGCGGCCGGCGCGCTAGTCGAATTGGCAGGTCAAGGACGCGCACCCAGCCTCCAAATGCTCGAAGGTTCCTGGATGTCGCTCTCAGGCGGCGCCGCCTCTTTCGCCTACGCCTACGCGCTAGCCGCCGTCGAATCCATCATTGAATCAGGCGGCATCAGCGACATCAGCCGTCTCCTCGATCGCACCTCCACAGCCTCATCCATGGACGCCGCCCTCCGCGACGCCCTCCACTCCGATTACTCAGACCTAGACCAGCAAACAATCGCCTACCTCCGCCACGAATACCTCCGCTAGAGCTTTTCAGAAGCGGCACGAAGAATTGTCGTAAACTTCGCGGAACACTTAATAGTATTATGGCCTTACTCATCTTGTGGCCGAGGCTTTGTGCTCACAGGTGTCGCCATGAAGAGCAGTTGGCTGCTTCATTGGAATAGGGAAAGGTTGACTCACTGGCGGGATACAGCTCTCGTGGGCATTGGGGCATTTTTGATAATCGGAATGGCAAGCCAATTCGACGAATGGCTTGGCACACATCTACTGATTCACTTGAAATACTCCGGCGGCCTGCTGCTAATTGCTTGCGCTTTCTTTCTGCTTGTCCCGAATCGAATGATGATCATTGTCGGCTCACTGGCTCTTGTCGTCGTCCTCGGCGCAATCGGGACCGTCACAAATCAAAGTTTGGCAGTAGTTCCGCTCATGCTGGTGTGTGGCGTTTTCGCCTATCTACTTGTGAGATGGGAGACACGGCGAAATAGATGAGTTAGTACCGGCTTCGGCCCCCCTGGTCTTTTAGCCAGTCTCGCAGAGCATTTGTTTTTTCGCTCTCAATCTGAAATTTGAAATTTTCAAATTTGAAATTGCCTTTTCCCCCCTCTGTGCCTCAGTGCCTCCGTGGCTACACCCTCGCCAACAACCCCGCAATCAAAGCCGCCCGCCCCCCCATCTCCCTAACCACCACATGCTCCCGCAAACTATGCGCCCCATCCCCCACAGCCCCGAGCCCATCCAGCGTCGGCACTCCAAGCGCCGCAGTAAAATTCCCATCCGATCCCCCGCCAGTAGCCGCCTCCCCAAGCGAAAGCCCCATCTCCCGCATCAACCCGCGTGCCACGCCAAACAACTCGCGCACCCCAGCACTCCGCTCCAGCGGCGGACGCATCCCCCCAACCCGCACCTCCACCCGCGCCCCACGCAAAATCGGACGCAACCCGCGCATCTCGCGCTCAATCCGTCCAGCATCCGCCATCCGCGCAAACCGAACATCCACCACCGCCCGCGCCCGCTCCGGCACCACATTCGCCGCCGTCCCGCCCTCCACCACCGTCGCCTGCACCGTAATCCCGCGCGCCCGATCGTTCATCTTCATCAACCGCGCAATCTGCAGCGCCATTTCATGCACTGCATTCACGCCCTTCTCTGGCTCAATACCCGCATGCGCCGCTCGCCCAGTTACGATAATCTCCGCGCCGCCCACGCCCTTCCGCTCCGTCTTCAACCGCCCCTCGCGCCCTAGCGCCGGCTCCAGCACAATCACCGCATCGCTCCTCCGCGCCTCATTCTCAATCACGCGCCGCGACGTCTCGCTCCCAATCTCCTCATCCGAAGTCCACAAAAACACCACTCGCTTCCGCGGCCGCACCCCAACCGCCCTCAGCGCATCCACCGCCCCCAGTGCCAGCACCAACACACCACTCATATCAAACGTCCCCGGCCCCCAAGCCCTCCCGCCCCTCACCCGAAACGGCATCTTCGCAATCGTCCCAATCGGATAAACGGTATCCAGATGCCCCAGCACCAGAATCTGCCCATAGTCGCGATCCGCACTTCCGTCGCGACGCCGAGAGTCGCGCCTTGCCTCCGCAGCCATCTCAACCCGCAAGTGATCCCCACGCAAACGCTGCCTCAAAATCTTCACGACAGCCCCGCGCCGCCTCCACTCCTCTGCCACCATCCCCCCAAACCGATCCACCGCCGCCTTGTCACCACTAGGCGATTCACAACGCACAAATCGCCCCAGCAACCGCACCATCTCGCGCTCGCGCTTCCGCACCTCCCGCAAAAATTCCCGCATTGTCGCCTTTTCGGGTGTCATCGCGTCGCCATGCTACCAGCCACTCCCCAATCGCGCCACATCACCTCCATGGTCTTCCTTGTAGCACGGAGCAACATCGCCCAAGACCTCACGCTACCAGAAGGCTCAGCTGCCCTTCCGTAACGCCGGCGTCCCGCCGGCTCTTTTGACTCATTCAGGGAGCCATGACGACGCCTCAATCGTCGTGGTCTTTGCCTTCAGGGAATCCCTACACCCCCGCCCCGATTCCCACTCCGTCACGTTTCGTATAGAATTATTCGCTTGTTCCTAGGCGCAGCTTCCGAGACAACATATACGGTCAGGCACGCCGAGCCAAAGCAACCGGTGCGCGCACGTCACACACGAGGCCAACAATGATTCTCGACACCAACGCGATCCAAGCCATCCTCCCGCACCGCTACCCGTTTCTTCTCGTCGACACCATCGAAGAAATGGAACGCTGGAAGCGCATCGTCGGAATCAAGAATGTCACCATCAACGAATATTTCTTTCAGGGGCATTTTCCCGGCAAACCCATCATGCCCGGCGTTCTCATCATCGAATCCATGGCCCAAACCGGCGGCCTGCTTCTGCTCCAAGAAGTAAAAGACCGCGAAAAAAAGCTTCTCTATTTCGTCGCCATTGACGACGCGCGCTTCCGCCGCCCCGTCGTTCCGGGCGATCAGCTGCGCATTGAAGTAAACGTTCTCGCCTGGCGTGGAACATTCTGCAAACTTCACGGACGCGCCAGCGTGGGCGGCGAACTCGCCGCCGAAGCCACGCTCATGTGCAAAATGGTTGACATGGACGAAGTCCAGCAACCCGCGCAAGCCTCCGCCGAGAAGGCCCAGTGAAGGTGCCCGAAATTGCAGCATTTCGATGGGTGTCCCGCTTAGTAATGGGAAGATTATCCGTAGCTCAGGTCCCATTCCGGCCGCCGTCAGCCGGAATTGACCTGAGGCCGTTGATGTTCGGTTTGCCTTAGGACTTCGCAGTTCGGTGGGAGCCCCCTGCTTTAGCAGGGGGAGCTGGACTTCAGTCCAGCGAAAAAAGCGTCATAGCGAGAGTGGGCTTTAGCCCTGGGAATCCAACTGAATGAGCTTGAGAATGTCTAAAACCTCCGAGCACGCCGATGTCTAAAATCGACCCGCGCGCATCCATCGCGCCCAGCGCTCGCCTCGGCAACTGCGTCACAATCGGCGCCTTCGCCGTCATCGGCGACGAAGTCGAACTCGGCGAGGGCTGCATCGTCGAATCGCACGCAATGGTCAAAGGCCCCGCTCGCCTAGGACGCCGCAATCACTTCTACCCGTTCAGCGTAGTCGGCGGCGACCCGCAGGATCTCACCTACAAAGGCGAACGCGTCTCGCTCGAAGCCGGAGACGAAAACGAATTCCACGAATTCTCCACCGTCAATCGCGGCACCGTGAAAGGCGGCGGTACCACGCGCCTCGGCAGCAACAATCTCATCATGTCCTACGCCCACATCGGCCACGACTCCCAGATCGGAAGCCACACGATTTTCGTCAATGGCGCCACGCTCGCCGGCCACGTCACCGTCGAGGACTACGCCACGATCGGCGCTTTCTGTCCCGTGCATCAGTTTTGCCGCATCGGCAAATATTCTTATATCGCCGCGCACACCGTCATCACGCAGGATGTTCCGCCCTTTTCCAAAATCGTCGCCCCGCGCGACACCAAGTGTTACGGCGTGAATTCCGTCGGCCTCGAACGCAACGGCTTTTCGCCCGACCGCATCGAGTTCATCGAGAAAGCGTATCGCCTCCTCCTCCGCTCCAAGCTCAACACCACTCAGGCTCTCGAACAAATGCGTGGAACCCTTTCCGCATCCGAAGACGTCCAAACACTTATCCGGTTTATCGAATCGACGGCCGAGCGCGGTCTCACCAAATAGGAATGCCAGCGAACTCAATTCCGGAGAATTCTGAGCGCTGGGGCCTCATCGCTGGCAACGGCGATTTTCCGTTCCTCGTCCTGGAAGGTGCGCGCAGCCGCGGCATCGAGATGGCCGTGATCGCGATTCGCGAAGAGGCGTCGCCCGCGATCGAACAGGCCGCCGCGCGCGTGCACTGGGTGAGCCTCGGAGAACTCAGCCGCACGATTGAGCTATTGCATCAGGAGGGTGTGAAACACGCCGTGATGGCAGGGCAAGTAAAACACAATAAAATATTCAGCTCGATTCGCCCCGATTGGCGGCTCGCAAAGCTGCTATTCTCGCTCCCGGCGAAAAATACCGATTCGCTGATTGGAGCGGTGGCTCGCGTGCTCGAAGACGAAGGCATCGAACTCGTGGACTCCACGAAATTTCTGGGTTCACTTTTGCCGGAGGTTGGAATCCTGAGCCGTCGCTCGCCGGACGTGTCCGAAGCCGCAGATATCAACTATGGCCGCGAAGTCGCGCAGAAAATCGCCGCGCTCGATCTCGGCCAGACGGTCGTCGTCCGCGATCGCGCTTGCGTCGCTGTCGAAGCGATGGAAGGGACTGACGAGACGATCGAACGCGCCGCCCGCATCGCCGGTGGCAAGCGCCTCGTCGTCATCAAAGTCAGCAAGCCGTCGCAGGATATGCGCTTTGATGTTCCGGTAGTGGGCCCGAAGACAATCGAAGTGATGCGCCGTTCGAACGCCACAGCTCTCGCCGTCGACGCGGGAAAGACGCTCCTCTTCGATCGCGACCATCTGATTCAAGCGGCCGACGATTTCAGCATCGCAATTCAGGCGTTCGCTCCGGCGAAAGCCGTCGCAGCTGCGTCACCGGTTCTAGAAGCGAAAAGGAAATCTTGAACCAGAAACCCATCCGCGTAGCTGTCGTCGGCGTCGGCGATTTCGGACGCAACCATGTTCGCGTCTGGCGCGAAGTCGAAGGCGCCGAGCTCGTCGGCATCATCGATACCAATGCCGATCGCGCACAAAAAGTTGCCGCGGAATTCGGCACACGCGTTCTTCGCGACCTCGACGCACTTACGTCCGATGGCATTGACGCCGTGAGCCTCGCTGTCCCGACTGCCGAACACGCGCGTATCGGCTCTCGCATCCTCGCGGCCGGGATTGACGTGCTCGTCGAAAAGCCCATCGCCGCATCGCTCGATGAAGCCGACGCGCTCATCACCGCCGCAAAACGAAGCCGAGGCATTCTCCAAGTCGGTCACGTCGAACGCTTCAATCCAGCCGTCGTCGCCGTTGGAAAAATCGTCTCGCGTCCGATGTTTTTCGAAATCCACCGCCTCGGCATTTTTTCGCCGCGCAGCCTGGATATTGACGTCGTCTACGACGTAATGATCCATGACCTCGACATCCTGCTCTCGCTCGTCAACGCGCCGGTTGTTGATCTCAAAGCCGTGGGCATTCCCGTCATCAGCGACAAAGTGGACATCGCCCACGCCCGCGTCGAATTTGAAACCGGCACCGTCGCGAATCTCACCGCCAGCCGCGTCTCCACCGAACGCGTCCGCAAGATGCGCTTCTTCCAGGAGCACGAATACGTCTCGCTCGATTTCACCCGCCAGGACGTTCTTCGCGTCCGCGTAGATGCAAGCGCCGCGAAAGCCGCTTCCGCAGCTGGCCCGGCAACAAATGACGCGCAGCCGAAAATCGGATTCGAGAAAGTTCCCACCACGCCCGAAGAACCGCTCCGCGCCGAACTGCGCTCGTTCCTCGAATCGGTCCGCACGCGCACACAGCCGATCGTCGACGGTGCCGCCGGCCGCCGCGCTCTCGAACTTGCCGACCGCGTCATGTCGGGCATCCTCGAACACGCCCGCCACGTCCAACTATCCAGCTTCGTTCCACAGGACGCACGATGATCGAGCGAATACTGGTTCCGAGAGACGTGCGCCCGCTCACCGCGGAGGAAGCGAAGAAGCAAAAGCCTGCCGCGCGTTTCGAAACCTACATGGACGATCGCATGGTCGTCCCCTCCGGTCTCTCCGATGCGCCGCCGCTCAACGGAAAGTCCAGCATCCCGAGCCATCTTCCGCTAGGTGTGCTCGTCGAGCGCGCCCTTGTCCCGCGTGATATCGCGCCGAAGCCGTTCGACCTGAAACCAATCACCGATTACGTGCCCGTTGCCGTGATGGATCCGCGCGTCGTCGTTCCGGTGTACGTCGAGCCGCCCGAGGCTGCCGAAATCGCCCGCTTCGATAAGCCGCAGGTGATGACGGCAGCGCTTCGCGAAGTCATCCAGCCCGACATTTTCACCACCGGCGACGCAAACCTGCTCATCGAGCCTGAAGCGAAGAAAGACGCCAAGTGGGACGCGATCACTCGCGCTGCTTCCGTCGCCGTCCACATCGGCCTGATTATTTTCATCATTTTCATTCCGAAAATGTTTCCGCCGCACGTCCCCACCACGAAAGAAATCGAGATGGCCAGCAAGAGTCTCGGCATCACCTACATTTCGCCTGACGAAATCCCTGCGATGCCTCCCGGCCCGCCGGGCCCGAAGGTTAAGATCAGCCCCAAAGTACTGAGCAAAGTTGCGCCCCCGCGTCCCGAAACGCACGCGCCCGTCGCGCCTCCTTCGATTCCGAACCCCGAGCAGCCCAAGCCCGAGCTGCCCTCCGCGCCCACGCCGCACACTGCCGTGAGTCAGCCGCCTGTCAGCGTCCCGGTGCAACCGAATCCGCAACCTTCGCAAGTTTTGCCCGTGCAGCCGTCCCAACCGGGCCACCTGAATTTGAATTTGCCCAACTCCTCCCCCGGCAAGCAGCTCCAGAGCCAGATTCAAGATCAAATCCAGCGCGGCGGAGGCGGCACCGTTTACCAACCGGGCGCCGGTGGTGGTGGCGGAGGAGGCGGTGGGGGCCGTGGCGGACGCGGCGGCATGCAAGGCATGCAGCCCGGCGTCTCGATTCTCACCGACACGCAAGGCGTCGACTTCAACAGCTACCTGCAGCGCCTTATCGCCACCGTCAAGCGCAACTGGTACACCGTGATGCCCGAGTCCGCGCTCATGGGCGACCGAGGCATCGTCATGCTCACTTTCAAAATCAATCGCGACGGCAGCGTCCCGCCGCAGGATCCCAATCTCGAGCGCACCTCAGGCAAACAGCCTCTCGACACCGCCGCGCTCTCCTCCATCCGCACCTCCAACCCCTTCGAGCCGTTGCCCCCGCAATTCAAAGGCGATTTCATCGAGCTGCGCTTCATCTACTTCTACAATATCCCGCCAGACTCAGTGAACACGCGATAGCTCAGCCTTTCGTACCGCCGGCGTCTCGCCGGCTCTTTGACGTTGCCATCCCCAATTTCAATTTTCCCTTTTCTATTTTCCTCTTCGCGCCCGATTGTGCGACAGTAACTCCGCCGTGAACCTCAACCGCACCCAAATCCTCGGCGCGCTAATCCTCGCGGCCATCGCGCTCGTCATCCTCTTGCTGCGCTGGAAATTCGCGCACTAAAATTAAAATGACAGCACCGCCCGCGCGCCTCATGGTCGTCCTCGGCCCCACCGCCTCCGGCAAATCCGCGCTCGCCATCGAACTCGCCAAGCGTCTCAACGGCGAAATTCTCGTCTGCGATTCGACGCAGGTCTATCGCCATTTCGACATCGGCACCGCGAAGGTCGCGCCGGCAGGCGCGCGCGTGACAGATGTACCGCGCGACCAAGAAAACATCCCGCACCACCTCGTCGACCTCGTCGAGCCCGACGAAATTTTCACCGCCGGCGACTACCGCCGCCACGCCCTCCTCGCCCTCGACGATCTCCGCCGCCGCTCGAAACTCCCCATCCTCGCCGCCGGCACAGGACTCTACCTTCGCGCCCTCCTCGAAGGCCTCGCCGACGCCCCCACGCGCTCCGAAGAACTTCGCGACCGCCTGCGCCGCAGCGCCAAGCAGCACGGACCCGTGCATCTCCACAAAATCCTGGCCCGCCTCGACCTCGCGTCCGCCGCCCGCATCGCCCCGCGCGACATTCAAAAAATAATCCGCGCCATCGAGATGCGCATCCTCGCAGGAAAGCCAGTCGCCGAAATTTTCAGCGCTAGCCACGCTGACTCGCGTGAAGAGCTGCGCGAGCATGTGGCGGCGCGCGAAACGCCCCGCGATGGAGTACAGGACGAAGCGCGCAGAGCCTTGCGCGCAAACGCCCTCGAAGGCTACACCATCACCAAAATCGGCCTCGCGCCGCCGCGCCCCGCCCTCTACGCCCGCATCGACGCCCGCGTCAACGAAATGCTCGCCGCCGGCTGGCTCGACGAAGTCCGCGCGCTCGTCTCTTCCGAGGTGCGTGACAAGACGCGTGACAAGCTGCGTGACAAGGCGCATGAAAATGTTCGCATCGCGCCCGACTGCAAGCCGTTCCAGTTTATCGGCTACTCCGACCTCCGCGCCCACCTCGAAGGCCGCATCACCCTCGCCGAAGCCGTCGCAAATATCCAACAGTCCACGCGCCGCTTCGCCAAGCGCCAGCTCACCTGGTTCCGCCGCGAGCCAGACGTCCACTGGCTCGACTCTTTCGGCGACGCCGACGAAACCATAGCCGCCGCCCTCGACCTGATCGCAGCTCCCTTGTAGCGCCGGCATCTTGCCGGCTCTTTCGCTTTCATCCTTGCAATTACCCCCCTTTTACCGCCGATTAGAAATCTTCAAGTTGCTGTAATTAAATCCCTTGCGCAGAGTTTTAATCGCGCCACCGTGTATTAAAACTCCCGCACCTCCTCCCAGAACTGTCATCCCGACAGAGGCCGCAGCCGACGAGGGATCTGCATTTCGCCGTGCCCTTGTACCGCTGGCTTTGCCTTTGCACCTCACTTAAACCCTCCACCACAGCCTCCTCTGCGTCGTCATACGAAAACGGGCAATGGTAGCGCGAATTCAGTCAGTTGAATATCCGTAGAACTACGCAGAGCTGTGGGAAACGGTCGAGAAGAAAGACTTTCATGAATCCGGGCGGTCGAAGAGCAGAAGAGGGCGCTATCGAGACGCAAAATCACGCTTGCGTGCGGTCATTCGTGAACGAACTTCGTCCGCGTCGATCAGCTCGCCTCGTTGTGCCGCGGCGTAACCTTCCTCAATCTTTGCGGTTGCCAATTCTTTCTCAACGACTTCTTTGTGTGCCTGCACAAATTTAGCCCTCGTTTCGATTCCCAGACGGCCGGCATAGTAAAGCATCTTGTCGATGCTCTTGTTCGCAATCTTCCCATTTAGCAATTCGCTCACGCGCGGCTGCGGCTCTCCCAGGATCAACTGCAATTCCTTCTGCGAATACTTCTCCGAGTATTTTAGGATCGCCTGATACAGCTGAGCCTTGAACTTCAGCGCCGCCGCCTGCTCGGGCGAAAAACCGAGATCATCGAGGACATTTCCTCGCGTCACATGTCTGGATTTATTAGCCGCGCTTTTCACGTCTTTTCTCCTGCGCCAACCGCGCTTTCACAGCCTTGAGCCGCTGTTTCGATTTCTGAAAATCCCTCGCGGGCATTTCGCGGCTCTTCTTCTCGAAGCAGTGAAGCACGTAGATCACATCGTCGATTCTCGAAAGATAGACGACGCGATACCACCCGCGTTCGTCCTGATCCCTGAGTTCAAAAACGCCCGTGCCAATCGAAGGCAGCGGCCTGTAGTTCCTTGGCCTCTCACCTTGCTGAAGCTGCCACAGTTCAAATCCAAAGTTTTGTATGACCGCTTCCGGAAAACTCCGGAGAACCTCTTTCGAGTCGCCTTCCCAGACGATTTCAGCGAGCTTTGGCCGTTCAGATTCGCCGCTCATAAACATAACACTGAATGCGCCTTAAGTATACATAAAAATGTATATTCCATTGTTCCTTTGGCTAGCTGTGAATGGTTGCTTCTGTCTTCGCATAAACAACGAGGAATGATGGCGCAGAATCGAGCTGTTGAACATTCGCAGAACTACGTAGCAGGTTAGAAAAAGCGACGCGGTACATTTCATTCATCGCCGATGCTTGACGGCGACTGAGCGGAGCTATATCGTCCGGACGAAACGAAGCTAGAACCGAAGGCAGAGTCAAACGAGCCGGCAGGATGCCGGCGTTACTTAGGGCGAGGCGGACTGATGGCGTCACCTGCACCGATACGGGCACCGAAGACGCCGCCGCTGCAACGTGCTGACTGGATACGGGCGGCGTTTGTGCGGCTGGCGCAGGATGGGATTGATGCGGTGCGCGTCGAAGTGCTGGCGCGGGATTTGCATGTTAGCAAGGGGAGCTTCTACTGGCATTTTCGCGATCGCGATGAGCTGGCTGGGGCGATGCTGGAGCAGTGGGACGAGGACGAGCGAGCGTGGCTCGAGGCGGCTGTGGCGGACGAGCGCAGTGCGGCGGCGCGTTGGGCGGAGCTGGTGGCGCACTTGACCGATGAGGCGCATAGCCGGCTTGAGGCGGCGTTGCGGGACTGGGCGCGTCATGATCCTCGGGCGGCGGAGCGGGCGCGCGGGATCGAAGGGAAGCGGCGCGGATATATTGCCGCAGTGCTCGAGGACGTGGGATTTACGGAGCGAGCGGCGGAAGCGTGGTCGGAGATGGGGTTGCTGGTTTGTTTGGGGTGGGTGGACCGGGCGAGTCGCGACCCGGAATTTCGCAGCGCCCCGAAGCGCGGCCTCGGCGATTTTTTGTCGGAGTTGGTGCTGGCGGCGTCGGCTCGCTCGGGCGGCGGCCGGTAGGCCGAGGGCAGGTTTGGCCGTTCTCTCTTGTGGCGCCGGTTTACCCTGAGGCACGAAGGGCATCTTGCCGGCGTTTTTGACTTTCTTGCGGGCGGGCGACTCTTTGTGGTGTCGTTTGTGCGGGGCTTCAGGTAAGACGCACATGCAGGAGTGCCCGTGCCACTGAGGCACGGAGAATCGGCAGTTCTCCCTTGTAGCGCCGGCATCCTGCCGGCTCCTTTGACTTTCTTGTTTGGGCGAGACCTACTTACTCGCAGCTGCCTTGCTTCTTTTGCGGGATCGAGCTGCGACGGCAATTCTACGCAGGTGAACGGCTGCGAATCCTCCGGAGGTTGTGAGACAGTCGTGACCGGGCTTTGCATTGCAGGTAGGGCAGGCTAAGGAGAGCGGGCTTGCGGGCAGAACAGATGGTACTCGCACAGTGCGTCTTGCCATGGCTGACAGTGACAGATACCCACCTGAATAGATATGGGATATTCCAGTAGCCGGTTCTTTGACACCTGGTAGCACAAGCAAAAGGCCAACGGCAACCCTGCCGGTCTGAAGACCGGCGCTACAAGGAAAAAGGCTGGCCGGAACGCGCCAAAAGTGCTTTTTGCTGCAACCTGCTTGCTGCAGTTGCAGCGCCACTTTTTGTCACAAACCTTCAATCTGGTCTAATTACTTCTTCAGCACCGTAGGTGCGCCACAAGTTAGCCCAGTGCGAAAGCACTGGGAACAGAGACGAAAAAAGTGGCTTTCCTTTCGCGGTGTTTTTTCCGCGAGCTTTGCTCGTTTGTGGTGTAGAAGTAGTTCGTGCCGGCGAAGCGCAAATGCCTACGACGATAACGTCGTCGTGGCTACTCGAGCGAACGGCAACCCTGCTGGTCTGAAGACCAGCGCTACAGAGGCACGGACTTCGAGAGGAGAGGCATGAAAATTATTGGGCCAATTTTTGGCGGTGTTGCGGCTGTGACGCTGGCGATTCTCGCAATTCATAACATCGTGCCGACGGCTTCGGCTGAGGCTACGCGCGTGGTGACGATTACGGATCCGATTTTGAATATGCAGGCTTACTCGCTTTCGATTCCGGCGAACTGGATCTTTGATGGGGCGGTAGTCCCGGGAACGAGTTGCAATGACGGGCCGTTTCCTGTGTTTCGGATGATGAGCCCGGATGGGCTCACGGGCGTCAAGCAGCTGCCGCGGCTCGACTGGACATGGGCGGACAATAATGGAAAGCCGCTGAAGAGCGGCGAAGAATGTCTGCCGTACAAGCGAGAGGTGCCGGCTGAGGAAGTGCTGAAATATATGGTGGGCGTGCTGGAGGTAGAATACGTGCGGGAAGAGCCAGCCGCCGACCTGGAGCAAACGCGCAGAAACGCGGCGGCGCAGAGTTCGAATATGTTTGCAGTGTCGGCGGATAAGGCGCGAGCTGTGGTGCGGTATCACATCAACAAAATTGCGATCGAAGAGAAGCTGAACGTATTTGTGTCGTGCAGGTACTTTCGAAACATCGGGCAGCATGGTTGTAGCGCGAGCGTGTCGCGCGTGTGGGCTCCGGAGAAGAGCTTTTCGGATGCCACCTTTCAGCCGATCGTGAAATCATTTGTCGTGGACAAGCAGTGGACCGACGCGCGGACCAAGATCTACGTTCAAAAAATCAACGACATGTCTGAAGCGTCCATGCGCGCGATACGGCAGATGGGTGACGAGGCGATGCGGCGGAGCAAGGCGCAGTTCAATGCGTTCAATCAGGCGCAGGAGATGCGGCAGCGGCAGCACGAGCAGTTTCTGGCGTCGATGCAGCGCGGGACGGATATGTCGATGGCGCGGGCGACGGAAAGCGCGAATGCGCGGCATCAGGCGGCGGATGATTGGTGCGATTACTCGCTCGACCTGCAGAAACGGCTCGATCCGAGGACGGGAGAAATTACGAAGGACTCGAGCGCGTACAGCTATACGTGGGTGAACGAGCAGGGAAAACGGGTTCAGACGAATGACGTGAATGCCAACCCGAATGGAAATGGCACCGGGAATTGGACGCTGCAGGAGAATGTGCGGTAGCCCTTGCCAACGGCGGTATAATCAGATTATACGAATGAGAGTTGATACCCCCAGGGTTCGGCCGCCGCAGGATACTGCCTCCGCATGAAAACACCGCAAGAGCTGGATAACCGGGAACGAGTTTTGCTTGTCGGCGTGGGGTTGAAGAAATCGCCGCGTGGGGGTACAGGAAGAGGTGTGGGGGATCCTGCCGCTGCGGGGCGCGACTCGCTGGAAGAGCTGACGGAGCTGGCTGAGAGCGCGGGAGCGAAAATCGAAGGGTCGCTGCTGCAGGTGCGCGAGGCGCTTGATCCCGCGACGCTTGTGGGGCGCGGCAAACTCGACGAAATTCGCATGGAAGCCGAGATGCGGCATGTGCCGCTGGTGATTGTCGACCACAATCTGACGCCCGTGCAGCTGCGCAATATGGAGAAGGGAATTGGGCGGCGCGTGATTGACCGGACGCAGCTGATTCTGGATATTTTTGCGACGCATGCGCGGACGCGTGAAGGCCAGTTGCAAGTGGAGCTGGCGCAGCTGAATTATTTGCTGCCGCGGCTCGCCGGCAAGGGGGCAGAGCTTTCGCGGCTAGGCGGCGGAATCGGGACGCGCGGACCTGGCGAACAAAAACTCGAGACCGACCGGCGGCGGATTCGCGATCGCGTGGGGAAAATCAAAGAGGCGATCGAGACCGTTCGCCGCCAGCGCACCACGCGCAGGCGCGCGCGCCAGGCGGTGCCGCTGGGCATGATCGCGCTCGTCGGCTACACGAACGCGGGAAAGTCGACGCTCTTCAACGCGCTGACGCACGCTGAGGTGCTCACGTCGCCGCAAATGTTTGCGACGCTTGACCCGACGATTCGCGCGGTGCGGCTGCCGTCACGGCGCCGAGTGCTGCTGAGCGACACGGTGGGTTTCTTGCGCGACTTGCCGCCGGATTTGATCGCCGCGTTTCGCGCGACGCTCGAAGAAGTGCAAGAAGCGGCGCTGATCCTGCATGTCACTGATATTTCCAATCCGCATCACGCCGAGCAGGACGCCGAAGTTGAAAAGGTTCTCGATGATCTTGGCGTAAAGAATACTCCGCGCGTGCACGTGTTCAACAAAATCGACCAGCTCGATCCCGAGCAGCTCGCAAATTTGCAAAGCGCGAACGGCCACAACGGGCAAAAGGCATTTACGTCCGCCGCGACGGGCGCCGGCCTGGAAGATTTGCTCGCCCGTATCGACGCCGTGCTACCGGGCGATCCTCTGGTTCGCTTGCAACTGAACGTCCCCCTCGCGAATGGCCGCGAGCTCGCCATAATCCATGCCTGCGGTCGCGTGCTGAGCTCGGAGGTGCAGGACGGGCATATGCAGCTTGAGGCAGAGCTGCCGGAGTCTGTCGGGCGGCAGCTTCAGGAGTTTGTGACAAAAGGCGAAGCAGTGAGGGGCGCGAAAAGTCCTATTACTAATACCTCTTAGCGAGGGCGAACTGTGGAAATCGTTGTGGAAAAGGGGCTGCCGAAATCGCGAAAACCTTTTCAATCGAGAGACTTATACGGAATCGCATATTTCGATATGCTCGATTAAGTCCTTCCGGATGTTCCAGTTAGTGCCCGGTAGCTCTCCGCCTGAGGGAAAATACCCAGAGGCGGCGTCCGTTTTTCTGCGCACGCTAATTTGCACAGCATTGCAGCAATTTGTTCTCTAACCGTCACTAGCTACAGGATTTGCTGTATCAGGCTTAGGGTTGTCCGGGTCGGTTATTCTTCACACCGTGCTCACCATGTGCGTACCGTTGACTCACTCGACAGCGAAGTTTATAGTGAATCGGCATCCACGGCTGGCGCCTCTTGGCCCTGCCAATTGAGAAAATCTTGTGAGCGCGATGAATCTGCCAAACAGTCTGACCGTGCTCCGGATTTTTTTCGTCCCACTTTTGGTTGTCGTTCTACTTACCCGCGAACCGAATTTTGACTTTTGGGGTTTACCAATCCACTTCGAAGTGTGGGGCGTGCTGATTCTGTTGGTGGCCGCTGCGACGGATGTGATGGACGGCTACATCGCACGGAAGCGGCGCGAAATTACGACGCTGGGAATTCTGCTCGATCCAATCGCAGACAAGCTGCTGATTTCGGCGGCATTTATTTCGCTGGTGGAGATGGGACTGGTGCCGGCGTGGATGGTGGTGATTATCATCGGGCGCGAATTTATTGTGGTGGGGCTGCGCGAGATCGCGTCGGTGGAAGGATTGGTGATTCCGGCGTCGCCACTGGGCAAGACCAAAATGATTTTGCAGGTACTGGCGGGATGCGCGGTGATTCTGACGGCGAAGTATACGTCGCTGAAGCTGCTGGGTAGCGTGTTGATGTGGCTCGTGGTGCTGAGCGCGGTGGCGTCGGCGATTCACTACTTCCAGATGTTCTGGAGCCAGATTGATATTCGGGTGCAGCAGCGGCGACGCGCGGTAATTCTTGTCAAGCCCGAAGAGAAGCACCAGGATGCTCCCACTCGCTGAATCAGCGAAGCAAACTCTCCTCGATGTGGCCAGGCGAGCAGTGATTCTCGCTGTCGAACGCCGCGAAGTCCTAGAAGACCTTCCCGATCATGAAGCGCTGAGGCAGCCTGGCGGTGCGTTCGTCACACTGCACCGGCTGGGGCGGTTGCGAGGGTGCGTCGGGCAGCTTGCCTCGAAGGATGCACTCGTTTCGGTGGTTGCCTATTGCGCGAAGGCAGCGGCGCTGGATGACCCGCGCTTCTCACCGATGACCGCACCGGAACTGGACGGCCTGGCGATTGAGATCTCCGTGCTTTCGTCTCTCGTTGAAATATCATCGGAGCAGATTGAGCCCGGAAAGCACGGCTTGATGGTTACGCGAGGGGGAAAGCGCGGCGTGTTACTGCCTCAAGTGGCTGAGCAATTCGGTTGGACGGCGGAACGGTTTCTGGAAGAAACGTGTGCGAAGGCCGAGCTCGATCGCCACGATTGGAAACAGCCCGGTACGCGGGTGCAGGGATTCACGGCGGAAATATTCAGCGAAGCGGGATTCCACGCAGCCCCGCGGCGCGGCGTCTGGTCAAAATCAAGCTATTCGACTTCGACGTAATCGCCCGCGTAGATCTGGTGAAGGCTGAAGGTGATTAGAACGCTGGAAGAATTGGGCGCGGCGCGCACCACAACTCCCTCGCCGATCACTTCGCGAGGCACATTGTCCCATTGGTATTTCGCAGGCGCGCTTCCGTAGCCGTAAATGTCAAAAGCGGCCCGCTTGGTTTGATACGCCGTTTCGTGCTCTGTTCCCTGATAGCGGAAAACTCGGAAGTAGTCGCCGACTTTCACTCCCTGCGAAGTGCCCAGGTTGACGTAAATGATGTCGTTGGTGCCGTCGAGGATGGCGAACTGCTTACCCGAAACCACCATAGCAACGGGCTTGCCGCTGGGCGGCGCAAAGCGGTCAAAATTGGCTTCCGATTTCAAAGGCGGCGCCGGGCGTTCGTTGAAGGGCAGGACGATGTCGCCGCGTTGCATGTAATTGCAGGAATTCACGATTTGAGCGATGGAGACGTTGGGCTGCGCCACGACCACGCGCAAGCGGCCCTCGTCTTCCCACATGGTTCCAATCTTCTTCAGGATGGAGAACTGCCACTTGGTCCACTCGATGTCGGTTGGGTCAGTGGTGGCGCGAATCACTGAAAATTGGTCGCCTACCTTGACGCCCTGGCTGGAGCCTTTGTTGATGTAGACGTAATCGCCTTGCTGGAAGGTGTTCTTATAGTTGGACTCTTCGCCGGTAATCACGTAGGTATCGTGCGGGACGGACTCGTTCGTG
>Ga0210394_10001639_pt1 | contig 34561 bp, 29 predicted proteins | sample IncBWC12MmetaG_FD_160121 | JGI IMG/M metagenome (GOLD analysis project Ga0210394, IMG submission 160121) | Forest soil microbial communities from Barre Woods Harvard Forest LTER site, Petersham, Massachusetts, United States - Inc-BW-C-12-M | ecosystem: Environmental > Terrestrial > Soil >... | reverse complement strand
TCTCGCAGAACGAGCGCCGCACGTCGGAGTGGGCGATCGACTGGAGCGACGAGGTGTTCGTGAGCTGGGATGCGGACGCCGCGGTGCTGTTGCAATCATAAATTTCAAAGTGACGAGAAGATGGGGAGAGACACATGCTGAACACAACCCGCACGACGGCGAGCCTCGGCTCGCTCCTGATCGCGCTGCTGTGCGCGGCCCTGCCGCTGCGGACGCTGCGTGCCGATGACGCGGCCGCCGCCACGGGCGCTTCCGGGCCGGCCGCGGCACCTGCCGCCGGTGAGGCCGTCGAACGCCCGCTGCAGGAGATCGTGGTGACCGCGACGCGTCGCGAGGAGTCGCTCAGCAAAGTGCCGATCAGCGTTTCGGCTCTCTCCCAGTCTGACATGGACGATCGCGGCATCAAGGACATGCAGGACATCGTGCGCTTCGTACCCGGCGTTACAATCGACAACTCCGGCACCAACGCCATCTCGATCCGGGGAATTTCCTCCTCGGCGGGCGCCGGTACCACCGGCATCTATATCGACGACACGCCCATCCAGATGCGCAGCGTCGGCTTCAATCCCGACGACACGCTGCCGAAGACTTTCGATCTCGAGCGCGTCGAGGTGTTGCGCGGACCGCAGGGCACGCTCTTCGGCTCGGGCTCCGAGGGCGGCACGGTGCGCTACCTCCTGACGCAGCCGAGCCTCACGACCGACAGCACGTACGTGCGCAGCGAGGCGTCTTATACGGAATACGGCCAGCCGAGCTACGAGTTCGGCGTGGCGCACGGCGGGCCTGTGGTCGACGGCCTGTTCGGCTTCCGCGCCAGCGCCTGGTACCGCTACGACGGCGGCTGGATCGACCGGGTGGACCCGACTACGGATGCGACCATCGCACACAACGTCAACTACTCCCACACGCTGGTGCTGCGCCTCGCCGGCCTGTGGCAGCCGGTCAGCGGCTTTACCGCGACGCCGAGCATCCTCTATCAGAACCGCCAGGAGCACGATCAGCCGACCTACTGGCCCGCGTATTCGAATCCGTCCGCCGGGGTGTTCAACACCGCCACCCCGGAGCGCATCCCCGACCCCGATCAGTACGTGCTCCCGGCGTTGAAGCTCCAGTGGGATCTCGCCAAGAGCTCGATCATCTCCAACAGCTCCTACTACCACCGCAAGGAGTACACCGGCTATCAGGGGACGGTGTACGACCTCGCCTTTTACCAGAGCCTCGGCTGGCCCAACAACCCGCTCACCGGGGGGCTCGGCTGCGGTGTGCCGCCGCCGGCTAACCCGCCGTGCGCGTGGTACCCGCTGCTCGATGCCTCGGGGCTCCACCTGCCTACCGGCTTCGATGGCTACTCGACGCCCAACGTCATGACCAACACCCAGGACAGCTATGTCCAGGAGCTGCGCTGGCAGTCGGCCGACCCGAACGAGAGGCTGCACTGGACGGTCGGCGCGTTCTGGCAGCTCGCCAAGGAGGGCAGCATCGAGGAGCTGAAGGACCCGCAGATCGACAATTTGTTCAACTACCTGTACGGGTTTCCGGCGTCACAGTACTTCGTGTACACGGACCCGAACGGCAACACCATCTCGCCCTACTCCTGCAATGGGGTTGGCACCTACACGGCCATTCCTCAGTGCGACATCTACTACAACAGCAGCACCACTTACGATAAGCAGATCGCGCTCTACGGCGAGCTGAACTACGCGCTCACTGAGCGCCTGCGGCTCACGCTCGGCGAGCGCATCTCGCACAGCACCTTCGACATCCGCAACTACGCGGACGGGCTCGAGAACTACGGACCGACGCCGGTGCTGGTCAACGGCGTGGAGGAGCAGCTGCCCGGGGTGCCGCGCACGGCCTCCACCAGCTCCAACCCCAGCACGCCGAAGGCGAGCCTGGCATTCCAGGCGGATCCCAACAACCTGTACTACGTCACCTACGCGCGGGGCTATCGCGTCGGCGGCGGCAACCCGGAGCTGCCGAGCTATTGCAGCACCGATCTCGCCACCGCCGGCTTCCCCAATGGCGCACCGACGATCTACCGGCCGGACACCACCGACGACTACGAGATCGGCTCGAAGAACGCTTTCGGCAGCGTGCTGCGCGTCGCGACCAGCGTCTATTACATCAAGTGGAACAACATCCAGCAGAGCGTGTATATCGCCGGCAGCTGCGGTCTGCAGTTCACCGACAATCTCGGGCAGGCGGTGGCCAAGGGCTTCGACCTGCAGGCGGAGCTGGCCGCCGGACCGCTGTTCGTGGACCTCGCGGTCGGTTACACGGACGCACGCTATACCGCCAACGCCGTGCCGCCGACGCCCGGTGCGCCGCCGCTCGCCTTGAACGGCGATGCCATCTCGGGACAGGCGGCGACCGACTACGCTCCTGGCACCAACCCGCCGTGGACGGTGTCGATCGGGCCCGAGTACCGCTTCACCATCGGGCAGCACGACGCCTTCATCCGCCTCGACTACACCTATGAGAGCCGCAACCCCTGGCTGGCTGCGGTGCAGGACCCGGCCTCCTCGCAATACATTCCGGGGAGCTACACCCTGCCGGCGACCAACTTCGTCTCCCTGCGCGCGGGTATCAACATCGGCGAGTGGCAGATCGCGCCGTTCATCGACAACATGCTCAACTCGCACACGGTGACCAACTTCGCCCTCGGGCAGCTCGATCCGTACAACCCGGCGGGCTCGCCGTCGCAGCAGCAGAACGCCTATACGTTCCGCCCGTTCACGGTGGGGATCACCGCAACCTGGCATAGCCACTGACTCGCGCCGCAAGGCGGCAGGTGATACCGTGACAGCGCATGTCACCTGGCGAAACGGGCGCGCCACATCCCAGCGGTGCGGAGGCGCGCGCCGAGAGGCTTGATACCAGGGCCGCGGGCGTCGTCGGGCTCGCGGTGCTTTGCAGCCGGGTGCTGGGGCTGGCGCGCGAGCAGATCTTCGCCGCGCTGTTCGGGGGTGGGCGCATCATGGATGCGTTCACCATCGCGTTCCGCATCCCCAACCTGCTACGCGACCTGTTCGCCGAAGGCGCGCTCTCGACCGCCTTCGTCACCACCTTCAGCAAGACGGTCGCCACGCAGGGTGAGGGGGCCGCCTGGCGGCTCGCAAACAAGGTAGCGACGCTCACCGCGGTGGTCTTGAGCGCCATCACGGTGCTCGGCATCGTGTTCGCGCCGTGGCTGGTGTCGGTGCTCGCGCCGGGGTTCGAGGGCGAGAAGGCCGCGCTCACCGTCACTCTGACGCGCGTCATGTACCCCTTCATCCTGCTGGTGTCGCTCGCCGCGCTCGCGATGGGCCTCCTCAACGCGCGCAGCGTGTTCGGCGTGCCGGCGATGGCCTCGAGCTTCTTCAACTTAGGATCGATCATCGCCGGGGTACTGCTCGGCTACTGGCTGGATCCGCACTTCGGCACCCGCGCCATCCTCGGGCTCGCGATCGGCACGCTCATCGGCGGTGCGCTGCAGCTCATGGTGCAGTTGCCCGCGTTACGGCGCGTCGGCTACCGCTACCACCCCGATCTGGAATGGCGCGATCCCGGCGTGCGCTCGATCCTGCGCCTCATGGGACCCTCGGTGATCGCCGCGAGCACCACGCAGGTGAACGTGCTGGTCAATTCGGTGTTCGCCTCGCAGCTCGGCGACGGCCCGACTTTCTGGCTCACGGTGGCGTTCCGTCTCATGCAGCTGCCCCTCGGGGTGTTCGGTGTGGCGCTCGGCACCGTGGCGCTGCCGCTGCTCGCGCGCATGGCGGCCACGGGGCAGCACCGCGCGTTTCGCGTCGAGCTGGCCCGCGGCATGCGGCTCGCCTTCCTCATGACGATTCCGGCGAGCATCGGGCTCATCGTGCTGGCCGAGCCGATCATCTCGGTGCTCTACCAGCACGGGCGTTTCACGGCTTACGAGACGGCCGAGTCGGCCGGCGCGCTGCGTTTCTACGCGCTCGGCCTGTGCGGTTACGCGGCGCTCAAGGTGCTGGTGAACGCTTTCTACGCGATCGACCGGCGCAAGACCCCGATGATCGTGAGTATCGTCGCCGTGGCGCTCAACCTCTTGCTCAACTGGATCTTCACGCTGCACCTCGGCTGGGGCCATCGCGGGCTCGCCTTCTCGACCGCCTGCGTCGCGACCAGCAACTTCCTCATTCTCTATCTGCTCATGCGCTCGCACCTGGGAAGACTCGAGTCGCGCGCACTGGCAGCGCTCCTCGGCCGCGTCGCGCTCGCCTCGCTCGCGCTGCTCGCCGTCGCCTGGGGCGGCGGGCAGCTGCTGCTCGCCGACTGGGCGACGCAGCACTTCTGGCCGAAGCTCGCGGGTCTCACGCTGGTCATCGGCTGCGCCGCAGCGGCGTTCTTCCTGTGTGCCGCCGCGCTCGGGATCGGCGAGGTGCGCGAGCTCAAGGACGCAGTAGTGCGTCGCCTGCGCCGTAAGCGCAACCCTTAAAGCCGGCGGCTGTCCAAGTGTCATCGCGCGCCGCGGCGTGCGAGGCCCACATTCAGCCCACATTCAGCCCAGGAACAGGATCATGCGAGCCATGAAAACCACGTTGCGAGTTCTCGCCCCTCTCACGCTGGCCGGTGTCGCCGCGCCGGCTCTTGCCCAGACCTATCAGTACCCGTATCCAGCGGATCGGCCGGTGCAGTTCTTCATGGACGGCGGTGCGAGCGTCACCCAGGGTGGTGCCGCGCAGGACTTCAACAACGGTTTCACGTTCGGTGGCGGAGTGAACATCATGCCCCAGCCGGGCGTCCCGCTCGGGCTGCGCTTCGAAGTCAACTACGCCCGCTCCGGGGCGACCAGCGGCTTCATCAACGCCAATGAGGCCGCGACCGGCACGCCGATCGACGACGGCTCGATGCAGACCGTCACCGGATTCGCCGATGGAGTGCTGCGCACGCCGATCAACCCGTGGGTGCACGTGTACGCCCTCGGCGGAGTCGGACTCGGCTACCGGCGCATCGAGCTCACCCAGAACGGCTTCTTCTGTGATGCCTTTTTCTGCGGGCCGGGCGGCGGACGCGTGGTCGTCGCCAGCAGCGACGTGACGAAGTTCGCATGGAACGCGGGCGCCGGCATCGACTTCGCGCTGCCGAACGGTCAGTCATGGTTCGTCGAGGCGCGCTACGAGCGCATCGAGACGGACACCCCGACCGAGTTCATTCCGATAAGCGTCGGATTCCGTTTCTAGTCAACCGGGCAAAATCGCGTAGCGCACGCACTCATCGAGCAGCCGCTGCAGCAGCGAGCGCAGCGGGGCGGCGAGCCCCTCGTCGTAGGGGCAGGGCCAGTCGCCCTCGCGCACGCTCCCCCCGGGCTCGCGCAAATAGCCGCGGCAGGCAAGCTCCATCTGTAGAGCATGGACGCCCTGTGCCGGGCGGCCGTAATGGCGCGTGGTGTAGCCGCCCTTGAAGCGGCCGTTGGTGACGCGGGTGAAGCCGCTGCCATCGGCGAGCGCCTCGAGTCGCGCCGTCAGCTCCGGGGCGCAACTTGCGCCCGAGTGGGTGCCGAGATTGAGGTTCGGCAGGACGCCCGCAAACAGGCGCGGGATCTGCGAGCGGATCGAGTGGCAGTCGTAGAGCACCACCCGCGGGTGGCGCTGGTGCAGCCGGTCGATCTCGGCGGCGATGGCGCGGTGATAGGGCTCGAACCAGCGCGTCAGGCGCGCCGCGATCTCCTCGCCCGCAGGCGCGGCGCCCGGGCGGTAGAGCGGCTCGCCATCGAAGGTGGCGGTGGGGCACAGTTCCGTGGTCGCTTGCCCGGGGTAGAGCGACAGCCCCGATGGATCGCGGTTCGGGTCGATCACAGTGCGTGAAATGCGCGTGCGGATCAGCGTCGCGCCGAGCCCGGGCGCGAAATCGTAGAGTTTGTCGATCCACCAGTCGGTGTCCTTGCGCGCCAGCCACAGCGAGCGCAGCCGCGGCTCGAGGTCGGCAGGAATTTCGGTACCGGTGTGCGGCATCGACAGCACCAGGGGAGCCGCACCGCGCGTCACCTCGAGCCATGGCAGGGGTTGGGACGGGATCATCCTTATAATGTACGCCATGGCGAGTCTGTGGTTTGAGTCGGCCCTGCTGCCCGGCGGCTGGTCGGGCGGCGTGCGCCTGACGGTGCAGGGCGGGCACATCGCGCGCATCGACCCAGGCGTTGCCCCCGGCCCCGGCGATGAGCGACACCGGATCGCACTCCCCGGGCTCGGCAACCTCCATAGTCACGCCTTTCAACGCGGCCTCGCCGGGCTTACCGAGCGCCGCGGGAGGGACGGCGACAGCTTCTGGACCTGGCGTGAGCTCATGTACCGCTTCGTCGAGCGCATCGACCCGGAGCAGCTCGAGGCCCTCGCCGCGTTCGTCTACGCCGAGATGCTCGAAGGGGGGTTCACCCACGTCGGTGAGTTTCATTACCTCCATCACGATCGCGACGGCACCCCGTACGCCGACCCGGCCGAGCTCGCCGGGCGTGTCGCTGCGGCGGCGGCGGCCTCCGGGATCGGACTCACGCTGCTGCCGACCCTGTACGCGCACGGCGGCTTCGGCGGTGCGGCGCCGGGCGAGCGGCAGAAGCGCTTCCTCAACGACCCGGAGCGGTTCGCACGCATCGTGGAGGGCAGCCGTGCTGCGGTGCGCTCGCTCGCGGGCGCGAGCGTCGGGGTGGCCGCCCACAGCCTGCGCGCCGTCACTCCCGAGGAGCTCGCCGCCGCGGTGCGCCTCGCCGGCAGCGGGGTGATTCACATCCATATCGCCGAGCAGCTGCGTGAGGTTGAGGAGTGCCGCGCCTGGTGCGGGCTGCGGCCGATCGAATGGCTGCTGGCGAACGCCCCGGTCGATGAGCGCTGGTGCCTGGTGCACGCCACCCATGCCGAGCCCGCCGAGCTCGCCGGCATCGCCGCGCGCGGCGCGGTGGCGGGGCTGTGTCCCATCACCGAGTCGAGCCTCGGCGACGGCATCTTTCCGGCCGCGGAGTTTCTCGCCGGCGGCGGCCCGATCGGGATCGGCAGCGACTCCAACATCCGGCTCGACGCCGCCGAGGAGCTGCGTACCCTCGAGTATTCGCAGCGCCTCGCGCTGCGGGCGCGCAACGTGCTGGCGAGCGCGGCCGGGGTATCCACGGGCCGCAGTCTCTTCGAGGCGGCACTGCGCGGTGGCGCGCGCGCGCTCCACCCCGGTGGGACGGCCGGCGCCGGGCTCGCCCTTGGGGCCGCGTGCGACGTGGTGACGCTCACGGCCGATCACCCGGTGCTCATCGGGCGGCGCGAGGATGAGCTCCTCGACAGCTGGATCTTCGCCGGCGACCGCGGGCTGATCGACTGCGTCTGGCGCGCCGGGGTGAAGCGGGTGAGCGGCGGGCGGCATCTCGAGCGCGCCGCGCTCGAGGCGCGTTATGCGCGCGCGCTCAGGGCGCTGCTCGCCTAGCGTGATACGGGAAATGCTAGAATTCTCTGCTTTGTTGGCCGCGCCGCTGCGCGCTGTTCGAGGACGGTTATGGCACTGAAGATCATGATTCTCGGCGTGAACGGCTTCATCGGCAGCGCCCTCACGGATGCGATCCTGCGTACCCGCGACTGGGAGGTCTACGGCATGGACCTCACGGACAACAAGCTCGGGGAGCTGGCGAAGCAGAGCGATCGCTTCCACTTCGTGGAAGGCGACATCACCATTAACAAGGAGTGGGTCGAGTACCACGTCAAGAAGTGCGACGTGATCGTGCCGCTGGTCGCGATCGCCAACCCGGCGCAGTACGTGACCCATCCGCTGCGCGTGTTCGAGCTCGACTTCGAGGCCAACCTCGCCGTGGTGCGCCAGTGCGTCAAGTACGGCAAGCGGCTCATCTTCCCCTCGACCTCCGAGGTCTACGGCATGTCGCCGGACTCGGTGCTCGACGAGGAGACGAGCCCGCTCACTTACGGTCCCATCAACAAGCAGCGCTGGATCTACGCCTGCTCGAAGCAGATGCTGGACCGCGTCATTTACGCCTACGGCGTGCGCGACAACCTCGACTACACGCTGTTCCGCCCCTTCAACTTCATCGGCCCGAACCTCGATAACCCCGAGGAGCCGAAGGAGGGGAGCTCGCGCGTGTTCACGCAGTTCCTCTCGAACGTGCTCTACAAGCGCCCGATCAAGCTGGTCGACGGCGGCAGCCAGAAGCGCTCCTTCACCTACATCGACGATGCGATCGAGTGCATGCTGATCATCCTCGAGAACGAGAACCGGCGCGCCAGCCAGCGCATCTTCAACATCGGCAACCCCGGCAACTGCATCTCCATCCGCGACCTGGCCGAGCGCACCATCCGCATCGCGCAGGAGTTCCCGGTGCTGCGCGACAACGCGCGCGCCACGCAGATCGTCGACGTGACCGCGGGCGAGTACTACGGCAAGTTCTACCAGGACATCCAGGTGCGCGTGCCCAACATCGAGGCGGCGCAGCGCGACCTCGGCTGGCAGCCGAAGACGGAGATGGACACCGCCATGCGGCGCACGATCGATTACTACGTGAAGCAGCCGGGCTTCGGTTCGCGCGCGGCGGCGCTCGCCGCCGGGATCTAGGCTTCAGCCCAGCGCCGAACGGCATGGCGAGCGAGGCGGCGCAGGCGCTCCCCCGGCGCGGATCGATATGGCTCGCGTGGCTGGTGCTCGCGGCGGCCTGGTTCGCGACCTCGCCGGTGCGCCCGCTGCTCGACCCCGACGAGGGGCGCTATGCGGAGATTCCGCGCGAGATGCTCGCGAGCGGTGACTGGGTGACACCCCGCTTCGACGGGCTCAAATACTTCGAGAAGCCGCCGCTGCAGTACTGGGCGACCGCGGCCGTCTATACGGTCGCGGGGGTGAGCGAGTGGAGCTCGCGGGTGTGGTCGGTGGGCCTCGCATTCGGCTGCCTCGCGCTCACGTTCCTGTGGACGCGCGCGCTCTATGGGCGCGGCGCCGGGCTCGCTGCGCTCACGGCGCTCGCCGTGAGTCCCTACTTCCTCGTGATTGGGCACCTGAACCTGCTCGACGCGGGGTTCACGTTCTGGCTCACGGCGGCGGTGTTCGCCTTCACCCGCGGGCAGTGCGCGCCGGCGGCGTCCCGCGCGGAGCGGCGCTGGATGCTCGCCGCCTGGGGGGCGGCGGCGCTGGCGGTGCTGTCGAAGGGGATCGTGGTCGGGGTGCTCGCCGGGGGCGCACTCATTATCTATAGTCTGCTCGAGCGCGATGCGCGCCCCTGGCGCCGGCTCCATCCGCTGCCGGGGCTCGCGCTATTCCTGGCCGTCGCCGCGCCCTGGTTCGTCGCGGTGTCGGTGCGCAACCCGGGTTTTGCCACCTTCTTCTTCGTGCACGAGCACTTCGCGCGCTTCCTCACCACGGTGCACCAGCGGGTCGAGCCGTGGTGGTACTTCCTGCCGCTGCTCGCACTCGGAGCGCTCCCCTGGCTCAGGTCCCTCGCGCGCGCCGCAGGGCCCGCCTGGCGGGAGGAGCCGGGCGCGGACGCGGCGCCGCCGCCGCCGGTGGAGGGGTTCAAGCCGCGCCGGTTTCTGCTGATCTTCGCCGCCGTGACGCTCGCGTTTTTCTCCGCTTCGGGCTCGAAGCTCGCCCCCTATATCCTGCCGATGTTCCCGCCGCTCGCGGCCGTGGTCGGCAGCCGCAGCCCCGACCTGCGGGGACTTGCGGCTACGGCGGCGCGCGTCGGCGCGGGGCTCACGCTCCTCATCGCGGTCGCCGGACTTCTCTACAGCGCGCGGCGCAATAACTTCGTGCCCGGCGAGGCGCTCGTGTGGATCGGGGCGGCGGCGGCCCTTGCCGTGGTGGCGATCGTGGTCACACTGCGCCGTCTCGGTCTGGAACCGGCGCGGGCCGCCGCGGCGAGCGCGCTGGCGGCGGTGCTGCTGTGGCAATGCCTGCTGTGCGCCTACGCGATCATCCCGCCGGCGCGCTCGGCGCGCGATCTGGTGGGGGCGGTGCGCCCGGCGATCGGTCGGGAGACGCGTCTTTACAGCGTCGGCCAGTACCGGGAGACGGTTTCCCCGTATCTCGGCCGCACCCTGACGCTGGTCGACTACCAGGGCGAGCTCGCCTTCGGTCTGGCCGCCGAGCCCGGCCGCCAGTCCTTGAGCAACGCCGCCTTCCAGCTTGCCTGGAGCACGAGCCGCGACGCCGTGGCATTCTTCGATCCGAACATCTGGGACGCCTGGCGCCGGCAGGGGTTTCCCGGACGGGTGATCGCCGCCGATAACTACACCGTCGCAGTGAGCCGCCTGTGAAACTGACCGATTTCTCGATCCTGTTCTGTGGGGTGCTGCTGAACGCACTCGCCCAGCTCGGCCTCAAGGCCGCGACCCGCGTGACCGGGCCGCTGCTGGCAACCGACAGCGGCGTGCTGCGCCGCGGGCTGGAGCTCCTGAGCGTCCCGCCGCTCTGGTACGCCTTGTTCGCTTATGGACTCAGCGTCATCGTATGGCTGGTGGGCCTGTCGCGGGTGCCGGTGAGCCAGGCGTATCCGCTGCTGTCGCTCGGCTACGTGATCAACCTCGGACTCGCCTGGTGGCTGCTCGGCGAGGTACCCAACGTGCAGCGCGTGGCCGGCATCGGCATCATCGTGCTGGGAGTGGTAGTGGTGGCGCGCTCATGAATGACACGGCAAAGCCGGTAGAGAGATTCCTGCCGTTCACCCGGCCGACGATCGATGAGGAGACCATCGCCTCGGTGGCCGAGGTGCTGCGCTCCGGATGGCTCGCCTCGGGTCCGAAGGTCGCGGCGCTCGAGACCGCGCTGTCGGATTACCTCGGCGGGCGAGCGGTGCGCAGCCAGACCTCCGCGACCGCCGGGCTCGAGATGGCGCTGCTCGCCTGCGGCATCGGGCCGGGGGACGAGGTCATCACGCCGGCGCTGAGCTTCGTCGCAACCGCCAACGTCATCGTGCGCGTCGGGGCGCGGCCGGTGTTCGTCGATGTGGGACTCGATTCGCGCAACCTCGACCTGACGCAGGTGGAAGAGGCCATCACGCCGCGCACGCGCGCCATCATGCCGGTGCATTTCGGCGGTCTGCCGGTCGACATGGAGCGGCTCTACGCGATCGCCGGCCGGCACCGCCTGCGGGTGATCGAGGACGCGGCGCACGCCATCGGCTCCTCGTGGCGCGGCAAACGCATCGGCAGCTTCGGCGACCTGGTGGTGTTCAGCTTCCATCCGAACAAGAACATCACCACCATCGAGGGCGGCGCGATCTCGGGCGGCTCGGCCGCAGAGCTGCGCAGCATCGAGCTCCACCGCTGGCACGGCCAGGTCAAATCCGGACCCGATTCCTTCGACACCCTGCTCGCGGGCGGCAAGTCGAACCTCTCGGACGTCGCGGCGGCGGTCGGCTTAGGCCAGCTGAAACGCCTCGAGGAGTTCAACGCGCGGCGGCGCGTGCTGGTGGCGCGCTACTTCGAGCTGTGGGGGACGGATGCGCCTGTGCGGCTGCCGGAGCGCGGCGACGCCGGTCACAGCTGGCACGTGTTCACCCCGCTGCTGCCGCTCGAGCAGCTCAGCATCACGCGGCTCGCGTTCATCGAGGCGATGAAGGAGCGCGGCATCGGCATCGGCGTGCACTACCCGGCGATCCACACCTTCAGCGCCTACCGCGCGCTCGGTTACCGCGAGGGCCAGTTCCCCAACGCCGAGCGCATCGGGCGCGAGACCGTAACGCTGCCGCTGTTCGCCGCGATGGAGCTCACCGACGTCGAGCGGGTGGTCAACGCGGCGAACGAGATCCTGCGCGGAGCGCGCAAGTGAACCCGGACCTGTCGGTCGTCATCCCGGTATTCAACGAGCAGGACGGCCTGCCGCAGCTCTTTGAGCGGCTCTACACGACGCTCGATGCGCTCGGTCGCAGCTACGAGGTGGTGTTCGTCGACGACGGCAGCACCGACGGCTCGGTGGCGGCACTGCGCGAGCAGTACCAGCGGCGTCCGGACGTGACGCGCGTGGTGGTCCTGGCGCGCAACGCGGGCCAGCACCGCGCGATTCTCGCCGCCTTCACCTACACCCGCGGCCGCTACGTGATCACCCTCGATGCGGATCTGCAGAACCCGCCGGAGGAGATCGCCAAGCTGGTCGCGGCCATGGACGCGGGCGCCGATTACGTGGGCACCATCCGCCTGCTGCGCCAGGATGTGCTGTGGCGCAAGGCCGCCTCGCGCCTCATGAACCGGCTGCGCGAGGGCACCACTTCGATCCGCATCACCGACCAGGGCTGCATGCTGCGCGGCTACGACCGCAGCGTCATCGATGCGGTGAACCGCTGCACCGAGGTGAGCACCTACGTGCCGGCGCTCGCCTATACGTTCGCGCGCCATCCGGTCGAGATCGAGGTGGCGCACGCCGAGCGCACGGTGGGCGAGTCGAAGTACTCGCTCCTGCGCCTGATCCGTCTCAATTTCGATCTGATGACCGGCTTCTCGGTGGCGCCGCTGCAGTTCTTCTCTATGAGCGGCATCGTCATTGCCTTCCTGTCGCTGGTCTTCGTCGCCTACCTCGCGATCCGCCGCCTGATCATGGGCCCGGAAGCTGAGGGCGTGTTCACGCTGTTCGGTGTCGCGTTCTTCCTGATCGGCATGGCGCTGCTCGGGCTCGGGGTGGTCGGCGAATATGTGGGCCGCATCTACGAGCAGGTGCGCCAGCGCCCGCGTTACCTGGTCGGGGCCGTGCTCGGCGGCGACGCCGAGCCCGCGCAACTGCCGGAGAGGAGGGGAGCCGACGCCGGCAAGGAGCTTACGGCGCTGCCGCCACCGCAGCTACGTGCGCGAGGGACACCGGAGTGAGCGGCCCTTCGGCCGTCGTCTTCGCCTACCACGACGTCGGAGTCCGCTGCCTCAAGGCGCTGCTCTCGGCGTGCGTGCACGTACCACTGGTCGTGACGGTGGCCGATGACCCGCAGGAGAACCGCTGGTACGCGAGCGTCGCGCAAACCGCCGCCGACTACGGGCTCGAGACGATCACGCCGGCATCCGCCGCGCTCCCGCAGCTCGAGGCGCGGCTCGCCACGCTCAAGCCCGACTTCCTCTTCTCCTTTTATTATCGCTCGCTGCTGCCCGCGCCGCTGTTGCGCGCGGCACGGCGCGGCGCGCTCAACATGCACGGCTCGCTCCTGCCACGATATCGGGGCCGGGCACCGGTCAACTGGGCAATCCTCAAGGGCGAGCACGAGACCGGGGCGACGCTTCACTACATGGTGGAGCAGGCGGACGCCGGCGACATCGTCGACCAGCTCGCGGTTCCCATCCTGATCGATGACGATGCCCGCGAGGTGTTCGGCAAGGTGACGGTCGCGGCCGAGACGATCCTCGCGCGCTCGCTGCCGCAGCTCATCGCGGGCACGGCCGCGCGGCGCCCACAGGCGATCCTCCCGGGGGAATACTTCGGACGACGGACTCCCGAGGACGGCCGCATCGACTGGGCGTGGCCGGCGCGGCAGATCCACGACCTGGTGCGGGCGGTTGCACCGCCATTCCCCGGCGCCTTCGCGGACGTCGGCGGCGCGCGCTGGAGCATTCTGCGTACGCGTTTGAGCGGGCGGCCGGCGCCCCGCGCGGGCGCATGGCTGTTCGGCGGCGACGACGCGGTTTACGCCGCCTGCGGTGGGGGCGGGGTGCTCGAGATCCTCGCCGCGGCCGATGCGCGTGGGCCGCTTGATCTCGGACGCTTGTCGCAGAAGCTCGGCGCACGCCCCGCGCCGCTCGGCTGAAGTGGCGCGTGGCGCTCATCGCCCTCAAGGTGGACGTCGATACCTTTCGCGGCACGCGCGAGGGTGCCGTGCGGCTCGCGGATCTCCTCGAGCGCGTGGATGCACGGGCCACCTTTCTTTTCAGCCTGGGGCCCGACCATACCGGCCGGGCGATCAAACGCGTGTTCCGCCGCGGCTTCCTCGGCAAGGTGAAGCGCACCTCGGTGCTCGAGCACTACGGCGTGAAGACGCTGCTGTACGGCGTGCTCCTGCCGGGGCCGCACATCGGCCGCCGCTGCCGCTCCTTCATGCAGGACATCGGTCGCCGCGGCTTCGAGGTGGGCGTGCATACCTGGGACCACATTCGCTGGCAGGACGGCGTGGCGCACGCGAGCGAACCCTGGACGCGGCGCGAGCTCGCGCTCGCGGCCGGTGAGTTCGCCGACATCTTCGGCCGGCCCGCCGCGGTGCATGGAGCCGCCGGGTGGCAGATGAATGCTTTTGTGCCGGCGCTCGAGGCGCAGCTCGGATTCCGTTACGCCTCCGACACACGCGGCCGCGAGCCCTTCCTGCCGGCGGACAGCACCGGCGTCGCCGCGGTGCCGCAACTGCCGACGACGCTGCCCACCTTCGATGAGCTCATCGGCCGGGATGATCTCGGCGGTCAGGATCCGGTCGATCATCTGCTCGCCCTCACCGCGGGGCAGCCTCAGCGCGACCAGGTGTTTACGCTCCACGCCGAGCTCGAAGGCGGCGCGTATCTCGCTTCCTTCGAGCGGCTGTTGCGGGAGTGGCGGGCCCGCGGCGCGCGCCTCACGGATCTCGCGACCTATGCCGCCCAGCTCGACCCGGCGCGGCTGCCGCACTGCAGCATCGACGCCGCGACCGTACCCGGCCGCTCCGGGACCCTCGCCGTGCAGGGGGGCGCCGCAGGCGCCTGACGGCCCCGCACGCCGCCGCCCGAGCCGCGTGTTGCCCCGACAATATTTCCCCACCCCACTGCGTCTCATCTTGTGCAGATGGACGCCGCCGCGATCAGCGACCGCATGAACCAGGACCGGCAGATCGCCGCGGTGGTGCTGCGCGAGCGCGACCGGCTGCTGCGCTTCATTCGCCGGCGGATCGACGATGCCAGCGAGGCCGAGGACATCCTGCAGGAGGCGCTCACGGAGCTCGTGGCCGCGGAGCGCCTGGCACAGCCGGTCGAGCAGGTGGGTGCCTGGCTCATGCGCGTGGCGCGCAACCGCATCATCGACCGCTTCCGCAGGAAGCGTCCACAGCCGCTCGCCGAACAGGCGTCGGATGGGGACGAGGAGCGGGTTCTGGACGAACTGCTGCCCGCCGCGGACGGCACACCGGAGACCGCGGCGATGCGCGCGGTGTTGATGGAGGAGATCGAGGCGGCGCTCGGCGCGCTGCCGCGCGAGCAGCGCGAAGTATTCCTCGCCCAGGAGCTCGACGGACTCACGTTCCGGGAGCTGGCGGAGCGCTCCGGCGTCAGCATCAACACGCTGCTGTCGCGCAAGCGTTACGCGGTGCGGCAGCTGCGCGCGCACCTGCAGACGGTTTACGACGACTGGCTCGCGGAGTGAAAGCCTGCGCGGACCTGAGTCAACACCTTAGTTTCATTAGGAGAGAGCCGTGAGAAGTCGGGTAGCTTGGGTAGTGAGAGGGGTGGCCAAGGGGGTTGCGATCGTGGCCGCCGTGGTGGTTTTCATCGGGGTGTTCAGCTGGGCCGTGATGGTGCTGTGGAACTACCTCGTTCCGACGCTGTTCCACGGCCCGCTCATCGGCTACTGGCAGGCGCTGGCCCTGCTGGTGCTGTCGCGGGTTCTGTTCGGCGGGTTGCGCGGCTTGCGCGGCGGCCACGGCCACTGGCACCGGCACGCCTGGCGGGAGCGTTGGGAGAGCCTCAGTCCGGAGGAGCGCGCGCGGCTGCGCGAGCGTTTCTGCGGACGCGGGCCCGATTCTGACACCGGGAAGACTTCCGGTTGACGCGCGAACGCGAGGTTGACGCGCGAACGCCAGCCAACGCAACATTCGCGGGTGCTGCCGGTAAACATGACGGCGATCGAGATCCGCGAGCCCGGTCCGCCGCAGGTGCTGCGCGCGGTGCGCCGTCCGCTCCCGCAGCCGAAAGCGGGCGAGGTGTTGATTCGGGTGGCGGCCGCCGGCGTCAACCGGCCCGACGTGCTGCAGCGCAAGGGACTCTACCCGGCGCCCCCGGGCGCGAGCGATATCCCCGGACTCGAGGTCGCGGGGGTGGTCGTGGCGATCGGCGAAGGAGTGACTGACCCGGCGCTCGGCGCGCGGGTGTGTGCGCTGCTTGCCGGCGGCGGCTACGCCGAATATGCAACGGCCCCCGCGGTGCAATGCCTGCCGGCGCCCAGCCAGCTCGCGCTCGAGGAGGCGGCGGCGCTGCCGGAGACTTTCTTCACGGTGTGGTTCAACGTGTTCGAGCGCGCGCGGCTACGCTCCGGGGAGACGCTGCTGGTGCACGGCGGCTCGAGCGGCATCGGCACCAGCGCCATCCTCCTCGGCAAGGCGTTCGGCGCGCGGGTGATCGTCACCGCGGGAACCGCCGCCAAGTGCGCCGCGTGCCGCGAGCTCGGCGCCGATCACGCGATCAACTATCACGAACAGGACTTCGTCGAGGCGACGCTGCGCGCGACCGACGGACGCGGCGCCGACGTGATCCTCGACATGGTGGGTGGCGACTACGTCGCGCGTAATATCGCCGCCGCGGCCACCAACGCCCGCATCAGTGTGATCGCCCACCAGGGCGGCGCCAAGGCGGAGATCGATCTGCGCCCGCTCATGGTGAAGCGCTTGCAGATCAGCGCCTCGACGCTGCGGGCGCAGTCGGTCGAGAGCAAGGGGCGCCTCGCGGCGGCGCTGCGCCAGCACGTCTGGCCGCTGTTCGCCACCAAGCGCCTCAAGCCCCTCATCCACGCGCGCTTCCCGCTCACCGATGCGGCCGCGGCTCACAAGCTCATGGAGTCCGGCGCCCACATCGGCAAGATCGTACTCGACGCCTGAAAGCGTGACGCGCAGCTGTGCCCGGCGGGTGAAAAAGTCGCCCGGCCTCACGGAATTGCGTACGCTACGGCGCGACACTAACCATAATAATCCGACGGAGAACGCATGAGTCTCTCCCCGTACGGTCTCATCGAGCTGCCCTGGTGGGGCTACGTGCTGGTGACCTTCGTCACCATCCAGACGATGTTCCTCGGCGTCACGCTCTACCTGCACCGCGACCAGTCGCACGGCGGCCTGATCCTGCACCCGGCGTTGCGGCACGTGTTCCGCTTCTGGCTGTGGTTCAGCTCCGGTGCCGTGACGCGCGAGTGGGTCGCGGTGCACCGCAAGCATCACGCCCACGCCGATCGTGACGGCGATCCGCACAGCCCGGTGGTGTTCGGGTTGCGGCGCGTGCTGTTCGAGGGCTTCGAGCTCTACCGCGACGCGGGCCGCGATCCGGAGACGCTGCGCAATTACGGCCGCGGCACTCCCGATGACTGGCTCGAGCGGCACGTCTACAGCCGCCACACGTTCGTCGGCATCGCCTCGTTCGTGCTCGCGCACCTCGTGCTGTTCGGCGTTCCCGGCATCATCATGATCGCCGTCCACCCCGCGGCCCAGCCGTTCTTTGCCGGCGGCGTCATCAACGGGCTCGGCCACGCGGTTGGCTACCGCAGCTTCGAGATGCCCTCGACCGCCACCAACCTCGTGCCGTGGGCGCTGCTGCTCGGGGGCGAGGAGCTGCACAACAACCACCATGCGTTCCCGCGCTCGGCGCGCTTCGCCGTACAGCGCTGGGAGCTCGACATCGGCTGGCTGTGGATCAGCCTGTTTCGCACTCTCGGCCTGGCGCAGGTGCGCTGGGTCGCGCCGCGGCCGCATCTCGAGCGCCGCCGCCGCGAGCTCGATGCCGACACGGTACAGGCGCTGTTCACCAATCGACTGCACGTGCTGCGCGACTACGCGCGGCGCGTGGTGCTGCCGGTGTGCCGCGAGCTGCGGCGCCGCGAACCGCAGGGCACGGTACCGGCGATCGCCCCGCAGCTGCTGATCCGCCACCCCGCACTGCTCGCCGAAGAGGCGCGCCGGCGGCTGCGTGAGCTGCTCGAGCGCTACGAGGTGCTGCGGCGCGTGGTCGAGTACCGCGAAGGACTGCAGCAGGCGTGGGAGGAGGCCTCGGCGGGCCGCGCCCTGGTGCAGCTGCGCGAGTGGCGTCGCCGTGCCGAGGAGAGCGGCATCGGCGCGCTGCGCGAGTTCGCGCAGGCCCTGCCCGCGTACGCACCGGCGCGGGGGTAGTCAGTCGGCCCGGGTCCGGGTCGGGAGCGAGCGCGAACGAGTGACGGTGCGCATCGCGAAGCTCGAGTGCACGCGCGCCACGCTCGGCAGCCGCGTGAGATGCTGGTTGTGGATGCGCTCGAAGTCGGCCAGGTCCGCGACCACGAGCCGCAACAGGTAGTCGTGCTCGCCGGTCATGAGATAACACTCCATCACTTCCGGGACGCGCCGCACCGCGCTCTCGAAGGCTTCGAGTCCCGTCTGACTCTGGCGGTCGAGCGTGATGCTCACGAACACGTTGACCGGGAATCCGGCCCGCTGCTGGTCGACGAGCGCGGTATAGCCCTCGATCAGGCCTGACTCCTCGAGCGAGCGCACGCGGCGCAGCGTCGCAGACTCCGAGAGACTGACGCGCGCGGCGAGCGCCGAGTTGGTCGTGCGCGCGTCCTCCTGCAGCAGGCGCAGGATGGCGCGGTCGTAGCGGTCGAGCTCCATGGCGCAAGAATCCTTCGATAAACTATCGATTAGAGAAGAATTCTGCCACAGAAGCCGTTCCGGTAGCTGGGATTACGCAAACGCACGCCCCGCTCGCTGCGCTTAAATTCCGCCCGCCCGCACAGGCACAAGAACGTAAGGGGAGGGTCGCCCATGCGCATCGGGGTTCCACGCGAGATCAAGGTTCACGAGTATCGGGTCGGATTGGTACCGGCCGGGGTCCGCGAGCTCACCGCCTCGGGCCACGAGGTGCTGGTCGAGAGCGGGGCCGGGCTCGGCATCGGCGTCGACGACGCGCAGTACCGCAGCGCGGGCGCTGCGATCAGCGCGGGCGCCGCCGAAGTGTTCCAGCGCTCCGACCTGATCATCAAAGTGAAGGAGCCGCAACCCGTCGAGTGCGCCATGCTGCGTTCCGGGCAGGTGCTGTTCACCTACCTGCATCTGGCTGCCGATCCCGAGCAAGCCCGCGGGCTGATGAAGTCCGGGGCCACGGCCATTGCCTATGAGACGGTCACGGGCCAGAAGGGGTCGCTCCCGTTGCTGACGCCCATGAGCGAGGTCGCCGGCCGCATGTCGATCCAGGTCGGCGCCGCGAGCCTGCAGAAGGCGCATGGCGGCTTCGGCATCCTGCTCGGCGGCGTTCCCGGCGTGCCGCCGGCGCGCGTCGTGATCCTCGGCGGCGGAGTCTCCGGCACGCACGCGGCCGAGATGGCCGTGGGGCTGCGCGCCGATGTCACCGTGGTCGACCGCTCGGTGGAGCGGCTGCGCGAGCTCTCGGTGCAGTTCGGATCGGCGATTGACACCGCCTACTCGACCACCGAGACCATCGAGAAGCTGGTGAAGGATGCCGACCTCGTGGTGGGCGCCGTGCTGGTCGCGGGTGCGGCGGCGCCCAAGCTCGTCACGCGCGCCATGATCAAGTCCATGAAGCCGGGCGCGGTGCTGGTCGACATCGCCATCGACCAGGGCGGGTGCTTCGAGACCAGCCGGCCGACGACTCACGCGGACCCGACCTTCATCGTAGACGGGGTCATCCACTATTGCGTCGCCAACATGCCGGGTGCGGTACCGCGCACCTCGACGTTCGCGCTCACCAACGCCACGTTGCCCTATGCCCGCGCGCTCGCCGATCTCGGCTGGCGCGAGGCGTTCAAGCGCGATGCGGGATTGGCGGCGGGACTCAACGTGCACGCGGGCGAGATCACCCACGAGGTGGTTGCCAGGGCGCTCGGCCTGAAGGCGCATCCGCTCGCCGGCTGACTCCCTATAAAGGAGGGTGGCCGCCGCACCGGGCGAAGGCGTAGGCTAGCCGCCCCCATCCTGAGGAACATCGGAGGATCCGTGATGAAAGTTGCGCTGCCGGTCGCCGTGGCGAGTCTCGCCGTCGGCTCCGCTCTCGCCGCACCGGTCACCTACCAGATCGATCCGGCCCACACCTACCCGAGTTTCGAGGCTGACCACTTCGGCGGCATGTCGGTGTGGCGTGGCAAGTTCGACAGCTCCTCTGGCACCATCGTGCTCGACAGGGCGGCCGGCACCGGCACCCTCGAGATCACGGTCGACACCTCATCGATCGACTTCGGCCAGGCCAAGCTCAACGAGCACGCGAAGTCCGGCGAGATGTTCGACGTGCAGAAGTACCCGACCGCGGTCTACAAGGGCACGCTCACCAACTTCAAGAACGGCGCCCCCACCGAGGCGCACGGCGAGCTGACGCTGCACGGTGTGACCAAGCCGCTCAACCTCACCATCAACAGCTTCCTGTGCAAGATGACGCCGATGTCGAAGAAGGAGCGCTGTGGGGCGGATGCCTCGGCGACGCTCAACCGCGCCGACTTCGGCATCAACTTCGGCGACAAGTACGGCTTCAACATGCAGGTGAAGCTCGCCATTCAGGTGGAGGCCGAGCCCACCGGCTGAGGCCGGCGTGCGGCTGCCTCGCTAGAGCATCCCGGCCACCAGCTCCGCGATTGCCAGCGAGCTGGTGAGACCGGGCGACTCGATTCCGAAGAGCTGCACCAGGCCGCGCACCCCGTGCGCGGCCGCGCCATCGATGCGAAAGTCCGCCTGCGGCTCGCCGGGCCCGGTGATCTTCGGGCGGATGCCCGAATAAGCGGGCTCGAGCGCGCCGTCGGGCAGCGCCGGCCACCAGCTGCGGATCGCCGTGTAGAAGCTCGCCGCGCGCGCCGGGTCGACCTCGTAGCGGCGCTCCCTGACCCACTCGACGTCCGGTCCAAAGCGCGCTCGTCCCGCGAGATCGAGCGTCAGGTGCACCCCGAGCCCGCCGGGGACCGGCAGCGGATAGATGAGGCGCGTGAACGGTGAGCGGCTGCCGAGCGTGAAGTAGCTGCCCTTGGCGAGGTGCGCAGCCGGGACCCCGGCGCCCGGGAAGCCGTCCATGAGCCGCGCGACCGCGGGCGCATCGAGGCCGGCGCTGTTGACCAGCGCCCGGGCACGCAGCGCGGCGGGCTCGCCGTTCACCCCGATCTCAAAGCCGCCGTCGCGCAGCGCTACCGCCGTGACGGCGCTCTCGCACGCGAGCTGTGCGCCGCGGCTCTCGGCCTCGCCGAGGAGCGAGAGCATGTAGGCGTGCGCGTCGATGATCCCGGTGAGCGGGGAGTGCAGTGCTGCAGCACACTCGAGCTGCGGTTCGAGCGCGCGCGCCGCGGCGCCGGTGAGGGGCGTGAGCTCGACACCGTTCCCGAGCGCAGCCGCGCGGATCTTCTCGAGCTCCAGCGTCTGCGCCGCCGTGCTCGCCACGATCAGCTTGCCGTAGCGCTGATGCGGGATGCCGTGCGCCGCGCAGTAGGCATAGAGAAGATCGCGCCCGGCAACGCACAGGCGCGCGCGCAGCGAGCCGCGCGCATAGTAAATGCCGGCGTGGATGACCTCGCTGTTGCGTGAGCTGATGCCACTGCCGAAGCGCTCCGCGGCCTCGAGGATCAGCACCTCGCGCCCGCGCAGCGCGAGCGCGCGCCCGACCGCGAGCCCGATCACGCCCGCGCCGATCACCACCACATCCACACCGTCCATGCGGCCAAGTGTAATTCAAGTCCGTACAATGCTTAGGCTGTGAGACGCCGCCCCGGGGCGGCTCGAGAGGAGATGAGCGCGTGTCCGCAGTCAACTACCGCCTCGCCGGCGACGTCGCGATCCTCGAGGTCGCCAACCCGCCGGTCAACGCGTTGAGCCTCGCCGTGCGCGAAGGCCTGATGGAGGGACTCGAGCGGGCCGTGGCCGATCCGGCCGCCGTGGCCGTGGTGATCTCGGGAGCCGAGGGCACCTTTCCCGCAGGCGCCGACATCAACGAGATCGCCTCCGGGCTCGCCCTGAAGGCACCGATGATCCTCGATGTGCAGGCGCGCATGGAGGCGGTGCGCAAGCCCCTCATCGCCGCGCTCGAAGGTAACGCGCTCGGCGGGGGCTTCGAGCTGGCGCTCACCTGCCACTGGCGCGTGGCGACGCCCGCTACCCGCGTCGGCCTTCCGGAGGTGAAGCTCGGGCTCATCCCGGGAGCGGGCGGTACGCAGCGCTTCACGCGTCTCGCGGGACCCGAGGCGGCGCTGGAAGCGATCACCTCCGGCGCGCCGATCCCGGCCGCGCGTGCGCACGCACTCGGGCTCATCGACGCGGTCGCCGCGGACGCCGTTACCGCCGCCGCCGAGCTCGGCCGGCAGGCGGTACGCGAAGGGCGGCCGCTGCGCCTCGCGAGCGATCTGGATGAGCACATCCGCGGGGTGAGCAGCGCGCCGTTCGCCGCCTTCCGCCAGAAGATCGCCACGCGGGCGCGCGGGCAGCTGGCGCCCTGGAAGATCATCGACTGCATCGAGGCGGCCTGCACGCGCTCCAAGGCCGAGGCGTTCCGCTTCGAGCGCGACTGCTTCATCGAGTGCCGCGACAGCGCGCAGCGCCGCGCGCTCACCCACCTGTTCTTCGCCGAGCGCGAGGCACGGCGCATTCCGGGCATCGGCCCCGACGTCAAACCGCGCAGCATCGCGAGCGCTGCGGTGATCGGCGCCGGCACCATGGGCGGGGGCATCGCGATGAACTTCGCCAACGCCGGCATCCCGGTGCGCCTCCTCGAGCTGTCGGCGGAAGCGCTCGAGCGCGGCCTCGCGCTGGTCCGCAAGAACTACGCCGCCTCGGTGTCGCGCGGCAGTCTCACCGAGGAGCGCGCCGAGCGCGCGCTCGCGCTCATCCGCGGTGTTACCGACTACGGTGAGCTCGGCGCGGCGGACATCCTCATCGAGGCGGTGTTCGAGGATCTGACGGTGAAGCAGGAGGTCTTTGCGCGTCTCGATCGCGTGGCGGCCCCGCACGCCATCCTCGCCACCAACACCTCGACGCTCGACATCGATGCGATCGCCGCGGCGACCACGCGGCCGCAGCAGGTGGTGGGCACGCACTTCTTCAGCCCGGCGAATGTCATGAAGCTGCTCGAGAACGTGCGCGGCAAGGCGAGCTCCCCGCAGGTGCTGGCCACCGTCATGGCGCTCGGCAAGACCCTCGGCAAGGTGGCAGTGCTCGCCGGCAACTGCGACGGCTTCATCGGCAACCGCATGCTCATGTACTACGGCTCCGAGGCCGAATTCCTGCTCGAGGAGGGCGCGACGCCCGAGCAGATCGACCGGGTCATGGAAGGCTTCGGTTTCGCCATGGGGCCGCTCGCGGTGCGCGATCTCGCCGGCAACGACGTCGGCTTCCTCATCCGCAAGGGCCGCAAGCTCCCCTCCGACGAGCGCTTCTCGCCGATCCTCGAACGGCTGGTGGCAGCCGGGCGGCTCGGACAGAAGGCGGGCAAGGGCTTCTACCGTTACGAGGGCCGCACGCGCCATACCGACCCCGAGGTGCAGACGCTCATCGAAGGCGTGTCGCGCGAACTCGCCGTCCGGCGCCGGCAGATACCGGAAGAGGAGATCCTCGACCGGCTGCTGCACCCGCTGGTCAACGAAGGCGCGAAGATCGTCGACGAAGGCATCGCGCTGCGCAGCGGCGATATCGACGTCGTGTACGTCAACGGCTACGGCTTCCCGGCCTGGCGCGGGGGCCCGATGTACTGGGCCGAGCAGGCGGGGCTCGCGCGCGTGGTCGAGACCATGCGGCGGCTCGCGCCGACGCACGGGGCGCGCTGGCGCCCGGCACCGCTCCTCGAGCGGCTGGCGGCGGCGGGGCATGGGTGGAGCAGCGCAGCCGCACGCGGCTGAGCCTGATGCCGGCGCTCGCGCTGGCGGCGGCCGCGGCGGTGGCCGCGCCGCAGCCCGTGGCACCGGCGGCGGCGTTCGAGCGCGCGCATGCCGCCGCCATGGACGGGCGCAAGGCGGATGCGCTGGCCGCGGCGCAGGGAGCGGACGCGGCAGCGGGCGCGGCGGGGTCGGGGCTCGCGGGGCCCTATGCCGTGCTGGTGCGCTTCGGGCTCTGGGACGAGTTGATCGCGCTCAGACCGCCGGACGCGCGTTCGCCGGCACTGACGGCGGGCTACCTCTACGGGCGGGGAGTGGCGCTCGCCGCCCGCGGGCGGCTCGATGAAGCGCGCGGCGCGCTCGAGGCGCTCGGGCAGCTCGCCGCGACAACGCCTGAGCTCGCGCAGGCAATCGCGGTTGCCGCCCCGGTCGTGGCGGCACGGATCGCTGCCAGCGGGCGGCACGACGAGGCGGCGGTCGCCGCGCTCCTGCAGGCGGTGGCGGCCGAGGACCGGCTCACCCCGACGGTACCCGGCGGCTGGTTCTTTCCGGTGCGCGACCTCCTCGGGGCGCAGCTCCTCATCGCGGGGCACGCCGCAGAGGCCGAGCGCATCTATCGCGAGGACCTTGCCCGCAACCCCGGCAGCGGCTGGGCGCTCTACGGGCTCGCCGCTGCGCAGCGCGCCCAGGGCCGAATGCGCGCGGCCGCCATGACACAGCGGGAGTTCGCGCACGCCTGGAAACACGCCGACGTGCGCCTCGAGGCCTCGGCGTTCTGGTTCGCGGGTCCCGACACGACGAGCTGCGAGTGCCAGCGCCAGGCATCAGGTGAGCGGTAGCCGGGTCGTGAACTTCTTGGTGCGCAGTACGAAGCTGGTGTTGACCGAGCGCACCGCGGCGAGCTGCAGCAGCTGCGTCGACAGGAACTGATCGTAGGCCTCCATGCTGGCCGCGACGATGCGCAGCAGGTAGTCGTTCGGACCGCTCATCGAGTGGCACTCGAGCACCTCGGGCCGCTCGCGGATCAGCTGGTCGAACTGGCGCACCGATTCGGGGTGATGGTTCTCGAGCGACACGACCGCGTAGGCGAGGATCGGCAGTCCAATGGCCGGCGCGCGCAGCAAGGTGACGTAGCCCTCGATGAAGCCCGCCTCCTCGAGCCGGCGCAGCCGCCGCCAGCAGGGCGCGGGCGAGAGGCCCACGCGCTTGGCGAGCTCCTGGTTGGAGATGCGCGCATCGGCCTGCAGCTGCTCGAGGATGCGCCGGTCGAGCCGGTCGAGGGTGCGTTTCATGGCAAGGATATTGCCAAAAGACACGACAAATACGCAATTTCAGCAAGCTGATTGCCTTATCCAAGGCATAAGCTGCGCCCATGGCTGCACCCGCCTCCCTGATCACACCGTCCCCTGACGACACCCCCGCGAGCGCCGGCCAGTGCGACTGGCGGCGCGTCACCCACCTGGTACAGCTCTCGCGCGCGCTCGACGACATCGAGGAGACGCGCCTCGTCCCCGAGCGCAAGGTGCTCTACCAGTTCTCGGCGCGCGGCCACGAGCTCGCGCAGATCCTGCTGGGCCTGCACCTCACCGACCCGCACGACGGCGTCGGACTCTATTACCGTTCGCGGCCGCTGATGCTCGCGCTCGGCGCGTCCCTCGAGGACGCGGCCGCGGGTCCCCTGGCTCGTAGCGGCGCCTTCAGCGGCGGGCGCGACATCGGCGTGGTTTTCAACATGCCCGGGCGCGGCGGGCCGAGTGTGCTGCCCGCCTGCGGCGGGGTCGGCACGCAGTACACGCCGACGGCCGGCTGGGCCCAGGCCATCCGCTACCGCCACGAGACGCTCGGAGAAGCGAGCTACGCGCGCAGCATCGCCGTGGTGCTCGGCGGCGATGCCTCGACCGCGACCAACGGGTTCTGGTCGGCGCTCAACATCGCGACCACGCTGCGCCTGCCGATGCTTTTCTATATCGAGGACAACGCCTTCGGTATTTCGGTGCCCTCGACCTATCAGACGCCGGGCGGCAACATCGCCGCCAACCTGCGCTCGTTCACGGGTCTCGCGATTCTCGAGGGCGACGGGAGCGATCCGCGTGCGGCTCACGAGCTCACCGCGCGCGCGGTGGAGCGTGTGCGCACCGAGCGCACGCCGCTCCTGTTGCGGCTCACGGTGCCGCGGCTCTCGGGACATTCGGGACAGGATACCCAGGCCTACAAGTCGGCCGAGACGCTGCGCCAGGAGCGCGCCCGCGACCCGCGCGCGCGCCTCGAGGGCTACCTGGTGCCGGCCCTCATGAGTGCCGCGGACTGGAGTGCGATCGAGGCGCAGGCGCGGCACGAAGTGGAGGCGGCGGTGGCCAAGGCGCTCGCGCGCCCGGCGCCCGATCCGCGTGAGCTCACCCGCTACGTGTTCTCGCGCGACGCCGACGGGCGCGAGGAGCTGCAGCAGCAGGGCGGCCTGGCCCCGGATGGTGTCACCTTCGGACCCGTGAGCGAGCGCGCGACGCCCGAGCCCACCCGCATCAACATGCTCACCGCGATCCGCCGCACGCTGGATGCTGAGCTCGCGCGCAATTCCCGCATGCTGGTGTTCGGCGAGGATGTGGGACCGAAGGGCGGCGTGCACGGCGCCACCCTCGGTCTGCAGGACAAGTACGGCAGCGCGCGCGTGTTCGATACGAGTCTTTCCGAGGAAGGCATCGTCGGGCGCGCGGTGGGCATGGCGCTCGCCGGACTCCTGCCGGTGGCGGAGATCCAGTTCCGTAAGTACGCCGAGCCGGCCGCCGAGCAGTTGAACGATTGCGGGACGCTGCGCTGGCGCACGCGCAACCGCTTCGCCGCGCCCATCGTGGTGCGCATGCCGGGCGGCTTCTTCAAATGCGGCGATCCCTGGCACAGCCAGACCAACGAGGTGGCGTGGGTGCACGGCGTCGGCTGGCAGGTCGCGGTGCCGTCCAACGCCGAGGATGCGGTCGGCCTGCTGCGCGCGGCGCTGCGCGGCAACGATCCGGTGATCTTCTTCGAGCATCGCGCGATGCTCGACGGTGCGTGGGCGCGCCGCCCCTACCCGGGAGATGAGTTCGTCGTGCCCTTTGGGCGCTCGCGCCTGGTGCGGCCGGGTACCGAGCTCACGGTCGTCACCTGGGGCGCCATGGTGGAGCGCTGCGAGCGCGCCGCGGCCGAGTCGCACGTCGACGCGGAGGTGCTCGACCTGCGCACGCTCTCTCCGTGGGACAAGGCGGCGGTGCTGGCCTCGGTCGAGCGGACGCGCCGCTGCCTGATCGTGCACGAGGACACGATCACGGCGGGCTTCGGCGCCGAAGTGGCCGCGGTGCTCGCGAGCGAGGCGTTCTACAGCCTCGATGCGCCCATCGAGCGGCTTGCCATGCCCGACATTCCGAGCCCCCACAGCCCGGTGCTGCTCGAGGCCGCGGTCCCCGGCGTCGCGCACATCGCGCACGCCATTCAGCGCCTGGCGAGTCTCTAGGGAGCACGATGAGCACGCATATCGACATCCTGGCGCCGGCGGAACAAACCGAAGGCACGCGCTCGCAGCTGCTGCGGTGGCTGAAGCAGGTGGGGGAACGGGTCGAGGAGAACGAGCCGCTGATCGAGCTCGAGACCGACAAAGTGACGGTCGAGGTCGCAGCACCGAAATCCGGAGTGCTGATCGAGGTCCTGAAACACGAGCAGGACGAGATCTCCCCGGGCGAGCTGCTCGGGCGCATCGCCCCGCAAGGTGCCGCGGCGGCCGCGCACGCCGCCGCCGAGCGGAGCGCGACCGCAGGCACCGCGGCGCCGGCCGGCGTAGCGGCCGCGGCGGCTGGCGAGGCCGCGCGCGCGGCCGCCGGCGCCGCGCAGCTGAGTCCGGCGGTCCGCAGGCTCCTCGCCGAGCATCAGCTCACGGCCGAAGCGCTCAGGGGAAGCGGCCCCGGCGGGCGCATCACCGTCGAGGACGTGCTGCAGGCGGCCGCGGCCCGCGGCCCGGCGACTCACCCGGAGCCGGGCATTGCACGGCCGCCGCCGGCCGCGGCCACCGCGACGCCCGCCATCCGCAGCCATCGCGTGCCGCACACGGCCGTGCGGCGGCGGATTGCCGAGCACATGACGCAGAGCCTCCTGCATACGGCGCCGCACGTGACCACGGTGTTCGAGGCGGACCTGACCGCGGTGCTCAAGGACCGCCTGCGGCGGCGCGAGGAGTTTGCGCAGCGCGGCGCGCCGCTGACACTCACCGCCTACTTCGTGCAGGCCGCGGTAGCGGCGATCCGCGCCGTGCCGGAAGCCAACAGCCGCTGGACCGACACGGCGCTCGAGATCTACGACGACATCCACATCGGCATCGCGACCGCGGTCGAGGGCACGGGACTGATGGTTCCGGTGCTGCACGATGCCGGCACGCGCGACCTGTTCGCGGTAGCACACGGGATCGAGGACCTCGTGAGCCGCGCGCGCGACGGCGCTCTCACGCCGGCGGACGTGCGCGGCGGCACCTTCACGATCTCCAATCACGGCGTCAGCGGCAGCCTGCTCGCAGCGCCCATCATCATCAACCAGCCGCAGTCGGCGATCCTCGGCGTCGGCAAGCTCGAGAAGCGGCCGGTGGTTGTCGAGGAGGGCGACGAGCAGAAGATCGTCGTGCGGCCGCGCTGCTACGTCACTCTGACGCTCGACCACCGTGTGATGGACGGCCACCAGGCGAACCGCTTCATGCAGACCTTCGTCGCCGCACTCGGCGACTGGCCGGCGGTGAAGGAGTAACATCGCCCGCGCCGTGTCGGGGCAGCATGCAGCCGCGGAGAGCGAGCCGATCGAGCGCGCCAGCGAGGACGAGCTGCGGGCGCTGCAGCTGACGCGCCTCAAATGGTCGCTGCGCCACGCCTACGACCACGTGGCTCCCTACCGGCTCAAGTGCCAGCGCGCCGGTGTGCACCCCGCGGAGTTGCGCTCGCTCGCCGATCTCGCGCGCTTCCCCTTCACCGTCAAGGACGATCTGCGCGAGAACTATCCCTTCGGCATGTTCGCGGTGCCGCGCAGCGCCGTGGTGCGCCTGCACGCTTCCAGCGGCACCACCGGCAAGCCGACCGTGGTGGGCTATACGCGCGCCGACATTGACACCTGGGCGGGACTGGTGGCGCGCTCGCTGCGCGCCGCCGGCGTCCGGCCCGGCGACATCGTGCACATCGCCTACGGCTATGGACTCTTCACCGGGGGACTCGGCGCGCATTACGGCGCCGAGCGCTTAGGGTGTACGGTCGTGCCGATGTCGGGCGGCCAGTCGCAGCGGCAGGTGCAGCTGATCTGTGACTTCGCGCCCGACATCATCATGGTGACGCCGTCCTACATGCTGGCGCTCATCGAGGAGTTCCGCCGCCAGGGACTCGATCCCGCGGCGAGCTCGCTCCGTACGGGACTCTTCGGTGCCGAGCCCTGGAGCGAGGCACTGCGCGGGCAGATCGAGGCGGCCGCCGGGATCGACGCGCTCGACATCTACGGCCTCTCCGAGGTGATGGGACCGGGCGTCGCGAGCGAATGCCTCGAGAGCAAGGACGGGGCGGTGATCTGGGAGGATCACTTCTACCCCGAGATCATCGACCCGGTGAGTGGCGCGGTGCTGACAGAAGGGGCGACCGGGGAGCTGGTGTTCACCTCCCTCACCAAGGAGGCGCTGCCGATGATCCGCTATCGCACGCGCGATCTCACGGCGCTCCTGCCGCCGACGGCGCGCTCGATGCGGCGCATGGGGCGCATCCAGGGGCGCACCGACGACATGCTCATCGTGCGCGGGGTCAACGTGTTTCCGAGTCAGATCGAGGAACTGGTGCTGAAGGTGCGCGGGCTCGCGCCCCACTACCAGATCGAGTTGAGCCGCGCGGCGCACCTCGACCGGCTGGCGGTTGCGGTCGAGTGCCTGGCGGAGGCGGCTTCCACGGTGGATCGCGCTGCGCTGCAACGGCAGCTCGAGGGGAGCATCAAGGCCTACGTCGGACTCTCCGCCGAGGTGCGCGTCGGCGATCCGGGATCGCTCGAGCGCTCACAGGGCAAGGCCCGGCGGGTAATCGATCGGCGAGACTTGTAAAGGCTGCCGGGCGCGGTCAATCTGCGCGGCATGCGTAGCGGATACAACGCGCGGCTGCGGCAGTGGTCCGCGGTCACGGTGGCGACACTGCTCGCGGCGCTCCCGGCGGTTGAGGCCGCGCAGCCGGACGCGCTGCGCAATTCGGTGCGCGCCTGGCGGCAGGCACACGAGCGCTCGATCGTCGCTGACTTCGTCACGCTGCTCTCGATGCCGAACGTCGCGACCAACGTCGCGGACGTCGACCGTAATGCCGCCTGGATCGAGCAGCAGTTGCGCAGCCGCGGCTTCGCCACGCAGCTGCTGACGGCGGCGCCCGCAACGCCGGCTTCGGTGTTCGCGGAGCGCAAGGTGCGCGGTGCGCGGCGCACCGTGATTTTCTACGCTCACTACGACGGCCAGCCGGTGGGACAGAAGGGCTGGCTCACGCCCCCCTTCGAGCCCGCGATGCGCACCGCGCTCGCCGGGGGCAAGACCGTGGAGTGGCGCGAGGCCACGCCGCCGTTCGACCCCGAGTGGCGTCTGTTCGCCCGCTCGGCCGGAGATGACAAGGTCTCGATCCAGGCCATGTTCTCGGCGCTGGATGCGCTCGAGGCGAGCCACATCCGCCCCACCGTGAACATCAAGCTCCTCTACGAAGGTGAGGAAGAGCAGGGCTCGCCGCACTTCGCTGCGCTGGTCGCGAAGAACCTGGAGCTGCTGCGCGGGGACCTGCTCGTCATGGGCGACGGCCCGATGCACCAGAGCGGGCGGCAGATGGTCAACTTCGGCAACCGCGGAATCACCGGGCTGCAGCTCACGGTGTATGGCGCCACGCGGCCCCTGCACGACGGCCATTACGGCAGCTGGGCGCCGAGTCCGGCGGTGTCGATCGCCCACCTGATCGCGAGCCTGCGCGATGAGGACGGCCACATCCTGATCCCGCATTTCTACGACGACGTGGCGCCGGTGTCGGCCGCCGACCGCGCGGCCCTCGCGGCCATGCCGCCCGTGGAAGGCGACCTGAAGCGCGCGCTCGGGCTCGCCCGCAATGTCGGACCCGCCCGCCTGGCCGACGGTTATCTCGCGCCGACCCTCAACGTGCGCGCGATTCACGTGGGCGATGAGGGACCCTCGGCCGCCAACGCCATCGCCACGCATGCCGATGCCTCACTCGATTTCCGTCTCGCGCCCGGGGAAACTCCGCAGCACACGCGCGAGCTCCTCGAGGAGTACCTGACCTCGCAGGGCTGGTTCATCGTGCGCGCCGATCCGGACCTCGAGACGCGCCTCGCGCACGCGCGGATCGTCAAGGTGATGTGGGAAGAGGGCGGGGCGATCGCCACCAAGACGCCGCTCGAGCTCGCGGCCTCGCGGGCGGTCGTCGCTTCCATCGGTCGCACCGTCGGCTACCCGCCCATCGAGCTGCCGATCGTCGGGGCGAGCTCCGGCATGGCCGACATCGTCGGCCAGTTGAAGGTGCCCATGGCCGGCGTCAGCATCGCCAACTACGACGACAACCAGCACGCCCAGAACGAGAACCTGCGGCTCGGCAATCTCTGGGACGGGATCGAGGTTTACGCGGGGCTGCTGGCCGACCTCAACTGGTGAGCCTCCTGGCCGCCGACGCCGGCGTGACGCTCCCGCCCATCGAGTCGAAGTCCGCGATCAGCTGACTCCAGTCGAAGCCGTTGGGCGCCTTCTGCGAAGCCTGGTTGATCGCTTCCTGGCTCACCACCGTGTAGACATCGCCGTGGGCGTGCGGCGTGCAGTATTTCGCGATCGCCTTGTCGGTGAGCCTTCCGGTCATCCCCCAGGTGTCGATCGTGATGCCGTGCGCGTCGTAGGCGAATCCGGCAACGCAGTGGCCGTTGTTGGGGTCGGGTGCGCCGGCGGCGTCCCAGGTGAACCCGGACTCGGCGGGCATCGGGTTGATCCACTGATCGGGCAGCTCGAGGCCGAAGCAGAGGTTCTCGAACAGCCATAGCGCGGTGCGATATTCGGTCGGGTCGGAGCCGTTCACGGCGAGCCAGCCGGCGATGCGGTTCGAGCCCGAGGGCGCGCCGTTGTTCTCCCAGTAGTTGAGCGCGGTCTGCTCGTCACAGCCGCGATCGGTGGAGGGATCGCCCGGTACGTAGCCGCCGATCGCGCTGTAGAGCGCGACGATCTGCTGGTTGGTATAGAGGAACGGCGCGGCGCCGGCGCCGGCGGTGAGCACGCCCACGACGTGGGCGATGCCGGCGATCACGCAGTCGCCGAGCGTGTCGTTCATGTAGACGTTGGCGAGCGCCTTGGCGGCGGGCCGGGTGTAGTCGCAAGTCGCGGGCGGCGCCGCGAGATCACGCATCAGATAGTTGTGCAGGCTGAACCGCGGGCAGCGGGCGAGCGGACGTGTGCGTCCGAGTCGGAAGCTCAGCTTGCCGTTGGGATGGCGGATCGTCTTGACCGGTGCTGACATGGTCGTTACCTCCTGTCGGCGCATGCCGGCAGTCTTACCGTGACAGATTACAAAATGTATCCAACACGCACTCGTTGTCGGGCTCGAGCGACAGCTTGTATTCCCGGGCACACGGCGCTACATAAACGCGGGGATCCGCACTCAGGGTACGAGTCACCTCGGGGAGCTGCGTGTATGAACGCATTCGATCTCACTCGACGCCTTTCAAACGCGATGCGCCATCTCTCGATGCGCCTGCTCGCCGTCGCCGGCATCGGCTGCATGTTGCTGCTCGGCGCCTGCGGCGGCGGCTCGGGCTCGATGAGCACTGGCACACCGCCGCCCCCGGCCACCAGCGGCACGGCCATGGTGACGCTCACCGACATGCCGGGCGATTTCCTCACCTACATGGTCAACGTGGTCTCGCTCAAGCTGACGCGCTCCGATGGCACCACGGTCGAGACGGTCGCGGTGCCCACCACCGTCGACTTTGCCCAGCTCGTCAATCTCTCCGAGGTCATCAGCGCCCAGCAGGTTCCCAACGGCAGCTATACCGCGGTCGCCATGACCATCGACTACGCGGGTGCCAACATCGTCGTCGATAACGGGGCCGGCGGGCTCACGGTCGCGGCCGCGAATATCATTAACGGCGCGACCACCACTGCGCTGGTCGCGCCCAACAGCCAGGTAACGCTCACGCTGCAGCTGCCCGCGGGCATGCCGCTGACGGTCACGGCCGGCACGGTCGCGAACCTGGCGCTCGATTTCAACCTGGCCGCCTCCGACACCGTCGCCCCCTCGACCATCACCTCCACGACGGCGGCGAGCGCGGTAACCGTGACCGTCAACCCGGTGCTGGTGGCCAGCCTCGCGCCGGACACCACCAAGGAGATCCGGGTGCGCGGCTCGCTGGTGAGTGTCACCAACACCTCCAGTGCGACCTCCTACACGGTCACGGTATGGCCGTTCTTCACCGCCTCGGGGAACCTGGGGCAGGTGGTGGTCGAGACGACCTCGACGACCGCGTTCACCATCAACGGCACCTCTTATACGGGTACCGCCGGCCTTACGGCGCTCGCGGCGCTGCCGACCGGGACGCTGACGGTCGCGCTCGGCGCGTTCGACACGTCGACCAGGACCTTCACCGCGGCCCAGGTATTCGCGGGCACTAGCGTGCCCGGTGCCGGTCTCGACAGCATCGAGGGCACGGTGACCGCGCGCAGCGGCGACGTCCTGACGGTGAGTGACGGCTTCCTGCAACCGGAGGGCGGCGGCGGTGTGACCGGCGGGCAGGTGATGAGCACCAGCGCGGCCAACGAGAGCATGACCCAGGACCCGATGGAGTTTGGTCACTTCAGCCACCAGGTCGCGGTCACGGTGGCGGCCGCCACAGCCGTGTCCGAGGACGGCCAGAGCGGCACCTTCGGCCTCCAGGACATCTCCGTCGGCCAGCACCTGCAGGCGTTCGGCAAGTTCGGGACCGACGCGAGCGGCAACCGTACGCTCGATGCCAGTGCGGGGAGCGTCCGCCTGATGGTGACGCGTGCCGTCGGCCAGTACACCTCCACCGCGAGTGGCGTAGTGACCATGACGCTGCAGGAGCTCGACGGCCAGCCGGCATCGGCCTTCAACTTCGCCGGCACCGGCTCCAGCGGCACCAGTGACGCGACGCCCGGGGCCTACACCGTGAGCGTGCCAGCGGCACTGTCGCTGCCGACAATGTCGGCCGGCTTCCCGGTCCTGTTCGACGGCTTCGTCGCGCCCTTCGGTGCGGCGCCGCCGGACTTCTCCGCCCTCACGCTCGAGAACTTCTCGACCATGAACTCGCGGCTGGATCTCGCTTGGGGCTCGCCGGGTCTCACGGCACCGTTCGCGGCGCCCTTGAGTGCCACCAACGTTCTGATCACCCAGGCGACGCTGCAGAGCGCCGCGCAGCACGTGATCTGGATCGGACCGGTGCAGGAGGATCCGTCGAGCGTCAGCGCCGGGCTGAGCTTCGTGCCGAACAGCTCCGCCGCCCACATGATCTTCGTGATTGCGCATCGCATGAGCTGGCAGTTCCAGGTTTACGGCTCCTTCAGCGACTTCATCACGGCGCTGACCGCGGACTTGAACGGCACGACGGCGTTGCTGCGCATCGAGGCGCAGGGACCTTATGACCTGAGCACCGGCGTGCTGTCGGTCAACGTGATGGCGGTGGAGTTGAACGACTGAGCCGCCGCGGCGGGTGAGCGCCGGTGGGGTAGGGCGGCGGCCATAGGCCGCTTCGCCCTGGCCCCCGGGCGTTCCCGCGGGATCGATGTGCTAGCCTTGCGCCATGTATACGCAGGCGCTCGATACCCACGGCCGCGAGCCGGTGCCGGCGCCGGCCGCGGAAGGGGCTGCCACGGCCACGCGCTTCCAGGCGCGCATCGATG
>Ga0210394_10001638_pt1 | contig 34609 bp, 23 predicted proteins | sample IncBWC12MmetaG_FD_160121 | JGI IMG/M metagenome (GOLD analysis project Ga0210394, IMG submission 160121) | Forest soil microbial communities from Barre Woods Harvard Forest LTER site, Petersham, Massachusetts, United States - Inc-BW-C-12-M | ecosystem: Environmental > Terrestrial > Soil >... | reverse complement strand
CGGCAGCCGCCCTTGCGCTTTGCTAGCCCTTCGGTTCCATCAACCTGGGCAAAGGACTTTCACCTCCTAGCTATCGAACATGCTCGGCACACCCTGCTCCCGCTGGGCGTCCTCGCCCGGCGGTGGGAACGAGATCGATACGACGCTGTCGAGCAAGTACGCGAACCAATCGCGTGCGTGGGTTCGAATCCTGTTCGCTTTCGGAAACCACCGCCGGGCGAGACGCCGGTCGGGAGCAGGCGGGACGCCTGCTCTCCTGCGTACCGCTGCATTTCGGCACTTTCGACTTTCGACCTGATACCGAGCCCGCGAAGACTCCACAGATGCAGCACGGCGAGTACGTACCTGCGCACGTGTGCAGTTGCTACAAGGGATGGTCGCGTTGCGAATGGGAAGGGGCGTGTTCCGACACGTCTAGCGTGGGGGGCCCCACTGCAGGAGGACACGGTGTGTACCGCACTGGGACATGGTGCGTACCCCACTGGGACACGGTGCGTACCCACTGGGACACGGTGCGTGCCCCACTGGGACACGGTGCGTACCCCACTGGGACACGGTGCGTACCCCACTGGGACACGGTGCGTACCCCACTGGGACACGGTGCGTACCCCACTGGGACACGGTGCGTACCCCACTGGGGGACGGTGCTTACCCCACTGGGGGACGGTGCTTACCCCACTGGGGGATGGTGCGTACCCCACTGGGGGACGGTGCTTACCCCACTGGGGGACGGTGCTTACCCCACTGGGGTACGGTGCTTACCCCACTGGGGTACGCTGGTATCCCATCGAGGGATTCGGGGAAGCCCAGGGTCAGACCTTCGTTTTCCTGCCGGCTGTAACTCATTGATAAACAGCTACTTGCGATATCTTGCTGGCGACAGAACCTAGATCCGTGAGTTATTCGCATTCAGCGCCGCAGCGCTGCCGTCCGGCGCCCGGCCCGGCAGAGCCTGCCCTGAACAGAGCCGAAGGGTGCGGTTGCCCGTCCGGCAAGACTCTGAACATTCGGCGGTCGCCGCGGCGGCGGGACCCTTCGCTCACTCTGGGGCTCTGCCGAGCCAGCTGCCGGGACGGCAGCGCTCCGATCGCGAGCACCTGGCGGGCTCAAGTTCCACCGCCGTCACCGGTGGTAACCTTCATTCCGACCGAAACAACATGACCTCCTTCGACCTGATCATCGTCGGCTCCGGGCCGGCGGGACTTGCGGCGGCGTCACACGCGCAGACCAACGGGCTCTCCTACGCCCTGCTCGAGCGCACCGATCATCTGGCCGACACCATCGACGCCTACCAGGCCCGCAAGTACGTCATGGCCGAGCCGATGCTGATTCCGGCGCGCGGCGAGGTGCCCTTCCAGGCTGGATCGCGCGAGTCGATCCTGGCGGCGTGGGGCGGGCACGTGAAGGAGAAGAAGCTCAACGTCCTCTTCAACGCCGAGGTCAAATCGATCAAGAAAGAGGGAGGGCGGTTCCAGGTCAAGACCGCGAAAGGCGACCAGTTCGACGCCACCAACGTCATCCTGGGCATGGGGACGCAAGGCAACCCGCGCAAGCTCGGGGTGCCGGGCGAAGACCTCCCCCACGTCCGCTACCGCCTCGTCGATCCGGCCGAACATCGCGATCAGGACCTGCTCGTCGTCGGCGCCGGCGACTCGGCCCTGGAAATCGCCATCGCCCTGGCCGACGAGAACCGCGTCGGCCTCATCGTGCGCGGCACGGAGATCACCCGCGCCAACGACGTGCTGATCAAAGACGTCCTCGGCAAGCAGGCCACGGGGCAGATGACCGTCTACTTCAGCGCCAGCGTGAAGCAGGTCTATCCTGGCTATGCCGACCTCACCGTGCGCGGCGACGTGACCCGCGTGGCCGCGGAGCTGATCTTCCTCAAGCTAGGCGCCGACGCGCCGCGCAAGTTCTTCGAGTCCATCGGCATCACCTACAGCGGCACGGGCAAGGACTCGCGGCCCATCCTCAGCCAGGTCCACGAGTCGAGCGTGCCGGGCCTCTACCTCATCGGCGCCGCCAGCGGACGCGATCTCATCAAGCTGGGGATGAATCAGGGCTACGAGGTGGTCGAGCACCTGATGGGGCGCGAGGTCGAGCCGGCCGACGAAGCGGTGCTGAAGGAACGGCTCCCGTTCTGGGAAGGCACCGTGCGCGAGCGCATCGCCTTCCTGCGCACGCGCATTCCCCTGCTGGCGGCCGCGGACGAACAGCAGCTCCGCGAGACCTTCCTCTCCGCGCGCGTCCGCGAGTACGCCGACGGCGAGATCATCATCCGCCAGAACGACTACACGAACGACTTCCTCATCATCGCCAGCGGCCGCGTCGAGCTGTGGAAGAAGCCGGAAAAGGCAAATAGCGAAATCAAGCTCGTCGAGCTGACGGCCGGCAACTTCTTCGGCGAGATGAGCCTCATCTCCGGCCGGCGCCGCACCGCCACCGCGCGGGCGATCGGGGCCACGCGCATCATCGAGATCCCGCGCAAGGCCATCCTCAAGCTCCTCGGCGCCGCTCCGCGCGCCAAATCGCTCGTCGATCAGGCCTTCCTGCTGCGCGCCTTCGGCGGCTATCTCTTTCCAGGAATCCCCGAGGCCCAGCTCGGCGAGCTCGTCGAACTGGCTGTCGTCAACAACATGGCCAAGGACGCCGTGGTTTTCAAGGAAAACGACCCGGGCGACGCCTTCTATCTGATCCGCAACGGCATGGTGAAGATCTCGAAGCACTCGGGCGAGAAAGAGGTCGTGCTGTCGTACCTCGTGGCCGGGAACTTCTTCGGCGAGGCAGCGCTCTTCTCCGACGCCGACCGGACGGCCACGGTGACGACGATTTTCCCCTCAGACCTCATCAAACTGTCCAAGCGCGATTTCAACAACTTCCTGACCGCGCACCCGGAGCTGCGCGAGGCGCCGCTGCGCAAGCTCGAAGAGCGCCGCATCGCATCGCTGATCGCCGATGCCACACCAGGCTCGGGCAACATCCTCAACGATCTGATCCGCGAGGAAGTGGTGATGGGGACGCAGACGCTCATCATCGACGAGCACAAGTGCATCCGCTGCGGGAACTGCATCGCCGGCTGCGAAGGGGTGCATCGCGACGGACAGGCGCGGCTGTCGCTGACCGGCATCAAGTTCTACAACCTGCTGGCGCCCAACTCCTGCTGGCAGTGCGAGAACCCGATGTGCATGCTGGACTGCCCGCCGGACGCCATCGTGCGCGACCCGCGCGGCGAGGTGTACATCAAGAGCAACTGCATCGGCTGCGGCAACTGCGAGCGCAATTGTCCGTACGGCAACATCTTCATGATCCACAAGGAGCCGAAGAAGACGATCTTCACCTGGGTGGCCTCGCTCCTCGGCAAGGGCCACAAGAACGACATCGAGCAGACCGTGGCCGTGAAGTGCGATCTCTGCCGCGAGATCACCGGCGGCCCGGCCTGCGTGCGGAGCTGCCCGACGGGAGCGGCCATCCGGCTGACGCCGGAGGAGTATCGGTCGACGTTGGAGGAGTTGGTGATTACAAGGGGCGAACGGTAGGGCAATGTTGAACGCTGAAGATCGGGGGTCGGGGGTCGGGAGTCGGGGGTCGGAGGAAAAGAACGGGCCGATGCCACCGCAGCCGCACCTCGCGCCGCGCGCGAAGGCGCGCGAGACAATGCAGCCCCGCGCTCGGCGCGGGGTACGTTCACGATCGGAGCATTTGCGGCCGCGGAGACGGCCGCGACAAACGCGCCGAGAGAGGTCGGATACAACATCTGCGATTTCGACAATTGTCGCGGCCGCCTTCGCGGCCGCACATCCATTTCCCGCTCAAGACCCCACGCCAAGCGCCATTCGTACTAACTTATGGCGGCGTCCTTTCGCGGTAATTCTCGATTGCGTATGCCGCGATAGCGGCACAAAGAAGGTAGCCAGGGGTGCGAGCGCTTTTTGCGAGCACCCCTGGTTGTCGATGTCAATCAGGTCGTGCCGCGCCAGCGGCACTGGATCATCAAACGAAGATGCGTCGCGACTTCCAGTGCCGCTGACGCGGCACAAAAACTATGTACCTCGTTACCAGGGGTGCTCGCAAAAGGCCGCTCGCACCCCTGGCTACCTTCTTCTGCCGCTATCGCGGCGCCTGGTCGGTAGCTTTAAGTTAGCGCGTATGGCGCCAAGCGCGGGGCTAGATTGGCCGAGCGCGTCTTCGCGCGCATCCCACCGCTTCCAGATGCGATCGAAACGTCCAATCTCAAGATCGGAAAGGGCGCCGGATTCGGGAGTCGGGGGTCGGGAGTCGGGAGTCGGAAATTGGCGGCACAAGTTCGTTCATTTCTTCGGACTCCCGACTCCCGACCCCCGACCCCCGGCTCACTCCGCGCACTCGGGCGGGCCTGCATGCCCATAGCCCGCTCCGGCGTCCTCTGGCGCCGCATCTTCTTTCTGCTGCTGATCGCCTTCACGGCGTCCTTCATCTGGTACGCCCAGCACGAGTATCCGCACGGCGGCTCGCACTGGGGGCTGCTCTACGGGATCGTCGGGTTCTTCCTCTGCTTCCTGCTGGCGTTCTTCGGGGTCCGCAAGCGCTGGTACCGCTCCACGTTCGGCACGGTCGAGCAGTGGATGCAGTCACACATCTACCTCGGCACCCTGGTGCTGGTCATCCTCATCTTCCATACGGGCGGACGGTTTCACGACAAGGTGGCCGTGGCCACGCTCATCCTCGTGGCCATCGTCGTATCGAGCGGCGTGCTCGGGGCGATCCTCTACGTCACCGTGCCGCGGCTTCTGACGGAGGTGGAATCGAACCTGACGGTCGATGAGATCTCGGAACAACTCAACGCGCTCGGCAAGCAGATGGCGCGCATCGCCTCGGGGCGTTCCGCGCCGTTTCAGCGCATCTACGACCAGCTCATTCGTGAAGCCGCCCCGGGCTTGCTGGCCGGATGGCGATTGCTCTTCGCGCGCATGCGCAAGGTCAAAACCCCCGCGGCCGGCGACTGGGCCAATCTCCTCAGCCTCGTGCAAAAGGATGAACAGGAAGAGTTGCGCCAACTGCTCGTGGTCTCGCGGCAGCGGAAGGAACTGCTGATCCGCCTCATCTACCAGCAGCGATACAAAAACGTCCTGGAGTTCTGGCTCTACATCCACATCCCGTTCACGATCCTGCTGCTGCTGTTCGCGATCATCCATGTCATCGCCGTGTTCTATTACGGGAGGATTTCGTGGTGAGGGCGGGCAGGCGATTCTGTCGCCCGCTAAAGCGGGCTCGGATTGGAGGGATGCACGGAAACCCCCGGCTGAAGCCGGGGGCTACGGTTCTTATGCCGGCTACGCCGACACTTCGCAATATGTCCGAGCTCCAAAATGTCCGGAACGTCGGCCGGCGTTTCGCCAGCGAAGCAAGCGTCTGGTGTTTGGACGTCGCCGGCGAAGCCGGCATGAGATCCGTAGCCCCCGGCTTCAGCCGGGGGTTGGCGAGCCCATTCCAATTCCGTGAGCCCGCTTTAGCGGGCGGCAGAGAACACGAGGCCGCCCGATGAGTTTCGTCCTCCAGCGATCCTCGGGTCGCGGGCTGGCGCTGACGCAGGTCCGGGGCAATCTGCTCCGGATCGGGCGTGGGACGAACGCGGAGCTGCGGTCGGAGAACCCGGCTGTCGCGCTCGAGCATGCCGTCATCGAAGGCGACGCCAACGGTTTCGTCATCACGGACAAAGGGAGCATCACCGGCACGTACGTCAACAAGCGTCCGGTGGAGACGGCGCGGCTGGCGCGCGGGGACGTCATCGAGATCGGCGACCTGCGCCTCGAGGTGCAGGTCCTGGAGCCCGCCAAGCCGCTCTTCATCCGCATCACCTCTACGTCCTCCGCGGCCGGCGGGGCCGGCTTTGACGACGAGATCGACGCCCCCATCGCCGGAGGTGCGCGCGGGGGCGTGCTCAAAGCGCAAAAGGTCGACTACGTCGACGCCTTCAAACTCAAACGCGCCTGGCTGACGAAGCTCTCGCTCATCGCCATCCTGCTGATTGTCGCGTTCATCGTTGTAGCCGAAGTCACCAAGCCGGAGAAACAGAAAGCGTTCATGCCCGGGGATATCTCGTCCGCGCACGGACACGCGAAAGACCCGGTTACCGGCGAGCTGATCAAGACGAATTGCCGGGAGTGTCACGACCCCTGGCGCGGCGTCTCCGACGCGAGCTGCACGGGATGCCACGGCAGGCTGCCTCACGCCGAGACCCAGACCGGCTCACCGGCGTGTGCCGATTGCCATCCCGAACATCGCGGCGTCGCCAAACTGGCCGAGGCGGCTGACGCCACGTGCGTCTCGTGCCACGGCAACATCCTCGCCCACGTCACGAACCCGGGCGCGGCGCGGCCGAAGGAGTTGCTGCGCATCGTCTCCTTCGGCGACCAGCATCCCGACTTCACGCCGCGGAGCGATCCCGACACGCTCCTCTTCAACCACGCTCTCCACCTCAAAGCCGGCGGCGTATTCAACGGAGAGGGACGCCGGGAAGAGCTGCAGTGCAACCAGTGTCACAAGCTCGTGGAGACGAAAGGGAAAGTCGATCCCGCACCCATCAGCTTCAGGAACCATTGCCAGCGATGCCACAAACTGACCTTCGATCCTCGATTCCCCGACGTCGAGGTTCCGCACGGAGGCGATCCAGGACTGGTCTACGGATTCGTACTGGCCACCTATGCCGGAAACCGCGACATCATCGGCAAGAGCCCGGAGGAGATCCGCCGCATCCTCACCTCACGGCCGCAGGAAGCGCCGGACGAACGGGCCGTCCTCAACGCCGAGCAGGTCATCAAGACCAAATGCAGCAAGTGCCACCCCATCGAGCGCTCCGGGACGCGGATTGCCGCCAAACCGCCCGAGATTCCGACCCGCTGGTTCCTGCACGCGACGTTCGCGCATACCGACCATCGCACGATTCCCTGCGAGTCCTGTCACGAAAAGGCCCGTCAGAGCACTAATACGTCAGACGTGCTCATGCCCGTGCGCAAAGATTGCACGGGATGCCACGGCGGGCAGTCGGCGAAAACATCCAGTAGCTGCGCGACCTGTCATGAGTATCATGAGCGCTCGAAGGTTTTGTTGGCGAGATTGGGACCCTCCTCGGGGAAGGGCACACCCCATGTCGCGAAGGAGCTCGGAGGCGGATCCCGGATGATCGAGACGGTTCTCCTATGGGCCATCGTCCTGTTGCTGCTCGTGGTACTGGTGCCCGCGGGGCTGGCGCTCGTCCAGCGCATCCGGGCGGGCGAGCTCGATCGTGCCGCCGGAGTGCGCGGGGCCGCCGCGGCGGCGCCCTCGGCGGCGAAGATTCCTCCTCTGCAAGGCTCCGAGGGGCCTGCCCCTCCGCCCACGCCAACACCCGCCGCGCCGGCGAAAGCGCCCGACCTCGACTCCACTCGTATGGCGGCCATCCCGAAGCCGACGCAGGAAGCGGGATCGACCGTCATGGTGCAGTGGTACGGCCTGATCCAGTGCACGAGCGGCGCGCTGGAAGGCCAGCGATTCATCATCGATGAGACCGGCCTTTACATCGGACGCGATCCGGCAATGTCGCAGGTGGCCATCGCCGACAACCGAATTTCCAAACGGCATGTGCGGATCATTCCGCGTGATGGTAAGGTAATGGCCATCGATCAGAATTCGACAAACGGCACGTTCATCGGCAAGGCCGGGGGCGAGCGGATCACGGAAGTACAGCTCAATCGGGGAGATGTCCTCGTCCTGGCCGACAACGCGGCCACGTTCGTGTATCAGATTTAGTCGAGTGGGGAGGGAGACCACGGATGCGTCCGAGTGTCACGTCGATCCTCATTTTTTCAATCGCCAGCGTGTGCTTCGCGCAAGGCCGCACGATAGGAAGGCGGGCGAATCCACTGGCGACCGTACCCGATCCTCCCTCATGCGCCGTCCCGCTGAGCGCGGCCGTCCCCGACGTCTGCACCGACGGCACGATCGGTAGCGGCACGCCGGAATCGTTCAGCGCCCTCTCCAAAGCGGAAGCGAATGAGATCATCCGCGCCGCCGCCAGCGCCCTGGCCGGCGATACCGCCACGATCGGCATCGTCGATCGTACCGGCCGCCCGGTGGCGCTGTTCCGCCAGGCGAACGCCAACCCTGCCAACGACGACATCGCTCTCGGCGTGGCCCGCACCGCCGCATTCTTCAGCAACAGTCAGGCGCCGCTTTCCTCGCGCACCGTCCGCACCATCGCTCAGGTCCATTTTCCGCCCGGCGTCACCAATGCGCCGGTCGGCGCCTTGTACGGTATTGAACAGTCCAACCGCGGCTGCGACCTGAACGTGCTGTGGAACCTGAACCAGTGCATCCCCCGCGCGAAGTCGATCGGACAGTTCACCGCTTTCACAGGCGCCCCGAAGCCGTGCCCGGCCACCGATCGATCCGGCTGTGGCGCCGGCCTGGTCACAGGAAAGGTTCTGCCGGATGATCAGCCGTATCCGCAGGACATCAACGACCGCCCGGTCAATGCCGGCGGCATTCCGCTTTACCGCATCCTCGACACGAGCGGCGTCACGAGCGGCATCGCCAGGACCGGCAAGCTGCTCGGCGCCATCGGTGTCGTCGGCATCCCCGGCGATCCGCAGCTCGCCGAGTTCGCGGCCGTAACGGGCGCCTTCGGGCCGCTCAACGCCGGCGTCGCTCCGATCATCCCGCTGCCGGCGTACCCGCTGCCACAGCCGCAGAACGTCTTCGTCGACGGCATCCGGCTGCCGTTCATCGGGCCCGATCAGAAACTAAAGTTCAACTCCAACGGTCTGCCGATCGGCCTCCAGCCGTTGACAGGCTCCTCCCCCGGCACCGCCGCCGGCTTCACCAACGGCACGTACGTCTACGGCCCGTTCAATGGCGGCTGCCCGCCCAACGGCTATCTGGTCGGTCCGTACGCCAGCTCGTTCGCGGGCGGCCTGACGGCGGCGCAAGTGGATGCCGTCGTACAGCGGGCGGTGGCGGCGTCGAAACGGACCCGCGCCCAGGTGCGGCTCCCGCTCAGCAGCTACGCACGGATGGTCATCTCGGTCGCCGATCTCGACGGAACGATCATCGCGCACTATCGGATGCCTGACGCGCTCTTCGACGCCGTCGACGTCGTGCCGGCCAAGGCGCGCAACGTCGTCTATTTCAACAGCAGCGATCCGAACGTGCGCAATGACATTCCCGGGATCCCGGCCGGGTACTGGGTGACCACGCGAACGCTCGGCTTCGGGGCGCAGCCGCTCTACCCGCCTGGCATCGACTCGACGGTGTTCACAGTGGGCGCGGGACCGTGGTACTCCAATCTCTTCCTGCCGAACATCGCCAACACGTGCAGCCAGGGAACGCAAGCACCGAACCCCAATCAGAACGGAATCACGTTCTTCGGCGGCGCCACGCCGCTCGTGCAAAACGGCAAGCTCGTGGGCGGACTCGGCGTCAGCGGCGACGGTATCGAGCAGGACGACTACGTCACCTACCTCGGCGCCGGCGACCTCCTCCCCCCCACCAATCAATGGGCCGACCAGCTCAAAGTCAACGGCGCACGATTGCCGATGTTCAAGTTCCCCCGGAGTCCCGAGGGCGTCACGGAATGCGGGGGGAAACCGTGCTCGTAAGGATCACGCATCGTAGCGCCGACGGCTCGTCGGCTGGACCGCCGGCGGCTCGCCGGCGATTCATCGTCATCGCGCTGCTCCTACTGGCCACCTCGGCCTTCGCGCAGCAATCCGCCATCACCATCAACGACGACCAGCCCGTCTACGCCGAGGGCGTTCCGTTCATGCTCACGGGAACCTCGCTGCCGGGAGCGGTCATCACCATCGCCATCGAGAAATCGGGCAACGGTCAGACCACCGCCGACACGACCGGCCACTGGACGCTGATGTGGACTCCGCCTGTGAAGACCGGGACGTGGACCATCACAGCCACCTCGGGAGGCGTGACGGCGACGCAGCTTCTGCGCGTCCAGCTCCCCGGCAACGTGCATCGCCAGCCGATCATCGAGCCGGCTATGCGCTACGGCACGCCGGAGATTCCCCACCCCGAGGCCTATCAGGAGATGACCGACCGGTGGCGGATCACGCCGCCGCCGTACGAGCTGACGGAGAAATCGCAGGGCCGCCCCATCGGCGACAAGGGCGCCACGCTCGATCCGTACAACCAGAACCTGCTCAAGGGAGACCTGCCCCTCTTCGGGAAGAACTGGTTCCTCGACTTCACCGGCATCAGCGACACCCTCGCGGAGTCGCGCACGCTGCCGACGCCGTCGGGCGTCAGCGCGGTCAAGCCGACCTCGATCGGCTTCTTCGGGAAGGACAACCAGAATCTCTTCAACCAGAACCTGATCGCCTCGTTCGATCTCTTCCAGGGCGATACGGCTTTCAAGCCCATCACGCAGCGCTTCAAGATCACGCTGATCGAAAACATCAACTACGTCCACTTGAGCGAGAACGGCCTCGTCGAGCCGGACGTCCGCCGCGGCACGTCGCGCACCGACGGGTATCTCTCGCTGCAGGAGCTCTTCTACGAACGGAAGATCCGCGACGTCTCGCCGAACTACGACTTCATGTCAGTCCGGGTCGGCTCGCAGCCCTTCAACAGCGACTTCCGCGGATTCATCTTCAACGACACGAACCTCGGCGCGCGCCTTTTCGGCAACTTCGCTTCCAATCGCTATCAGTACAACCTCGCGGTGTTCGACCGGCTGGAGAAAGACACCAACTCCGGTCTCAACACTATGGAGCTCCGCGATCAGCAAGTCGCCATCGCGAACCTGTACTGGCAGGACTTCCTCGTCCGCGGCTACACGCAGGAGTTCAGCGTCCACTACGTCCGCGACGGGGCCACGCTCCACTACGACAAGAACGGCTTCCTCGTCCGGCCGGCTCCGGTCGGCGTCTTCACGCCGCACGAGATCCGCGCCACCTACATCGGTGAGGCCGGCCTTGGACACATCGGCCGCTTCAACGTCGATCACGCTTTCTACTACGTCTTCGGCACCGATGAGTTGAACCCGATCGCCGGACCCGATCCGAACCTCAAGAATGGAAACGGTGTGAAGATCGGCGCCGCCAGCGCGGCGCTCGAGGTCACGTACGATCACGACTGGCTGCGGCCCCGCGTGGCCTTCTTCTACGCATCGGGCGACCACAATCCGCGCGACCGCACCGCCCGCGGTTTCGACTCCATCTTCGACAGTCCCGAATTCGCCGGCGGCGGCTTCTCCTTCTTCAACCGCCTCGGCATCCGCCTGGCCGGCACGGGCGTGGCGCTGGTCGAACGCGGCTCGCTGCTGACCAGTCTGCGCAGCTCCAAGGATGAGGGGCAGCCGAACTACGTCAATCCCGGCGTGCAGATCGCCAGCGCCGGACTCGACGTCAACGTCACACCGCGGCTGACGGCCGTCTTCACCGGCAACTACATCCGCCTCGACGCCGTGGAACCGATCGAAGCCATCCTCTTCCAGGGCAACATCCACAAATCGCTCGGCACCGATATCTCCGCCGGCCTGCGCTACCGGCCGCTCCTCAACCAGAACATCGTCATCGTCGGCGGCACTGCCGTCCTTCTTCCGGGCCAGGGATTCAAGGACATCTATGAGAGAGACCGCCCGCTCTACCACGTCTTCACGAATGTGATTCTGACCTTCTGATGAAACGGATAACGATCGCTCTCGCCGCTTTTCTCACCATCGCGCTGGCCGTGATCCGCATCCGCGCGCAGTCATCCACGGATCTCCCGCCGCTCATGCGCCAGACGCAGGCGGAGGCCGACGCCAAGAGCGTGGGCTGCCTCACCTGTCATACCGGCATTGAACCGATGCACGCCTCAGCCGCGGTCAAGCTGGCCTGCACCGATTGCCATGGCGGAGACGGCGCGGCGCGCACGAAGGAAGCCGCGCACATCAAGCCCCTTCACCCGGAGATCTGGAAGACCTCGGCTAATCCGCAGCGCAGCTACACCGCTCTGCTGCAGGAACCGCCCGAGTTCGTGAAGTTCGTCAACCCGGGCGATCTCCGCGTCGCGCAGGAGACATGCGGCGGCTGCCATCAGCGCCAGGTCAATGCCGTCCCGCGCAGTACGATGACGACGTCGGCCGTCTTCTGGGCCGCCGTCAGCTACGCCAACGGTCTCCTCAGCCGCAAACAGGGACTCCTCGGCGAGAGTTACGACCGCGCCGGCAACGCCTCGGCCATCAAACCCGCCACCCCGCCCACCCCGGAGCAGATCGCCAAAGGCGCGCTGCCCATCCTGGTCCCCCTGCCCCGCTGGGAAGTGACGCAGCCAGGCGAGTACTTCCGGGCCTTCGAGCGCGGCGGCATCACGGGCAGCAGCTCTTTCCCGGACATCGGCAATCCGAACCCCGACGTCGAAGCAGGACGCCCTGACATCCGCCTCGGCAATCGCGGACGCGGCACCGGCCTGCGCATCTCGCCGGCGCTCATCAACCTGCACAAGACGCGGCTCAATGATCCGCACCTCTCGTTCCTCGGCACGAACGATCATCCGGGGGACTACCGATCGTCAGGATGCACGGGCTGCCACGTCGTCTACGCGAACGATCGTGATCCGCTCCACTCCGCCGGCTACGGCCAGTACGGCAACACCGGCCTCTCCATCACCGGCGACAAATCGATCCCGAAGAATGAGCAGGGACACCCGCTGCGGCACCAGTTCACGCGCGCCGTGCCGACGAGCCAGTGCATGTCGTGTCACATGCACCAGCCGAATTCATTCGTGAACACCTACCTCGGATACACGATGTGGGACTACGAGTCCGACGCCGAACTGCTCTGGCCGAAGAAGCAGAAGTATCCGACCGAGGCCGAGAAGCGCGCCTCGCTCGACGCCAATCCCGAGGGAGCCGCGCCGCGCGGGCTCTGGAGCGACGAGAAGTTCCTCGAAAATGTCATCAACCTCAACTCGCAGGCGAAGAACACCCAGTTCGCCGACTATCACGGCCACGGCTGGAACTTCATGGCCGTCTACAAGCGCGACCACAAAGGCAACCTGCTCGACGCCGACGGCAAGATCGTTTCGTTCGACGATCCCGCCAAATTCACCAAAGCCGTTCACCTCCAGGACATCCACCTCGAGAAAGGGATGCACTGCGCCGACTGCCACTTCTCGCAGGACGAGCATGGCAATGGACAGCTCTACGCCGAGTACGGCAACAACATCGAGATCGAGTGCCAGGACTGCCACGGCACCGTCGACGCGTACACGAACCTGCGCACCTCGGGGCCGGCAGCGCCGCCGGGTGGAACCGACCTTCTCGTCGGAACGACTCCCTTCGGCCAGCGCCGCTTCATCTGGATCAACGGCCGTCTCTATCAGCGCTCGATGCTGAACCCCGGCATGCAATGGGAAGTCATTCAAGTCAAAGACTCCATCACGCCGGGCAACGACCACTACAACGAGAGATCCGCGTACGCGAAGACGATCCAGCGGGACGGAACGACGTGGGGAGCATCGTCGGGTCCGGCAGGGAGCACGAACTACGCCCACGCCGACGCCAAGATGACCTGCTACGCATGCCACTCTTCCTGGATGACCTCATGTTCCGGCTGCCATCTGCCGCAGGAACAGAATGCCAAGACCGAGGTGCACCACTACGAGGGCGGCGAAACGAGGAACTACGCCTCGTACAACCCGCAGGTCATCCGCACCGACGTCTTCATGCTCGGAATCAACGGCACGACCAAAGGACATCGCATCGCGCCGGTGCGCTCCTCGTCCGCGCTCGTCCTCAGCTCGACCAACGCGTTGCGCGACCGCATCTACATCCAGCAACCGCCGATCTCCGCTCCCGGTTACTCGAGCCAGGCCTTCAACGCCCACGTCCCGCACACCGTCCGTACCCGCGAGACGCAGGGCTGCGGAAGCTGTCACATCACCAAGGCAAACGACAACAACGCCTGGCTCGCGCAGCTCCAGCTGCAAGGGACCAACTTCGTCAACTTCGTCGGCCGTTACGCCTACGTCGCGGAAGGAAAGGGCGGCTTCGAAGGCGTCTGCGTCACCGAGTTCGACGAGCCTCAGGCCGTGATCGGCTCGTCGCTGCACCGCATCGTCTATCCCGACTACTACGCGAAGCACGTGGCCAATAAGCTCGAGCTCGAGACCGCTCACGAGCACCACGGCGACTCGCGCTCGATTCAGATGCGCGGCGAATTCATCTACAGCGCCAACGGCGAGGAAGGCTTCAGCGTCTACGACATCGCCAACATCGACAACAAGGACTTCTCCGAGCGCATCGTTTCCCAGCCGGTGTCGCCGATCGGGCAGCGCACGTACGTGAAGACGAAGTTCGCCTCGGCCGTGGCCCTCCCGACGACGATGCCGGTCGCGCCGACGCGGCAGACCCAATTCATCCCCGAGAACGAAGAGCAACCGATTCACCCGCTTTACAAGTACGTCTATGTCGCCGACCGCGAGGAGGGCCTGATCCTCATCGACGTCACGACGCTGTCGGACGCCAACCCTTCGAACAACTTTCTCACGCGCGCTGTGACCTTCAACCCAGGCGGCGCGCTCAACGGCGCGCGCTCGATCTACGTGGCCGGCCGTTGGGTCTTCATCGGCGCCGATAGCGGCCTGGTCATCGTCGACATCGACAAGCCTCTCACCCCGCGCATCGTGGCCACGGTCCCCGAGCTGAAGGACGCCACCGGCATCGGCGTGCAGTTCCGCTACGCCTTCGTCACGACGCACGACGGACTGTCCACGGTCGACATCACCGACCCGACGCACCCGCGCGTGGCCGGGCACGTGGCACTCTCCGACGCCCGCAGCGTCTACGTGGCGCGTACCTACGCCTACGTGGGTGGCGGCGCGCGCGGGATGGTCATCGTCGACGTCGAGCGTCCGGAGGCGCCCGTCATCCTCCCGTGGAGCGACGATCTTCCGCACGACACCAACGATGTGAAGGTGGCCTCGACCAACGCCTCGACATTCGCCTATGTCGCCGACGGCAAGTACGGCTTCAAGGTCTATCAGCTCCTCTCGCCCGAGTGGACGCCCGGATACGCCGGTTTCAGCCCGCAGCCCGCACCGCGCCTCGTGGCCACGCGCCACACGCACGGCCCGGCGCTGGCGGTGTCGAAGGGGCTCGACCGCGACCGTGCCGTCGACGAAAGCGGCAATCAGGTTTCGATCTTCAACCGCATCGGCGCGCGCCCGATGACGCTCCCCGAGATGCAGCGGCTCTACCTCCGCGACGGAAACATCTACACCGTCAGCGAGACGCCGACGACCAAGCCGGTCACGAGGTGATGACGATGAAGCGAGTGATGATCCTCTTCGTGCTGATGACGGCCGCTGTTGCCACGGCGCAACAACCCGCCGCCCAGCAACCCAGCAACCCAGCGGCTCAGCAACCCTCGGCGCCGGCAACGCCCGCCCCCATCCAGCCTCCCTCGGTCCCCGGCCACTACGACGGCGTCGCTTCGTGCGCGAACTCCGGCTGCCATGGCTCGACGCAACCGCTGAACGTCGCCCGCATCCTGCAGAACGAGTACTACACATGGCTCAGCGGCGACCGCCACGCCCAGGCCTACAACGTCCTTTTCAGCGAGCGCTCCGCGCGCGTGGCCCGCAACATGCGGCTCAAGAAGAAAGCTTACGAGGAGGCGGTCTGCCTCGATTGCCATTCGACAAACGTTCCGGCGCGGCTGGTTTCCGGCAAAGTCGATATCGAGGACGGCATCCAGTGCGAAGCCTGTCACGGTCCTGCCAGCGGCTGGCGCGCCGAGCACACGCAGGCCGGCTGGACGCACGAGCAGTCCGTGGCGCGCGGCATGACCGATCTCCGCAACGTCCCCCTCCGTGCCTCCGGCTGTCTCTCCTGCCACCTCGGCAACGACAAGAAGGAAGTCGATCACGAGCTGATCGCCTCCGGACATCCCATCCTCGCCTTTGAGCTCGATAACTACACCGAGACCATGCCTCCTCACTGGCGCCGCGGGAAAGGCACAGTGACCGCTGATACGCACGGCGCGCGCGCCTTCGCCGTCGGCCAGGCTGCCGCCTTCAGCCAGTCCCTCGACAACCTGGCCCGCCATGCCCGCGGCGAGAAGTGGCCGGAGTTCTCCGACATGAGCTGCATCAACTGCCACCATTCGCTGGAGACGAGCGGCTGGCGCCAGGAACGCGGCTGGCCCGGCCGGGCCGGCTTGCCGTCCTGGAGCCCTCAACACTGGGCCGTGCTCCGTCTTCTGGTCGGCCGCGCCGATCCCTCGGTTCGCTCCCAGATCGACAGCGATGTGCAACTGATCGCCACGCGCGTCTCGCGCATGAACGACACGAGCGGAGTTCAGCAGGCCGCTCTCGATGCCCGCCGTCTCGTCGACTCCGTGACGCCGCAGATCGCCGCACTGAGCTGGCGCGACGACGATGTTCGTGCCCTGATGCGCACGATCGCCGGAGACACCGATTTCATCCTCACATCGGACGTCCACTCCGCAGAGCAGACTGCCCTCGCTCTGCAGAGCCTCGCTGCCGACCTGACGCGCAACAACCCTCGCCTGCTCAAGAGCCCCATGACCGACGCCATCGACGGTCTGTTCGAGGAAATCAAGAATCGGGAACGTTACGAGCCCTCACGCTTTGTGCAGAAGCTGGGGGCGCTGCGCGCAGCGTTGTAAATCATCAATCGTCTTAAAGACAATAACCACAGAGACACAAAGACCACAGAGATGACCTCTGTGACCTCTGTGTCTCTGTGGTTATTGCTGTCTGGAAGCACTAAGTAGGATTTGCAAAGGCGGAGAGCACCGTCATCGGACAGCCCCACCGCTGATCAGACGCCGCTGAGCGTCGGCATCGAGTGATGCCTTCACTTCGGCGTCGCCCGTGAGCGGCTGATCCTGCGGGTGGGCTAGGTAGTAGCCCTGCAGAAGATCGACGCCGAGGTCGCGGCACCATTCGTACTCCTCAACCGTCTCGATTCCCTCGGCCAGCGTCTTCGCGCCGATCTTGCCGGCCAGATCGACCAGCATCTTCACGAGGTCCTGCTTGATCGGCTCATCAGCCAGTGTCGAGACCAGGCCCTTTGTAATCTTCAAGTAGTCGGGGGCAAGAGCCGCGATCGCCTCCAGCGAGGCGTAGCCGGAGCCGGCGTCGTCGATGGCCACCTCGATCCCCTTGTCCCGAAACTCGTCGAGCAGCCGCCGGAAGACAGCGTAGTCCTCGATGGCCGCGCGCTCGGTAAGCTCGAAGACGAAGTTGCCGCGGTGCTCGGAGAAGAACGACACCATCTCGTGGATCCGGAACTCCGACTCCTCGAACATCTCCGCCTCGAGGTTGAGGAGGAACTTCCGTCCGCTCAGAGCGAACGAGCGAAGGCGCTTCAGAGCGGCTTCCAGCGCCACCGTCTCCAGCGCCCAGGCCAGGTTGGCCTCCCGGGCAAAGGCGAAGAGCATGTCTGAATTGCGGAATGACGAGTTCGGCGCGCCGCGCGTCAGCACCTCGTAGCCGAACACGGTCCGCTCCTGCGCCCAGACGATCGGCTGGAAGAGCGTCGTCACCCGCTTGCGGCGGATGATGTCGCGCAGCTCGCGCGTCAATTGCTTCTTCCGCTGCTGTTCGGCATCGCGCACGGCGTCGCCCGCCGTCTGCATCCCCTGATAGACCTGCCGCTCCAGGCGGATCTGCGGCCGATAATCGATCCGCGCCGCGCCGACGAAGAAGCCGATCTGCCCCTGCTGCATGCCCGGGAAGCGCACCCGCATGGCCTCGATCAGCTTCTCGCGGATGTCGTTGGCCATGAGGTCGAAGGCCGCTTCCTGCCGCTGATCGCTGCCGTGCGATTCGAAAAAGATGTAGAAGCTCGACCCTCCGACCAGATTCGCGGCCACGAGCGCCTTCGGAAACCGCACGCGCGCTTCGGCCACGACCGCCTCACCGGCGCAGCGAAGGAACTCGTCAAAAAACGCCCAGCCGTACTCGGCTTCGATCGACTCGAACTGCTCGATGTCGACGTAGACGATGCCGATCTCGCTTTGCTCGATCAGCATCTCCTTGAGCCGGCTCAACACCATCGGCACCGTCGGCAGGCCGCTGGCGCGATCGAAGAGCATGCTCTCGGATGACCTTGCCGCCTCCGCCCCGGCCGGCGGCTCGCGATGCTTGCGATGGAGCAGTGCGCCGATCCGCTTGACGACTTCGTCGCGATTGAACGGCTTGACGAGGTAATCGTCCGCACCGAGCTGCAGACCCGTCAACCGATCCTTGACGTCGCCGCGGGCGGTGACGAGCACCACGGCGATCCGAGAGGTCCTCTGCACCGCCTTCAGGGCCTGGCAGACCTCCCACCCGCTCCGCTTCGGCATCATGACGTCGAGGAGGACGACGTCAGGCAGCCGCGACAGCGAGATGGCCAGCGCCTCCTCGCCGTCTCGGGCCGTCAGCACCTCGCAGTCGAGCGGACGAACGTACAGCGTCAGCAAGCGCTGCACATCCTGGTCGTCGTCAGCAATCAGCAGGACCGGGCGGTCTGTCATCGTTGGGCAATGATATTGCGTGAACCTTGCCATGCGGTGGCGCAGTCTCGCGGTTGCGGGTCTCACGGTGGTTTACTGAGTTGCTGGGTTACAAGGTTGCTGGGTTGCTCAATGCGTCGCGTTCGGAAAGCCACCCAGCAACTTAGCAACCGAGTAACCCAGTAACCCGCCCCGAGACCACGAAACCGCGCGACCCCGCAACCGCAATGTGCTAAGTTCCCACGCCGCAGTTCATCAGGAGAACCATGATCAAATTCGGGACCTCGGGCTGGCGCGGCATCATCGGAGAGGACTTCACCTTCGACAACGTCCGGATCGCCAGCCAGGGCATCGCCAACTATCTGAAGAAATCGAGCCAGAAAGGGCGCGGCGTCGTCATCGCCTACGACACACGCTTCCTCTCCGAGAAGTTTGCCTTGGAAGCGGCGCGCATCCTGGCCTTCAACGACATCCAGGCCTTCCTCTGTACGCGCGACGTCCCCACTCCCTGCGCCTCCTTCGAGACCATTCGCCGCAAGGCCATGGGGGCCATCAACTTCACGGCCTCCCACAATCCGCCCGAGTACAACGGTCTGAAGTTCTCCACCTCCAACGGTGCCCCGGCGCTGCCGGAGATCACCAAGGCCATCGAAGAAGAGATCCATGCCGTCGCCGCCACCGGCGAGCGCGTCGACGTCTACGAAAAGGCCGAGCTGATCGAAGAGATCGATCCGAAGGACCGGTATCTGAACGAGCTGAAACAGAAGGTCGACGTCGACACCATACGCAAAAGCGGCCTTCGCATCGCCATCGACTCGCTGTTCGGCACTTCGCGCGACTATCTCGACTACTTCCTGCTCGAGTCCGGGGTCGAGGTGAAGATCATCCACAACTATCGCGACCCCTACTTCGGCGGCTTCTCCCCGGAGTGCAACGAGAAGAATCTGGTCGAGTTGCGCAAGGTGGTCACGGACGAAGGCTTCGACCTCGGCCTGGCCACGGACGGTGACGCCGACCGCTTCGGCATCATCGACGACCGCAACCGCTTCGTCTCCCCCAACGTCGTCCTCTCCCTCCTCGCGCTCTATCTCAAGCGCGAGCGCAAGATCCCAGGAGGTCTGGCGCGCTCCGTGGCCACGACGCATCTCATGGACGCCATCGCACGCAAGCTCGACGTCGAGCTGCACGAAACGCCGGTGGGCTTCAAGTACATCGGCGAGCTGATTCTCGCAGACAAGATCGCCATGGGAGGTGAGGAGAGCGCCGGCATGTCGATGTACCGGCATCTTCCGGAGAAGGACGGCATCCTGGCCTGCCTCCTCGTCGCGGAGATGGTCGCGCATACAGGTAAGAAACTAAACCAGCTCATCGAGGAGATGTACCAGGAGTTCGGGTACTTCTATTCGAAGCGCATCGACATGAAGCTGACGCCCCAGCTCCGGGATTCGCTGGCCGGAAAGCTGGCGAACCCGCCGAAGGCAATCGACGACCTCACCGTCCGCGAGGTCAATACGACCGACGGCGTAAAGCTGATCTTCGACGACAACACCTGGCTGCTCTTCCGGCTCTCGGGAACCGAGCCGGTGGCGCGCATCTATGCCGAGGCTTGCAGCCCGAAGGATCTGAAACACGTGCTTGATGCTGGGAAAAAGTTTGTAGCACCAGGATAGGGGGTCGGGAGTCGGGGGTCGGGGGTCGGGGGTCGGAAGAAGATACACACTCCTCCGACTCCCGACTCCCGACTCCCGACAACCGACAACCGACAACCGATGAAATACCCCTTCGAAAAGCAGTTCCTCATCTGCATCGGGGGCCGCTGCGGCAACCCTGATCGCGGGATCGAGCGCGGAGAATTCATCCACGCGGAGCTCAAAGGACATAACAAGAAGCTGGGACGCAAGCCTCTGGTGCGCGTCTGCACCGTCTCGTGCCTCGAGCTCTGCGACCATGGCCCGAACATGATCGTCGACGGCATCGTCTATTCGCACCTCACGCGCGAAACCGCGCGCGCGGTCTATGCGGGGGTGATGGGCGATGGTCCTCCACGCGATGATCTGCAACTCAGCGAAGAAGAGTTCCGAGCCGGCGGAAGCGCCGCGCTGAAGAAATAGATGATGCGCGGTTTCGCCGTCTCGAGGGCGGGGTTGCTGAGTTTCTGGGTTACTGGGTTGCTGAGTTGCTGAGGAATCATCGAGCATCAAGCCCATACCAACCAAAGCAACCAAGCAACTCAGCAACCCAGTAACTCAGTGACCAAGCAACCGCGAGACCGCGAACCCCCGCTACCGCGAGACCGCCGAGCGAGCCCCCGTAACCGCCGTCAACACCGCCGGCGCGTCCTGCACGAAGGCCACTTTCCCGTCTGCGCGGCTGACGTCGGGATTGACGATGCGCGATGGTGTCGACGTAATGATCGCCTCCAACTCCTGCGGCGTCAGGTTGGGCCGTTCCGACAACAGCCGCGCGGCGATACCCGCGATGATCGGGGCCGCGAACGACGTCCCGGAGCGAAGGTTCGGCTTGGTGCCGCGGTAGTGATCGGTGGCCGTGATCGACGCACTGAAAATCCCCTGCGACGGCGCCAGAATCTCCAGGCCGCCGTGACAGGCGCCCGGCCACCAACTGTTGTCGGCAGTCATACCGCCGACCGTGATCAGACCATCGAGATCCTTTCCGAGGGTGGCCGGGAAGCGGTCGACGATGCCGGAATGGCCGCAGCCGTTGTCGACATTGTTGCCAGCCACCACGAAGAGAAACCGCTTGCCGTTCGGATCGGGACGGCCGAGGGTATCGACACCGCCGATCATGTCGCGAATCTTCTGCTCCACGGCCGCAAACGGAACCGGAGAACGGTCGCGGCTCCCCTCCAGTTTCTCGATCACCCAACCGCTGATGTTGACGATGGCGGTACGAAACTGCGGCGTCGACGGATCCCAGGCATGGCGGATGATGTCGTTCAGACCTTCGAGGTAGGTACGGGTCGTGGCCAGCGCCGACTCGTTCATCACCCGGACGCTGACGATCATCGCCTCGGGTGCCACGCCGACGTTCCTCCCCGCGACGAGTGAGGCCACGCTCGTTCCGTGTGACGCGCCGACCAGCTCAACCGCATTCGAAAAGCACGGGATCAGCGCCTTGTTCGGACTGGCGCACTTCGAAGCGCCGACGCCGACCGACTGGGTGACGTCGAATCCGGCGATGACGCGGCTGCCTGCGGGCGATGCGAACTCGGCATGCGCTGCCATGACGCCGGTATCCATGACGTAGACAACGGAGCCAGCGCCGAGCGCGCGGCGGCGATACTGGCCGTCGAGCACACCATCGCTCTGGTCGATACGGTCGAGATGCCAGAGAAGATCCGGAGCCGAGGGGTCGCCGCAAGCTTCGAGCTTCGCCGCGTTATGAGTGGCGTCCAGGACAACCTCGGACTCGTAGCAGCGAGTCGAAACGAGATCCTGCGCTCCGGCCACCACGGGAAACGAGGTGAGCGCAAACAGAACAGCGGCGAACGTTTTTCGCAGCAGGGGCACCTGATTTTCGGAACGTCTTGGACGACGAGCACTAAGATTCGGGCAAAGCGGCAGAAATGGCAAGAGAAAACTTCGGGAGTCGGGAGTCGGGGGTCGGGAGTCGGAACGATGACGGCGCGCGTGCAAGCTCCGACCCACGACCCCCGACTCCCGACCCCCGACTCCTCGCCCTCGCCTTCTTCGTCCTTGCCCTCGCGGTCCGTCTCCTCAACGCGCCGTTCATCTTTGACGGATCGGGCAAGCCGCGCATCGCACCCGTCGACGAGCTGTACCACTGGAAGCGCATCGCCTACTCCGCGGCGCACTTTCCACAGGCGCTCGAATTCGACCCTGACCGCGGGATCGGCGGCGCATTCTGTCCCTGGCCCCCTCTCTACGATGTTGCGTCCGGTGGCGCTGCCAGGCTCCTTGGTGCGGCGAACGCGGACGAGGTTCTGACCCGCGTTGTCTGGTTCCCACCTCTGCTCTTCGCGCTCTTCGCCGGGATCACCGTCTTCGCTCTGGCCGTTACCGGTGGCACCCGCATGGCCATTCTCTGCGGCATCGCTCTGGCGACCTCTCCCTTCCTCGTCACCCCTTCCTGGATCGGCAGCATCGATCACCACTTCCTCGAGCCGGTGCTGACGTTCGCCATTCTCGGCGCCGCCTGCCTCGGCCTGCACGCGCGCAACCGGCGCGAACACGTTCGAGCCGGGTTGCTCCTCGCCATCGCCATCACCGCCGCGATGTTCGTCCAGACGGCGTTGCTCATCTCCGCCGCGCTGGCCTTCGTCGTACTCTTCCTCTGGAGCGATGGAGTGGCGGCAACCCTCGGCTTCGGCATCGCGGCGATGGCCGTGGCGCTCTATCGCCTCACCCGAGCCCCGGGCTTTCCTGAAAACCAGTGGTTCCTCGGCTGGACGCATGTAGCGCTCTTCGCCGCCGCGGCCTTGGCCTGCGTTGTCCAGGCGGTAGGTCGAAGATCGGGAGTCGGGAGTCGGGGGTCGGGGGTCGGAGCGACGGCAATGCCAGAGACAGCTCCGACACCCGACTCCCGACTCCCGACGCCCGATCTCCGGCAGACGTTCTTCGCGCTGCTTGCCGGCATCGGCGTCCTCCTAGCCTTCCCTTCCGTGCCGTCGTCGCTCCTCAACGGCGTGCATTTCTTTGGCGGCGACCGTTGGCTCAAGACCATCCAGGAGTTTCAGCCGCTCTGGCGCGCGCACAGCGACGACCTCCTGTCCGATCTCACCGGTCTCTCCGGCGGAGTCGTGCTCGTCTGGTTCCTCCTCGCCCGCGCCACACGCACGCGCGACCGGGTGCGTCTCGCTGTGGCGCTGTTCGCCATCGTCTACCTCGGTCTGACGATCACCAGCATCCGTTTCTGGATCGTGGCCATCCCACTACTCGCTCTGGCCGGCGCGCTCTATGTGCCACTCATCGCTCCCAAGCGACGGCTGGCGCTGCTCGCCGCTCTCGCCATCGCTCTCCCACCGCCGCTGCAACTGGCCGGTTGGCTGATGACTCCGATCCCGCCGGTCAAGCCCAACCAGCAGCCGTGGCTCCGAGCGACGTCGTTTCTGCGGACACTGCCTCCCGGGCGTGTTCTCGGTCCCTGGTCGATGGGACACGCCATCGACGTCGAGGGGAAGCACGCCGTCGTCATCGACAACTTCGGAACGATGCCCGATACCAGTACCTTCGAGCATGCCGAAGAGGCGCTCCTCGCGCCAAATGAGGCGATGCTCGCGCGCTACTGCGACGCCGCCGGCGTCCATTACCTCATCCTCGAAACGCCGCGCTTCGGAATCGCCTCCGCAAATGCCATCCTCGGCACGCGGCAAGCACAGGAGTCGACGTGGTGGTGGCACGTGTGGCGCGGGGAACAACCCAGACTGTTCCGCCTGCTCTGGAGTGAACCTGGACTACGAATCTATCGACGATGATGTTCGAAGAATTCACCGCTGAAGCTACTCGCCCGCCGATTCTGGAACGCTGGTTCGCTCCGTCGGTTTCGCCTTCGTTTCTGCGGGCGCGCTGGATCTGGCTGCGCTGCCTCGGCGGGATTTTCTTCTCCGCTTTCTACTCGCTCTACTTCCAGATCCACGGCCTCATCGGCCCGCACGGCATTCTCCCGGCCGGCGAGTATCTCGATGCCGTCCACAGCGCGCTCGGTGCGAAAGGCTACTGGTATGCGCCGACGCTGCTCTGGCTCAGCGCCGGCGACCGGATGCTGAGCGCCATCGTCTGGATCGGCTTCGCTGCCTCGGCCGCGATCATGTTGAACTTATGGCCGCGCCTCTCCATCGCCGTAGCCGTCATCTGCTTTCTTTCGTTCATCGGCGCGGCGCAGGATTTCGCCGGCTACCAATCGGACGGCATGCTGCTCGAAGCGGCCCTCCTCTCCATCTTTCTCGCGCCCCGCGGCCTCCGGCCGGGGATGGCTGCCGATCGCCCCCCGTCACGAGCCGCCGTCTTCATGCTGCAGTGGGAGTGGTTCAGCATCTACTTCGAGTCGGGTCTCGTCAAGATCCTCAGCGGCGAAGAGCAGTGGCGAAACCTGACGGCGATGGACAAGTACTACGAGAACGGGCCGCTGCCGTCGTGGGTCGGCTGGTACGTCCAGCAATGGCCGCACTCGTTTCACGCCTTCTCGGCCGGCCTGACGCTCGCCGTCGAGCTGTTCATCGTCTGGCTCGCGTTCGCGCCGGGCAAAACCTCGCTCTTTCGCCTCATCGTCTTCTTCATCGTCACGCCGCTGCAGATCGGCATCATCCTCACCGCGAATTACGCCTTCCTCAACTACCTCGTCCTCTGCATCGGCGTTCTCCTGCTCGACGACTCAATCCTCCGCGGACCCGCGGCCGCGCCGAGGACGATGAAACCCTCGCTGACCACCGCCATCGTCCTGCCGACGCTATTCCTGACGACAATCGCCAGCTTCCTGCTGCCGGTGTTTCCCACGGCCCGGCTTCTCGAGCCGTTTCGCGTCGCCAACCGCTACGGACTCTTCGCCGTCATGACCCGCGAACGCTACGAGATCGAATTCCAGGGAACGCACGACGGCGCCACGTGGATCGCCTATCCATTCCGCTACAAGCCGCAGGATGTCAACAAACGGCCCGGCCTCTATGCGCCCTACCAGCCGCGCTTCGAATGGAACCTCTGGTTCGCGTCGCTCGGGTCATTCCAGAACAATCGGTGGGTCTTGAATACCCAGGGACGGCTCCTGGAGAACTCGCCGCCGGTTCTCCAGCTCTTCGCGAGCAACCCCTTCGCCGACAAGCCACCCATCGCGGTCCGCGCCGTCGCGTATCAGTACTGGTTCACCACACACGACGAACGCGCGCGCACCGGCGCATGGTGGCGGCGTGAATCGCTCGGCGCCTATGCCCCGACCGCGCGTCGAGGCGCGGACGGAAACGTCTCGTTTGATGGAGACTGAGACATCGATAGTTCGATCGTCAACGAAGCGGCGATATCCATCTCGTGGCAGAGTCACTGGATTGATGGGAGGACGCTTATGAGAACGACAGCGCAGGATGCGGCCATGGTGACGCCGAAGGTCGTCAAAGTGAAGCTCGAGAACGACCGAGTCCGCGTCCTGGACTACGTCAGCGACCCCGGCGACACGGAGGACTGGCACATCCACCCGGCATTCGTCGTGTATGTCGTGACCGGCGGCACGTTGCGCATCACCACTCCCGACGGCAAGAGCGAGGACGTCGATTTCGAGAGTGGCGACATCCTTTATCGGGAACCCAGAACCCATGCCACCGAGAACATCGGCCAGACCCAACTCCACGCCATCATCATCGAACTGGAGACGCCGTAACGGTCAACCCTTAATTCACCCGTCACGCATTCCCTGAGCAACGCCATCAACACTCCGTCACGCTTGGCATGCGAGTGGCTATTGCTGAGTCTCATGGGAAACTTACTTTGGCTCGTCATCGTGGTTCTGGTCATTCTCTGGCTCGGCGGCTTTGCAATGCACGTCGGCGGTGGACTCATTCACCTGCTGCTCGTGATCGCTGTGATCTTCGTGATCGTTCAACTCGTCTCCGGCCGGCGTGTGGTCTGATCAGACCGCACCCTTGAACGCGGCCACAAGCCGCGCCACGCGATCAGGATCGACGGGCGCATCCACCCGCCCGTCGATCTTGATCGATGTTCCGACGATCGCACCGTCAGCGCTCGCGAACGTGCTCGCATTCGCCACTGTCAATCCGCTGCCGATGAGGATCGGTACGTCGGCAAGCGCCTCGCGCACCGAGGCGAACCTGCGCCGATCCGGTTCCGCTCCCGTCTCCACACCACTGATGATGATGCCGTCCGCGAAGCCGCGATGCCTGAGATCCTTCGCGGCCTGAATCTCATCCACACTCACCAAAGGCACCGCGTGCTTGACCATGTGGTCGGCGAAGATCAACACCTCGGGCGCGAGCGCTACGCGTTTTCGCAGCGTCTCCGCGGCCCGGCCTTCGATGATCCCCTGATCCGTCAGCATCGCTCCCGTGTGGATATTGACTCGGATGAACGCCGCCCCCGTCGCCGCCGCGACGGCCATCGCCGACGCCGCATCGTTCCGCAGCACGTTCACACCGAACGGCAGGGCGACCTCGGCCACGACTTCGACGATCACGCGCGTCAACGCCGCCACCGTCTCAGCCGGCACGCCGTCCTTGAAAAACGGCCGGTCGCCGAAGTTCTCGAACGCCATCGCGTCGCAGCCGCCGTCACGTAACGCCCGCGCGTCCCGCAGCGCCGCGTCGATCACCGCCCGCATCGAACCGCCGTGCAACGGCGCGCCAGGCAACGCGCCGACATGGACCATGCCGATGATGGCGTTTCGGCCGAAGCGCCGCGTGAAATCGTCGCGGGTGAGCATTGCGGAAAGGATGAAGCATGAAGGATGAATAGTGAAGCTGAAGTTGATGGCGATGGTTCATCCTTCGCCCTTCACTCTTCACCCTTCACCCTTCATCCTTATAATCCCCCCCGCATGTCTGATTTGAAGCTATTCAACACCCTGACCCGGGAGAAGGAGACGTTCGAGCCGCTCGTACCGGGCCAGGTGCGGATGTACTCGTGCGGACCGACCGTCTACAACCACCTCCACATCGGCAACATGCGCACGTTCGTGTGGTGCGATGTCCTCCGCCGCTACCTCGAATGGCGCGGCCTGCGGGTGACGCAGGTCATGAACGTTACCGACGTCGAGGACAAGATCATCAGGAACGCGGCCGCGGCCGGCAAGGACCTGCTGAGCTATACCGCGCCGTTCATCGAGTCGTTTCACGCCTCGCTGAAGAAGCTTCGCGTCCGTCCCGCCGACGCCTATCCTCGCGCCACCGAGTTCATCCCGCAGATGGTCACGCTCGTACAACGGCTCACCGAGCGCGGCCACACGTACGTCGCGGACGGCTCCACGTACTTCAAGGTGTCGAGCATGCCCGGCTACGGCAAGCTCTCGCGTGTCGAGATCGATCAGACCAGCAGTTACAGCCGTGTCGAATCGGACGAGTACGAGAAAGAGTCGGCACGCGACTTCGTCCTCTGGAAGGCGAAGAAGGACAACGAGCCCGCCTGGCAGACAGCGATCGGCGAAGGGCGACCCGGCTGGCACCTGGAGTGCTCGGCCATGTCGATGGACTTCCTCGGCGAGACGTTCGACATCCACACCGGCGCGGTCGATCTCATCTTCCCGCACCACGAGAATGAGATCGCTCAGAGCGAAGGCGCCACCGGCAAGCCGTTCGTCCGCTACTGGATTCATGGCGAGCACCTCAACATCGATCAGCAGAAGATGTCGAAGTCGCTCGGCAACATCTACACCGTGCCGGAGATCGAGGCCATGGGCTACGACCTCCTGGCCCTTCGTTACGCACTGTTGTCCGTGCCGTACCGGACGAAGCTCAACTTCACCACCCAGTCGCTCGACGACGCCAAGAACGCGCTGGCGCGGATCGAGTCGTTCCTCCTCCGTCTCGACGAGGTCTCGCGCTCGGCCGCGCACGACGCCAGACACTCCGACGGCGCGGCCGACCAACTGATCGGGAAGTTCCTCACCGATTTCGAAACGGCCATGGACGACGACCTCAACACCGCCGGCGCTCTCGGCGCCCTCTTCACGCTGATCCGCGAAGGCAACACGGCCCTCGACGAAGGCCGCATCCTGGCCGGAGACGCCGAGGGATTGAAGACGGCGCTGATGAAAGTGGATCCGGTGCTGGATATCTATCCGAAGCGCGATGAGAACCTCGACGCCGAGATCGAGTTGCTCATCGCCGCCCGGAACGCCGCTCGGAAAGCCCGGAACTTCGCCGAGAGCGACCGCCTCCGCGATGAGCTACTCGCACGGGGCATCCTGCTCGAAGACACGCCGGGCGGGACAAGATGGCGGCGAGCATGACCTCTGGGGATTACCCGGTTGCTGGGTTGCCAGGTTGCTGGGTTGCTTGGAACACAGCGACCATGCCTCCCAGCAACCAAGCAACCAAGCAACCCAGCAACCCAGCAACCTCATGATCGGCTACCTCGAAGGGACCCTCAAACAGCTCGATGCCACGCGCGCCCTCGTGCTCGCGGGCGGCGTCGGCTACGAGGTTCACATCTCGCTGCAGACCTACTACAGGCTCGAAGGCCAGAAGACCGTGTCGCTGCAGATTTACACGCACGTGCGCGAGGACGCCCTCTCGCTTTACGGCTTTGCAAACGGCGAAGAGAAGTTTGCCTTCGAGAAGCTGATCTCGATCTCCGGGATCGGGCCGACGCTGGCCCAGAAAATCCTTTCGGGCATCGACGCTCCCGACCTCGCCGAGGCTGTGACCAGGGGTGACGTGCGCAAGCTGTCGTCGATACCGGGTGTAGGGAAGAAGACCGCGGACCGCATCATCCTCGAGCTGCGCGACAAGCTGCTCATTCCCGAGTCCGCCCGCCAGGAGACGACTCCCTCGGCGCGGATCTCCGTCGACGACGATGTTCACTCCGCCCTCATCAACCTCGGCTATAAACCAAGAGACGCCAAGTCGGCGCTCGATATCGCCCGCAAGGAGCTCGGCAACGAAGCCGAGCTCTCCGCCTTGCTGAAGGCTGCGCTGCGCCAGCTCACGCGGTCGTGAAAGCAGTGTCTCTTTTTCTGTCATCCTGAGGCTGCCGCAGCCGCGCCTCGAATGTCGATGCTTGCACAGATCAAACGTCGCGGCGGAGGACGCCGAAGGACCCCCCAACTACAGGCCGGAAAGGGAGGGGGATTCCCCCGCGTCTGCGACACTCGCCTACCACCCTTCCCGGCAAGTAGGCAGGGGGTCCTTCGGCGTCCTCCGCCGCGACGTTTGGTTTAGGTAACCATCAACGGTGGAGGCGCGGCTCCGGCAGCCTCAGGATGACAGTGAATCGAGAGACGCCGAACCACCGTTTCAATCTCGGCGCGGCACCAAGCGTGCCCTACAGCCTGCCAACCGGGCGCGGCGATTGCTCATAGGATTCGTGATGCGCATTTCCACGTCGAAGCTCATTCGCATCCTGGCCGTCCTCGTGACCGTCTCCTTATTGACGGCCTCGGCCGCGGCGCTTGACAACAGCGGCGCGCTGCTTCTCAACCAGGCATGGCCGAAAGTCGCCTCCCGCCGCGTATCCGAGATCGGCCGCGGCATCGGCGTTGTCTTCAGCCCCGATCTTTCTGTCGCCGACAATTGCCGCTTCTACCAGTCGCTCGGCTTCGCCTGTTTTCAGGGGGCCGACTGGGTGAAAGTCCTCGACGACGTCCACCGCTACAACGTTCTCTACCCCGAGCGGCGAGTCTTCACCCTGATCCTGGAGACCCACGGCACGAACGGGAACGGCCTCAAGCTCCAGACCAGCTACGACCCCACGGCAGACCGCTCGTACATCGCCGCGGGCGCGCTGCAACAGCGCCTGGAGCCCGAGGGGATCTACTACGTCATCATCAGCGCGTGTAACTCCGGAAGGCTGTTGCGGCCGACGATCTACAACCAGATTGACCGGAACAACGGCGACAAGCTCTTCCTCCCCGCCACAAAAGGGATCATCGATGCCTCCCCCGACTTCGTAGCCTCGCGCAGCGCCGTCACGATCATCACGCCGCAATCGAGCCACATCGAGACCACGCTCGTCGGCGAGCTGCGGGAGCTCTCCCCCTCCGCGCGCCGGGGCGTCATCGAATCCGCCAGGACCCTCGGCATCGATCCTCCGAAGGAGTTCGCCGTCTCCGACATGATGGTAGAGATGCTGACACGGGATCCGGCGCTTCAACTCGCCGCGGGGAGCTACGTCGACCAGCTCAACCGCAACGCCGCCCCTGTCGACCGCAGCGAGAAGCTCTTCCGCAACTTCGTCCGCTTCGTCAACAGCGTCGCCGCGAAGCAGTACCCTCCACGCGCGAAGAAGGGAGTCGTCGCTGGGAAGGCTGCGAAGAAAAAGACCGCCGCCGGAGGCTAACGGGCCGTCGCCCGACGCCAATTTACCGTGGTTGGGCATCAAGTTACCGTCTCCGAACGGTAGATTACCCGTCCCCGAACGGTAAGTTAGCGTCGCCCTAACGGTAAGTTAGCGGGCCCCCAAGGGTAAGTTACCGTCCCCCAAACGGTAAGTTAGCGGGCCCCCAACGGTAAGTTACCGTCCCCCCAACGGCAAGTTACCGTCCCCGAACGGTAAGTTACCGTCCCTCAAACGGTAAGTTACCGTGCACCGAACGGTAAGTTAGCGTGACCCCAACGGTAAGTTAGCGTCTCCGAACGGTAACTACGCGAAAACGCCCTCTACTCCGGCCCGAAGGAAAGGCAGATCACGGAGACACCCCACTCACGCGGATCTCCAGGATTGCGGATGGTCTTGTCCGTCGACAAGTCGAGCATATTCGGCGCGCCGTTCGGCGCGGCTGTGACGTGGTAGTCGCGGTCGTTTTCCTCGGCCGAGGGAACGAATCGATCGATGACGTGCCCGTTCAGCGCGACGGTGACAGCGGCATGTGTCGCAAGCAACGCTACTGGGACGCGGAACTCGATGTGAAGCATCGTCTCGGCGGCCGAGGGGGGCAGTCTTGTCAGCGAGTGGGCTGCCATGGGACGCAGCTCCAGCGTCCCTTCACGATGGGGCGGATACCAGCCCGTCAGAAACTCCGGAGGCGTCCGCACCGGCGCCAGCCCCGCATCGAAGTAGTGGCGGCGGGCGATGTTCCAGAGGTGGTCACGCTGGCGATGAAAGACGAATCCGTCACGATCCTCGATATCGGCCTCCGCCAATACCCAGGCCCGCCGGCCGTCGGTCGAGAGGGGCATGGCGTGCTCGTCGAAGACATGGGCATACGGATAGCCAGGCAGCAGGTACTGGAAGAATGGGTCCATGTCGCGCGCGACGAAGAGCTGGTCGGCGCGCGTGTCGAGATGCTGCGCCACCGCTTCGACGGCGAGCACCGACGGCGCAACGGTGTTCCTCACGATCGCCAGCGCGGGCAGCGTCCAGAAGAAGAACAGGCCGATGAGCACCGAGCCGGCAAATGGTTCGGCGCGCGGCCAGGCCCGCGTAAGGCGGCGAATCCCATCAGCGGCCAGGACGGCGAAGAGCGGGCAGTACCCGATGGAGAAACGGTTGATGCTGTAGCGGTCGAGCATCATCCAGGCCAGGAGCGCAAAGGGACCGAAGGCCAGAGCGAGCCAACCGGTGGCACGGTCCCGTGCGGCGATCGCGCCGGCGATGGAGACGGCCACGAGGATCGAGGTGATGAAGCTGAGCGCCAGCGACTCGTACTGCTTGATGAAGAAGCGATCGAACAGTCGCCACAGCGGCGGGCGGGCCGGGCTGCGGAACGAGTCGACGCGCGTGATGTATTGGCCGTGTTCTTTCGCGGCGTCGACGTAAGGCTTGTAGCCGCCGGTGGCCGTCATCGCACCGCCGAATGCGACTCCGACGATCGCGACGCCGATGAGCGCGGCGAAGACGACGTCGCGCCAGGCAGCGCGGGCGCGATACCACGTCGCCAGTACACCCGGTGCGAGCCCGATCAGGAAGTTCTGGGGCCGGATACCGGCCGCGAGAGCGAGCAGCGCCGCGCCGATGATGTAGGGTTTGGCATCGCGGCATCCGCGAAAGAGAAAAACGACGGCGAACACGACGAGGACGATCGACGGGATGTCACTGAAGGCGCCGCCCCCGAAGAACCAGACATTCGGAAAGAAGGCGCACAGCGAGCCGGCGATCGTGGCGGTGACGAACGGAAGGCGGAGCTCCCGCGCCAGCAAGAAGATCGCCGGAAAGACGAGCATCCCGGCCACGAGGTTGATCGCCTGCAGCGCGCGGAAGTCGCTGTGGATGACGGTGCGAACGATGCGGCCGAGGGCGATGTAGACGGGGAAACCGGGCGGATGTGGGTGGTGGCTCGTCACGTCATACGAGCGCATTCCGAGACAGAAGAGCGCCTCGTCCCAGTCCCACAGAGAGCGCGACATCGCCAGAAAACGCGTCGCGGCGCAGACGAGAGCGACGAGAGCGAACGCCAGACGCTGGCGCGGCGTCAGAGCGGGGGTTGGTTGGGTGAAGTCCATGAATGGGTTGCTGAGTTGCTGGGTTGCTGGGTCTCGCGGTTGCGCGGTGTGCGTTGACGGGGATGTTGGCATTGCGGGTCATAGCGGGTTATAGCGGGTCAAGGAAGGGCAAGTATGGCACGGTGGGTGGGCGGATCAGCCGCTGGTAAGCGGGGGGCGGTGATCAGAGGACAGGTCGGCGGACAGCCGGGACAGGGTAGAAGAGAGCTAAGAAGCGCCGATCAGCGGACATCGAAGGCCGGATGTTTACAGCGCCAGGCGATGTAGCGCTCGAGGCCGACGATGACCTTCGTGGCGTCGGAGCGGGTCTGCGGCCATGACTTTCCGCAGCACTTCTTGTTGAAGGCCATCTGCTGCGCGTCGGTCGCCCAGCCGAGGTCTCGATAGAGCTTCGCGATGAGCGCCATCTGGTCCTCGGTGCGGAGCGCCCCGGCGTCAGGCCGCTTCGATCGCAACGGCCGATGAGCGGTGTTGATGAAGCCGAGCTTCGTGAAGCGCTTAAGGACGCGATTCAGCCCGGCGTTGTCGAGATCGACCGACGACGTGACGCCCGCCTCAGCCTTAAGAAGGTCGCGATACGCGTCGTCGTCGAGGCCTAGCTTCGCCTTCGCGACGTGGAGGAGTCCCTTCTGCGCGGCAGAGATCACGGTCGCTCCCCAACGCGAGGCGTGCCTAAACGACGGGACAAAGCACCAATAGAGAGGCCAGTGATGACATGAATCGAGGAGTAGGTCTTACCGGCTGCGCGGAGCTGAGCGGCCTCAGCCCAAAGCGTTTTGTACAACTGACGTGACCCTCGCGGTCCTTTGGCGTCACCGTGTCGGAGACACAACGCCGAGCGAATAGGCTTCGTTAGGCCAGCGCGCTTGAGGTAGAGACAGACGGTCGACTTTGAGAGGCCAGTGGTAGAGACGATCGCCGCGATCGTTGTCTTTCGGAGGCGAAGAGCGATCACGTCATCGCGAAGGGCGCGTCGTCTATCGACATCAGGAAGGTAGGCTTGCCACTTGCGACGCTGTGTCGCCAACGATGCATCACACCGAAGTCCCGGTGGAAGTGCGCGCGTGATAGTTTTTGTAGACACACCCAAGTGCCTCGCTATCATCTTGGCGGACCATAGTTTCTCGGTCGCGATCCGCCGGGCTATACGGCGAATGAGGTCAAAATCCTTGCCGAGACGCTGCATCTCGCGAATCTCGTTTGCGCGCGCGTGACTTCGCGCAATTCCGGCTTCACGCACGCGTTCAAACACCCACTGCTGAGATGGTGGTGGGTTGTGCGTTTTATTCAACTCAACAACCGTCGCTCGCGCCGACAGTCCACTCCCATACAGCGCGATCGCATCACGAACGACTTTCGTCGTGAACACCGGCGGGTGATTCACGATCTCGCCGGCGTCGACCAGTACTTTGTAAGCGAACGAACGGCTGCAGCCGACAGCCGCCGCAGTCTTCTCAAGCGATCCGTTTTGCCGGTATTTAATGATGACTTGGCGGCGCCGGCGTCGACCGTATTTGCGCCGGCGTTTCATCTCACCCTTCCCGGCGCAACGCCGCTGCGCCTCATCGCATCAAGGTTCTTTTGACGTCGCCGGCTTGCCTCTTTCTTCGAAAAGACGGCCTCCGAGCAGGTCTGACATCCGAGCGCAACGAATGCGTGGCCGCAGGCTTTGTGGAAGGCCTTCGGCTCGCTGCAATAGACGCAGAAGTAGGAGTTCCAGCCGGCCGGCTGGAACTGATGGACCACATATCGCGGGTCGGGCGGAAACGCTGATTGCTCTGACACGTGAACCAACCTTGGCCTATAGCTCACAGAGCCGAGAGATGAGAGTGACTGCTGACTGGACGCGCTGCTCTCTCCACCCGCGCAGATTTTTTTTAGCGAGGTCGAGGGCGCGGTCGAGGTCGAGGGCGAGGGCGAGGTCGAGGGCGAGGGCGCGGTCGAGGGCGAGGGCGAGGGCGCGGTCGAGGGCGAGGGCGCGGGCGCGGGCGAGGGCGCGCGCGCGGGCGCGGGCGAGGTCGAGGGCCAGGTCGGGGGCGATGGCGAGGGCGGCGGCGAG
>Ga0210394_10001637_pt1 | contig 34624 bp, 32 predicted proteins | sample IncBWC12MmetaG_FD_160121 | JGI IMG/M metagenome (GOLD analysis project Ga0210394, IMG submission 160121) | Forest soil microbial communities from Barre Woods Harvard Forest LTER site, Petersham, Massachusetts, United States - Inc-BW-C-12-M | ecosystem: Environmental > Terrestrial > Soil >... | reverse complement strand
CACCCCACCTTCTTCGAATGCGTCACGGCCATCGCTTTTCTTGCTTTCGCCCAGCGCCAGGTGGATTTCGCAATCTACGAAGTCGGTCTCGGCGGCCGCCTGGATGCCACCAATATCGTCGAGCCGGAAGTCGCCATCATTACTCCCATTGATTTCGATCACGAAAATTTTCTCGGCCATTCCATCGAAGAAATCGCCGGCGAAAAGGCCGGCATCATCAAGCCCGGCGCGTGGGCGGCGAGCGCCAGCGAACGCCCGGAAGCTCGCGCCGTGATCGCCAGGCGCTGCGCCGAAATGAACGCGCGTCTGGTGGAAGTGGACGCCGTAGCGCGGGCTGAAGACGTGCAAAGCGAAGACGGCTTGTATAGCGCTGTCGCGGCTTTCACTGATTCGCGCAAACCACTCGCCCTCGCTCCGTCGTTGCCCGGGCGCTTTCAGATTCGCAACGCGCTCACCGCCGCCGTCGCCGCCCGGCTCCTCGCGGAGCGCGGTTTTCCACTTAGCGACGCCGCTATCGAGCGCGGCATCTCGACCGCAAATTGGCCGGGACGCCTGGAACGCCTCGCCACCCAACCCGATCTCTATCTCGACGGCGCGCACAATCCCGCGGGCGCGCGCGAATTGCTGAAATTCTGGAACGAAAATTACTCCGGCCGTCGCATTTTTCTGGTCTACGGAGCGATGCGTGACAAAGCTGTCGATGAGATCTCCGGCCTGCTTTTTCCGCACGCTACAGCCGTCGTGCTCACCGAACCACGCCAGCCGCGCGCCATTTCCGCGCCGCTGCTTGCTGAAATGACCAGCCACGACGCCCAAGAAACGATCGTAGTCCGCGATCCCGCCCAGGCTCTTGAAACCGCCCTGGAACGGGCCGGTCCACGGGACGTGGTGTTCGCCACAGGCTCGCTGTATCTGGTTGGGGAATTGCGCGCCTACTGGGGCAAACGCGCGGCGAAGCAAAATTCCGTCACGGCGCGGAACTCGTCCTGGGAAAGCAGGTAGCCTCCTCCCGAAGTTCGTAGTTTTCTCCAGCAATCCGTAGCACGCTCATTCAATTTGCAGTATTGCTTTCGTCGCGCGCCGCGTTCTCCCGGGAACGCGCACCTTTGCCGATTGCGAACATGCGCCGCGTCCCATCGACGAACACGGATTCCCACTCGCGCACGCCTGAAATTTCATGTTTGTCGAATTATTTGTTTCCCGGAACAAGTCGTCCATTTTCTTCGTTTATCTATGAGTTACTGCGAAGCAAAACAGCGACTCATGCGTCTAAGGTTGATAAGCGGGAGGGTCCCATGAAGCAGGATGCAAGAAGGCAAAAACTGGAATCTTTCGGTCGTGCGCCGGCTTTGTTGTCTGCCGCGCTTCGTCAATTTCCCAAGAAGATGTGGATCTATAAACCGGCTAGTGAGCGCTGGAGCATCCACGAAATTATCCTGCATCTCGCCGATAGTGAAGCGAGCGCCTATGTGCGCTGCCGCGCATACATCGCCGAGCCAGCCTCTAGCCAATCGGTTAAATTCAGCGCCTCGCGCTGGGCTGGTTCGCTCGGTTATTTTCACCAAAGCACGCGTGAAGCTTTGGAGATCATCCGCCGCCTCCGGAAGATGACCTATCAATTGTTGGTCGCTCTCCCCGAGGAGGTTTGGGACAGCGCCGTCACCCATCCGCGCGACGGCGCCATCAGCCTCGATCGCTGGGTGGACTTGCAGGAACGTCACATCCCCCACCACATCGAACAAATGCGCCAGAACTACGAGACGTGGCTCAAGACGCATCCCCCCAGACGCCGCCCTTCGCCGCTGCGCGCTCCGGGAATTTCCTCAGGCATGGTCTCCATGACCGCTGGAATCTGCTAGCGACGCAAACTGTCGCCACACACCGCGCATCGTAGTTTCGCTGCTAGCAACGCACCTGCCGGTTCGAAGTCGCGCGGCCTGGCGTGTGCTGCGGTGAGCCCCGTCACCAGCTGGCTGGCAGATCCTGCAGGCGAACGAGTCAACTGCCCCGGTCGGGAAGCCCTCGGCGCCTCCCACTGTTCGTAGCCCTTGCCCCTGCTCGGCCAACGAGAGAGAATGAGTCACGCTGTGGCGCTCGGTTCTTAGCATGGCCCAGCCTGAAACGGGGGAGGATAGCCGTGGCGGAAAACCAGATACCAGAACAAAAGAATAACCTAATCATCCGCGTGCCGTTGTCGTCGGATGGGTACGTCTCGATTTATTTCTCGAGCAACGATGGCCGGTCAATGAGCGAACGCGAGTGGTGGCATCTGAAACAAGTCATCGAACTGGCCAGCAAGGCGTTCGTGCAGACGGAAGAACGCGCGCACGCGGCCGCTGCCGGCGCATAATCAACCTAGTGTTAAATTACACGCGGCAAGCCAGCGGCGTGAACGGCTATGCGCTTGATCGTTCGCTGCCTAAATTGGGCCAAGGAGTTGCGATGTACCCTGAAGAATTGCTTCGCGGAATGCGCCAGGAGTTGACGAATATCGGTTTTCGCGAATTGCGCACGGCGCAGGATGTGGACGCGGCTTTGCAGAAGGAACAGCGCACGGTGCTGGTCGTCGTGAATTCCGTCTGCGGATGCGCGGCAGGCCGAGCTCGTCCGGCGGTGGCCATGGCCCTGCTGCATCAGGCGCGCCCGGAAATTCTCGCCACCGTTTTTGCCGGCCAGGATCGCGAAGCCACCGAACAGGCGCGCAGTTACTTCACGGGCTACGGCCCGTCCTCCCCCTGCATCGCCTTGCTGCGCGACGGCAAAGTGGCCTTCATGCTGGAGCGACACGCCATCGAGGGCCGCGACCCGCACGCCATCGCAGCAGATCTCACGCGCGCCTTCGACCGCTTCTGCACCCCCGCCACGGCGCGCGCGAATCAGTAGCTGGATCGAACCTCGAGCTCCGACCACCACCGGTTCGTCAACCACGGCGTCGCAGATGCGAATTGCTGCAACGCAGCCCGTTAACGAATTCCAGCCGCATGCTCCCTTGCCGTGGTCGAGGGCTTACCGAAAGGTACGAATCCAAGCGACCGGTATTTCCAAGAGATCGATATCCGCCTACCCTATATCGGGAGAGGGAGATGATCTGCACGGCCTGCGGAGCACGCACCGCGGAAGGAAAACCATTCTGCAGTTCCTGCGGGCGGCCGCTGGTAGGTTTTTCCGTCGACCGCGTCGCCCCGCAATCTTCCGCACTTGATCTTTCGCCCTCGACTTCCCCCGCGGCTCGTTCGACCGATCGATACGCCGGCTTTTGGCTTCGCGCAGCCGCCGCGATAATTGACTTGATCATCCTCGCGATCCCGCTCGCCATGGCCGTCTCTTATTTGTCCGTCGCGATGGGCAGCTGGCGCGCCTTCTTGCAGCTGCATCCGGGCCAATCGCCGGACGAGATCGTCGCGGCGTTCGGCAGACCCTATCTGTTCGCAATTCTCTGTTTCTTCATCGTCACCGGCTGGCTCTATTTTGCTCTGTTTGAAAGCTCCGCCTGGCAAGGCACTCTCGGGAAGAAATTCATCGGCCTCAGCGTGGCAGACCTCCGCGGCAATCGCGTGACGTTCGGGCGTGCCAGCGGCCGTTTCTTCGGCGGACGTTTCCTGGCGCACGCTCCGTTCATCGGTTCCCTCTACTTTGCGGTTGATTGCATCTGCGCCGGACTAACCTTGCGCAAGCAGGCGCTTCATGACCGGCTTTCAGGCTGCCTCGTCCTCCGGAAAAATCAGGGCCTGCTATATCGCGAGTAGCTGGCCGCTAAGGATTTCCCGCGAATCGCGCTCGACGCTAGAGGAACAGAAGATTGCCGTGCCCGCCGCTCAATGGTAGGATGGCACTTCATGAGCCCGGCGCCAGCCCAAAAAATTCGCGTAGGCATTCCCTATCGTACTAAAAAAGAAGAACTTAGTAACAAGCGGGACGCCTACGAGAAGTACATCGCAGCTGTTGAATCGAAGGGCGCTGAACCAGTTGAAATTTCACTTGGCCTCTGCCCTGCAGAATTGCAGAACCTGGCGCGTACGCTGGATGCGGTAGTCCTTCCAGGCAGCCCCGCAGACGTCGAGCCGTCGCTCTTCCACGCCACGCGCCATCTGAAAACCGCCGAATCCGACGCCGATCGCGAGCGCACCGATTTCGCGCTGCTCGATCATGCCATCAGCGAACTCAAGCCCGTCCTCGCAATCTGTTACGGCGTGCAAAGTTTGAATGTTTTCCTGGGCGGCCGCCTGGTGCAGGACATCCCCAGCGAAATTCATACGAAAATCCAGCACGCATGGACTGGCCACCAAGGTCCCGAGCCGCACCATGAAGTCACTCTTGACCCAGGTTCTCGCCTGGCGCAACTCGCCGCTGGAAACCAAGCGCGCGTGAACAGCTCGCATCACCAATCCGTGCTGCAACCCGGAAAGAATCTTCGCGTGGTAGCTCACGCGCCCGATGGCGTGATTGAAGCAGTCGAATGGACGGGAGACGCCAACTGGATTGTGGGCGTGCAGTGGCATCCCGAACGCATGGTCGCGGCGGACGAGCTGTCGCAGTCGCTGTTTCGTGAACTAGCGGCTGCAGCCGCCGCGCGTAAAGCGCCGGTTCATTCTTAGCTGCGCAGCCACCAAGCGGCGCGGCGGCGGCTTTCCATTCATGCAAGCGTTCAGAATTTGCGGCGTTGGCTTTCAACTTTTAACTTTCAGCTCTCGACTCTTAACTTTTAACTGTGAACTCTCAACTCTGAACTGATATCAAACAGCACCAACCGGGGGACAAATGATTTCGCTCGCAGGCAAGGCTGCATTGGTTACCGGAGGCTCCCGCGGCATCGGAGCCGCCACCGTAAAGCTCTTCGCGCAAGCCGGCGCGGACGTCGTCTTCAATTTTCACCGCAGCAAGGAAGCAGCCGCGCAAGTCGAGCAGGAAGCCCGCAAGCACGGTACGCGCATCGAATCCTTGAAAACCGACCTGGGGAAAATGGCCGACGCCAAAAAACTCGTGGACTTCACCCGCGAGCGTCTCGGCCGCATTGACATTCTCGTCGCCAACGCCGGCATCTGGAACGAACACGACTCGCCCATCGAAAAAATGACCGAGCGCGAATGGGACGAAATGATCCAGGTCAACCTGAAGAGCGTCTATTCCGTGATTCATTTTGTCGCGCCACACATGATCGCGCAAAAAAGTGGAAAAATCGTGGCCATCAGTTCCACCGCCGGCCAGCGCGGCGAAGCGCTGCACACTCACTACGGCGCCAGCAAGGGCGCCATCATCAGCTTCGTAAAAGGCCTCGCCAGCGAGCTGGGGCGCCACAACATCCTGGTAAATTGCGTTGCGCCCGGCTGGGTGGATACCGATATGTCCGCCTCTGTCCTGCGCACCAAGATTGGATTGAAAGCCGCCATCTTGCCGATCGCGCTCAAGCGCGTCGGCACCGCCGAAGAAATCGCCGGACCCATCCTATTCGCGGCTTCCGACCTGGCAACCTTTATCACCGGAGAAGTGATCAACGTTAATGGAGGCTCGGTGCTTTGCGGCTGATTCCCCGACTCATGAACTCGCACGGAAGGAACTCTCATCGCATGATTGCTCGCGCTGTCGTGGTTCGCACCCTGGTATATTCGCTGTTGCTCGCGTGCGTCTGCCTGGCCGCCTCGCCGCGCACCCTCGCGCAGGATGAAACAGTCCTGCTCCCCGAGCAGAGCGCCGCCAAGGCCAAAGCAATTCTCCAACAGGCCATTGACGCGCTCGGCGGCCCCACCTATCTCAACGTCCACGACGTCACCTGCCAGGGCCGTCTCAGCCAGTTTGGACACTCCGGCGAACTCAATGGCTTCGGCCATTTTGTTGACTATGCCCAGCCGCCGCTGAAAGACCGCACCGAAAATCTTCCCAAGCGCAACATCATCTCGGTCTTTAACGGCGATAAAGGCTGGGAGCTCGATCGTGGCGGCGTCTCCGAAGCGACGATCACGGACTTGGCCACGTTTCAGGAAGACACCAAGAAAGACATAGACAATCTCCTGCGCAGCCGCATCCACGAGCCCGGAATGATTTTCCGTTACGCCGGTCTCGACGTGGTGGACTACCAGGAATCCGACTGGGTTGAGCTGGTGGATAGCGACAACCGCACCTTCCGCATCGCGATCGCCCGCGCCACCCACCTGCCCGTACGCAAAGTCGTGGACACGCGCAATGCCAATACTCGCATGCGCACCGAGGAAGTCGAATACTACTCGAACTACCACCCGATTAATGGTATCCAGACGCCGTATCAAATCACGCGCGAACGCAACGGCATCAAGGTCTACCAGGTTTTCTTCGACAAGTATGAGTACAACACCAGTGTCCCCGACTCGCTCTTCACCAAGCAATCCCTGGAAGAACGCTGGGAAAAAGTCGGCAAAAAAGAAAAAAAGCCCAAAGACAATTCCAGCAACAAGAACAACGACAAGAACTGACCCTGCGGAGGGTTCCTGGGTGCCTCCGTGTGAGTGGTTCGATTTGCGACAAGCGCGCTTGTCGTAAACTGACGCGCTTGACTCGGGCCCCTGGGCCGCGTGGCTTACAAAGCGATGCGCTATGCCCGACCAATTCGGATGGCGATAGTTGTGGTCGCGCTCGCGGCGTATGCGCTTGACTGCGGTGCGCTGACATCGCCCGAACAGGCGATGCAGTGCTGCGCTTCCATGCCTTGCTCGCCGCACGGCCACGACGGTCAGGATTGTTGCAAGTCAATGCCTCCGCTGCACGCCCCGTTCCTGCGATCCGTGTCGGGGCAGAACGCTCCGCACGCGCACGCGGTCGTTGCGGTTTCAACAGCGTTTTTGCGACGCTGCCTGGAAGCTGCCCGAACCGCTAACCCCAGGCGTACAATCCCACGGGCCGCCCCTCGCGAGCACGCCTGCGCTTTCACCTCTCAGAATCTAAAGCCCTCTCGGGCGCTCTCGCTTTAGCGCATTCCTGTGCGCGGCTGGTGGTGTATCGCTGGGAGGGAAATTTTGCGATTCCGAAGCTGGTCTTGGCTTGGCCGCATGCTCAGCCCGTTGCCTTTCGTTCTAATTTCTTTCAGCGCCAGGTGCGCTCGGACAAGGCTCCGCCCCCGAAACTGCGCCACGTCTGTTTCCCGGCGACGGTTTGATTTCCTACAATTCAGTTTTTACCACATCGGAAAGCGAACCACGATGGCCTCTGCGTCCGAGTGGCCCATTCGCGCAGCGGCGGGGTATAATCATCGGATGCCAACAACGCACCAAAGCGAACAGATGCATGGCACCACGGTGCTGTGCGTGCGCAAAGACAATAAAGTCGTCCTCACCGCCGACGGCCAAGTCACTCTGGGCGATGGCGTGATCAAGCACAGCGCGCGCAAGACCCGCCGCATCTACAACGACAAAATCATCGCGGGCTTCGCCGGCAGCACCGCGGATGCTCTGTCTCTGTTCGGACGCTTCGAGGGAAAATTGCAGGAGTTTCACGGCAATCTCGCGCGCGCCGCCGTGGAACTGGCCAAGGAATGGCGCACGGACCGTTCGCTGCGCCACCTGGACGCGCTGCTCATCGTCGCCGACACCAAGTCCACGTTCTTGCTTTCCGGTAATGGCGACGTCATCGAACCGGACGACGGCATCTGCGCCATCGGCTCCGGCGGCTCCTACGCCCTGGCTGCGGCGCGCGCTCTTTCCAAGTTCACCAAGCTCAGCGCCAAGGATATCGCCGCCGAAGCCATGCGCATCGCCAGCGAAATCTGCATCTATACGAATGACAACTTCAGCGTGGAAGAGCTATGACGGAGAAATCGGAGAAAGACATGGTCATCTACCTATCCGGAAACGAATCGCAGACTCCCGAGCCGGAGCCGCTTCCGTCGTTCGACGAACTTACGCCGCGCGAAATCGTCGTCGAGCTGGATAAATACATCGTTGGCCAGAATCTCGCGAAGAAAGCCGTGGCGATCGCCTTGCGCAATCGTGTCCGCCGGCAGAAACTTCCCCCGGAGCTGGCCGAAGATATCCTGCCCAAGAATATTTTGATGATTGGTCCTACCGGCGTGGGGAAAACGGAAATTGCCCGCCGCTTGGCGCGTCTGGCTGGCTGCCCCTTTGTCAAAGTGGAGGCCTCCAAGTACACCGAGGTGGGTTACGTCGGCCGCGACGTGGAATCCATGGTGCGCGACCTGGTCGAAACTTCCATCGACATGGTGCGCGAGGAGAAACTCGACGAAGTCGCCGAGCGCGCCGAGCAATCCGCTGAAGATCGTCTGCTCGACCTGCTCCTGCCGCCTTCGCCCATTCCTGCCGACACGACGCCGACCACCGAAATTCAGCGTCGCGAGCAGGTGGCCCGCACGCGGGAGAAACTCCGCGCCCAGTTGCGCGAAGGCAAGCTCGATCAGCGCATGGTGGAAGTGGAAGTCCGCGAACGCCAGATGCCCTCGTTTGAAATCATCACCAATCAGGGCGTCGAGGAAATGGACATCAACGTAAAAGACATGCTCTCCGGCATGTTCGGCCAGCAAAAAAAGAAACGCAAAATGACCGTCGCCGAAGCCTTCGACTACCTCATCCAGGAAGAGGAAAACCGCCTGATTGACATGGACCAGGTCACGCGCGTCGCCGTGGACCGCGTCGAGCAGATGGGCATTCTCTTCATTGACGAGGTGGACAAAATCGCCGGCCGCGAATCCGGTCACGGCCCGGACGTCTCCCGCGAAGGTGTGCAGCGCGACATTTTGCCCATCGTCGAAGGCACCACGGTCAATACCCGCTACGGCATGGTGCGCACCGACCACATTTTGTTTATTGCTGCCGGCGCGTTTCACACCACCAAGCCTTCGGACCTGATTCCCGAGCTGCAAGGCCGCTTTCCGATTCGCGTCGAGCTTACCTCGCTCACCGAAGCCGACTTCATTCGCATCCTCACCGAACCCAAGAACGCGCTGATCAAGCAGTACATCGCGCTGCTCGATACCGAACCTTTCAAGCTTACCTTCACCGAGGACGCTATCGCTGCCATCGCGAAATTCGCCGCCAAAGTGAACGAGCACACCGAAAATATCGGCGCGCGCCGCCTGCACACGATCCTGGAGAAAGTGCTGGAAGATATTTCCTTCGAAGCCCCGGAGATGAAAAAGAAGTCCTTTAAAGTGGACGCTGCCTACGTGCAAAAGCAGCTGGCAAATATCGTGAAAGACCAGGACCTAAGCCGTTACATACTCTAGAAAATCGAAAATGGAAATCCGAAATGAGGCCCGTGGGCCTCGCTGGTCGCCAACTCCAAGCGTGCGCGAGTCCATTTTCTATTTTCTGTTTTCCATTTTCGCTCTTGTGGCCCTTCTCGCCGGCTGCGGCGCTCCCGGCGAGCCTGTCGAACGCAAACCGCCCATACCCACGGCGGTAAACGATCTGGCGGCCACGCAACAGGGCGACAACGTGATCCTGACGTTTACCCTTCCCAAGGAGTCCGTGGAGGGCCGCGAACTCAAGCAACCGCCCGCCATCGAAATCTTGCGCGATTTCCAGACGGTCCCACCCAGCTCCCCACCATCAGCGAGCCCCGCCGCTCCCGCGCTCCTCGTGACCATACCGTCCGCGATGGTGGACCAATACGATACGCGAGGGCAAATTCGCTACGTAGACGGGCTGAAGCCCGAGGACTTCACCGGGCATCCCGGCGCGCGGGCCGTTTACAGCGTGCGCGCTCGCACAGCACCAAAGAAAGTATCCGCGAATTCAAATGCTGCGTCGCTGCGCATCGAACCCGCCGCAGATCCGATCAGCGACCTCCAAGCCGAAGTCACCCATCAAGGTGTCGTCCTCACCTGGACGTCACCACAAAAAACCGCTGCTGGCAGCGCACCGCCGATCGCCAGCTATCGAATCTTCCGTCGTGAAGTGGAACCAACCAGCGCTCCCAATGCCGGCGTGCAAGGCTCGCGATCGCAAAAGCCCGGCGTACAAATCGGCGATTGCCTTGCGCCGCCATTCCGCGACACCCAAATTCAATTCGGAAAGACCTACGTCTACGCCGTTCGCAGCGTCGCGCAATACCCGGACGTACAGATCGAATCGCTCGACTCAGCACCCGTCGAAGTCGCCCCGCTCGACACCTTTCCTCCGGCAGCCCCGCAAGGCCTCGTCGTCGTGCTGGTCCCGACACAGGGCGCTTCGGCCGCCTATCTGGAACTCTCCTGGTCCATCAGCGCGGAAAACGATATCGCCGGTTACAACATCTATAGAAGTGAGCAGGAAGGCGCGGCCGGACAGAAGCAAAACCCGGATTTGTTGCGTACTCCGGCGTTTCGCGATATGAATACCATACCGGGCCACCGCTACTTCTACACCGTCACGGCCGTGGATCGCGTCGGCAATGAAAGCGCCGCCAGCGCAGCCGCCTCGGGTGAAGTACCGGTCGAATCTCCCACGGGGGCTCCGGCGGAAGATCCACAGAAAGCGCAGCCAAAGCCATGACCGATCCAGCCGCCTCGACTCACCCCATTCCGGTGCACGCGCACCTATCTGTGAAAGCAGTAAGCCCGGCCGTTCGCGTGGGCCTCTACACCGGCGCTCTGTTGACCATCGTAATGGTCGGCTCCCTGATCGCTGCGAATCGTTTGTCCTGGATGGATAGTCGCGCCCTCGAACGCAACGGTGCCTCCTACGGCCTGTTCCTGGCGATCATGCTCATTCCGATTTTCCGCTTCCTCAACCGCCCGCTGAAGATGTTCTCTTCGGCCATGCTCGCCTGGGGATTTTTCGTAATCGCCTACGACATCGCCGGAATGTTTTTTCACAGCCTGTTCCAGGCGCTGCGTTCGCCGTTCGAAGCGTTCCTGGAGGGCGCCGTCGTCTACGGCGTTTGCGCGGTGGGTTCCTGGGTGGGCGGTATGGTCCTGCTGACGCGCCAGCACCGCATCGCCCCGCGCCGCCGCCGCTCGGATTTCTTCGCCACTCACCACCGATGAAACTCTGCCGATTTCAACCCCTGGAATTCGATGCGAAGCAGCTCAGCCGTTCCACGCAGGAAACCCATCCCAGCCCGCGCTGTGGAATCATCGAGGGCGATCGCATCCACGAAATTCACGGCGAGCTCTGGGGTGCACGCGAGCGCAGCGGAAAAAGCTGGCCCCTCGATCAAATAAAATTCCTGCCGCCATCGGCGCCCAGCAAAATTGTTTGCGTCGGCCGGAACTATCTGGACCACGCCAAAGAACTAGGCAATGCCGTGCCGGCGCTCCCGCTCATCTTTCTGAAGCCTCCGTCCTCGGTCATCGCTCCCGAAGAACCCATCGTCCTGCCGCGCATCTCGCAGCGCGTGGACTACGAAGGCGAGCTCGCCGTCATCCTCGGCCGCAGTTGTTATCATCTGAAGGACGATGAAAGCGCCGCCCCCTACATCCTCGGCTACACCTGCCTCAACGAAGTCACCGCCCGCGACTTGCAAAAACTCGATGGCCAATTCACGCGCGGCAAGGGCTTCGACACGTTTTGCCCCTTCGGTCCCGTACTCGAAACGCAGCTCGCTCCTTCCGGCGTCGCCGTCGAAACCTATCTGAACGGAATCAGGAAACAGTCTGGACACACGTCGGAAATGATCTTTTCCGTTGATGTTATAATTCGTTTCATCGCACAGGTGATGACGCTCGAGCCGGGCGACGTGATCGCCACCGGCACACCCTCGGGCGTGGGCCCGCTGGCCGCTGGTGACGTTGTCGAAGTCAGCGTCGGCGGAATCGGCACGCTCAGAAATCCCGTCATCGCCGCGCAGGATTGACCCGCACGCAAAAAGGCTGGCGTTGAAAGAACTCCTGAATGATTGGCATGATTGGCTCCCGCTGGCCGGGGTCGCGGCCGTTGCCCTGGTCGGCCTTATTTTGTGGCTGCGCCGCAAGCCGGAGGATGAGAGCGACGTCGAACGCCAGCGCCGCGCTTACCTGAATCGCGTCGGCCGCATCGTCGAAGGCCAGGTCTTGGAAATCGTCGAGCACGCTCGCGACGCGAACGATCCCGCTGCGAAACCGCACGGAATGTTTCAGAAACGCGCGGCCCCCTCCGCATCTTTCAACGGCACGCAAAAGCTGCTCTACTACACCTATTCGATCTCCGGCGTCACCTACGAAACCGCGCAAGACATCACCGGGCTGGAAGAGGCCAAGCACCTGGGTCGCGTCGCCGCCGGCCAAACCGCCAGCGTGAAATACGACCCGTCAAACCCCAGTAATTCCATCCTCCTCGCCGACGATTGGTCCGGACTGCATTGAGGCCATAGGACGACGGATGAGCAAGTGGCGGACGGCACAAGCGTTTTTTCTTGCTCCTTTCGTGGTGCCCTTTGTGCTCTTACTACCCCTTCCGGGCAGCGGCAATTTCGAGCACTTTTCTTTCTCAGGCTTGTTCGGCGGCTTCTTCCTTTACCTGCTGTTCAGCCTGCCAATCGCATACGCTTCCGAGTTGTTGCTCGGCTTACCTGCCTGGATGCTCTTCCAACACTATGGCGTCCGTTCAGTTTTCGCGTTCGCGGCGGCTGGCGCGCTGCTTGGCCTGCTCGTGTACCTGGCGATGGATGCATGGTCAAAAGGCTTCGCGTCGGAACCCTGGACGAGTAGGTTAAATCGATGGTCAGAGCCGTTTGTTCCGTTATGCGTTATTGCGGGCTCGGCTTCCGCCCTCTTGTTTCGAGCCGTCGCGTTTTCGGGCGCGCGAACCGAGACCTCGAGATAGCGCTCCCGAAAGGTTCCCGCACGCGTCAAATCCTTCGCAGATAGGAACACGGCTGCCAGCAATGGTAAACTTTTGTGTTTTCCGGAGGATTGCTTTGCTTCGATTTCCACGCCTTCTCGCCGCGGTTGTGCTCCTGGTCGCCGCGGCAGCCGCCACACTTTACGCCCAGCAAAATCCGGCAGCAGCAGCATCCGCCAATCCGCCCGTCGTGGATCCCAGCCTCTTCTCCGCCATGCGCTGGCGCCTCATCGGCCCCTACCGCGCCGGCCGCGTTTCCGCCGTCGCCGGAGTTCCCGGCGATGCCGCGACCTACTACATGGGCACACCCGGTGGCGGCGTGTGGAAGACCACCAGCGGCGGCACCACCTGGAAGCCCATCTTTGACGACCAGCACGTCGCCTCCATCGGCGACATTGCCATTGCCCCCTCGAATTCCAATATCATCATCGTCGGCACCGGCGAACAAACTGCCGGCGATGGCGTCTACCGCTCCAGCGACGCGGGCGCCACCTGGACCAACATCGGCCTGAAAGATTCGCGCTTCATCAGCACCGTCCTCATTGATCCGCGCAATCCCAACATCATCGTCGTCGGTGTCCTCGGCCATCCCATCCTCGGAGTCGGCGCGCCCAGCGAAAATCGCGGCGTCTACAAAACCACCGATGGCGGCAAAACCTGGACGAAAACTCTCTACCGGGACGACATGGCCGGCGTTTCCAACATGGCCTCCGACCCCGACAATCCGCGCACTCTCTACGCCGCTCTCTGGAAGCCTTTTGATTTCCGCTCCGGTCCTCCCGATTCCCACGCGCAGGATTCCTGGATTTACAAATCCACCGACGAAGGCGCCACCTGGAAACCCGCCTCGGAGGAAGGATTGCCGTCCACGCCGCGCGGACGCGTCGGTCTCGCCGTCGCTCCCGGCAGCAAAGGTCAGAAAATTTTCGCTATCATGGAACCCGGACTCTTCCGCTCCGACGATGGCGGCGCGCACTGGCGCCAGATGACGAAAGACCCGCGCATCACCGGCAATCTTTATATCTGCCGCGTGTACGTTGATCCGAAAAATCCGGATATGGTTTTCGTCATGCAAACCACCACCTATCGCTCGACCGATGGCGGCCAGAATTTCACAGCCTATAAAGGCGCGCCCGGCGGCGACGATTACCACGTCCTGTGGATCGATCCGCAAAATTCCCGGCGCATGATTCTCGGCGTGGACCAAGGCGCGACCATCAGCCTCGATGGCGGCCTCACCTGGAGCAGTTGGTACAATCAGCCAACCGGCCAGTTCTATCACGTCATCACGGACAATCAGTTCCCCTACGTCTCCTACGCCCCGCAGCAGGATAGCGGCACGGCTGCCGTTCCCAATCGCAGCGACTATGGCGAAATCAGCTTCCGCGATTGGTTTTCCATCGGCGGCTTCGAATTCTGTTACATCGCTCCCGACCCAGCGAATCCCGGCATCGTCTATTCCGGCGGCTGGTACGGCAGCATCCTGCGCTTCGACAAGACCACCGGACAAATCGTGCATGTTTTCGTGCGCAGCGCGAAGGAACGCATGTCGCAAATGCCTCCGCTGGTTTTTTCGCCGCAGGATCCGCACACGCTGTATCTCGGCGCGCAGTACGTTCTGAAAACCACCAACGGCGGTGATAGCTGGACGCAGATCAGCCCCGACCTCACGACGCCCGCCGCGGCACCCGGCGCGCCTGCCGATCAACCGCACGCGCAAACCGCCAGGCCAGCGAATCCCGCGGCGCCCCGCCCTCTGCAAACACTCACTCCCCTCTGACCGAAGACGAAGAAGCCGTGGACCTCGAAGAGCGCGACGCCGGCGGCAAGGACGAATTCGAATTGGCGCAGCGTCCGCGCCGTACCTCGCTAACCGTCCTCACTCCCTCACCGCTCAGCGCCTCCGTGCTCTGGGCCGGCACCACCAATGGCCTGGTCCAGACGACGCGCGACGCGTCCCAATCCTGGCAGGACGTTACTCCCGCCGGCCTGCCGAAGGACAGCGAGATTGAAGCCATCGAAGCCTCGCACTACGATGCGAGCACCGCCTACGTCGTCCTCAACGCGCGCCAGGATCTGCAGCCCTACATTTTCCGCACGCGCGATGCCGGTAAATCCTGGCAGAAAATCACCGCCGGCCTGCAGCCGGATTGGATCGCGCGCGTCATCCGCGAAGATCCCGTGCGCCAGGGTTTGCTTTACGCCGGAACCGAAAACGCGCTTTACGTTTCCTTTGACGCTGGCGACCACTGGCAGTCGCTGCAGCTCAATTTCCCGGCCTCCGACGTGCGCGACCTAGCCGTGCATGGCGACGACCTGGTTGCCGCCACCTATGGCCGCGCCATCTGGATTCTCGACGACCTCGCGCCCCTGCGTCAGGCCAGTCCGGAAATCGCCAGCTCCAATGGGTATTTGCTGAAGCCCGCAACCGCCGTCCGCGTCCGCTACGACAATGACCAGGAAACGCCCCTGCCGCCGGAAGAGCCCACCGCGAAAAATCCGCCCGACGGCGCCATCATCGATTACTACCTGAAATCGGTTCCGCCCAACCCGCTCACGCTCGAAATCCACGACGCGCAAGGAAAAGTAGTGCGCCGCTTCAACAGCCTCGCTCCTGCCGTGGATTCCACACCCAAAAACGTTCCGGATTATTGGTTTGGCCCACCCGCGCACCTCTCGAAAGACGCCGGACTGAACCGGTTCGTTTGGGATCTGCGTTACGATCCGCCACAGGCTCTGAATTTCGGCTACTACGGTGGCCTGCTCGACTATGTCGAGTACACCATCTCCGACCACGCACTTCCCGCCGACACGCCGCGCGAACAGACGCTCGGCCCTCTCGCCGTCCCCGGCCAGTACGAAGTTTTCTTCATCGGCAACGGCACCGTCATGAAGCAGCCGCTCACGATCACGCTCGATCCTCGCCTCCACGTTTCCCCAGCAGACCTCGAGGCGCAGCTCGGTGCCGTAAAACGCCTTGACTCTGGCCTCGCCGCCAGCACCCGGGCGTTCCAGTCCATCACCAACCTGCGCGCCGCGATCGCCGACCGCCTAAAGACTCTTGGCGTGCCGCTCGAGCAGAAGCCTGCCTCAAGATTCAGTGAACAGTCCGGACAAGCCAAGGAAAAAAGCGCGGAAGAAAAAGCACAAGAGGAGAAGGCCGCCAGCAATCCCGACGCCAAAGCATCCGCCGATGCGCTCAGAGATTTGGACAAGAAAGCGGACGCAATTCTGGATGGAACCTTCGAAGCTCCCGGCGTGGGCCCCGTCAATCGCGACCTGGCCCGCACTTCTTTCTTCATCCAATCCGGGGACGCCGCCCCCAGCCAAACCGCCAAGGGCGTTCTGGAAGATTCCTGCAACGCGCTGAACAAAAACCTAACCGCCTGGCACGACCTGGATTCCCAAGCCGTGCCAGCCACAAACACGATCATCGCCAAATCCGGCTTGGCCGCCCTGCCCACCGCCACGGTCGTGTCGATCACGAGCGCGTCACACGATGCGCCATCTGCCGACGCCTGCGCACCGTAGGCTGCTGCGAACGCCCATCTCGCGATTGGCGAATCGCGCTACGGTTTCGTCGCGTCTTCGATCAGCTCTTCACTCTGACCGTGGCGTCGGCGCCTCCGCAGGGCGGGACTCAGCGCCGCCCGCCGTCTCGCCCGGCTTTTGCCGTTGACGACGCTGGCCTCACCTGCTTTTTTGCTCCCTGGGGGACTGCCCGTCGGAATCCACTGCAAGAAGGACGGCGCCCGATGCTACACAGAGCACCGTTCGCATTTTCACGAACAACGTGCTAGCGTGTCCTGTGGTTCACCAACAAAATTCGCGAACGGCTCACGGAATGAACCCGCCGCACCTGCGCTCCTCACAATTTCCAACCGCAACACACCCGAGTTCAACTCACCATCTACGTTCTTCAAGTCCAAGGCTCATGACATCTTCTAACCGCACCCTGGAGAGCGATGTCGCCGAGGCAGCGCTCGCGAATCCCTGCGCACAGCCCGCCGCGTCCAGTCACCGCTTACTCGCCACTCCCCACTCCATTTCTAATCGCCAATCGCTGCGATTCGAACGCGCCGCAACCAGCGGAAAACAAACGCCAGCGCCCCGCTCTACACGCCAATTGATCCAAGGTTTGACTTTTCCATTTTCAGCCTTTGGCAGCCTCCGAGGGTCCACAATTGACGGGTCCCGAGTCCCGAATCGCTACTCACTACGCACGCCTCTCTCCCATGACCACTCATCGTAAACACCACGACCGCCTCGAAGAGCTTCGCAAGCTCAACGCCGAAGCCGAAGCGGGCGGCGGTGCGGAGCGTCGCGAACGCGAACATAAGCAGGGCAAGCTGAGCGCGCGCGAACGCGTGGACCTGCTGCTCGATGAAGGCACTTTCGAAGAGCTCGACAAATTCGTCCGCCACCATTCCCACGATTTCGGCATGGAATCTCAGCGCCCGGCCGGCGACGGATTCATCACCGGCTACGGCCGCATTGGCGGCCGCCTCGTTTACGTCTTCGCGCAGGATTTCACCGTCTTCGGCGGCTCGCTCTCTGAAGCCAACGCCTCGAAAATCACAAAGATCATGGACCTCGCCATGCGCGCGGGCGCGCCCGTAATTGGTCTGAACGATTCCGGCGGCGCGCGCATTCAGGAAGGCGTCAAATCGCTCGCCGGATACGCGGAAATTTTCCTGCGCAACACGCTCTCGAGCGGCGTGATCCCGCAGATCAGCGCGATCATGGGCCCTTGCGCCGGCGGTGCCGTCTATTCCCCGGCGATCACCGACTTTATTTTCATGACCCGCGACACGTCCTATATGTTCGTCACCGGCCCGGACGTCATCAAGACCGTCACCCACGAAGAAGTCACCAAGCAGGAGCTGGGCGGCGCCATGACCCACAATGCCACCAGCGGCGTCGCGCATTTTATCTCCCGCGACGATGCCGAATGCCTGGCCATGATCCGCGAACTCTTCAGTTACCTGCCATCCAACAATCTGGATGACCCGCCGCGCAAACCTACCAGCGATCCCTGGGACCGCCTTACGCCCTCGCTGAACGCGATGGTTCCGGAAAATCCGCAGCAACCCTACGACATCAAGGACGTAATCCAGGCGCTCGCGGACGATGCCGAATTTTTCGAGGTCCACGAGCATTACGCCAAAAACATCGTGGTGGGTTTTGCGCGCTTCGATGGCCGCTCCGTGGGTATCGTCGCGAACCAGCCCGCCTTCCTCGCGGGTGTTCTGGACATCAACGCGTCCGTCAAAGGCGCGCGTTTCGTGCGTTTCTGCGACGCCTTCAATATTCCGCTCATCACCTTCGAGGACGTGCCTGGATTCCTCCCCGGCACCCAGCAGGAATTTGGCGGCATCATCCGCCACGGCGCAAAACTGCTATTTGCTTTCGCCGAAGCGACGGTTCCGAAAATTACGGTCATCACTCGCAAAGCCTATGGCGGCGCCTACTGCGTCATGGCTTCCAAACACATCCGCACGGACATCAACTTCGCCTGGCCTACCGCGGAAATTGCCGTAATGGGCCCCGAAGGCGCCGTCAATATCGTTTACAAACGCGAAATTGACCGCGCGCCCGAATCCGAACGCGAAAATCTACGCCAGGAGAAAATCGCGGACTTCCGTGAACGCTTCGCCAACCCTTACGTAGCCGCCGAACGCGGCTACATTGACGCCGTAATCGAGCCCGCCCACACCCGCGCCAAACTGATCGCCGCCCTCCGTTCCCTCGAAAATAAACGCGACTCCAACCCCCGCAAAAAGCACGGAAACATCCCGCTATGAAATCGAGCCGACAGGAGTATGGTAAAACGGTCGCAAGGAAAACGATCGGTCGCGAATTCACTCGGGTCATCGAGAAAAAGGGCTGCTGGTACATCACTGACACGAGCAGAACGGGTGTGACTAATAAGTGCCGTTTCTACCATACAGTTCGATCAGGCCAGCGTGGCTGCGGTCTAATAGTGGCTAGACTAGCCGTATTAGGGCGAAGTCAAAAGAGATTCAAACTGAAAGAAATGACCGAACCGGTCGTGACCACGATCCTGCTAAGCAAAGAAACCGAGGCCCGATGCCAGCAAGGAGAGCCGGCAAGGTGCTTGGTTTTTACTGGTCCGAGGTCGAACGGTGGTTGCGCGGTGAGGATGTTGCGTGATGAGAGGTGTGGTGCCACCGCCCAGACTCGAACTGGGGACCCCCGCGTTATGAGTGCGGTGCTCTAACCATCTGAGCTACGGTGGCTACGCCCCGATATTGTACTTCTTGCCGGCCACCTCTTCCAGCTTCTTCAAGCCTTTCTGCGCTTGCGCTTGATCCGGTAATAGATAGAACGCCATCGTGGTAGAGACGTCGGCATGCCGTAGGATGCTCTGGATTAGTTTGCCGTCCACACCGCCTTCGTTAAGACGCGCTCCCAACCCGCGTCGGAAGGCGTGACATCCATACCCTGCGCCATTGATGTGCGGGGGAATATCGCGGCGCGAAAAGTTATCCAGATTGATTGGCCTCAACAGTTTCCCTCCTCTGAACTATCACGACAGTGGCACTGGCACGCGAACGAGGCCCGGAGGGCCATGACTGCATGGCCGGAGTGGTTTCAACCAAATCACGGGCCGAAGTCTGCATCTGGGGATCTGGAACGCGTGACTGCGTGCGTTGCTATTCTACAGAATATCTCGAGTTAGGCCCCCGACGCATTCCCGACTTAATGCCGTAGTTTGTTGGTTTTAGCCGACAACTAGACGTACGGTAAGTTGCCGTACATTGTCTTTGACCTAGCCGGCAATTTGCCGTACATTAGCTTTGGGTTTGGAGGCCTGTATGTCACAGACAAGGAGACCACCGGTAAGATCGGAGCGCCTGGAAATTCGCGCCACTCCTGAACAAAAGAAGCTTTTCGAGCGCGCCGCGCAAATACGCGGTACCTCGGTTACGGACTTTGCGCTGAACAGGTTGCAGGAGGCTGCGCGGGAAATCATCGAGGAAACCGAGTCATTTCGCCTGCGCGAAGAAGATCGCAGGGTTTTTTTCCATGCGCTGGCCAGCCCACCGGAGCCTAACGAGTACGCAAGGGCTGCGGTTGCTCGTTACAAGAAGCAGCTAAGGGGCTAATTGCAAGCAGCCAAAGAGAAACCGAAGTTCGTATTCGAGCCGCTCGGGTCCACACATGACCGGGCGGCTTTTTCTTGTGAAGAGCCTATTTTAGAAAACTATCTTAAGACGCAAGCGCGCCAGGATGTGAGCAAAAAACTAGCCGCCGTTTACATAATGACGATGGACGGAAAGACCATTGCAGGATTTTATACACTCTCCCAGTACTCGATTCTGAGCGGTGAGATTCCCGAAGAGATCACGCGCAAGCTGACAAAGCACGATCAAATACCGGCAACTTTAATCGGAAGACTCGCACGACATGCGTCATATCGAGGAACAGGCGCAGGAGATTTACTGCTCGTGGATGCCTTGCAGAGGTGCTTGGTTATTAGCACCCAGACCGCATCGTGGGCGGTCGTCGTTGAGGCCAAGAATGATCGTGGTGCTGATTTCTACAAAAAGTTCGGGTTCGAGGCTTTTCCTAGCCATCCGTTGAAATTATTCCTGCCTACCGCGACTATTGAAAAAATGTTCGCTTGAGCCAATCTTCATCCGTTCCAATTCGTACCGATTCCTGCCGCTGTAGGACGGCGCAACGCCGCATAAACACACGCCTTCGTGGAATTCCACATGGGTTCTAGGCTCACAGCCGGCACCCTAGACTGGTACGTTAGGCCGCTGGAAATACACCGCCGCAGCGCTTGACGTCGTGCGGCGCCTCGGCTTTAAATCCCCAAAATTCGCGGAAACGAATTACTGCGCCGCGGCTGCGTTGGGCGCGAGATGCTGTTCGAGATAGCGCAGCAGCAGGCTGTACAGATGGAGCGTGGTGCCGGAGCCTTCGTTGATCGCGTGCGTGCGATTGGGGTACTCCATGAAGTCAACGGGCTTATCGAGCTCGATCAGGCGGTTGAGCAGCAGTTCGGTGCCGGCGTAATGCACGTTGTCGTCGCCGGAGCCGTGCACGACGAGCAAGTGGCCGCGCAAACCTTCGGCGAAATTTACTGCGGAACTGCTGCGATAACCTTCCACGTTCTGCAGAGGCAGTCCCATGTAGCGTTCCTGATAAATCGTATCGTAGAGACGCAGATCCGGCACCGGCGCGACCGACATTCCCACCTGGTAAAGATCCGGAGAGCGGAACATCAGGTTCAAAGTGCTGGAACCTCCCCCGCTCCAACCCCACACGGCGACGCGCGATGAATCCGCGAACGAATGCGAGTGCAGGAACACTTTCAGCGCGGCGCTCTGATCGCGAACGATTACGGGATGAATCGCGCCGTAGACGACTTTTCGCCAGGCGCGCCCTTTCGGCGCGGGCGTGCCGCGATTGTCAAAGCTGACGACGATATAACCGGCCTGGGCGACGGCGCGATTGTAGTCATTGTTCCACACGCCCCATTCGTCCAGAACGGTTTGCGCCGCGGGTTCTCCGTACACATAAACGAGAACGGGATATTTTTTCGTGGGATCGAAATGAGGAGGCTTGAGCATCCAGGCGTCGAGGGTCACGCTTTCGCCGATATCCACTTTGAAGAATTCCGTGGGCGAGGCCAGCAGCGGAGCGGCACTTGCTCGCAGTGCGGCGTTGTCTTCTAGCACGCGAGCGGACCGATGCGCGGGCAGCTCGACGAGATCGGTTACCGGGGTGAGGTCGGCGCGCGAATAAATGTGAAAAGCCCAGTGCGCGCCGGCAGACATATCGTAGTGATGAGTTCCCGGTTCGGCAGCGGGGCTGACGCGCTGGGAATTCTGCGAACCATCCAACGGTGCGCGGAATAGATAGCGCTGCGTGGCATTTTCCGGAGAAGCGATGAAGTAGAGCCAGCCGCCTTTTTCATCCACGCCGCAAATTTCGATCACATCGTATGCGCCCGAGGTGATGAGCTCGACGCGCTGTCCGTTGCGGGAGACAAGATAGGCGTGGCGCCACCCGTCTCGCTCACTCAACCACAAGAATTCCTGGCCATTGTGGACCCAGTGGAGCTCGTCCATCACGTCTACCCAGGCCGAATCCTGATCGCGGAAAATCTGGTGGACTTGGCCGGTGGAGGCGTCGGCGAGCAACACGTCGTTGGTATTCTGCAGGCGATTCAGATGCTCGATGGCGAGTTCGCTAGAATTGCCGGCCCACTCGAGGCGCGCAATATAGTTTTCACGCGCATCGCCGGGAACTTGCATCCACTGCGTGTCTCCGCCATCGACGCTGACGACACCGGCACGCACGGCGGAGTTGGTGGTGCCGGGAATCGGATACGGAATATTTAGAACGGATGGATAGACGCCCAGGCCGGGATAAGGAAGGCCGGTGACAATTTCCTTGGGCGCGCCGAGATTGTAGAGCAGCTTGAAAATTCCCACACCGCTCGAGTCGAATTGCCAATAGGCGATGCGGCGGCCATCCGGGCTCCAGCGGAAGGCGTCGCGAACATCCAGTTCTTCCTCGTACACCCAGTCAGACGTGCCGTTAATGATGGTTTGCGAGCCGTCGTGGGTGAGTTGGGTGATGCGTGCGGTAGAAATTTCCTCGACGTAAATATTATTGGCGCGGACGTAAGCAACTTTCGAGCCGTCCGGGGAGAACTTCGCGAACATCAGTGTAGACGCGGGAGCGTCACCTCCGAGTTTGTTGAGCGCGCCGGATTGCAAATCCATTACCCAGTAGTCTCCTCGCGTGCGCTGGCGCCAGACGGGTGCGGAATTGGTGTAAAGAAGCAGGCGAGACTTGTCCTTGGACCAGGCATAGTTTTCGAATGCGAGTGGAACTTTGGCGCCCGCTGGAACTAGTCTCGCGGCCGAGACCAGAACTTCGCGTTTTCCGGTGGCCGTCTGATAGCGGACGATATCCTGGGCGTCTTTGACGGCCGAGGACGGTTCGACAGTGGTGTAGAACGCGCCGTCCTCCAGCCACCGCGCCGGACCGAAATATTTGACCTCAAAATCCCCTGACGCATACATGCGGTGCAGGAGCTGGTCTGATTCCGGTGAAATCTGCGCCTGCAGCGGAACGGGCGGGAGGCTCGCTGCCAAAAGCAGAACGAGTGTCGGCAGAAATCGTTGTAATAAAGCCCGCACAGCAAAAGCCGCTGACCCTGGAACTTCAAGATTCATGCACGCTCCCGCGCAGCCTGGAGTGAACCAGCAGTGCTATCTGAAATCGTTCCATGCAAAGCTAATTTTCCATCAATGGAAGTTGCTTTCGCGAATTTCCCTGCCATTCGCCGGCTGAACCGGGCGAGCATTATCCGGGTAATATTTTGCAAACGCCGCGATCTGCGCGGGAGAGGCTTCAATGGGAGTTTTCATCACGAACCACCGGATGCCTTCCTTGCAGGCAGGAATGGTGAGCGAGCCGTCGAACACGTAGTAGTTCTGGTCGGCGGGCAGGAGATCGGCGGCGTTGATGACCACTTTTTTTAGTTCGACTTCTTTTCCTTCTTCGCGAGGAATGTGGCTCCATAGATCGCGGAGCATGGCATTTTCAGCGCCGCTCTTGATGAACACGGCGACCACGGCGGCGCGGCCCGCCGCGGAATCCATGTGGACGAAGTGAAGTTCCATGTCGTACTTCTTCCCGTCGATTTCGTTCTCGCTGACATGGTGAAAATGGAATTGGACCAAAGGCAGCGCCGTTCCGTTCACGGTGATGCTGCTGCCCGGCTCGTAGTTGATCTGAATGGTGTGGCCGTTGTTGATCATTTTCAGCGGCGAAAGCTTGTAATCAAAATGTATCGGGGCCAGTTCCGCAGGCTGCGCGCCGACGATATCAATGGGGGATTGGCGCTGGCCCGTCTTGCAAGTGGCAAAATCGGGCTCGAGGTCGCCCCAATGGTCCGGGCCTTCCGCACCGCTATAGCCCCAATGGGGAGCGCCGGCGGGGTGTTCTTGGGAAATCGCGGGACGCGCAAAAAAGAGCGCGGCGCAGAAAATGAAACAAGCTGCTGCGGTGCGGGTCAAACGAACCGTCATGGGAGACCTCCGTCGGGAAGAAGGAAAAATAGCATCTCACTTTGCGGGCGAATCTTCAAATAATGGGTGTGGAAAACCCGAAACCGGCGCGTATATTCGCAGGGGCCGAAGGGCCGCGAAGGCGAGACCCGACAGCGCCTTGTCGGGAACGGTTATTTGCAGCACACGCTGCGGAGGAACTGAGGAAAATGAAGACCGCACTGAGCGTTGCGCTCTTGGTTGGTGTTTTCTGCGGTGCAGCGCAAAGCACACAGGCGCGGGCGCAGGCCGCGAAAGAACAGCCTGCCGAAGGCGCGCAACAATTCGCCTCGCTGGGTGATTTGAAACTCGGAAGCGGCGCGGTGATTCACGAATTTCGCCTGGGTTATCGCACGTTCGGACATTTGAACGCGGCGCAGTCGAATGCCATCCTGTGGCCGACCTGGCTGGGAGGCAAGACGCAGGATCTGGTGCAATTCATAGGACCGGATAAGGTGGTGGACAGCACGAAATATTTCGTGGTGCTGGTAGATGCGATCGGTGATGGCGTTTCGACTTCGCCATCGAACAGCAAGACCCAGGCGCGGCTGGCGTTTCCGGAGTTTACGATTCGTGACATGGTGGAGTCCGAGCATCGCCTCGCGACCGAGGTGCTGCACCTGACGCACCTGCACGCGGTGATGGGAATTTCGATGGGCGGAATGCAGACTTTTGAGTGGGTGCTGGCCTATCCGGATTTTATGGACGTGGGAGTTCCGATGGCGGGCTCGCCGCAGTCAACTTCCTACGACATGCTGCTGTGGACGTCGCAGATGGATGCGCTGCGGCTGGATCCTGAATGGAAAGACGGCCAGGGCACGCGGCCGATGACGGGCGGCTTCGCGGCGTACAACGAAATCGGCTCGATGAACCTAACTTCGCCGGACTATCGCGTAGCGCACACCGGCCCGGAGGATTTTCCAAAGTTCATCGAACAAACACGGAAGGAATTCACAGGCGATGCGGCAGCGGCGTGCGATGCAATCCGGCAACGCCAGGCGATCAATGCGCTGGACATTCCCGGAGAGTTCGGCGAGACGATGGAGCAGGCGGCAAAGAGCGTGCACGCCAAGTTGCTGGTGGTGATTTCGCCGGAAGACCACATGGTGAATCCAACGCCCGCAATAGCCTTTGCGGGAATGATGGGAGCGGCGGTGCTCACGCTGGATTCGCCCTGCGGCCATTCGAGTCTTGGCTGCATTTCCGCCGGGCCGATTGTAGGGAAATTCCTGGCTGATCCCGCATCCGTGCGGAGCATGAACTTGCATGAAGCGGCCAGCCACTAGGAGAGTCGATGAACCGGGTGGGGAAAACGAGCGGCGCAGCAGTCGTTGGAGTCGCGGCTGTGGTTTCGCTGGTTGCGAGCGGCACAGCTTTCTGCGCGCGCGGGCAACAAGACGAAGTAAGGGCTGGGGTGGTCACCGTGCATCGCGCTACGCAGTTTGACGTCTCGCCACCTCTGCGGTCCTGGCGCGGCTCGGGCGCGACGATGGAACTGCCGGATTGTGAAGGCGCCGCGTGCGGCACCTCGCCAGGCGCTGCGGACGCGGATCAAGAGCAAAAGCCGGAAGAAGTGGCACCCGCTCCGGTGCTCACCGCGGCGGGCGCCGCCGTGGAACAGAAAACGCAAGGCCAGAGACCAGCGGTGCCGCTGCTGGAAAGTTTCGACGGGTTGGGTTCCGGATTCTCCGGACCCCAGGGAACCGCGACGTTTCGCAATCCTTCGGACAACAGCCTGGCGGTGGGTCCGGACCATATCGTACAAATCGTCAACACGAGGATCGCGGTGTACTCGAAGAAGGGCGCGCGCTATGACAAAACCGGGACGGTGATTTATGGTCCGGTGGCCACGAATGCGATTTTCAGCGGATTCGGCGGCGCATGCGAGGCGCGTGACAATGGAGACGCAGTGGTCCGCTACGATCAGCTGGCGAAGCGCTGGCTGGTCGTGATGCCGATCTTTGGACGCATCGCGCCGGGCGAATTCGCGGAACCAGGGAGACCGGCGCTTCCCGGTGAGCTCGACAATCCCGGACCAGCCGCTGCGCCGCCGCCCAACCCGCCGCAGCCACCGCCGCACACTCCTCACCAGGGCCCCGTGAAAAAAGACGGAACCTTTGCGATGTGCTATGCCGTCAGCGTGGGGCCTGATCCGCTCGGTGCGTACTATCGCTACGCGTTCGAGCGGGCACTCTTCCCGGACTATCCTCGGCCGGCGATTTGGCCCGACGGCTACTACGTGCCGACCAGCACGGGCGACGACGTGATCCAGAAACATGATTGCATCGCGGACCGCAACAAGATGCTGCTGGGACAACCCGCAACCGAGCAGTGCATCATCATTGACGGCGTGAATTTCCTCAATAACGCGGACCTGGACGGCCAGAAACTGCCGCCAGCCGGGGCGCCGAACATCATGCTGGCGGCCGGCGGCACGCAGCTGAAAAAAGTATTCGCAGACGATGGGATTTATGTTTGGAAAGTTCACGTGGACTGGGCGACTCCCGCAAACACCAAAGCCGCGGGACCGGAGAAGATCGCGGTGGCGCCGTATCATTATTTGTGCAACGGCCAGTTGACGAACTGCGTGCCGCAGCCGGACACCGATCGGCGGCTGGATGTGCAGGGCGACAAGATCATGCAGCGAGTGGTGTACCGGAGAATCGGCAATCGTGAATCCATTGTCGCGGCCCATTCGGTCGCTACGCAGGCCGGTGGAGGAGGAATACGTTGGTACGAATTCCGCTTGGACAAACACCGGGATGTGGTGCTCTATCAGCAGGGCACCTACGCGCCGGACGGTTTCTATCGCTGGATTCCCAGCAGCGCGATGGATAAGAAAGGCGATATCGGCTTGGGATATTCGTTTGGCGGAACGCCCAACTACGCGGGCCAACGGTTTGCAGCGCGGCGCGAAGGGGATCCCAAGGGCGTGCTGTCCTTTCACGAGACCGTGTTGGCGACCGGCGAAGCCGCGCAGAAGAACACGCTGCGGTGGGAAGACTACACCACGACGGCGATTGATCCGAGCGACGACTGCACGTTCTGGTACGTTGGCGATTATCTCCAGACGGGCGAGGAAAATTACAGAACGAAGATCGGGTCGTTTCGCGTGCCGGGATGCCAGGGCGGGCGGTAGAAGCACCGCAAGGCTGATGCTGGGTTTGGTCGTACAAACCGGCCAGGGTCTCTGCGCTGCGCTGTTATTTCTGGAATGAAACCTGACACATTCGTGATCGTAAATCCCGCATCCGGCGGAGGGCGGGCGTTGCGCGCCGAGCCGGAGGTGGCGAGCCTGCTGGCGGCTCGCGGATGCCGGGCCGCATTCGTACATTCGAAAAGCTCGGAAGACATCCGCGAACAGGCGGCGCGCGCGGCCGCGCAGGGATTCCGAACCGTGGTGGCGCTGGGCGGCGATGGCGCGTTTCATCATTTGGTGGAAGGCATTCGCGGAACCGGGGTGGTGGCCGGATTTTTTCCGGCCGGCAATGGAAACGACATTGCGCGCGCGCTGGGAATTCCCTGCGATCCGGTGACGGCGGCGAACGCCTTCTTGCGCGGGCAGCCGCGAGCGGTGGACCTGGTGCGCGTGCGATTCAGCGATGGCAGCGTGGCGCATTATATGGGTGCCGGAGGTATGGGGCTGGACGCGGAAGCCGCGCACCTGGCGAACACGAAATTCCGGGCCTGGCCCGGAGTGACGCGTTATCTTGCGGGAGCGTTCACGATATTTTTTCGCGAGCCATTATTGGATGTGTCGGTTGAGATGGACGGCGCGAGCTGGTCCGGGCGCGCATTATTTGTGGCGGTGGCGAACGCGCCAAGTTATGGCTCGGGCGTGCGCATCGCTCCGCAGGCGGAGATAGACGACGGCTTGCTGGATGTGGTGATCGTGGGCGACGTGGGACTGCTGCGTTTGCTGGAAGCGCTACCGATTGTGCTGACTACGGGCGATCTGCGTGGATTCCCGGAGGTGACGCGCTATCGTTGCCGTCGTGTTTCATTGCACGCGGATCGGGCGGCGCGGGTACATGGAGATGGGGAAGCGCTGGGCGCGGCACCCGCTGAATTTGAGATTTTGCCTGGGGCGATTCGCGTGCTGGCGAGTAGAAAAGGCACCACGGGTGAACGCCGATGAATAGAGATAAAGACAAATGATAGAGGCGAACACGAACAGGAGCGGCTGCGGCGCGATAAAAATAGTCGATTCTAAAGTGCCCAAGCGGAGATCGTTGCCGGTGTTATTCGCTTTTTTTCTTGGAGAGTTTTAGGGTGACTTCGATGTCGCGGCGGCTATCGAAGCTGGAAACGGTGCGGACGGAAGAAGTCATATCATCGTGCTCGGCGTGGATTTCGTAGTCCACGTTCGGATCCAAGCCGCTGAAACGGTAATTGCCGGACTCGTCCGCGATATACGTTTTGACCGCCTGCGATTTCACGTTTTTCAGGTAAATCACGCTGGAGGGCACCGGATTTTCGCTCTTATCAATCACGCTGCCATGCAGCACCTTTAATTGTGCTTCCGCTTTTTTCTGAGCTTTGGATTCTTCCTGCCCGCGGGCCGGCAGCGCAACCAGAACACCGAGCAGCAGCACTAGGACGACGTGAAACCAACTGTAGCTCTTCACAGGATCCTGTTCTTTCCAGCGATGGCAGCTGGAAACGATAAACATACGGCCGAATTCGGCGGCCGCGCGAGCGCGAAATCGCCGGCATATCGGCTTACAACGAATCAGATGACGCGGAAACCGAAAAAGATGCGAGAGTAAAGCCCGAGGCGCGAATTATCCGACCTCTTCTTCGTCCTCGTCGTCGTCCTCTGCATCTTCCTTGACGCTGGACTTTTCCTCTTCTTCGTCGTCGTCATCGTCCTCGTCTTCAGAGATGACGATGAGATGCACGGGATGCGTTTGCGTCACTTCCAGCTCGACGTCGCACTCCGGGCAGCTGAGGATTTCGCCTTCCTCGACTTCGTCTTCGTCCAAATCAATTTCGGTGTCGCATTCCGGACATCGGGTCACGAGATTTCTCTCCTTCCTGGGTGTACATCCACTGGCGGGCTATTATATACCGCAGGTGTCAAGTGAAGGCGAGAGGGGATGCGTAAAGGTGACGGTGCGACGCGAGTATCCGGAGAAGCCTCTGGTGGGCGTGGGCGGCGTAGTGATTGCAGACGGGCGGGCGCTGCTGGTTCGGCGCGGGAGTCCGCCGCTGGAAGGCGAGTGGTCGATCCCGGGAGGCATGTTGGAATTGGGCGAGACGTTTGAGGAAGGAGTGCGGCGCGAATTGGCGGAAGAGACGGGGCTGGAAGTGCGGGTGGTGGATTTTATCGAGGTGTTCGAGCGTATTTTTCCGGATGAGGACGGGAGAACGAAATATCACTTCGTGATTCTGGATTATTTGTGCGCGGTGGTGGGGGGCGAAGCACGGGCGGCAAGTGATGTGCGGGACGTGGCTTGGGCGCGCGAAGAGGAACTTGCGCGGTATTCGCTGACCACGACGGCGACGCGGGTGATCAAGCGAGCATTCCAGATGTGGCGGGGGCTGGGATCAAAAGCGCCACAGAGTCACAGAGGCACAGAGCACTAAGCGCAGCGCCTTGCGCTTTCCACGCAAGCAACTTTATTTTCCCCGGGCCCTGTTTTTCTAACTCGCTGAATTTCTCTGTGGCTCTGTGACCCTGTGGCAAATCTTTTAGCCTTTAGCTCGCGGCGGCTTCGGGCAAGCGGCCGAAGCGACGTTCGCGGCCGCGAAAATCTTCCACGGCGGCGGCCAGATCGGCGGCATCGAATTCCGGCCACATGCGTGGCGTGAAAAATAGCTCCGCGTAGGCGCATTCCCACAACATGAAATCGCTGAGGCGGCGGTCGCCGCCAGTGCGAATCAGCAAGTCCACGTCCAATGCAGGGCCGTTCGAGTGGGTGACTTCACCGAGGCGCTTGGCAAATTCACGCTGAGAAACTTCCAGGCTGGAGAGCATCCAGCAAGCGGCGCGAAGGATGGCGTCGCGCGCGGAGTAGTCCACGGCAATGCGCAATTCCAGCGCGCGTCCGGCAGCGGTCTGCCGTTCGGCGGCTTCGATGGCTTGGCGGAGGGCGGGCGGAATGCGGTCGCGACGGCCGATGACGCGCAAGCGGACTCCGGCCGCAGCACACGCGGCGGCCTCGGTACGAAAATACTGTTCGAGCAGCCCGAGCAAGGCCACGACCTCGCTCATGGGGCGTTCCCAGTTGTCCGAGGAAAACGCGTACAGCGTCATGGTGCCAATGCCCAGACCGGGAGCGGCACGGACGACGCGGCGGACAGATTCAACGCCCGCGCGATGTCCTTCGGAGCGGGCCAGACCGCGAGAGGAAGCCCAGCGGCCATTGCCGTCGAGAAGGATGGCGACGTGCAGCTGGGATTGGGGTACTAACTTCAAAGTACTTTTGTTCATAGAGTATCCCGGCAAAATTTTTTGGAGCCTAACCCTCGCGCGTGACGCGGATCAGAGCTTCCATGTGGTTCAGATACTTTTCGAGAGCACGGCGGCCGCTGGCCGTCAGGCGGTACTCCGTTTTTGGCATGCGCCCATCGAAGGACTTGGTACATCCCAGATAGCCGGCGTCTTCCAGCTTGCGCGCGTGCACGCTCAGGTTGCCGTCGGTGGCGCGCAGCAGCTCTTTCAGTTCGTTGAAGGTGAGCGATTCGTTCACCGCGAGCGCGCTGACGATCGCCAGGCGCGTACGCTCGTGGATCAGGCGGTCCAGATTCGCAGCCGTATTTTCCGCAGGCCGCGCCGCCGAGGAAGTTCGTTTATTGCGCTCGTCGCCCTCAGCACGCTCACGACGATACGCCCCTGATTTAGCCACCATATTTCCTCGCGATGACAGCTCCAAAAATAATGTGCAAGCCGCCGAACCCTGCCGCCAGCAGCGCATTCTGCCAGTTCCAAGGACTGAACAGGGCGACGGCTCCTAAAACCATGAAACACAAGCCCATCAATGGAACGATGCGGATGGAAAACGCGCCGCCGGTGACCACGCCGGTTCCATAGAGCAGCAGCCACTGGCCGGGAATCGGGCCGATTTCACTGGAGCGCAGATGCAGGACGGTGAGCAGCGCGCCCACAAAAAGCGGTGGCGCGAAACTGTAGACGAAACGGCGCCCCGGCCCGCTGAACAGAGACGACCCGGCCTGGCGGGCTTTCGAATAGGTGGTCCAGCCCGCGATGAGGATTGCGATAAAAGCCTCCGCGATCCAGGTGAGGAGCCAAGGAAGCGGTGAGGCTTGGCGCGAAGCGATGGCCGAGGCGCCCAGAGCGGTGATGCCCATGGCCACGCCGCCCCAACCGGGCACGGCGGTAAAGGAACCGGCGCGCTCCATGGTTTCGCGGATGAAACGCAGGTTGTCGCGGGCATGGTCAGCGATGGCCACGGGAGCAGGAGCATGTTCGCGGAAATTTTCGGGAAGCGCCATACCACAAGAGTAGCAGATCGGCCGCGACTGTCAAGTACTTTGTGTTGCAAAGTACATCGCCCGGCTTGTCGTGCGCCGCGAGCGCGTCTATGCTGGTGCCGCCCGAATTTCATCGGAGGTATTCGACATGAAACGAATTCTGCTCTCTTTTGCATTAGCGGCGATTTCACCGCTGGCAGCGGTTGCGCAACAAGCCGCCGCGCCGCAAACTCCCGCTCCACCGACTGCGCTGGTTGCCAACCCTGTCGCTAGCGCGGTTCGCAGCAGCCTGGAACGGCAGTCGAAAAACCTGATGGCGGCCACCGAGGAGATGCCCGCCGACAAGTACAGTTACCAGCCCACGCCCGCACAGAACAGCTTTGGGCATCTCGTGGTGCATATGGCGAACTCGAATTTCCGCCTGTGCTCGATGATATCCGGCGAGGAAATTCCCAAGATGGACGAGCTGAAAGAGACGGATACGAAAGATAAATTGACCGGAGCGCTGAAGTCTTCTTTTGATTTCTGCACGCAGTCGCTGGCCAAGGTGGACGATTCGAAGCTGGGCGAAGTCGTATTCACTCGCGGCGCGTTGACATTGACGCGTGCGAGCGCCATGATCGCGCTGACGAACGATTTCGCGGACCATTACAGCGCGGCCGCGATGTATTTGCGGTTGAACGGACTGCTGCCTCCGACGGCACAGCAAGCGCACTAGCAATAGCGGAATCTCGCGCCAGGATTGGTCGACCGTGCAGAACTGCTTCATTCCTCGCGCAGAGCTTGCATGGGATCTACCAGCGTCGCGCGGCGGGCGGGTAGGATGCAGGCGAGGAGCGCGGCCAATAGAAGCGCCGCGGCGACGGCGCTAAACGCCGCGGGATCCATCGTGCCGACGTTGTAGAAAATGCTGTGCATGGCTTTCCCGACGCCGTAGGATCCCGCGAGGCCGAGCAACAGCCCGACGCCGGCCAGGAGCATCCCTTCCTTAAGGATCAGACTTAGCACATTGCCGCGTCCGGCTCCGAGCGCCATGCGCAGGCCGATCTCGTGCGTGCGCTGCGCGACGGCGAAAGACATCACGCCATAAATCCCCAAGGTCGCCAGGAGCAGGGCGACGGCCGCGAAGCCGCCAAAAAGCGCGGCGGTAAAGCGGTCTCCCGCCAGCGATTCGTCCTTGATCTGATCCATCGTCTTGACTTCCGATAGGGGCAGATTTGGATCCATGGATTGAACGATTGCGGTGATGCTGCGGGTCAAGGTGGCCGGTTCAACCGTTGCGCGCACGCCGATCGCTGCTTGCGGCCAGGGACTTTGGGCAAACGGCACATCCATTTCCGGGAAACCCACGTCGCGAGGGCCGCCATTGCGCACGTCGTGGTACACGCCGACGATTTGCCAGGGAATGGGCGGGCCGAGTTTGGTGAGGCCGGGAATTAGTTGCTCGACGAGGATGGTTTGCGTCAGCGGATCAACGCCGTTGAGAAATTTTTTGACGAAGGCTTGGTTGACAACGGCTACCGGAACACCTCCGGTTACATCCTGGTCGGTGAAGGAACGCCCTTGTTCCATGCTCATGCCGAACGCCTTGAAATATTGCGGAGTGACCATACTGAAGCCAGCGCCAGGACGCGCGGACGGATCTTCGATATTGGGCCTGCCGGCAATCTGGAAGGGCATGCCGAAATTGACGCCTTCCAGCGGGATGCCTTCCGAGGCCGAGGCGGCAGTGACGCCCGGCAAAGCTTGAATTCTTTCCAGGAGCTGACGGTAGAAAACAGTGATTTGTTGCGGATCAGTAAGGTGGCCCTGCGGCACCGGAAGCTGGAACGTGAGAATGTGATCGGTGCGGAAGCCCAGGTCCACGTGCGCAACGTTCCACAGACTGTGAATCGCCAGGCCGCCGCCGGCGAGGAGGCTGAGGGCCAGCGCAAATTCGGCGATCACAAGCACGCGGCGGAAACCGTGACGTCCGGCGCCGACGGCTGACCTGCCGCCCTCTTTCAAGACTTCATTCAAGTTCATGCGCGCCGCCTGCCACGCCGGAACGCTGCCGAATAGAACTCCTGCTAAAAGAGTGGCGACGACGGTAAAGAGCAGCACCGGAATGTTCAACCGGACATCGGCTTCGGAGGGAAGCGTGAAGGGAGGCATGATCGAGATGATTACGTTGAGGAGTCCCCAGGCCAGAACAACACCGAGCGCACCTCCCATGGATGCCAGCACAATGCTTTCGGCAAGAAACTGGCTGAAAAGGCGCTCCCGCGAAGCGCCCAGAGAAGCGCGGACGGCGACTTCTTTCTGGCGAGTGGTGGCGCGGGCCATCAGCAAGTTGGCGACGTTTGCGCAGGCAATGAGCAGAACGAAAGCGACTGCGCCGAGCAAGAGCCAGAGAGCGGTGCGCACATCGCGATCCAGGAAGTCATTCTTCAGTGGCTCTACCGAAGCGCCCCAACCTTTGTTCGATTTCGGATAAACATCCGCGATGTGACGCGTGACGGCGTCCATGTCCGCCTTGGCCTGCGCCCAAGTGACTCCGGGTTTCAGGCGCGCGAAGATGACCAGGAAATGAAAATCGTGATTAATTTGCTCAGGTTTGAAAACCAGCGGAACGAAAAGTTTCGTGGGAGTGCGGTCGGCTTGTCCGGCGGGACGCACTCCGATTACGGTGTAGCTCTCGCCGTTCATGTGGATTTCGCGGCCGATGATGTGGGGATCGCCACCGAAGTGTTCACGCCACATTTGATTGGTGAGAACGACAACGTGATCTTTTCCGGCCACGGCTTCATCGGGGCCGAAGTAACGGCCCAGAAATGGCGGTTCGCCAAGCAAGTGATCCAGAAAGCCCGGCGTGGTGAAACTGCCGCGGACGCGTTCGGGCCGCTCACCGGTGGAGAGGTTGAAATCGGAGTCGGTGGCAGTGCCCATAGACTGGAAGACTGAGTTCTGACGCTGCCATTCCAGGAAATCGCCGGCAGAAGAGACGTTTTTTTCTCCCGCGACCGTGGAGCGGACGACGACGAGTTGGTCAGGCTGTGGATAGGGAAGCGGAGCGAGCAGCGTGGCGTACACGACGCTGAAGATGGCGGTGTTGGCGCCGATGCCCAGAGCGAGCGTGAGAACAGCGACGGCTGCGAAGCCGGGATTTTTCAGGAGCAGGCGGAATCCGAAACGGGTATCACGCAGCAAGTTCATCATGCTCGGACTCTCCCTTGGTGGAATCGAGACGCATGGCCAATGATACGACTTGCGAGTCGGGTTTGTTCACGCGAATCCGTTCGGAATTGGCACGCGGAGCGCCAAAGTGAGCGCTGTGCAAAGGAATGATGATAGAAGATTTAGTGCGCCGAAAAACAAGCGCGCACGGCC
>Ga0210394_10001636_pt1 | contig 34645 bp, 26 predicted proteins | sample IncBWC12MmetaG_FD_160121 | JGI IMG/M metagenome (GOLD analysis project Ga0210394, IMG submission 160121) | Forest soil microbial communities from Barre Woods Harvard Forest LTER site, Petersham, Massachusetts, United States - Inc-BW-C-12-M | ecosystem: Environmental > Terrestrial > Soil >... | reverse complement strand
GCGCCTCGAGCGCCTTGCGAAACGAAATCTCGTGCACCGCCGCCCGCGCCCGGTCGCGCTTTCCGCCCGGCGTATCCGCCGCTGCCCAGTCGCCGTAGTAAGGCGCGAGGGTCGGGCAATACCAGGTCCCCTGCTGTTTCATCTGCGCGATCTGCGCATCCGTGATCTCCAGCCCGTGTTCGATCGAATCGCATCCGCCATCGAGCGCTCGTTGCAAACCGATTCCGTTGTAAGCGTGGCACGCCACCTTCTTCCCCCACCCATGCGTCTCGTCCACGATCGCCTTCAGTTCCTCCACCGTAAGCGTCGGCTGCGAAACCAGCTTGCCCTCTTTGTCCACCCAAGAACGATGCGTCATGTACACCTTGATCCAATCCGCGCCGTGCTCCAGTTGCTGCCGCGCCGCCTTCCGCGCCTCCACCGGCCCATCGACAAGTTGTGCGCCCTTCGGCATATCCAGTTCCGGCGCGTAATCTTCCAGATTGTAGCCGCCTGTCGTCGAAATCGCGCGCGTAGCGCAAAAGAGCCGCGGCCCCGGAATGGTCCCTTCCTCAATCGCTTGCTTGATCTCGACGTCGCCGTATCCCGCGCCCTCCGTTTCCAAATCACGCAGCGTTGTAAACCCTTGTTCGAGCGCCCGCCGCGTCGCAAACGTCGCCCGAGCCGCTCTCAGCGCGATCCCCGCCTTCAAAATATTCACGTCGTACCCGCCCTTGGCAGGCTCTTCGCCCCACAAAAAGATATGCGTGTGCGCATCAATCAGCCCGGGCAACACGGTCGCCCCGGAAAGATCGATCACCTTCGCGCTGGGCGGAATCGGAGCAGAACCGTCCGTCACACTCTCAATGTGCTCGCCCCGCACAAACACCAGCTGATTCTTGCGCGGCCGATCACTACTGCCGTCGATTAATGTTCCTGCCCGAATCACGGTCAGCGCAGCGGCAGACGGCGCCGCACTCTGCGCGCGTAAACCGCCCACTCCCAAAGTCAACAAGCCAGCCAAGCACAAAAATGCTTTTTTCACGGGAGGACTCCTCCTTAGCGAACGGTAGCTTGCCCCAGGAACAAGCACGATTGCAAGGAGACTACCTCTCTCCCCGGCTTCGGCCAACACGCGAAACGCAGGCGTTTTTCCGCACCGTCTAGTTCCCCGAACCGCCGGAGTATCTCTTTATGTACAGGACTACTGACCGGTCTATTGCCACGCATATAGCTCTTGCGGTGGGATAGAGCTGTGATATCCCCCATCCAACTGTTCCTACAGCCGCGCAAGATGTCGGAGGCAACGCTTCTTGCACTCTTGTTCTGTCTTCTGGCGCCCTCGCTCTCTCGAGCGCAAGATCTCGGCCAGGTCGAGTGTACCCGTCCAGGCGACTACGCCTATCTTTACAGCTCGATGATCACTTTCGATGTTCGTGGCACGATTCCATGCGGCCAGCAAGTGGAAATCACCGGTCGTTATGATAATTATTTCGGCGTGCGCACGGCCAAAGGCGAAACCGGCTACGTCCTGCTCGATTCCCTCAAAACCACTCCAGGCGCAAAGCCAACTCTCCCTCCAACCGCGGAGCCCACAAGAGAGAAAACTTTCTACAATCAACCCACAAAGCCCGCCGAGCCCCGTTCAAACGCCCCCGACCCAGCCAAAACTCTCATCTTGCCCGATGGCACTCCCATTCGGATGAAACTTGGCAAAGCAATTTCTTCCGCCGACGCCAAAGTCGGTGACGAAGTGAGTCTGGAAGTCTCAGAAGACGTCATTGTCGATGACCTCCTCATAATTCCCAAAGGTGCGAGCGCCCTGGGCGTGGTTAACGAAGCGGAACCAAAAAAAGCACTTGGCCGCGGCGGCAAGCTCGGTGTGCTTGTCAGAAGCGTCCGCCTCGCGAACAATGATCAGGCAGTTTTGCGCTCCGGCGGCGAAGGCAAAGGTTCCAGCTCCACGGCCGGCGTAGTCATTCCGGTCATGCGCGGAAAAGACATCACCTTCCAGACAGGAATGGAAATCACCGCGTACGTCAACGGCGACACGCGTCTCAAACGCGCAGGCTTCCAAGCCGCCCCGGAAATTCCAGACGCCGTGCCCAGCGGCAAAGTTTCAAACATCCATCATCCTTAGCGCACCGCGCGTCCGCTGCCAAAAACCGTCTCCGGCCAATTTCGGTAACCGCCAGGAAGATTTAGCTGCCAAGGAGATTTGGTTGCAGCCTGGAGTACCCGAGCTCGTGCGCCCAAAGCGTAAGCGGAATCGCCGCAAGGTCATCCACGAGCGGCAGGGCATGCCCATCCTTCGTGAGGTCGATCGTTCGAACAAAAAACTTACACGTGTCGCAAGCCTCCACACGAACGTGCGGAAACTGTTCCGCGACGTAAACAGGAAGTTTCTTTTCTTCTTCTTCGCCGCAAGTGGGACACAGGATCCGCCGAAACTCCCATTCATATCCGCAGAAAGAACAAACCATGCACCGTTTTCCGCCATCGCCCTCGCGGCGCAGTACTCCAAACAGCGGCCGCCCTGCACACAACGGGCACACCCGCGGCGTCGCCAGCACTGGCGGCACCGCCGTCCGTCCCGCGAGATACGCAGCGTAAGGCTCGAGAAATGCCCGCGGAAAAAACTGCCCGAAGGCCCCGATCTGTTGATCGAAGAGCCCGCCAAGTTCCCAATAGGATGTGAGCAGGGCGTTCCAGGAATCGCAAGGGAGCGCCGCGATTCCCCGCGCTGCCGTGACGAGCGCGTTGGGAGCATGCTGTTCAACCAGCGAAAGAAAGGTGCGAAAGTTCGGAAGCAGCAGGGTAAGATCCAAGCCGGCGCGCACAGAAGCAAACTGCTGTGCATCTGGCTGCTCGAAAGCGGCTTCGGAAATTTGCACTAGGAAACTCTTTTGAAAGCTGGCGATTCTTTTGTAGAACGAAAGAAGTTCGCTGGCCGAAGATTTCTCGGCGATGAGTTTTTCGGCGCGCCGGATTCTGGCGTCGTACTCGTTGCTTGCCGCTTGCGGGAACGTCATTTTTTCGGCGAGGCAGGCTGCCCGGTGATCTCTTCATACCATCCGGGATGGTAGCGCTTGGCAAAGGCCAGCGAAACATCGCCGCGAATGATCGAGCCAAATGCGCCGCGCTCCGCGAAGACGCTCATGTAAATATGGATGAGGAATAACCCTATCGTCAGCAGCGCTGCGGACGGATGAATCAACACGGCGAGATAGCGCAGGAACCGGAGATTCCACGGCACATACTCCGGAAACCAAAGAATCGCGCCGCTCAAGAGAAGCAATACCCCGCAAATGATAAAACCCCAGAAAAGGAGTTTCTGCCCTGCATTGTAACGCCCTGCGGCTGGCATCTGGTCGTCTTCATTCCGAATGTAGTGTCCGATCGAGTCCCACCACGCCTTGTCGGCCCCGGTGGGATACATCTGCGCCGACCACATGCTAAACATCTTCAAGATAGCTCCGGTGAAAATCAGGCCTGCCCATGGATGCAACATCCGAGAGACCTGCCCGCCGCCCAGCAATGCTGCAATCCAGAAGCACCACGGCGAATAGAACGCCAAGCCGGTGAGCATCAGATAAATATAGGAACCCGCAGCGATCCAATGCGTCAGGCGTTCATGAAACTCATACCGCAGAATGCGCCCATGAGAGAGAATTTGGTCGGAGTGATTCACGGGTTTTCTCCTCGCGGATGGATGTCTTCATCCTCGCGGGACTTCGGCCCAAAGCGCAGGTAGTGGACGAAAAGTCCTATAAGGCCCCCCACCATCGCGACGTTCCCCAACCACTTGAGCGGACCCTTCCAAAGCTTTACCGACCAGGGAATACTCGGATTGGATGGCAGTCCACCGTAAAGTTCGGGTCTGGTGGCGTCATGCAATACGTAAACAACGCCCGTGCCACCGACTCCGGCGGGATCGTAAACGCCAGCTTGGGGGAAATTGTAATCGTCGCGAAGTTGCTTGGCGCGTTTCTCCGCAAGATCCTTCATGTCCTCTTTGCTGCCGAAGTGCAGGCAGCCCGTGGGGCAGGACTTGATGCATGCCGGCTCAAGTCCTTCGCTCACGCGGTCCGCGCACAGTGTGCACTTGAAGACGCGATTGGTCTTCGGGTTCATCTTCGGAATATCGAACGGACAGCCCGTGATGCAGTAGCCGCAGCCAATGCAGTTGGCTTGCTGAAAATCAACGATGCCGTTGGTGTACTGCACGATGGCGCCATCGGCGGGGCAGGCCGCCAGGCAGCCCGGCTCCGCACAATGCATGCACTGGTTCTTGCGCATCAGCCACATCAGCGAGCCATCTTCCTTCTCGTGCTCGTTGAAAAGGATCAGATTCCAATAATTCCACCGCGTCTCTGGCATGGTCTGGTAGGTGTTGTCGAAGACCGTTTCGCCGAACGGCAAATCGTTCCACTCCATGCATGCGACTTCGCAAGCCTTGCAGCCGATGCAAGTCGTGGTGTCGATGAGTTTGCAGACGGTGAATTCGCGCTGGGCGTCGTCGCCGGGGACACTGCCCGCATGTCCGGACATCTTCTGAACGCGTAATGTGGCTTGGCTCATGCGCGTCCCCTAAGCCTTCTCGACTTTCACGAGGAACCCCTTGAATTCCGGAGTGTGGGCGTTCGGATCGACGATCGTCGGGGTCAGCAGGTTTACCATCATCCGCTCGGTCTTGCCTTCGTCCTCGGCAATACCGCGGTATCCCCAATGAAAGGGAATCCCGATCTGATAGGTTTTCTTGCCATCGATCATCATTGCCTTGATGCGTTTGGTGACCATGGCTTTGGCGATATACTCGCCGCGCGCGCTGGACACCTTTACTTTTTCTCCGCCGCGGATGCCCATCTCGTTCGCCATTTCCGCGCCCATTTCGATGAAAGGCTCCGGCACGAGCTGCACGTTCATCGGATTGTTTTTCGTCCAGTAGTGATAGTGCTCGGTGAGACGGAACGTCGTGCACACCACCGGGTAGTCCTTCACCGTTCCGTACTTGTCGTCGGCGGACTTGAGGCCGGTCACCACGGGATTGTTCGTTCGTTCCGGATGCAACGGATTCTGGATGGGACTTTCGAACGGTTCGTAGTATTCCGGGAACGGCCCGTCGGCAAAGGCCCCCAGCGGCGCAAAAATTCGCCCCACGCCTTCCGCATTCATGATGAACGGCCCCATGTGATCCTTGGGGTGGGAATCGGCTTTGAAGTCAGGCACGTCGTTCCCGACCCACTTTTCTGTGCCCTCGTTCCACCAAATTTGCCGTCGCGTGGCATCCCAAGGCTTCCCATCCACGTCGCAGGACGCGCGATTGTAAAGCACGCGGCGATTCGCTGGCCAGGACCAGCCCCAACCGGGATGTACTCCCATGTTGGAGGGATCAGAGGGGTCGCGCCTCGCAGTCTGGTTTCCCGCTTCCGTGAAGGAGCCCGAATAAATCCAATTACCGCACGCTGTCGTTCCGTCATCCTTCAGCCAGGCAAAGCCGGGGAGCTGCTGGCCAGCTTTGATTTGGGCCTTTGTAGCGGGATCTTCTAAATCGGCCAAAGCCTTGCCATTAAGTTCCTTCAAAACCTCGGCGAGCGACGGACTCTTCGGATCCGTGTAACCCCAAGTGAGTTTCAAGATCGGATCCGGAAATTTGCCGTCTTTCTTGTACAATTCCCGGACCTTCAGGAAAATCTGGGCAACAATGGCCTGATCCAGGCGGCACTCTCCGGGTGTGGGAACCGCAGCATTCTTCCACAGCAGCCACCGCGCGGAATTCGTGAACGAGCCGTCTTTTTCAGCGAACCCCGCGCACGGCAAGCGGTACACCGTGGTTTTAATTTGCTTCATCTCGTCTTGCGAGATGCCCGGCGACCTCCAGAATTCGCTGGTCTCGTCCGGATAAATCTCACCAACGACGAGAAACTCGGCTTTCTTCAGCGCATCAATGTTTTTCTTGGAATCCGGCCCGATGGCCACGCCGTTCATCCCAAAGGCAAACATGCCTTTGATGAGGCCGTTGTACATGTTGTCCCACAAATGTGTCCACGAGTAGTCGCGGTCCACTTTCGGCAGATAATCGTACGCCCATCCGTTCTGCTTGGTGGCTGCGTCGCCATACATTGTCTTCAGGAAGCTGACCGTGAATTTCGGCGTATTGCTGTAGTAGTTCCAGGAATTCCACGGAGCGGGTTTGGATGTCGTCGGCGTCGTGCGCTTCATCCAGGCGTCAAAAGAGCTGTCGGCGGGCGTGGGCACCTTCAAATATCCCGGCAAACTGTCGAACAGCCCGGCCATGTCCGTGGCGCCCTGAATGTTCGAGTGTCCGCGAAGGGCGTTGACGCCTCCCCCGGCTCGGCCAACGTTTCCGAGCAAGAGTTGCAACATCGCCGCCGTACGAATGATCTGCGTGCCGAAGCTGTGCTGCGTCCACCCGACCGCATAGATAATCGTCCCGGCTTTTTTCATGTCGCCGTCTTTGCGAATGGAGGTGTACAGTTCCGCGGCTTTCTGGAATTCTTCCTTGGGAATTCCGGTGATGCGCTCGACCATCTCCGGCGTGTACCGTGAATAATGCTTCTTCAGGAGTTGGAACACACAATTCGGATTCTCTAAGGTCAGGTCGTAATCGACCTTTTCCGGTAGCGGCGGCAATGGTGGCGGCGCGGCTGACTGTCCGGCAGCAGTACTTGCCGTTTGCGCCGGTTTTCCGCCTGAATAGTTCCAGCTCGCGCGGTTATAACTGTGTCTCTCTGCATCAAAGCCGGAGAAAACGCCATCCGTGTCGGCCGGCAGTTTGAAATCGCCTTCCACGACGAAAGCAGCGTTCGTGAAGTGGATCAGATAGTCTTTTGCGATGCGGTTGTTTTCAATCGCGTACTTGATGACCCCGCCGAGGAAGGCGATGTCCGTTCCTGCGCGAATCTGGCAGAAAAGATCGGCTACCGCCGAGGTGCGCGTGAAGCGCGGATCAACGGAAATCATTTTCGCGCTGCGCGTGCGCTTCGCTTCGATTGCCCACTTGAACCCGCAGGGATGATTCTCGGCTGGATTCCCGCCCATGATGAGCATCATGTCGGTGTTCTTCATATCCACCCAGCCGTTCGTCATTGCGCCCCGGCCAAACGTTGGTCCCAAACTTGAGACCGTGGGGCCGTGTCAAACCCTGGCCTGATTTTCCAAATGCACGACCCCCAGGGCGCGCATGGTCTTGACCACCAGAAAATTGAACTCATTCGTGTCTGTGCAACCGCCGGTCCAGGCAATCGTTTCCAGCCGGTTGACGGTATTCCCTTTGCCATCCTTTTCAATGAAGGTTTGGTCGCGCGTGTCTTTGACCTTTTGCGCGATTTCATCGAGGGCCTGATCCCAGGAAATGTCTTGCCAATCCGTTCCGCCCGGCCTACGCACTTGGGGCTTTAAGAGCCGACGATCATTGAGGATATCTTGTTCGAGCGAGGCACCCTTGGGACACAACGTTCCGCGGTTGGTGGGGTGATCGGGATCGCCTTCGACGTGAACCACTTGGGGGGTGACGTTCTTGGCGCGATCTCCGATGGTGTAGATGATCGTCCCGCAACCCACCGCACAATAAGGACATGTCGAGCGGGTTTCGTTGGCGCGAGCGATTTTGAGTACGCGGAGTTGGGCGTAAGCCGGTTCGAGATCGAACCCGAAAATAGCGGCAGCTGCTCCGCCTATGGTGGTGAACTTAAGAAAGTCTCTGCGGGTAGCCTGCATGGTACCCCCTGGAATGAGAGACAAACAAACTGCGCCTGGAGCCCCCTTCATAATGCGGATTCAGAGCGAAGTCAAGTATTCGACGAACAAACCAGCCGGATGGATACAATTATTTTCTAAGTCCGCGGAAACCGTCTGAGGTCTTAGGAAGCAAGACGGGGGGCAGTGGGCCCTCGCCGCACAAGGGCTTGCGGGCCGTGGACGCCAGGGTTTTTGCCGCCACACAGCGCTAGGCGGAGACGGATTGAGTGGCGGGAGCAGCGTCAGTGTCTGTGGTGGCACGGGCGCCGGCCGCTCGATAGCGAACGATGAGGAGGGTGAGGTCGTCGGCCTGGCTTGCACCTCGCGCGAAATTCTCCACGGCCTCAAGGATGCATTTCTCAAGCTGATCGAGGGGGCATTCCGTTCGGCCGGTGAGGAGTTCGCGGAGGCGAGGGACGCCGAACATCTGCTCATCGGGATCCATGGCTTCGGTGACCCCATCGCTGAAGAGCACCAGCGTGTCGCCGGGCTCGAGTTTGATTTTGAGAGCGGTATATTCGGCCTCGGGGACCAGGCCGACAGGGTAAGAGCCTTCGCTGAACGGTTCCTGAGCCACGCCCTGGCGAATCAAGAAGGGCGAGGGATGTCCGGCATTGATGAAATCGAGGTTGCCCTCCTCGTCGAGGACACCGAAGAACATAGTGGCATAGCGGCCGACTTCAGAGTGATCGCACAAGAAACGATTGACGTGATTGAGGACTCGCGACGGATCGGTGCCCAAAGTCATGCCCGAGAGAGCGCCCTGGAGCATGGTAGTGAGCAGAGCGGCCCCCAGGCCTTTGCCGGAGACGTCCGCGATAAGAAAAGCGGTGCGCTTGTTGTCGAGGGGAAAAACGTCGAAGTAATCGCCCCCGACCGAGAGGCAGGGGAAATTGCAGCCGGCGACCGCCAGATGCGGATAGTCGCGGAAGTCCCGAGGGAGAAGTGCCTGTTGGATGCCGCGGGCAATATCGATTTCCTGCTCCATGCGCTGGCGCTCGCGTTCGCGAACGACGAGGCGGGCATTGTCCAGAGTGCTGGCGGCGTCGGCGGCGAGAGCGTCCAGAATCTGGCGATCTAGCTTGGAGAAAGCGGCAGGGCGGCGGGAATCGAGATAGAGCACGCCGAGAGAATGGGCAAAAGCAGGCGTGCCGCTGGAATCGGCAGTACTGGAGCGGTGGACGGAAAACAGAGGGATGACAACGACCGCGCGGAGGCGCTGGGCGATAATGCTTTGCGCCGATTGCAAATCCATATCAGCGCGCTCGATGTCTTCGGTAACCACAGGCGAATGCTGACGAAGGGCGAGCTGAATGGCGGTTTGGCTGGGAGTGAGGCTCTCCGGAGGAAGGCGGAGACCGCCGGTACGGCGAGCGAGGCGGACTTTGAGGGCCCCGGTGGCGTCGGCCTCGAGAAGCATGCCGCGATCGGCGTCGGTGACAGAGACCGCGTGATCGATCATCAAAGCCAAAGCTTCATCGAGAGGAACCTGGGAGTGAAGAAGGGTAGTGGCTTCGAGGAGCAGGTTGAGCTTGCGAAGTCCGCCACCGACAGGTTCTGAGCTGGTGATGTGCTCGATGCGGGTGAGGAGATTGGGAAGGGACTCCTCGCCGCTGGAGGTGCCGGATCGAAAAAGGAGCTCGTAGGAATCTTCGAGACCAAAGGTGATGGAATCGCCGTCATTCAGAAGGCGGCTTTCGACTTTTTCGCCGTTGACGAACAGCCCGCGCCGCTGGCCGCGGTCCTCGATGTAAAGGCGGCCCGCCTCGATGACCAGTGCCGCGCAATTGCGAGAGATGCGGCGGTCGGAGAGTTGCAGATGATTTCCGGTCTCGGCGCCGCGGCCGATGAGGAAAGGGGTCTGCGCAACACGCACGTAGCGGCGAGCGCCGTCAGGAGAGACGACTTCGAGAACTGCTCCACCGAGGGACATCGAAGCTGTGTCGGGCATGGGATGCTCGCGACGCGATTGTAGCACGCAGGGGAGCTATTCGTTCCGCAAGGCATCCATGGGGTCCAGCCGGGAGGCGCGGAGCGCGGGAATGTAGCTTGCCACTAACGCGATGGTGGCGAGGATCACTGTCGCCATGATAAACGTTGCGGCGTCGTGGGGCTTCAAGCCGAAGAGCAGGGAAGCAGCGGCTCGGGAGGCCGCCAGCGAGAGAGCTATTCCGAGCGATAGTCCAATCGAGAGCAGCCAGAAAGATTCGCGCAGGACGAGAGCGATGATGGCGCCGCGACCGGCGCCAAGAGACATGCGAATGCCAATCTCATTGCGGCGTCGGGCGACCATGTAGGAGATCACTCCGTATAAGCCAATCACGGCCAGGAGAACAGCGAGCACGCCGAAGAACCCAGATAACTTGGCCATCAATCGATCGCGCAACAAGCCTTCTTCGATCAAGGTGGGAAAGCTGAAGAAGGTTAAGTCGAGACCGGGATGCGCGGAGCTTGCAGCATCTTTAACGGCTGACGTGAGCTCAGGAAGCGGCAAGCGTGAACGAATAAGGATTTGCGAATCTTGATCGGGACGTGGGCTCTCGAGAAGGGGGAGATAGACGATTTGCAGCGGCTCCTCTCGCAAGTCGCCGTACTTGGTGTCCTTCACCAAGCCCACGATTTCGAACGGTCCGCTGATTTTACTTAGCCGGCGCACCCGGAACATCGTGCCCACCGGGTTGCTGGTCTTGAAGACCTGGCGGGCCATGGTTTCATTGACGATGGCCACCAGCGGGGAACCCGCCACGTCGTGGTCATTGAAATCGCGGCCTGCCAGTAGGGGTGTTTGAAGCGTCTGGAAAAATCCGGGGCTGACGTGATTGAAAGCCGAAACGGGATTTTGCTCCGTGGGCGGGTCCGAGATTCCCGGCAGAATGTCATGAAACTCCCCGTTGCCGCTCAGCGGCACGGTTTCCGCGGTTGCCGCGTTCTCCACCCCCGGAATCGCCCGGATGCGGCTGAGGAGTTCGTTGCCAAAGCTAATGCGACGCTCGCCAGAGAGCTTGAGAGAGCTGAAATCGATGTCGGTGACGAGAATGCCGGTTTGCCGGAAGCCGGTCTCGACGGCCGTCAACTTGGCCAGGCTTCGTGCGAACAGCAGAGCGCCGACCAGAAGAGTGAGCGATAGCGCAATCTGCGAGACGACCAGGATGCGTCGAAAGCCGAAACGTCCGTGGCCCTCCGTCGTGCCGCGGCTGCCCTCTTTGAGTACCACGCCGGGAGACACACTGGTGGCGCGCACCGCGGGCGCCAATCCAAAAAAGATGCAAGTGAGCACGGCAAGCACAGCCGTGAAACCAAACACCCGCCAGTCGGTACCCAGTGCCACAAAGAGCGGATCATGCTGGGTGCTCAGCGAGGCGACCAGTAACTGACTCAGGTTGTGCGCCAAAAGCGCTCCAAGAACTGCTCCGACAGCGGCGAGCAAGAGGCTTTCTGCGAGGAGTTGGCGGATCAATCTGCTGCGGCTGGCCCCCACAGCCATGCGCAAGCCCATCTCCTTTTCCCGTGCGCTGGCGCGTGCCAGCATGAGGTTGGCAAGATTTGCGGAAGCGATGAGCAGCACAAGAGCGGCGAGTGCAAGAAGCAGCCACAAAGGGTGCTCATAATCTTTGCGCAGATCCGAAACCCCGGAGTCGGCAGAAAAGGCGCCCAACCTGTTGGCGAGGAAGTGTTTGGTGCTCTCGGGGTTGTAATCGGCGGGCAGGGTCGCCTCAAACAGCGCGGGGGAGATAGCCTGCAATTGCGACGTCGCGCGTTGAATGGTCCAGCCGGGTTTCAGTCGCCCCATGGAAGCGAGCCACCATCCGGAGCGGATTTTCATCTGGCTGTCCTCGCCCATAATCGCGGGCTCCGTGCAGAGCGGAACAGCGACGTCGAAGTACCGCCCAACTTCGACGCCATAAAAATCGGCGGGAGCAACGCCGATGATCTCAAACGGAAGCCGGTTGAGGGTAAACGCGCGGCCAATGACCGAGCGGTCGCCGCCAAATTCGTGCTGCCAAAAGGAATAGCTGATGACCGCTCCACCCGGTGCGCAACCTGGGGTGTCGTCCGCGGAATTCAAAAAGCGGCCGAGAGCGGGTTCGAGGCCGAGCGTTTGAAAAAATTCGCCGCTGACCCACAGGCCTTGAACACTGTGAACTTCGCCGCTGGGCGCGATGTTGAACTGAGCAGGACTCCATGCAAAAAGATTCGAAAAAGCCCGCTGCTGCGCGTGAATTTCTAACCACATGGAGTAGGTGAGATCGGAGTAGCGGCTCGTGAAGTCTCCGCTCGCGCCAGTACGTTTATCGATCGCGACTCTGGCGATCTCTTGTGGATTCTTAACCGGCAGGGTGCGCAGGCGCACTGCGTCGAGGAGTTGAAAGATGGCGGTGTTTGCGCCGATCCCGAGCGCCAGGGAGAGAATCGCGGCGCCGGCGAAGACGGGATTGAAGCGCAGGAGGCGGGCGCCAAAGCGCAGGTCGCTCCAAAGAGATTCGAGGTGCGTCTCCCAGCTGGCAGACCGGACGTTTTCTTTCACCGCTTCCACTCCGCCCATTTCCAGGCGCGCCGCGCGGCGGGCTTTTTCGCGGGCCATCCCCGCGCGCATCTTTTCGGCGGCGGATTTTTCCAGAAAATCGCGCAACTCGTCGTCGAGTTCCTGCTCGGCTTGATGTTTGCGGACCAGACCGCGGAGGCCAGCGGAGAGATTTGTCCAGAGTCCCATGGCGTCCTCCTACGAACTACGAAGCGGTCTCGAGAATTCTTGCGATCGCGGCGACCTGCCGCTCCCACTCTTGGGTCTCGCTTCGCAGCTTTTGACGGCCGGCTTTTGTCAGTGAGTAGTATTTTGCGCGACGATTATTTTCCGAGGTCCTCCACTCGCATTCGAGCAGGCCCGCGCGCTCAAGGCGGCGGAAGGCAGGGAACAACGAGCCGGGATTCACTTCGAAAACGCCGCGGCTTAATTGTTGAATTCTTTGCGAGATCCCCCAACCGTGAAGAGGTTCGAGAACGAGAGTTTTGAGGATGAGCATGTCCAGGGTGCCTTGCACGAGAGTGGCGGACGTGTCGGTCATTCGCGATCCTTGGCGTCTCTATCTCTGGGGAATCTAGAGGAGTATACGACGCTTCTCTCGATTGTCAAAAGAAGAGGTCGCGGTAGCAGGCGCGCCGTTTCCGGTTTCCGCGTGGCCCGGTCATTCGGGCCATGAGAGTTTCAGCATTTCGACCCTCCGCCACCCAAGAACTAGGCGGCTCTCGGGCATGGCAATACCCCACGGTCTCTTGACCAAGCCTTCGTGCTTATCGAGCGGCATCAACAATCGTCTTAGACTTGCGGTCGGTGCCACCCACGGGCTTTAAAGGATTTACCCGATGCGCTTTTGGAGGTTTTACCGGCTGGACCAGGACACTCCTGACCGTAAGTATGTCGCCGATAGGAGACTCAGGCAGGAGCTCGATCCAAAGATCGAGGATACCGGCGGACATGCCGTTCCTGCCCTCCCGGAAGAAGGATAAGGTGTCGATTTCCTGCCCCGACTGCCAGAGTGATCTGACCCACGAATCTAGAACCAGAGGAACTGTTGAGCTCCTACTGGTCTTCCTGCGGATTCGGCCGTATCGATGCGAACAATGTGACTATCGTTTTTTCCGCTGGTCGGTTCAACACAAATCCAAGGCCAGCCGGTCGCCAAGGACCAGGAAGGCCTAGAGCATCAACTGCGCACACCGCAAGAGGCTTCCAATGATGGCTACGCGCCGCACGCTGATATGGATTGAAGGGCCGGGTTTTCAGGGCAGTGGCTGCTCTGAATGCGCATGGGTGTTCACTCCGTCGGGGCCACCCGGCGGCGACTCGCTCGCGGAAATGATGGAGAAGTACGAGCGGCGGCGCGATAAAGAATTTGCCGCTCATGATTGCGCTGAACACCCTCGAACGAAAAATGCCAAGGTTAAATAATCCAGCTACGCCAGTTTTCCACCAGTTGCTGGTTCCATCGCCGTCTAACCCTTTTCGCGAGCAATCTACCCCTTTCGCGATAGGCGCGCCCAAATTCGCTCGCAAGCGTTGTGAAGTGAATGTGAAAGTGAATGTGCAAGCCCCTTAGAAGTTCGCACTGCATATGCCTTGGACCTTCGATGGCCGGTTGTTCGGTCGGAAACGGCTCCACTAACGGTTCGCGGGAACGCGCCGGACGCCTAGTTTAGAAGTTTAGAGTAGCGCCGGATCAGTGGGAGGCAGCGGCGAGACGGCGGGTGACGTAGTCCGCGACATAGGCGTCGAAGAGATCGTTAAGCTGGTGCGTGACGGGGCCGGGAGCGGCGGCAATCTTGTGGCCGTTGATTTCGCCGACGCCGATAAGATTGCGGTTCGTCGAAGAGATAAAAATTTCGTCTGCGGAATAAAGATCTTCGGGGTGAAGGGCTTGCTCGATGACCGCAACGCCCGCTTCAGGAGCGATTTCGAAGAGGATGCCGCGCGTGACGCCTTCGAGGCAGCCGGAATTCAGAGGCGGTGTGAAAACCTTGCCGCTTTTCACGGCGAAGATATTGGCGGCGGTGCACTCGGCAACTTCGCCGCGCTCGTTCAGAAGTACGACTTCGTCGAAACCTTCTTTTTGGGCCTCAGCGACGGACCAAACATTTTGCAGCCACGAAGTGGTTTTGACGCCGGCCAGAGGCGAAGCCGCGTGGCGGCCCTGTTCGCGGACAGCAAGTCGCACCGGCTCGTGATATTGCGGCAGCGGCGCGGTATAAATAATGAGATCCACCTCGGGATGTTTTTCGTCGCTCTGCCAAAAGCCGACCTGGTTGTAGACCAGATAAATGCGCGCGCAGCCTTCCGTGACTTGATTGCCGCGGATGACTTCGTGGAGATTGAGGCGGACTTTGGCCGAAGTGTACGGCATGGGAAGGTGGATCATGCCGGCGTCTTTTTCCAGCCGCCGCCAATGGCGCTCGTAAGCGAAAGCTTCACCGTGGAAGATGCGCAGCGTGGTGAAGAGCCCCCATCCGCAGATCAGGCCAGCCTGGCCGGGCGAAAGCCGCACCTTTTCGATTGGCAGCAAGCTTTCGTTATGAAAGACGTTGCGGTGAATCACTCTATCCTCGGAGTCCAGTCTTAAGACTGTTTTCCATTGTATCCGAAAACCAGGAGGGCAGCCGCCGAGAGAAGGATTTGTGCACTAGAAGTTGTTCTCCCGAACAATTCGAGGTCAGGAAAAGTGGATCGATCGGAAGGAAGAACACGATACAAAGCAGCGCAGGCGGGCCCAAGCCCGCCTTCGCCGGAGGAAGGGTCGCCAGACCCTTAGAAGAGCAACTTCAGAGCAAACTGGATTTGCCGTGAAGAGCCGAAGTCACCCGTTGGGAATCGCGTAGACAGAATCTTTCCGAAGGATGAGCTGGTAGTCGTCAGAACCGGATCCCCAAAATTGGGATGGTTGAACACATCGAACATCTCGCTGCGGAACTGCAGAGTGAATCTCTCGGTGATCTTGGTGTTCTTGGTGACCGAGAAATCGGTGTTCAGGAAATTGGGTCCAGTGATGGAATCGCGGCCCAAGTCGCCCGGATGGCAGGTCGGCAGCGTTGCGGGAAGCACGGCTGCAACGCAGGGAGCGACGAACACGGTCTTGTTGGAGAACCACTGCGAAGGGTCTCCCGTTGTCTGGATCGCGCCGGTCACATCGGGCCTCACGGTAAGAGAAATTCCCGGTCCCGGGCCGATGGCCAGTGTGGGATTGAGCGGATTTCCGGTTTGTGCTTGGGTGATGATGCCAAGCTGCCAGCCCGCTACCAAACGGTTAGACTTGAAGGGAAGTTCGTAAAAGCCGCTAAGAACGAAACGGTGACGCGCGTCAAACTCCGAGGGGCCATAGTCGCCTCGCGGATTATAGGCGTTTTGAATGACGTAGGTCTCTCCGGTAGAAAGTGAGTTGTAGTCCAGCGATTTCGAGTAGGTGTAGGAAGCGAGAAGCTCGAAGCCGCCAGAGAAGTGTTTGTTCACCGTGGCCCAGAGTGCGTTGTAGTTGGAGTTTCCTCCGGCGTTCACTTGATTGATGTTTCCAAAAGGGCAAACGTGGTTGGGAGGAGCGCACTGCGCCGGCAGTACCGAGCTAGTCAAGGGCAGCGACGGAAAAGGCTTTGTTGAACCGTAGATATCCCCAGTGACGAACGGTTGATTGATATTCTGCGTTAGCTGGAGGTGAGTCGCCTTCATCCCCACATACGCCACTTCGAGGCCGAGAGAAGAACTGAGTTGTCGCTGGACAGTGAGATTCCAGTCCTGGGCGTACATGTCGTCATAAGAGGGGTTAATCGCGCTAGGGCCCAGGCTGACACCGGTGATGGCCGCAGAAGGGTTTTCCAGCGTAATGCTGCTTGTCGCGGAGTTGACCGAAAGGGGCAACGCGAACGGGGGATTGGAACTGAGCCCGGAAACAGTATTGGTCGTGGGATCCTGCGTCATGATCGCATACGCGGCGCGGACCGAGGTTTTGCCGTCCTTGAAGGGATCCCATGCGAATCCGATGCGTGGCTGGAAGTTCTTGTTGTTCGTGTGGTAGGGCTGCGGAGACGAAATAAGCGTGCCCGTCGAGGCATCGAAATTCGTAAAGTGATTCGCGGCTTCTGACGGAGATGAGTTCCAAGCATAACGGAGACCGATATTAATGGTGAAGTTCGATTTCCATTTGAAGCTGTCCCGCGCAAATGCTTCGTACGAGGGCTGCAGAATCTTGTCATTTCCCGAACCGAGCTGATCCGTAAAGGCATTGGACTGGTCGGCGAGGAAGTTAGCAAAGGAAGTGAAATTAAAGCTTCCTACATTTTCGGCGATGTTGTTGTTGTAAGCGCGGCGGACTTCCCCGCCGAAAGCCAACGAATGCCGGCCCTTGAGCCAGCTCAGCGTGTCATTCAAAACAACGGTGGTGTCGCCGCGGCCTTGTGGTTCACCGGTCGGTCCGCCAAAGCCTAAAGTGCCGGCAACGTTGAAGAACGGAAGTCCTGAGCCGACCGGAGATCCCGGAGGCAAAGTGATGTTGAAGGCTGCCGGGTCGAGGAGACCGTTGGGTGTGAACGTCAAGTGGATGCGGTTAAATCCGAGGCGGACAGTATTCGCCAGGGAGGGGCTAAAAGTATGATCCTCGCTGAAAGTCATCAGTTGCCGGAAACCGGAGCGGGTGTCACCGAATCCGGGAATGTCTGCTCCGATCGCGCCCCCTGCCGTGGGCTCTTGGCGAAGGTCTTTTTGAACGACGTAGTATCCATGAATGCGATCATTTTGGGTCAGTTCAAAATCGAGGTCAGCGGATCCCTGGTTGAGCGATACATTGGCGAGTGCTCCGCCGGTGAACAGATTGAAAGTAGCGGCGTTTCCAGCCGCGCCAGATCCGATCTGGTTGGCTGCGGGCACTAGCGCCAACAAACTCTTGACCGCCGGGGAGGTAACCGCCGCGCGGTCGTTTTGGCTGGGAACGGTGGTCGAGACGGTCAGGCTTTGGTGCTGGCGGAGGGCTTCGTAGGCAACGAAGAAAAAAGCCTTATTCTTCTTGATAGGCCCACCAAAAGAAGCGCCGAATTCGTTGCGCTTGAAAGGCGCTTGCGGGAGGGGCGCGCCGGTCGCACTTACAGATGAGTTGAAAAAGTTCCGCGCGTCCAAAGCGTTGTTCCGGAAGAAGTCAAACGCTTCTCCGTGGTACTGGTTGGTTCCGGAGCGAGTGGCAAGGTTTACGATCGCGCCAGCATTCCGCCCATACTCCGCGGGGAAGGCGGAGTTGTCGATTTTGGATTCTGCGAGGGTGTCGATCGGGGGCTGAAACGTGATCTGGTTCTGAACGTTGTCGTTGAGGTTGATGCCGTTGACCAGCCAGTTGGTGGTGTCCTCGCGCTGGCCCGCGGTGTTGATTCCGAACGAGCCTTGTCCGCGTAAAGGGGCCGACAAAAAACCGTTTGCCGGAGGCGTCATTGTGCCCGGTGTTAGCAGGCTGAGATCCGTAAAGTGCCGGCCATTCAAAGGGATTTCCTGCACGGTCTTGTCGTTGATCACCTGGCCCATGCTGTTCGTAGTGGTTTCGATAATCGCTGCGTCGGCAACAATTTCAATTCTTTCGGTCGCGTTGCCAACTCTTACCTCGATATTTTGAGTGACGGAGGTCGCTACATCGAGTTTGAGGCTGGAAATGACAGCCGTCTGGAAACCGGAAGCGATAACCTCAAGGCGATAGGTGCCAATCGGCAGGGCCGGGAAAAGATAGGCGCCCGCTCCGTCGGTCTGAGTACCCGATACCACCCCGGTGGACTGGTTGGTCGCGCTTACCTTGGCCTGGGGAATCGTCGCTCCGGCAGGATCGGTGACGGTGCCGTTTAGCGATGCGGTAGACTGAGCGCGCGCCAGGTCGCACACCCCGAAGGAAAGCAAGAGCAGCGCCAGCCTCGCGCAAACGCTTCGAACCGAAAACAAGCCCCCAAGTGCCACTTGCATTTTTCTAGTCCTCCTCAGCGTTTTTGTAACCGTGCTCTCGACTTTGGTTCGAGGTCCATCTCTCTCTTGACCCTGAAAAGCGATTCACCGGAGACACCGGCTTCGAGGACTCCCTGGGATGAAATCTCATTTTTCAGGCTAAGTTGCTGGGACGCCGCCTCGGCCTGTCGCAATCACGTGGCCAGAGAGCGGTCTATCTACGCATCCAATAAAATGTTTTTTTTCAATGAGTTAAAGCGAGGTCGGGTTTTGCAGCAAGGGGGCCAGTAGGAGTACGGATATGAAATTCGGAAGGCTACTATTGAACCTGGTAACCGCTTTATAACAATTTACAAAATTTTGAAGAATGCGCGGGCCGGGATGAGATCTCCTTGGCAGATTCCGTGGTTACCGCTAAGGCCTGCAGGCAGGCGGTACGATCAGTTCTTGGTTTTCGTAAATGCGGTTGGGATCGCTGATGGACGGATTGGCGGCGGCCAGGCAAGGCCAGGCGGAAGACCGCCCCAAGCTGATCCTTGCCAGCGCCCACAGCGTGTCGCCCTTCTGGACCCGGATTGTTGACGCGGCGCTGCTCCCGTCTTGGCGGGCAGAGTTTGAGGTCGCGGCGACGGCAGAGGGAAGATGGAGTTGCGCGCCGGCGCCGATTTGGTTGGGGTTGACAATGCTTGGATTGGCGGCCAGCAGTTCAGGCCAACGCTTGCCGTGGCCGAGGTTTTCTTCGGCCAGCTTCCAGAGAGAATCGCCGCTTTCTACGCTCACGGTTTTCTGTGTCGCGGTCGTGGCGGGACGAACAGCGGGCTGCGCTTTCAACGGGCGAACCGTCGAAGCCGGCGCGGCCGGTTCGGCAAAAATATTTGACTGCTTAAGCGTGGACGGAACAGGCGGGTGCTCCGGTTGGATGAGAATACTCGGCGTCACGACGGGGCGGGAGGAGATTTTGGGGAGCGCAGGGGCGATCAGCCTGCCATGCGCAGGAAGTGTCGCGCGAACATCTATACTAAAGTCCGGAGGCCCATTCGGACGCACCATTGGAAGGATCTCTTCACGAACTTTGGGATGAACCTCGCCGCTTGGTTTGGGATGAACCGCTCGGCGAATATTTTCGCGACGGGATGGGTGGATATCTTCCGGGACCTCAGGGCGGATTCCTTCACGAAGGCTCGGTTGAATTTCAGGACGGCGAACTTCGGGTCTCGGAAATTCAGGACGGCGAACTTGGGGGCGAATGGGTACGGCGGAGAACGGATCGCGGCGGAAAACATTCGATGGAGTTTTGGGATGCGGAACCGGTTGAGCCGGAGGACGAATTGCGGGACGCCCCGGCAAAATTGGAGAAGCCAGGGCGGGAGTCGAGAACGGGAGATGGAACGCCTCCGACTGTTTCGGTTTCCGCGCTTGCCATTCTTTTTGCTTGCGGACTTGGCGAGCGACATCGCCGAGCGTCGCTTGCGGAGTTTCGGAATTTGCATCCAGGCTTGCCGGCGGATTTTGCGTGGACACGGGCGAGCAACTATTTTTTTGCGAGCATTCGTTTCGCTTGGCTTCGATTTGCGCGCGGTCTTCCGGAGTGAGGATGTTCAGATGCTTGAGATCTTCTTCCGTGTAAACGTGCTTGGCGCGTTTCTGCAATTCTTGTTTGCGGGCGCGTTCTTGACGGGCGGCTTCGGCGACGCTTTGATCTTGTTGGTCTTGGGCGCGCGAAATGGTCGCGCCGAGAGTTGCGGAGCACAAAAAAAGAAAGGCGGGTGCGACGAAACGAGCGCGACGCGAGACTCTCCCCAAGCCTGGGCTTCGCGGCTGGAGGGACAAGGGGCCGTTTAGGTCTGTCAGCAGCATGGCAAACCGCCTACGGGGGACTCCGCCGAGAAGAAGGGTAACTGGAAAGAGGCGGCATAGGAAAATACTTTCTCTCGCGGTTGCCTGGACGCAACCCCCCCACAGAGAAGCAAGATTTTGAGCGGACGAAACGGCGTGTTTGGCGTACTATCTCTGCTCTTTGTAGCAGATCAAGAGGCTGAGGGGAATTGGCGATGATCAAAGAAACGCGAGAGAAGCGCGAGGCACAGAGACTCGGTCCGGCAAATGTGGCGGACGGCATAGCCGGGAAGCGGGCGGCGGGGGCTAGAGGTCGACGGAGATTTTTGCAGGCGGGATTGCTGGGAGGAGTGGCGGCCGCGGCTGGTCCGGTATTGCAGCCCGTTTTTGGAGCGTCGCCAAAGAGCGCCGCCGCGACTGCCGTGGCGGCTGCCGATGTTCCCTCGTTTGAGCTAGGGGAGATTACCATTGGCGAACTGCAAGACGGAATGACGTCCGGGAAGTACAGCGCGCGTGCGATTGCGGAGAAATATCTCACGCGCATCGCGGCGATTGACAAGAGCGGACCGCGCGTCAACAGCGTCATCGAAACGAATCCGGACGCGCTGGAGATTGCGGAAGCTTTGGACAAGGAACGAAAAGAAAAAGGGCCGCGCGGGCAGCTGCACGGGATTCCTGTTTTGATCAAGGACAACATCGCGACTGCCGATCGCATGATGACGACCGCGGGATCGCTGGCTCTCGTCGGATCGAACCCGCCTGCTGACGCTTTCATTGTGCAGAAGTTGCGTGAGGCGGGCGCTGTAATTTTGGGAAAAACAAATTTGAGCGAATGGGCGAATATTCGCTCGAACCACTCGATCAGCGGTTGGAGCGGGCGCGGCGGGCAGACAAAAAACCCTTATGCGCTGGACAGGAATCCGTGCGGATCGAGTTCGGGAACGGGCGCGGGCATTTCGTCGAATTTGGCGGCGGTGGGAATCGGAACGGAGACGGACGGCTCGATCGTGTGCCCGTCTTCGGCGAATGCACTTGCGGGGATCAAGCCAACGGTTGGACTGGTGAGCCGCAGCAGGATTATTCCGATTTCGCATACGCAGGATACCGCGGGACCGATGTGCCGCACCGTGCGGGACGCGGCCATTTTGCTGGGAGCGTTGACGGGCGTCGATCCCGACGACAAAGCGACGACGGCGAGTGCTGGAAAGTCATTCACGGATTACACCAAATTTCTCGAGGCCGATGGATTGCGCGGAGCGCGCATCGGTGTTTTGCGGAAAGCGTTTGGCTTTAATCGAGCCGTGGACAAGTTGATGGAGGCGGCGCTCGACGCGATGAAGAAGCAAGGAGCCACGCTGGTGGACCCGGTGGAGATTGAGACTTCGGGCAAGTTCGGGGAGACGGAATTTCTGGGGTTCATGTATGAGCTGAAGGCGGACCTGAATGCCTACCTCGCATGGCTTGGGCCGAACGCGCCGGTCAAAACACTCAAGGAGATCATCGCGTTCAACGAAAAGAACGCCGCCAAAGAGATGCCGTTTTTCGGACAGGAGAATTTTCTGAAGGCCGAAGAGAAAGGGCCGCTGACGACCGCGGAGTATGTGGACGCCATTAAGAAGAATCATGAGTTGGCAGGCCAGGAGGGAATTGATGCGACCATGGACAAGCACAAGCTCGATGCCATCGTTGCGCCGACGGGCGGGCCAGCGTGGCTGACGGACATCGTGAACGGTGACTCGTTCGGAGGAGGCAGTTCGGAATTTGCCGCAGCCGCCGGGTATCCGAACGTGAATGTGACCGCGGGATTGGTATTCGGCTTGCCGGTCGGGATTTCGTTTTTCGGCCGGGCTTGGAGCGAGCCGGTTTTGATCAAGTTGGCGTATGCCTTTGAGCAGGCCACGAAACTCCGCAAGGCTCCGCGATTCTTGCCGCACGTCGAAGCGTGAGAGAACAAGTTGACGGACGACAGCGGAAAGTTGACAGTGGAAAATGGAAGGAACCGACAGTTCTGGGGGGGCCGCCAGGAGCGCAGAAGAAACTGGCGGCTGGCGCGACGCGACGCGTTCCGCCGCTCGCGATAATGTGTAGGCGTGGAAAATCAGTGGGAATCGCGTTGACAGGAACAGCAAGGTACTTTAAGATTGGCGTTTGTCTCTAACGGGAAAGGTGTGACTGAGCGCAATGAGGACGTATGTAGCCAAAGGAGAAGAAGCCGAGGCGCTGAAGGTCGGCGCAAGCTGGTTTGTGGTGGATGCCACAGACCAGGTTTTGGGGCGTCTGGCGACGAAAGTGGCGCGGATGCTGATCGGGAAGGATAAGCCGAGTTTTACGCCGTACTTGGATTCGGGGGATCACGTTGTGGTGATCAATGCGGACAAGGTTCGCATGACCGGGAACAAGGTCGAGCAGAAGATTTATTACTCGCATAGCGGATACCCGGGCGGATTGAAGGCTGTGCCGGCGAAGCGGGTGCGCGAAACGAAACCGGAATGGATGATTCGCGAGGCGGTTTTGGGAATGCTGCCTAAGAACAAGTTGCGGGCTCGGCGAGCGAAGAAATTGCGGGTTTACCGGGATGCCGCGGGTTTGGCGCGGCACGCTGGGCAGAGGCCACAGGCGGTTGGGGCTTAGAAGCAGTAGGGAGCACAGACCAAAATCTGTGCCGCTGCTGTGGGCGTAGTGAGCAGTAGAAGTGGCAAACAGCACAGACGAAAGTCTGTGCTACTGGTTTCCGCACGTTGCTGTTCCTTGAAAAGTGTGGCCGCGTAGTGGTCACCTCTAAGTGGTGCCTTAGGCAGGGAGCAAAACCGGCGTGGAGTTGAGTGGTTCCGGGTGTCCGGAATCAGGTTATTTTAGGAGGAACGTTGAGTTCTACTGGTACGCCCATTGCGGGCACACAAACTTGGTTTCTCGGGACTGGCCGGCGCAAGGAGTCCGTGGCTCGAGTATTTTTGCGCGCTGGTAGCGGCAAGTTCACTATCAATGGCCGCGAGGTGGAGAATTATTTTCCGAATCATGCTTGGAAGCATGACGCCATTGAGCCGCTGAAGTTTACGAGCCTGGCGGACCAGGTGGACGTCAAGGTGACCGCGCATGGCGGCGGCGTTGGCGGGCAGGCTGGGGCCGTGCGCATGGGATTGTCGCGGGCGATCTCGCGGTATAACCCGGAGCTGCGGCCGGCTTTGCGGAAGAATGGATTTTTGACGCGCGATTCCCGTATGAAGGAACGCAAGAAGTACGGGCAGAAGGGCGCGCGGAAACGCTTCCAGTTTACGAAGCGGTAGTTTCTGCGGCCCTGGCTTCGCCAGAGTTGCAGCGAGCTCCAGCGGGTTTAGCGACGTGAACCCGCTGAGATCACGGCCGGCAAGGAGCCGGCAATAGGCTGTTCTGTGGCGGCGCAAGCTGCCACCGCAAACAGCTATTCCACTAGGAGGAAACTTGGCAGTAGAGATTACGATGAAAGAATTGCTGGAGGCTGGAGTTCACTTCGGTCACCAGACGCGGCGTTGGAATCCGAAGATGAAGGAATATATTTTCGGGGAGCGCAACGGGATTCACATTATTGATCTGCAGAAGACCCTCAAGATGTTCCGCGAGGCTAGCCGGTTTGTAAGCGATCTTTCCGCGCAGGGAAAATCGGTCTTGTTTGTGGGCACCAAGCGCCAGGCGCAGGAAGCTGTGGCCGAGGAGTCCAGGCGCTGCGGGGCGTTCTTTGTCAACCACCGCTGGTTGGGCGGGACGCTGACGAATTGGGCGACGCTCCAGAAATCGATCAAGCGGCTGAAGCTCTTGAAGGCGATGACCGAAGATGGCCGGATCAACGAACTTTCCAAGAAAGAAAAAGCGCGGCTGGGCCGCGAAATGAAGCACCTGAACCAGAACCTGGAAGGCATTGAGAACATGCTGCAGCTTCCGGACGCTATGTTTGTGATCGATTCGAATGCGGAAGAGATCGCCGTGAAAGAAGCGCGGCGGATGGGCGTGCCGGTGGTTTCTGTCGTGGATACGAATTGCGATCCTGACGTGGTGGATTGGATTATTCCGGGTAACGACGATGCTTTGCGCGCGATTCGGCTTTTCACTACGAAGATTGCTGATTCTGTGCTGGAAGGGCATACCGCTTACCAGCAATCGCAGGTGGCCGAGCAGAAATCGGCGGAAGATCAGGCTTTGGTGGATGGCGTGGAGTATGTGGATACCAGCGCGTACGAGCAGTATGAGAAGCAGGAAGGCGACTTCGTTGAGGGAGTGGATGTGACCACTCCTGCCGATGCTTCGCTTGAGGCGGCTGCGGGAGCGGAAGCTACCGTCCCACCGGACGACGAGACACGATAAGCGAGCGGTTTTAATCAACCGAGATTCACGAGGCTCGCTCCTTGCGGCTCGGAGCGGGCCTTTTTTCTAAGCATTCGCCGAAACATTGACATTCTGGAGTCCACAGAGAGAAAAAGGATGAGCACACAACAGCCAGCTATGCAGATTCCGGCGCACCTTGTGAAGGAGTTGCGCGAGCGGACCGGGGCGGGGTTCAGCGATTGCCGCGCGGCGCTTGTCGAAGCAAACGGCGTCATTGAGAAGGCCATCGAGATTTTGCGGAAGAAGGGACAGGCGGCCGCGGCTAAGAAATCGCAGCGCGAGGCGAGCGAAGGGCTCGTGGGAAGTTATATTCATGCGGGCGGGAAGATTGGTGTGCTCGTGGAGATTAATTGCGAGTCGGACTTTGTGGCCCGCACGGAAGCTTTCCAGCAACTTTGCCACGACATTGCCATGCACATCGCAGCACTCGATCCGCGGTATGTTCGGCGCGAGGAAGTGACGCCGGAGATGCTCGCGGCCGAGCGCGAAATTTATCGCGCGCAAGCGCTGGCTACCGGAAAGCCGGAAAACGTGGTCGAGAAAATTACCACGGGGAAGATGGAAAAATTTTACGAGGAGAACTGCCTGAACGAGCAGCACTACATCAAGGACGAGAGCGTCACGATCGGCGAGATGATTACCCAGGCGATCGCGAAGCTTGGCGAGAACATTTCGATCCGGCGATTCGTGCGCTTCAAGGTGGGCGAGATTGGCGGGCCCGGCGGGGCGGGACCTGAAACGTCGCCGGTTCCTGAACCCGTAAGTGCCTGACGCAGGTCTTTGAGTCTTCGTTCCAGAGCGCCCCGGCGAAAGCGGGACGCTCTTTTTGTTTTTAGGGCTTCGGCGTTGTGCGCGGGCGGGAATAGTTTGCTACAATTCCGAAGATTTTGTAGGCCGCTCACCGGAGGGCCATGGCTGCCGGACCGAAGAAGGCTGCAAAGAAATCCGTCAAGAGAACGCCGCGCCACGCGCAGCTGGCTTACCGGCGCATCCTGCTGAAACTTTCAGGAGAATCGCTACAGGGGCCGCAGGGATTTGGCATTCACGGCGAAACGATTCAGGCCATTGCGCGCGAGTTGAAAGAGGTGCACGCACTGGGCATCGAGATCGCCATTATGGTCGGCGGCGGAAATATTTTCCGCGGGGCGCGGCAAAAGGGATTCGAGATTGACCGCGCGACCGGGGACTACATGGGCATGCTGGCGACGGTGATAAATGCGCTGGCCTTGCAGGATGCGCTCGAGAAAGAGGGCGTGTTCACCCGGGTTTTGAGCGCCATCGAGATGAATCAGGTGTCCGAGCCTTTCATCCGGCGGCGCGCGATGCGGCACCTCGAGAAGCAGCGCGTCGTGATTTTCGCCGCGGGGACAGGCAATCCGTATTTTTCAACCGACACGGCGGCGGCGCTGCGCGCCATGGAGATCAAAGCCGACGTCATACTGAAGGCCACTCGAGTGGACGGAATTTTCGACGCCGATCCGGAGAAAGTTTCCGGGGCGAAGTTTTTTGCGGCGATTACTTATCGCGACGTGTTGAATCAAAATCTGAAGGTGATGGACGCGACGGCGATTTCGCTGTGCATGGACAACGGGATGCCCATCGTGGTCTTCAACATGAACCAGCACGGAAACATCAAGCGCGTGGTGATGGGTGAGCGCGTAGGCTCCAAGGTGACGCCGGCTTGAATTCCGACGGAAGCCACCAAATCCATTTTTTCGATGACCAATGAAACTGGAAACTCGAAGCGGAAGGATCTTAAACGAATTACCTGGTTTTTTTGAGCCGAGGACGCTATGACGACTTTTGAGAACACGCCGCAGGCACTGGCGGCCGCAAGAACGAGGATGGAAAAAGCAGTGGATGATTTTCGCAAGGAGCTGGCGACGATTCGCACCGGCCGTGCGAACGCCACGCTGCTGGACAACGTTCGCGTGGATTATCACGGCACGCCGATGCCGGTGAATCAGCTGGGCAGCATGACCGTGCCGGACCCCACAATGATCGTGATCGCGCCGTGGGATCCGAGCGCGGTGGCTTTGATCGACAAGGCGATTCGTACGGCCGATTTGGGGCTGAATCCTACGAATGACGGCAAAGTCGTGCGCGTGCCGATTCCTTCGCTGACCGAAGAGCGACGCAAGGACTTGGTGAAGCAACTGCATAAGGTGCTCGAAAATCACAGAACGGCGGTGCGGAATATTCGGCGGGACCTGAAGGAAGCCATCGAGAAGCTGGAGAAAGAAAAGAAGATCAGCGAAGACGAGAAAAAGCGGGCGCTGGACGAACTGGAAAAACTCTCCCACTCGGAAACCAAGAAGATAGAGGATCTGAGTGCCGCGAAAGAGAAAGAAGTGATGCAGATCAAGTGAATGAAGTCGAGAACTACGGGAAGCAGATTTGGACAGAGGTCACGGAGTAGTGAGAACCACGCTCTAGAAGGATTCACAGTAGTCTTTCTGTCCTTACGGCAAAACTAAGAAAAACTTAAGGCTTTTTGGGGGCCGGAGGAGTTGTGTCAGCGCGTTCGAGGGTGAAGACTTGCGATTCGTCGTTTTGGACAGCGCGGAGGAAGGCGTTGTAATCGGCGGCGCGGTCGGCGGGGATTTTCTTCAGAATAAAATTTAGATGGCGGGAAGCGGTGAGCGTGGCGTCTTTCGCGGAGTATTGCGAAACGTAGGTGGCGAAGTCGCGCTGGACGGACGTGCCTGTGGGGATGTGGGCGGTGGTGCCGGCGGGAAGATGAACCGTCGCGCTTACTTCGACATCGAGCGGCGTGCCCAGGTCGATGGGGCTGGCGGCCGCGCCGGGCGCTGTTTTCGTTGGCGCGTCGGGAAGTCCAAGCAGGGGCAAAATCGCCGGGATGCGAAGTGGCTTTTTTGACCAGTCCACAAATTTTGGTTGCGTGATCTCGTACGCGACAGTGAAGGGATCGTGTGTTGCATAGGGATCGGATGCTGTCACGTTCGCGATTTGGCCGCGGAAACCGTCGGAAAGCGCCAGGAGCTCGGCGACATTCTTCCAGTTTTCTTTTGGCGTTTTGTGAAACGCAACGCGAAGAAGCAGTTCATTGTCGCCACGAGTTGTGTAATTAAGTTTCGCTTTGAGCGTCCCTTCGGGAGCGAGGCTCGCGTTCACTTGAACCTTCTGGAAAGCCGCGAAGGGTAGCTCGTCCGGAATGGCGGCCCAGAAAGGGTACAGACAGTCCGCCGTGGGACCACAGTTTGGAACTTTGCGAAGCCAAAGAGCCTGTTTGCCCCGAAGCCCAAGAGGGAGGAGCCCGAACGGGGCCACCTCAAGGCTCGCGTCACACCAAACCCTGGTGCCCCACATGGTGAGGATACGCGTAAAAAGAGCAGGGGTTGGCAGTCGCTTTTGCAAATCTTCGGAACTTCCGGCCAGTCCCGCTTCCAGTTGAAGATCGACCGACGAAGCCAGGCTGGCGAGGAGGACGAATTTGTCCTCGGGCGTTGCGTAGCCGGAGGTAAGAATATCCGCAGGCGGGCGTGTTCGAAAACCAGTGGCGCCCAGAGGCAAGTCGATGGTGGCCACTTTTTCTGAAACGAAACGGTAGAGGGCCTCGAGTTTATCCTGGGGCTTCAGAAGAGTTGCCGTGAGGGCTAGCGCTTTGTCGGAGACGGTTTGTGGCGCTTCGGCCGGATGAATAAGTTGGGCGAAGCGCTCTAAAAAGACTCCCCAGACGAGGAATGAGCTCAGGGTGACGTCTGGACGCTGATTTGTATCGCTACTCTTGTCCGCGCTTCTTTCGGCGGAGGACACAGGGAGCGAGACATGCCACCGGAAAACACAGCGGTCGGAAACGGTTTGCTGCGGCTCATCGGCAGGAATGGTGACGTCCATCGCGATGCGGCGAAGGTCCGGCGAGTCTTTGAGGCGCGAACAGGGTAGATCGAGATCGAAGACTTGCTTGATGACGACACCGGAGCGGTCAAAGGTGTGCTCGAGCCAAATGTCGGGGGCCAGAGGATGATGCGATACCGTAGTGATGACGCGATATTCGAGCGCGTCGTCGGGCTCGAGGCCGAGGATGCGCACGGATTTGACGCGGACATCTTGATAGGCGGGGGCGCTGACAACGGCGGGATCGGGATTGTCGGTGATGGCGCCGGGGAGGACGTCCACTACTCCGCCGCTTGGGTGCGTGATGCGCACGAGCGGAATCTCAATTTGTTCGAAGGTGCGATTGAAGTCGAAATTGAGGCGGGCGAATTGGCGGGCGCCCAGTTCGTCGTTGATTTTGACGCGGGCGTGGACTTCTTTGCGGCTTGAACCGTCGGTTTCAAAGCGCATGCGGGTTTCGAGGAGTTCGACCTCGGCGGGAATTTTGGGTGGGGACTTGGCTGCAGATTTTTCTTGGTCTTTTTCCTGAATTTTCTCCGGAAGTTTTTCAGCGGGCTTTTGCTGCGTGGTTTGCGCCAGCCTGGTAGCGGGCGCGCTCAGAAAGCATAAAGACGCGGCGATGGGGAGCGCGGAGGAAAAAAAGCGAGTAGCGTTCAAGAGGGCCTCCGAGGCAGTGTAGGGCGAGAGAGAAGTCGCGTAAAGCAGCGCCTGAATCCTCGTTGCTGGCTATACACGAGCGCGTCTGGCCATCGGCCAAAGGCATCAGGTTTGGCGAAGCAGTTTTGGGGCTGGCGCGTCAATTTGGCATGGTAGAGTCTTGTGCGCGGAATCTCGGAAGGCGCAGGGAGAAACGGGGAATGCGAAAGATTTTCGGAGGAATTGCAGCGGTAACGCTGGTGGCCGCGCTGGCTGTGCCGGCCGAGGATAAGTCCGCCCCAAAGGGACCCAATGAAGATGGAACCAAGCCCGCTCTTGTGAGAATTGCGGGGGAGGGGATGCTGGATTCTCATGCGTTTCAATACCTGACCGAGTTGAGTGATGACGTGGGCGCGCGTTTGACGGGGTCGCCCCAGGCGCACAGAGCTGTGGAATGGGGCGTGGCGAAGATGCGCGCCATGGGGCTGGAGAATGTCCACGCGGAACAGTGGCAATTGTGGCGTGGGTGGACGCGAGGCGCGGCGCAGGCGGAATTGTTGACGCCGATTCGCCGGCCGCTGCATGTGGACGCGATGGGTTGGACAGGCTCGACTGCTGCTGGCGGCGCCGACGGCGAAGTCGTCACTGTGAACATGTTCGACCTCGACGGCGAAATGAAAAACATGACGCGATTTTCGGGCAAGGTCGCACTGGTGGTGACGCGCGGCGAGCCGAACAAAAGTTCTATTCAAATGTTCGCGCAATTTGGCGATTTTCTGAGGGCTGCGGGCAAAGTGGGCGCGATTGCGGTGATCGGCGGGCAAGGCGGTGGGACTGCCGCGGGAATGAACCTGACGCACACAGGAATTCTGGGCTTCGATGCTGACTTCGCCGTGCCGGTCGTTTCGATGACGGCGGAAGACCAGGGGCAGTTGGAGCGATACATTGCGCGCGGGCTGGGGCCGCGAGTGCATTTCAATGTGCAAAATACTTTTTCCAGCGGGCCGGTGGAGAGCGCGAACGTGGTGGGCGAAATTCGCGGGCGTGAAAATCCGGAGCAGGTGCTTGTGGTGGGTGGGCATTTGGATTCGTGGGATCTTTCCGAAGGAGCGACTGACAATGGGATGGGCTCGAGCTGCGCGCTGGGAGCGGCCGACGCCATTATGCGCAGTGGGATGAGACCTCGACGCACCATTCGATTCGTTTTGTTCACTGGAGAAGAACAGGGGCTGGATGGATCGTTCGCGTATGTGAAGCAGCATCAGGCTGAGATGGCCAATCATCTGGGCAGCTTGATTTTGGACAACGGCCAAGGTCCGGTCAGATCCTTTCAACTAGGGGGCCGCGACGACTTGGTAGAGGCCTTCAAACCGTTTGCTTCAGCGCTCGCGGAAATTCGCGAGGTCAAAGTAGACGACAAGGTGGAAGATGGCACGGACACGCTTCCTTTTTCGATGGCGGGTTTGCCGGGGATCAACATGGATCAGGATTCGCCGGAATATAAATTTACGCACCATTCGGCGGCGGACGCACTGGAGGCCGTAAAACCAGATGTTTTGGCGCAAGACGCCACCTTGATGGCCCTTACGGCGTACTGGATTGCGGACCGCCCGGAGCGGTTTGCTTCGCCGTGGTCTGCCGAAAAGACGGTCAAAATGTTGGTTGGGCAGCATGAGGATGCCATGCTGAAGGCCTTTGGCTTGTGGCCCAAGGCCTACGCGGACATCGAAAAAAAAGACGCGCCTCCGAACTAAGTTAATTATTATCAATTACTTAAAGGAGCCATGGGAAGTTGGCGCGCGAAAACTGCGCATTTTGGGATGGCCGACTGACGGGGTTCGGTTTGCGGCCGTCCGTTTGGTTCTGGTCGAATTGGGAGGGCCGCAAGTGCCCGATTTCCACTGGGGGCTTGTGGGCTCGTGAAAGAAATTTGACAGAGCACGTACTTTTCCTTATAATTTACGTTTTGTCGGGGGTGTTTCTACTCTGACGAGGGCGACCGCTATGCGGTCGAGTGGGTTGGAAGGGAAATATCTTCGGTCCCGGAACATTGTAAGACGGAATGGGACAGAAGAGCGGCCGGAATGGGGCGCCAGCCCCGCAAAGCCGAGTAAGCCTCTCCGAAATGAAGCCAGAAGTGTAGTTCTGCCTTCTGGAGTGCGTACGGAGTATCTTGCTGGTTGTATCTCCGGATTCGCAGTAGACCTTTCAGCACAGATGTGTGCTCTCGCGCATTTTTGTTTGCGCGCCTTGCGAGAGCCACGGGGAATTTTGCGCGCACATGGTGACTGTGGTGTGGTCACACATAGAAGAGGACGACTGTGCCGACGTTTTCGCAACTAGTACGTATGGGACGTGAGAAGGTTTTGGTTAAGACCAAGTCGCCGGCGCTAGCCGGGTGCCCGGAGAAACGTGGTGTGTGCATTCGCGTGTACACGCAGACGCCGAAGAAACCGAACTCGGCTTTGCGCAAAGTGGCGCGCGTGCGTTTGACGAATTCCGTGGAAGTCACCACCTACATTCCCGGCATCGGGCACAACTTGCAGGAGCACTCGATCGTTTTGGTGCGCGGCGGGCGCGTAAAGGATTTGCCGGGAGTGCGGTATCACATCGTGCGCGGAACGCTGGACGCTGCTGGCGTCGAGAATCGCAAGCAGGGACGTTCCAAGTACGGCGCGAAGCGGCCAAAGGCTGCGCAAGCGAAGTAAAACGTCTTCATAGAAATTGCCAGTGAAGTGAAAAGATTCTGTAAGGAGCGATAAAGAGCAATGCCACGCAAAGGACTTGTTTTCCGGCGGATACAAGCGACCGACCCGGTCTATGCCAGCGACATCGTGGAGAAGTTCATCTGCTCGATGATGTGGGAAGGCAAGAAGTCGACGGCGCAGCGCGTGTTTTACGGCGCCATGGATCAGGTGGCCAAGAAGACCAACGACGATGCTTTGAAGATTTTCAAGAAAGCCATCGAGAACGTGAAGCCCACGCTGGAAGTCAAGACGCGACGAGTTGGCGGCGCGAACTATCAGGTTCCGGTGGAAGTAAATCCCTTCCGGCGGCAGTCGTTGGCCATTCGATGGCTTTTGCAGTATTCGCGCGAGCGCGCAGGCAAGACCATGATCGATAGGCTCGCGGATGAGTTGATCGACGCGGCCAATGCTCGCGGCGGCGCCATCAAGAAGAAGGAAGACGTTCACCGCATGGCGGAAGCTAACAAGGCCTTCGCGCACTATCGCTGGTAGGTCGCTGGTAGGTCGCTGGCAAGGATGCTGGTAAGGACTGACGAAAAGAAATTGTAATGGCTACAGAAACCAAAGGGGCGGCGCAGCAGATCATGGGACGGGCTTTCAAACTCGAAGACACGCGCAATATCGGTATTATGGCGCACATTGACGCGGGCAAAACCACGTCGACGGAGCGAATCCTGTTCTATACCGGTGTGACGTACAAGATCGGCTCCGTGGATGAAGGCACCGCTACCATGGATTGGATGGAGCAGGAGCGGGAGCGCGGGATCACCATTACCAGCGCTGCGACCACGGCTTCGTGGGACCGCTTCGGGAAGAAATACCGCGTCAACATTATCGATACGCCCGGTCACGTGGATTTTACGGTGGAAGTGGAACGCTCGCTGCGCGTTCTGGACGGAGCGGTTTGCGTGTTTGATTCCGTGGCTGGCGTGCAGCCGCAGTCGGAAACGGTTTGGCGTCAAGCGGACAAGTACCGCGTACCGCGCATCTGTTTCGTCAACAAGATGGACCGAACCGGCGCGGATTTTGACCACGTCATCCGCACGATTCGCCAGCGCCTTGGGGCCCACCCCGTTCCTCTCCAGTTTCCTCTCGGCCGCGAAGAGTATTTCATCGGCATCATCGATTTCATCGAAGAGAAGGTGATTGTCTGGCTCGAGGAAACGCTCGGCGCGAAATTTGAGATTTTTGATGTTGCGAAACTTTGGGACAAGGCCTTCGTCGATTCGCGGCCCGATGTAGCCGCCGCGCTGAAGGCCTCGGCGATTGATAAGGCTTTCTACGACGAGCACCGCGGCAAAATGGTCGACTACATCGCCGAGCACGACGATGAAGTGATCGACAAATATTTGACCGAAGGAACGCTTTCCGTCGAAGAGATGCGCAAGTCGGTCCGCAAATCCACGCTGCTCTTGAAGATCGTTCCGGTGCTGGCGGGCTCGGCCTTCAAAAACAAGGGTATTCAGCCGCTGCTCGATGCGGTCGTCGATTACTTGCCGTCCCCGGTAGATGTGCCGCCGCTCGAGGGCGTGAATCCTGAGAACGATGAAGTGGTGTTGCGCCGCGCGGCGGATGACGCGCCGTTTTCTGCGCTGGCTTTCAAGATTATGTCCGACCCGTTCGTCGGACACGTCACCTACATTCGCGTTTATTCCGGAGTGCTGCAATCCGGTAGCTATGTTTACAACCCCGGGAAGCGCACGCGGGAGCGCATCAGCCGTCTACTGCAAATGCATGCCAACAAGCGCGAAGAGATTGATGCGGTGTATGCCGGAGACATCTGTGCATGCGTGGGCTTGAAGAGCGTTATCACTGGCGACACTCTTTGCGATGAACACAAACAGGTGATTCTCGAATCGATCGATTTTCCCGCCCCGGTTATCTCCGTGGCCATCGAGCCGAAAACGAAAGCGGATCAGGACAAGCTGGGTGTGGCCATGCAACGGCTCGCGCAGGAAGACCCCACGTTCCGCGTCTCGACGGAGCCCGATACCGGCCAGACGCTGATCTCCGGCATGGGCGAGCTGCATCTGGAGATTATCGTCGACCGCATGCTGCGCGAATATAACGTGCAGGCCAATGTGGGCCGTCCTCAAGTGGCCTACCGCGAGACGATTCGCAGGAAAGCCGAAGCCGAAGGCAGATACATCAAGCAGACGGGCGGCCGCGGACAGTACGGCCATTGCGAGATCGTTCTGCATCCGATGCCCAGCGCCGCGCATGAGAATATGCATGAGATGTCCACCGACGAACTGGACGCCATAGCGAAACAGTTCGCGGGTGGTTCCGGCGGCAAGTGGAAATTCGACAAAGAACACCGCTTCCTGTTCATTGACAAGGTGGTGGGCGGATCGATTCCACGCGAGTTTATTGCGCCGATCGAAGCGGGCATCCGCGAAGCTTTGGACAACGGCATTTTGGCGGGGTTTACCATGGTGGATGTCGCCGTGGTCTTGGTCGACGGCAGCTACCACGATGTGGACAGTTCGGAAATGGCTTTCAAAATCGCGGGTTCCATGGCATTCAAGGAAGCTTGTGCGCGAGCCAAGCCCGTGTTGCTCGAGCCCATCATGAAGGTGGAAGTCGTCGTTCCGGAAGAATATATGCCGCCGGTGTTTGGCGATTTGAACGCCCGGCGCTCGGCGATTCAGGGCACGGAAAACCGCGCGGGCAGCAACGTGATTCGCGTGGAGGTTCCGCTGGCGCAAATGTTCGGCTACGCCACGGATTTGCGCAGCCGCACGCAGGGCCGCGCGACATTTACGATGCATTTTTCGCATTACGCGGAACTTCCCGCGGCGCTTGCCGAGGAAGTGATCAAGAAACAGAAGGGCGAGAAGTAAGACGGGGTTTTGATTTAGTCGGTTTCTGAATTCGACTGAGGAGCAGAAGGCGATGGCCAAGGAGAAATTCGAGCGCAGCAAGCCGCATTGCAACATCGGGACGATTGGTCACATTGACCATGGCAAGACGACCCTGACAGCGGCGATTACCAAGGTGCTTTCCAAGCACAACCCGAAGG
>Ga0210394_10001635_pt1 | contig 34679 bp, 31 predicted proteins | sample IncBWC12MmetaG_FD_160121 | JGI IMG/M metagenome (GOLD analysis project Ga0210394, IMG submission 160121) | Forest soil microbial communities from Barre Woods Harvard Forest LTER site, Petersham, Massachusetts, United States - Inc-BW-C-12-M | ecosystem: Environmental > Terrestrial > Soil >... | reverse complement strand
TTCTCGACCTGGTGCAGCGTCAACGTCCGCGAACCTTCCGCCGAATCGATGTCAATGCTATCATCGCCAAAAAAGAAGGTCAATTGACGCCCGTGAGTCGCGTTTCCTGAAGCGTCATAAACAGTTGGACTCTCGCCTGAAAGAACGATCTTGCCATTCTCGGCGGTATAGTCCGCCCGATCTCCGTTACCGTGACGCCCTTGCTGTTCGACCTTGACCCGGCCAAACGCCGAGGCGCGAATCAGTTGCTGGCCCCCGCCGGATTCTTTTGCCAGCCCCTGAACCTGCTTCCCCGGCGCGTCCGCACCCGGAGTCGCCGGATTTCCCGCCGGAGCGAAGAAGAAGTCCACCGCATCCCCTGTCATTGAGCCCTCGTCGGAATGCGCGTGAACTCGCTCCTCCATTCGCCCGCGACTTTCATCGCTCAAGTAAGTCAGCCGGTTGCTTTCAGCATGCCAGTACTCTGGCTTGCTCGGTCCGGCGTGGCTGGGATTCGCTCTAGGCGCCTGCGGAAAGACTGCATGAACCTGCCCGGTAGCGATAAGAACATGCGTCTGGCGATTGAGGTCTATGGTCTCGCCTTCGACAATGGAGTCTCCCTGCCAAAGCCTCGCCTTCCCGGAATAAATGGAGCGGCCTGTTGAACTATTTCCATCAAGCCGTTCCCCTGAGACACGCGCCGGTCCAGTGGCGAAGTTAACGAATTGACTGCCTCCGCCGTTAGAGGTTTCAACGGTGGCCACTCGCCCAATGGCGTGGAATTCGTTCGTTGCTTGATTGAAAATTGCGCTGCGCGCCGTGGTCCTCGAACTCGGGTCTGTCACGACAACCGATCCCTCCAGCAACGTGATGTCGCTGTTGCGTTCAAAATGTGCGCGCTCCGCACGAGCAATTTCATTGTCCTGATGGAGCTCCACGTTACCCGTTTGATCCACGCTGGACCACCCACCGCCGGGTTCGAATTGGGCAACCATGTCTCTCGAGGTCGCAATTTGAGGAGAGCCTTCCCCAATCTGTTTCTCAAAATGGACGTCTTCGGAACCGCGGAGCTCCCGCAAATCATTTTCGCCGCTGAAATCTGCCTCTAAATGCTGAGCCGCCAGCCGCATTTTTTCCTCAACCGGCATGCCGGAAACCATTTCCTTATCCTGCAGCTCGATAGTGCCCGCGGGAGTTACCGCATGCTTCACGCGCGATTGCTCACCTTTCTTGGAAGCGGCAAAATCGAGACGCAACATCGAAGTTTGCAGATTTTTCACGCCTCCCGCCCGGTTGGAATGCACTGTGACGTTTCCGGTAGCAATCAAGAGTCGTGGAAGGTTGGATATAGGATCGAGTTCGGTCCCAACGCGGTCTGCATGCAGTTCGTCCTTGCCGTCCGCGCTTTGCGCAATCGCGTACACTCCGCCCTCGGCGATGATCGCGTCAATCCTCTCCGGTGAAGCAAGTGCCGTTATCGTCGCAGCTTTTAGCGATATCGGCGAAGGCCCGTCGCTTCGCAGCTCGGGATTTTCCGTCGCAATCAAGCGGTGAGCGTAATTATGCTCGTCCAACTCGACATCAAGTTTGCCGCAGACGAGGTCAAAGTTGGCTTGATGAGCATGGACGGGACCAGTGACGTGGATCATGTGCTGGCCGTCCTCAAAGCTCATGCTGCTTCCGGACAAATTCAACAACTGCGTCGGCGCGTGAGATGTATGGTCGGCAGGATCCGCACTATGCAGGGCCAGCTCCACCGAGCTGAGTAGTTGCATCTCGCCTTGTGGCACTTCGTACCGGAAACCGACTCCGCGGCCTTCGCCTTGCGAAAATTGAAAATTCGCAGGACGGTCGGTCTGCGCCAAACCTGTCTTATGATCGAAAAATACGTGGCTGGTCGCGACCCGCACAAGCTTGGAGTCGTTTACCTGCTGTGGTTTTCCAGTTTGGGACTGCTGGTCCGAGGCACGGTCCAGATCGATCTGCACATCACCGGCGCAGCTGATGCTCTCTGACGCGGTTAAATAATCGCAAGTATGTGTATGCAAATTATCAAAGCGCTCACCGGCGCCGCCATAGGCGGTGATCCATACGTCCTCTAGCAGGCTTCGGCCACCTTCGGCGAATTCCGTGGCCCGCGAGGCGCGCACCGTGAATTCCGTACGGTCCCCCACAACCTTCGAGAACGTAAAGCCCGCCGAACGCTGCTCCACGCTTGAGGGCACCGCCGCCGGCACTCTCTTCCGCGCCTGGCGTGATTGCCAGTCGCGCGACCCGTAGACGCAAGCAACGACGACAATCAGCAGAACGGCAATACCTGCCGACCATCGTGCATAACGTGCGGCTTCGGTAGTGCGCATCGAATAGCGCCTCTCGAGCTTAGAAGCTCAGTATAGGAATAAGGTTTGCGCCGAACAACCTTCATTCCGCCTTTTTGTTTTTCGATACGGCAGTTCGTCTTTCGAAATAGTAAGGGCCGAGGGAACCCAGAGTCTTGAGCCGGCAAGATATTTCCGCGGGATACCACGCGACGCGATGGATTCACCAAAAGCGTCAGCGCTCTTCCGTAGTTTTGCCTAGAACGCCAAGCGAAGCCCCGGAAGTTCCGGCAACACTAACATTTCTCCTGTTTGCCAATCAAGGCAATACCGGGAAACCCCGTCAACTGACCTTCTCCGGTGCCGATAGCATGCCTTGCTTTGCTGCCGCGACGTTGTCGCGGCTGCTGTTCTTGACCATGTACATGGCCTCATCGGCGAGGTGCAGTAGCTCCGCCTTGGTTTTCGAGTCGGTAGGATAAGATGCCACACCCGCACTCGTGGTAATGCGCACGTCAAGACCTTCCGACTTGAGCCAGTGAGTTTCGCGGATCAACCTGTGCAAACGGCGCGCAACCACGCAAGCATTTTCCTTCGATGTTTGGGGGAGCAGGATTACAAATTCATCTCCGCCATAGCGAAACGCGAAATCGATAAGCCGGCAGTTATCCCGCAGCACGTCGCCAATCTCAGCCAGCAACTTTGAGCCGGCCAAATGGCCGTGTGTGTCGTTCACAGCCTTGAAATGATCCAGATCCAGAAACACCAGCGAGAATTCGTACCCGTAGCGTTGCGACCGGTAGATCTCCGTTTCCAGAATGAAGTTCAGGTGCCGCGCATTATAAAGATTCGTGCAGTCGTCTGTGATGGTCAATTCGTGAATTCGCTGCACATGTCTGGCGTTTTCTAAGGCAATCGCGGCGAAGTCTGCCAGAGCTTCGAGTAGCGCCAGGTCGCGATCGTGAAAGCCGTCCATGTCCATGCAATTGATCAGTTCAATGACACCCAGACAGTGATCGCGGAAGCGCACCGGAACGGCCACAATCGACCGCGTTTCCATCTTGGTTTTCTCGTCAACCTTGCCAAAGAAACGCGTGTCTTTGCTGACGTCGGGAACAATTACCGCTTGTTGGTTCTGCGCCACCCACCCTGCGATGCCTTGGCCGATCTTGATGCGCACGTCTTTAAGGCCGTGGGCGTTCTTGCCGATTGCCAACTCGAAATAAAGTTCCTGCTTAACTTCGTCGACCAGGAGCATGGACCAGGTATCCGGATGCAGGAATTCGTCGATCTTCTCCATGATGGTTCGCAGAACTTGATCGAGTTGCAACGATGACGTAAGCGCTTTACCAAGTTCGTGAAAGACGGCCACTTCGCCCGCTTCTCTGCGCTCGGAAGGAAGACCCGGGTTGCGACGGCGTTCAATGCCCGTAAAAAGGTTACTTTCCGACATTTTCGCTTAGCTTGATGAACTTCCGCGGAGCGTACTCCAGCATCAGACGATAAATTATAGGCACCGGTCGAAACACGGTGCAATGGCCCATTCAAGTCGATGTTTCCGATTGGTTTCTGTTACGAAGACAAGGCTAAAGGCGGATTTGACACCTTGTTGTGCCCCGCCTAGTATGGCCGAGAATCCCAACGCCCAGAAATCCAAACGATGGCTGGCATGAGTAAATCCGGTTTTGGCGAACGTCTCAAGCGGGAGCGGGAATTGCGTGGCGTCTCGCGAGATGAAGTTTGCTGTGCAACTCGCATCGGCTCTCGCTATCTTGGGGCGCTCGAAAACGAAGAGTGGAGCATGCTGCCTGGAGGTGTCTTCAATCGCGGCTTCGTTCGCGCCGTCGCTCGCTTTCTCGGTCTCGACGAGGACGATCTGCTAGCCGAGTACGATCACGCCATCAACGAACAATCTCCTCAGATTGAGCAAGGTATGCCTTCGCCGGTACAACAGGAACCGCCCCGAACACGAATCACTCGTTTTATTTTGCTGGGTAGCCTCTGTCTGATCGTTTTGCTGGGAACAGGCTGGCTCGGCTGGAGATGGCACGACAAAGCACTACGCCAGGCCACGAATGATCGCATCCCTGTTTCCTCAATTGTTCAGGCGGCTAGTCAGCCGACCGGAACTGCGGCTGGCGTTCAGGCTGATGCGTCTGGAACCGCCCCGGTGCCACCCGTCGCCTCCACAGGCCCGTCAGGAACCGAGGCTCAAGGACTCGAACTCAAAATCGAAGCCGGTAAGGAAACCTTCGTCACCGTATCGACTGACGGCAGTAAAGCATTCGAAGGAAGCATGATTGCAGGCCAGAGCCGCACGTTCCTGGCGCAAGGCGCCATTTACATCTCCGCGAAGGATGCAGGGGCTTTACTACTGGAACTAAATGGCCAGACTCTTGCCCCATTGGGTCCCCCAGGTCAGCCCGCTAATCTCACTCTCACCCGGAGCAATCTGAAACCGGCAAGCGGAGGCTCCGATTAGTTCTGAGATCTACGAAGAACTTCTCTCTGGCCGCACGACACGGGAGCGCAAGATTGCCGTTTGCTCGGCTTCTGCCGGACTTACCCCAGCCGAACATGCTGAAGTGCTTACTGTGCTTTCCGAAGATGCCGATGATTCTGTGCGGGAGCGTGCCGGAAACGCGCTGCTTAATCAGTCGACCGAGGCGTTCGTTAGAGCTCTGAATGGTGACAATCCCCCCGCGCAGCTCTTTCGCTATTGCGGAAGCAATCTCATCGCCAAGCCGGGGATCGCCGAAGCCCTCGCAAAAAACTCACGCTGCCCAATGCAATTTCTGACGCCCGCAGTAAAGGCTTTGCCCACTTCCGCAGTGCAGGAATTGATGCTGGATCTGGAGCGGCTTAGCTCCAATCGCGGGCTCGTGGCCGCCCTGGTGCAGTCGCCATCGCTTACGGCGGATCAGCGTCAGCAGCTCGAAGAGCTCCTGGCAGACAAGCCGGCGCCCGAATCGGCGCTCGCTCAAGCGGTAGCTCAGATCGATGCCCCCGCCGAACAGCGTGTCACGCTCCTGCAACGACTCGCAGGACTGCGCGTCGTTGAGCGAGTGCAGCTCGCGCTCAAGGGAAATCGGGAAGAGCGAATGGCATTGATCCGCGATCCCTGCAAGGTTGTGCAGCGGGCGGTGCTTCAATCTGCGCGGATTACCGATCGCGAGGTGGAGACCTTTTCGTCAATGGCCAGCCTCACGGACGAGGTTTTGCGTCTCATCGCCACCAGCCGGAATTTCCGCCGGAACTACAGTGTGGTAATAAACCTCATGAATAATCCCAAGACCCCTTTAGATATAACGCTCCGCATGCTTTCGAGTATCACCGCGCCCGATTTGAAAAAACTTGCTGCGAATAGAAACATCTCAGATACCTTGCGCAGCGCTGCCAACCGGCTGCAGGTCCAGCGGACCCAAAAGCGCGAGTAAAAACTATCGGATGTGATGACTCGATCGTTCTGGATTAAGCAAGAACGCAGGTGCCGGAGGGCGGAGTCAATCGGCTGCGATGCCGAGCGTCGACATCGGCCAGGAAGTTGTATAACCGCGCTGAAGAAATGGGGAGGAAAAAGCGTCGCCGCGTTGGTGCGGCTCGAGTTCAAGTAAGGGCACTTCTGCAGGGCAACGCCACCGTAAAGGCAAAACGATGGTCCCAATACCGCGGCTGACGTAGATCTGCGTTACGCCCAGCCGGTCCCATCCCATTTTGAAGCGCATTTGCTCGGGCGACCGCCCGTAAACCGTGCCGAGCAGTGGGAAGTTCACTTGGCCGCCATGCGTATGTCCCGATAACACCAGGCTAACTCCCCGGCATGCTGCCGCCGTTACCATACGGGGATTATGGGCGAGCAGAATGGTGGGAGCATCCTCAGGGATGCCGCACATCGCCTGTCCCAGGTCCGCACCGTAGCCGTAGTCGTCGACTCCGGCCAAATACAGAGTCGACCCACGCCGCTGTAGCGAGCGATGCCGATTCCGTAACACTTGAATGTGCTGCCGCCGTAGCGCTCCCTCTACCGCGTCGGCTCCAACGCGGAAATCGTGGTTCCCAAGTACGGCCACAACGCCCGCGCGCGCTCGAAGGCCGCCTAATATCTCCGCGACTGGCTCAATCGACGATCGCGAATAAGTTACGAAGTCGCCCGTCAGCGCAATCAGATCGGGCTTGAGCTTATTCGAAAGCTCCACCACCGCCGCAACGTGTTCCAAAGGCACGAAGAGACTGTGGTGGATATCGCTCAACTGGAGTATGCGGAATCCACGAAATTCCTCTGGCAAGTCACTGAGCCAGATGCGCTGCGCCGTAACTGCTAAGCTGCCACGGATTCGATGCGCCGGCTGACTACCGCGTCGGGATTGGCTTCGGATGAAACGATTCTTAACCTGCGGAGGACCTAGATAGCGATTACGCAGTGCCGCCCAGCGACTCACAGGCGGCGATGTAAGCAGGCTTCCCATCTCTATGATCATGGCACTCCGAGACTATTTTGCAAGCCACCGATGCCACCCGAGGACGCTTACACGATAAGACTCGGTGAGGCTAACACCCTGGAAAGGAGCCCGTCAATTAAACTGCAACAATTGGGAGGCGCAAGAGTTATTTTCTGTCTGGAACTGTCGATTTTTGAGGTACTTCGGTCTCGTTGGCAATCTGCTCTTCAATTTCGGCGGCTACTTGACGCAGTTCCATATGAATACGTCCGTTCGAGGCCAGGGTCTCATAATCGCCAACGTGGTACGGTTGGCCTGAGAAGTTGGTCACAACGCCTCCTGCTTCTCGAACCAGCAGCATTCCCGCGGCTGTATCCCAAGCGTGCAGACCAAACTCCCAAAATCCATCAAAACGCCCGCAAGCAACGCTCGCCAGGTCCAGTGCAGCGGATCCATCGCGGCGCACGCCATGCGAGCGCAATGTGAAGTTCCAGTAGTAATGAATGTTCGGGTTCCGGGCGCGTTTCGTGCTGGGGAATCCGGTGGCTAACAAACTCGTTGAGAGATGATCGATCTGGGAAACCTGAATTCGCCTCCCGTTCAGAAAGGCGCCTTCTCCCCTCGAAGCAGTAAAGAGCTCTTTGGTGATCGGCTGGTAGACTACCCCCGCGACCAGCTCTCCTTCCTGCTCGAATCCAATCGACACCGCAAAACACGGATAGCCGTGGGCGAAATTGGTCGTTCCGTCGAGGGGATCGACAATCCAGCGATGCCGCCCATCCCCCTCCTGACCGCCTCCCTCTTCCGCCACGATGGCGTGCTTCGGGAAGTAGCCCTTCAACCGGCCAACAATCGCCTCCTCTGAGCGCTTGTCAGCCTGCGTAACAAGATCGACTTCCCCCTTGTAGCTGATTTTTGCGGGATGATCGAATTCAGAAACCAGAATGCCGCCAGCATCGAGCGCCGTCTCTACCGCTACTTCCAGAAATTGATTGCCCATTTATCGCGGAACCGGAGGTGTCAGTTTGTCACCCCACCACTATAGTAAGACTTACGATAGCGCACCTTATAGTTTCCTTTTACCCGAACTTCGATCGAACGGTAACTTCCCTGTGGCGGTCTGGGCTGGGGATAGTATGCCAGGCGGTATTGGGTGCGAAGCTCACGGTTAATGCGTTCGAATATCGCGTCCAGTTGCGAAATTTCGTCGGGATAGTACATGGCGCCGCCGGTGCTGTCGGCTATGGTTTCAAGCGCGTGTTCGCCCGCTGTATTTCGTCCGTTCTCATTCTTCACGGGCCGGATAACGATCGTATAAATGAGCGCCTCGGCGCGCAGCGCAGCGCGCCGAGCGGTCTCAAAATCGGCACGGCTCGTGGTTTCACCGGCGTCCGTGATCAGAATTAACACTTTGCGCCGATCGGACGGAGCCTTACCCAACGCATCGGACCCAAGATAGACAGCATCATAGAGTGCTGTCCCATCGCCCGGGGTGACGCGTTTCACTGCGGCTTGCAATTGCGACACGTTCCCCGAAAAGCCGGCCAACTGCGTGACCGTGTCCGCAAATTCGAATATGCCGACACGATCGTCGGGTCTCACAACCTGGGCAATAAATCGAGCCGCAGCATCGCTCTCAAACTGCAGCTCTTTGATTTCACTCAAACTGGAATCGATCATCAGGGCCAGATCCAGCGGCTGCTGGGTCTCCGCCTCGAAAACCTCGATCTTCTGGGGCTTGCCCTCTTCGTAAATTTCAAACTGGTCCTGATGCAGATCGGGTGCCGGCCGATTGTTCGCGTCCAGCACGCTCGCGATTACGCTGACGAGACTCACGTCCACGCGAATGGACGAGCGCTGATCGGCAGCTCGGTTTTGCGCTTGAGAATTGGCGACAAATCGTACCGACGGACCGGCTATAAGGCAGAAAAGAATCGCGCCTGCTGGAGCTATTAGTTGAGTTCGAGAGATATGCGGCAAGTGTGGACGCCCGGAATGGCGTCTCACTTGATAGATTCCGATTTACGCGAATTGGATGGCAGCGGTGGCAATTCACCTTGGGCCCAAACAGCGCCATCTTCGAAGTATTCTTTCTTCCAGATCGGCACGGTTTGTTTGAGTGTATCGATTCCGTAGCGGCATGCTTCGAAAGCCGCACGCCGGTGCGGCGAACTCACCGCGATGAGCACGCTTGTTTCCCCAATCTCCAACCGCCCCAGGCGGTGAACCAGTGCGACGGAGTCGGCGCCAAATTGGCCGCGCATCTCGGCGGCGATAACGCCCATTTGCTTCAAGGCCATGGTCTCGTACGCTTCGTATTCAAGGTACAACGTGCGCCGCCCCCCGGACTCATTGCGCACAATTCCTTCAAAAACCACGATCGCACCGTCTTCGGCAGCCTTTAGTCTGGCGCTGATCTCCGCCGTTCGAATGGGTTCTCGCTGAATTTCGATAATCGCCTCGCTCCGTGCGAGCGCCGAAGTCCCGGCCCCGCCGCTCACAGGCGGCAGGAAGGCCACTTCGTCTCCCATGGCCAGAGGCGAAGCCCAATCAGCGAAGGACTGATTGACAGAGGCAACCACGGAATTGCGAAAGCCGGCCAGCTTTGGATAACGCTGCCCATAGGATGCGAACAGATCTTCCAGACGCGCACCATCGACGAGCTCGGCGTAATCCTCGCCGCGCCCTACGATTTCTTTGAGCTGACCGAAGAAAAGCACTCGCACGCGCATGTATGTATTCTATCCGTTTTCCACTCGCTCGCGATTCGCTTTTGAGAACTAGGCCATCTCGGCGCGTTCCTCTTTGTCCCTTACAAAATCGTAATCACTTGACGTAGTCGGGACTCCATCATACCTTTCCTTGTATTAACAAAGCGATGAATGGTCAGCACACAATTCCTTCGCTCGGAGTCGCAAGTCGGAGCCGCTGAGTGAAAATATTGATATCCGGGTCCTCGGGCCTGGTTGGGTCTGCTGTCGTTGATAATCTCAGTCATCAAGGTCACGATTTAATCCGGTTAGTTCGCCCTGGTACCGCGGCTCGTCAACCTGCCGCCGTCTCCGAGTTGCCGCAGGTCGTCTGGAATCCGCAGTCCGGACTCCTCGATTCGCGAGCCGAAGGCGCCGATGCCGTTATCCATCTGGCTGGAGCATCCATCGCAGGGCACCGCTGGACAGAAGCATGGAAACGCGAACTGCGGGATAGCCGCGTGGCGGCAACGAATCGCTTGGTCGCGTCGCTGCAACGGCTTCATCGCCCTCCCCAGATTTTCATTGCCGCGTCAGCCATCGGCTTCTATGGAAGTCGAGGCGACGAAAAATTAACGGAATCCAGCCCTGCGGGAACTGGTTTCCTCGCGCAAATAACCGTCGACTGGGAAACCGAATCGGCTCGCGCGGCACAATCGGGCGCGCGAGTCGTCATTTTGCGCTTCGGTGTGATCCTTGCTAAGCAGGGGGGCGCTCTCCCTCAGATGGCCTTGCCTTTTCGCCTGGGCGTCGGCGGTAGAATCGGATCGGGCCGCCAGTGGATCTCCTGGATCACTTTGGATGACGTCGTCGCCATCATCCGCTTCGCGCTGGAAACGAATCTCCTCAGCGGCCCGGCCAATGCCGTGTCTCCCAACCCTGTCCAAAACGCCGCGTTTTCTTCCACTCTGGCGCGCGTACTTCACCGGCCCGCAATTTTACCGGCCCCTTCGTTCGCTTTGCGCCTCGCTCTTGGTGAAATGGCCGATTCCCTGCTCCTGGCGAGCCAAAGGATCTATCCCAATAAACTCGAACAGTTGGGCTACCGCTTTCATTACCCCGATTTGCAGCCTGCATTGACTGCCGTGTTACGCCCGTCGGGCTAGCCTCAATCGTTAAGAAAACAAAACGGAAGCCACAACCTTGAACGCCCCAACCTCGTTTGTTAGCATGGGCCGCGTCGTTCTGTTGCTTAGGATCTCGAAATTGCCGATCCCGCGACTCTTTCAGCAACTGCTCGCCGCTGTTTTGATTGCACTTATCGCTTCGCCTGCCTGGAGCCAAAACCAGGTTACAGGCACCGTCCTGACTAGCCAGTCGGCGACGATGGGCAATGCCCCGCTGCCTTCGGGCTCTACGATTTTCAGCGGCGAATCCGTTGCGGTCGATCAAACAGGCGGCGCCGAGATCAGTGTCGCCGGAGGCGGTCGCATCGAGGTTTTTCGGGATAGTTCCGTGCAGCTAAATCGGATTGCCTCACGCGTGCAATTCGCTGTGTTGCATGGTGGTGTTTCGTTCCTGGCTGGGCCAAACGATGCGGTTGAAACTGCCTTCGGCGATGCCACCATACGTGCCAAAGATCCCTCATCTGTCGGCGTGCTTCACCTCGAAAACCCTGATTCCGCTGTCCTTTTCACAAGAAAGGGCACGCTGACCATCAAAACAGAGCACGATGCGAAATCCGTCGATGTTCCAGAAGGTTCCGCCGTGAGCATAACTCTGGCCGATCCTCCTCCTGATCCCCAAGGTGGAGCTGCACCGGCTGGAAGAGCGGCGCCGGCACTCAAGAAAATCGCTCTCATCTTGTTCATCTTCGCTGCGCTCTTTCTCGGCGCCTTTCTTTGGATTGCTGCACATGAGCCCACCGAAACTCCTTCGCAGCTAGCCTCTGAAATAAGTCCTTTTAAGGTGCAATAAACCATCTCTGATTTCCTTTAATTCCCTCAGTTCGCCCAACTCTCTGAATTGACATCCGCCACTCCGGCCCGAATAATCGCGGGATGAGCCGTCCCGAAACCGCTCGGCGCGTCAAGGCCTATTCGGCCGCAAGCGGGTACGTCTATCAATACTATTTCTATGAAGTCCAAAAGACCCGTCGCGGGTTCTCTGCCGGGACGGAGTACGTCTACATGGTTTCCGTCGATCGCAAGCAGGTCTTCCCTCTTCGAATATTCGTTAAGCAATCGGCCGTGGAAAAGTGGGGACGTTCAGCTGGGCGCGCGCTTTCCGGCACTGAGGAGTATGCCGTTGCCAAACTTCGGCTCTTTCAAGCTTTGGATGAATCGCAGGAGATCGGGCCCAAACAGCCTGACCTCATCGTCGACGATTCAAATCTCGACGCGCTTCTCTCTCAGCTCGATCTTTGAGGATTTCGATCTCTGTAGCATTTTGGTAGCCCCGACGGGAATCGAACCCGTATTACCGGCTTGAAGGGCCGATGTGCTAACCGTTGCACCACGGGGCCACAAGTGGGCACAAACACGCCACAACAAACCCAAATCTTAACATAGTGCCTCAGCTTAACCGCCGCCCCCAGCTTAATCGGCGCATCAGCTAACGATGACCTTCCGAATTCGCAGGCCAGAAATCTTGGGCGCTAACTGAAGTGAATAGGGAATATTTTTTCTGATTGCGCCCGGTTTTGGCGAGAGACTTACACCGTGAATGAAGTTCCGCAGCCACAACTGTGCGTCGCTTTTGGATTCTGGAAGACAAAGCCTTGCCTCATCAGCGTCTCTTCGTAATCCAGCGTCACTTCTTCGAGATAGACATAGCTTTTCGGGTCCACGAAAACCCGCGCTCCATTCTCCTCGATCACCTTATCGCGATCCCTCGCCTCAATATCAAGCCGCATGGCGTAAGTAAGCCCGGAGCAGCCGCCCCCCTGCACGCCCAGACGTAAGCCACCCTTTGTAGAAACACCCTGCTTGACGAGGAGTTCTCGAATCTTCTTGGCCGCTTTTTCAGTGACGTGAATCATCGTCGGTTCTAACCTCTCGCTCCCAATACCTTATTGTATCTTCAGTTCGTTTTGCTCAAATGCACGCGTTCTTTAGCTGTGTCGTAAAGTGGCGAAAGTTCGCGCAGGCGGCTGACCACCTCCACCACGCGCTGAATCACGTAATCCACTTCCTCTGGAGTGTTGAATCGTCCGAGTCCAAACCGGATCGAGCTATGCGCCAGATCTTCATTCACACCCAGCGCCTTCAAAACGTAGCTGGGCTCCATCTTCGCCGAAGTGCAAGCCGAACCGCTCGACACCGCCACGTCGTTGATCCCCATCAGCAGGGATTCGCCGTCCACATAGGCGAAACTCACGTTAAGGTTATTCGGCAGCCGGTAGGTCATCGAGCCATTCACATACACCTCGTCCAGCCCCTTTAAGATTCCTTCCTTCAGATGATCGCGAAGCCCGCGCAGTCGCTCGGTCTCCTGCGCCATTTCGCTTTGAGACAGCTCGGCAGCCTTGCCGAAGCCCACAATCCCCGGAACGTTAAGAGTTCCCGAACGCATCCCGCGCTCGTGTCCGCCGCCATCGATAATCGACGTCAATTGCACACGCGGATTGCGCCGCCGCACGTAAAGCGCGCCGCAGCCTTTAGGCCCGTAAATCTTGTGGCCTGTCAGCGCCAGCAGATCGACATTGTCCTTGATCACGTCCACGGGAACCTTGCCCACGGCCTGCACCGCGTCCGTATGGAACAGAACGCCCTTTTCCTTGGCGATTTTTCCGATCTCTTCGATGGGCTGAATTACGCCGATCTCGTTGTTCGCGTACATGATGGCAATCAGAACCGTCTTAGCCGTGATCGCGCGTCGCAAATGATCCAGATCGATCCGGCCATCCTTGCCCACGGGCAGGTACGTCACCTGATAGCCGTACTTTTCCAGGCGCTTGCAGGTATCGAGCACGGCTTTGTGCTCGGTAACCTGGGTAATGATGTGGTTTCCCCTCTCGCGATACATCTCCGCGACGCCTTTAATCGCCAGATTATTTGATTCGGTAGCGCCGCTGGTGAAAATGATCTCTTTCGGCGCGGCGTTAATCAGTCTGGCAATTTGGCCCCGAGCGCTTTCCACGGCCTCCTCGGCCGCCCAGCCGAACGAGTGATTGCGGCTGGCCGCATTGCCGAATTTCTCATTGAAGTACGGCAGCATCGCACTCACCACGCGTGGATCCACCGCCGTGGTGGCATGGTTATCCATGTAAATTGGCAACTTGATGCTCATGCGTACTTCAATTCTAGCGCTAAAGTCCGAACCAGCGCCACTGAACCAAAAATGTCCAATGTTCCGAAGCACTTAGCCAACCGGCGATTTTTACTTTCGGCTTCGCTGGCGGGGCGGGGGAAGAGGTCCGCTTTACGCTTGCGAGAACCATGCCAAAACTTCGAGTTCGAAAGAGATTCCCACGGCCCTCACCACCGGCACAAGTAGACCGGCACATCCCGATCAACGGGGATTTTCGAAATGTGACTAGAGCGATCGCAGGAAGTTGATGACATCCTGCTGCTCTTTGGTGGGCAGCCTATGAAAGCGCTCAATAACTCGATTGGCCTCGCTACCCGGACTCTGGTGGTCTTCGATAGTCTCCACCAAGTTGCTTGTCCGTCCGTCATGGAGGAAAAAGACGCGTTGCCCGACACCCCAGAGCGGGGCGGTTCGGAACTCGTCGGGGCCGGCGCCACCTTGCGTGATGCCGTCCGCAAGACCTCTACCCATGTGGTGGACGAGAAGATCGGAGAAGAGATTCACACTCTGGTTGGAGAGCGCGGCACTCGGACTCGTCGAGGAGCCGCTGGCAATCATCTTGCCCGTGGTAAACGAAGGCGTGTGGCAATGGGCGCAGCCCACTCTTGTAAAGGTGGCTCGCCCGTTCACGGTGGATGGCGTGTCGGGCGCCGGAGCGGGCGGGGCCAACATGCGCATGAAATTGGCAAAGGCCTCGATGTCGGAGATGACAGCCGGATTGGAAGTGGCAGCGCCGGTCGGTGACGTCGTAAAGTTGAGTGTGTCATTCGGTGTGGCCGTGAAGAGACAGGCCGGAGTCTCGTCCCGCTCTTGCGGGAACAGTTCGTTCGAGATTCCCATCTCCACGTTGTACGCCTCGCTCGAGAACATGAGCAGGGATTTGTTCTGTGCCTTCCATCCGAAACGCGTAATGGTTCCGTCGTTTGCACTTCGATTCGCATTGCCGCTCAGGTGCGCGTTGGGGTGACCGGAAATGCCCAACTGCGCCTTCTCGGGCGCGTTGGCGTGTATATTGGCGAGAATCGCCGAGTCCGGAATTGCTTCAATGAGTCCGGCCCCAAAGACCGGGGTGGGGATGCGAAAGATGATGTTTGGATTTCCGCCCTTGCCGGTGAGTGGATTTCCAGGCGGCAGAAAGTTGGGTTGGGAGATATTGCAGCCCTTGGCGTCGCTCCGGCCAGTGATGACGAAGAGGTCGTGCACGCCGCCATCGTTGGTTCCGTCGGGACTGCGCTTAAAGCGCGCTTCCCTCACCGGGCCTTTCGCCGTGACGAACCAGGGCAGCATGTTCTTTGCCCCATTGAGCGTCGCTACCGCGATCAAGGGGTTTTGCGCCGGGCTCGTTCCGCCGGGAGCGGGCTGCGCGTGGCATGATAGGCATTGGTTGGAGTTGAAGCGCGGCCCGAGCCCATTGTTCGAGCCTCCCTGTACAACCTCGACTGCTATGAATCTTGTAAATCCGTCTTGGAAGAAGGTTTTTTCGTCTGCCGTAAGGTTATTGAGAGGATTGCCCGCTCCCGCCGCGCCGCCGCGTACCCCAGGATCTACCGCCGCTTTCACCGTTTGCGCCGACGTGCGAATGCACGCCATTGCCAAAACTGTGGCCACGAATGCGCCGAAAGCTTTTAAAGCAATTTTCTGCCGCGTTGTCATGCCCGTCCCTCCGCTTTCTTGAGGAAAAAGGACCAGGCCAGTCGAGTCTAGACCGGAATTTCCGATTTGGACCTGCGAATCGGGGCGGTGTAGGCTTCTTCGGTACTCCCTACCAACGAATTGGAAGCCGAAGCAGGTCTCAGGGACGTCGCCCGGCTCCGGTGCCTAATTCCCGAAAAACGAGGTGGTCTCAATGGGGCTTGCCTCTCTTCAAGTGGGCCTCCAGTAGCTCCACGGGCATGGATCGGGATTTTTCTTTAATCCGGGCTCCGATGCGATAGAATTGCCTTTCCTTTCATGGAACCAGTACTGGCCATCTATCCCGGTTCGTTTGATCCGGTTACTAATGGTCACCTCGACCTGATCGAACGAGGCACTAAGATATTTGATCGACTGGTCGTGGCGATTCTGCGGAACAACGAAAAGGAGCCGCTGTTCAGTATTGCCGAACGTACGGAAATGCTTGCTGAGGCCACCGCTTCATTTACGAACGTGGAGATCGATTGCTTTAACGGTCTGCTTGTCGATTACGCGAGAGAACGAAAGGCGCGCGTCATCCTCCGCGGCATCCGTGCCATATCGGACTATGAATTCGAGTTGCAGATGGCCATGATGAACCGGAAGCTTCAGCCGGGTCTCGAAACTGTTTTTATGATGCCGGCCGTGGAATACAGCTATCTCAGCTCCAGGCTGGTTCGCGAAATCGCGCAATTGGGTGGCTCAGTCGGCGGCCTCGTGCCTGTGGCGGTTGAACGCCGCTTGCGCGCCAAGGTAATCTAAAGGATTCTCAGGGGAGCTAGCTAAAATGACGCAAAGATTTGCCAATCGTGTCAATCGTGTTGTTCCCTCGCCGACCATGGCGGTTCTTGTGGAGGCCGAAAAATTGCGCGCTCGGGGCCTGGACGTCGTCGATTTTGGCCCCGGCGAACCGGATTTCCCGACGCCCGCTCATATCAAGGACGCCGCCATCGAAGCGATCGAGCGTAACCGCACGAAATACACTGCGACGGCAGGCATCACGCCGCTTCGCGAAGCGGTTTGCCGCTGGCATGCCCAACAACTCGGCAGCTCCTACGAGCCCAGCGAGTGCATCATGTGCGTGGGCGGCAAGCATGCCATCTACAACGCGGTCATGTCGCTGATCCAGGAAGGCGACGAAGTCCTGATTCCTTCACCCTATTGGGTCAGTTTCCCCGATATCGTGAAGATTGCGGGCGGCGAACCCGTTTTTGTGCCCACCGAGGCGTCCACGGGTTTCACTCTGCGCGCCGACCAATTGCAAGAGGCCATCACCCCTCGCACTCGCATGGCCATCATCAATTCGCCCAATAATCCAACCGGCGCTGTGATTCCGCCGGCCGAATTTCAAAAGATCTATGAAGTTTGCCGGCGTCACGGCGTCTGGCTGCTGACAGACGAGTGTTACTCGCATTTCACATATGGCTCCGCCCGGCCTTACTCCATAGCCAGTATCCCGGAATCGAAACCCCACGTGATCGTCGTGGGTTCGCTTTCCAAGACCTTCTCGATGACCGGCTGGCGCCTCGGTTACGCTCTCGCTCCCAAGCCCGTCATCGATGCCATGCTCAAGGTGCAGAGCCAGAACACATCGAACCCGACCTCGATCTCACAGTACGCTGGCCTCGCTGCGCTCACCGGCCCGATGGATTCCGTGCCGGTCATGCTGGCTGAATATGCGCGCCGCCGCGCACGAATCCTCGCCGGCTTGAGCGCTATTCCGGGAGTCACGTGCCCCGAACCTTCGGGCGCGTTCTATGCTTTTCCGGACGTTTCCGCGCATCTGGTCAACGGTTCGGGAAATTCCACTAAGCTGGCCCAGCATCTGCTCGAACGCGAACATGTCGCTGTAGTCCCCGGCGATGCGTTCGGCGCCCCGGGCTATCTGCGCATCTCCTACGCCACCTCCATCGATCGAATTGAGGAAGGGTTGCGCAGACTCGAGCGCTTCTTTGCGTCCGCTGCCGTCGCCCGGTGAATATTCCGCCTTCCCGTCTGGCGCCTATCTTTGTGCCTCGCATCTGGGGTTCTCGAAGCTTGGCGCCTCTGTTTGACAACGGTCCGGCGGCCACTGAACCAATAGGGGAAGTCTGGCTCACGGGAGACCAATGTACGTTCGCCTCAGGTCCCCTTGCGGGCCGCTCTCTCGGCGAGGCGTGGCCCGGCCTTTCAGCCGAATGGAAAGGGCGCCGTCTGCAAGCGAGCGCGCGCATTCCGCTGCTCCTGAAGTTCATCTTCCCCGAAGACAAGCTCTCCGTGCAGGTTCACCCCGACGATGAATATGCCCGCCGCCACGAAGCGGCCGCGGGAGGTGTGGGCAAAACGGAGATGTGGTACGCAGTCGCCGCCCGGCCGGGCGCCGAACTCCTGCTGGGCATGGAACCGGGCGTCACGCCGGAAGTTTTTCGTCAGGCGCTTACCGATGCCGATGTGGAGCGTTGCCTGTCGCGGCGGCCGGTGCAGGCCGGAGACGCCTTCTTCGTTCCGGCGGGAAGCGCGCACACCATCGGTCCTGGTGTGCTGTTGTGCGAGGTGCAGCAAAATTCCGACATCACTTACCGTGTCTTCGACTACAACCGTCGGCAGGCGGATGGTTCGCCCCGCCCTCTCCACGTTCGCCAGGCTCTTGACGTTTTGCAGTTCGGTCCGCAACGATGCGCACAAGTGCGCGGCGTCCCGGTTCAGCAAGGATCGGCAGAGAAAACCTACTTGGCAGCGTGCGCATACTTCGCCACCGAGATTTGGCAATTTACCGAAGGCATTCAAGTCGCAACGGATCCGAACCGCTTTGAATTGCTGGTTCCGCTCGAGGGCCACGGCCGCATTCAATGGCGCTCAGTGTCTATGCCTTACAATCCGGGCGAAGCCTGGATGATTCCGGCGGCGCTGGGGGAATATCATCTCGCCGCCCAAGCCGCCACAAAGCTGCTCCGTACGTATGTCCCAGACTTAGAGCAACTCTCGCACGAACTCGCCGACAAGGGCCTCAGCGAATCGCAGCGCTCCGAGATACTTCGCCAATGAGTTCGGCCGCGCCACCCCCTCACGCCATCATTCTTGCTGGTGGACGTGGAACGCGCTTTTGGCCTCGCAGCCGCACCCGCTCGCCGAAACAGTTGCTCAACATCGTCGGGCAGAAAACCATGCTCGAACAGACTTACGATCGTCTCGCGCCCCTCTTTCCCAGTTCACAAATTTGGGTTGTCACCCATCGGGAACAGGCTCGTGCCGTGAGCCGCCAGTTGCGCCGCGTGCCTTCTCGGCACATTCTCACCGAGCCCGTGGGCCGCAACACGGCAGCAGCCATCGGTCTGGCAGCCGTGCATTTATTGAGACAAGAAAAAGGCGGCGATGCGCTCATGGCCGTTCTGCCGGCAGACCACTTCATCGGCAAGCCCGCGCGTTACCGGCAGATCGTTCGCGCTGCCTTGAAAGCGGCCTCGCAGCCAGGAGCTTTGGTCGTTCTCGGCATTCCGCCCACGCGGCCCGAAACTGGATACGGCTATATCGAACGCGCTCGCCACGATAAGCCGCGACAATCCGCGGATCGCGATCGCGCCTACGCGATCCGCCGGTTCGCCGAAAAGCCGTCTCTCGAACTGGCCCGCAAGTACGTCGCATCGGGCCGTTATTTGTGGAATGCGGGGATGTTTTTCTGGCGCGTGTCCACGTTTCTCGAAAATCTCGAGCGCTATCTGCCCAAAACGCATGCAGCCCTGATGCGTATTGCCGAAAGCATTGGCACGTCTCGTTACGCTGCGGCGCTCCAGCGCGAATATTCGCGTCTCGAAAACATTTCCATCGATTATGCCCTCCTCGAGCCGGCCTCCCACGATCCAGGACATGCTCGCGTCTTTGTCATTCCCGCGGCAATCGATTGGAGCGATGTCGGTTCCTGGGCCGCTGTGTACGAACTCTTGGCCAAACATCCCGGCGCGAACGTTTCCACCGGCACCGTGCTCGCCCTCGATGCAGCGGGAAACCTTATTTCGAGTCCCTCCAAGTTCGTCGCCGCAGTAGGAGTTTCCGATCTGGTCATCGTGGAAACCTCCGACGCGCTGCTCGTCTGTTCTCGCGAACGCGCTCAAGATGTGGGGCGCGTAGTGAAATGGCTCGAACAGCATCGCCTGCAAAAATTGCTCTAACTCGTGTACTTCGCGCCCATCGCTCGTTCGCATATACTGTGCCCGTGAATTTAATCCGCTTTGGCACAGACGGCTGGCGCGGCGTCATAGCCGACGACTTCACGTTTGAAAATGTCCGCAAGGTTGCCTGGGCCATCGCTCGCTACATCGTTCGCGCGGAAAAACCTGGGCAAGGCGTGATCGTCGGATACGACAATCGCTTCAACTCGGAACGCTTCGCGCAGGCCGCCGCCGAAACGATTGCCATGGCCGATGTTCCGGTGTGGCTCGCAACTGCGCCTTGCCCTTCTCCGGCGGTTTCATTGCTGGTTCGCCAGCGTGCGGCAGCGGGCGGCGTAATGATTACCGCCAGCCATAATCCCTATCGCTGGAACGGAATTAAGTTCAAGGCAAGCTACGGCAGCTCGGCGCTGCCTTCCATTGTGGAGCAGATCGAGCACGAGCTCGCGGCCGTGCAGGTCCACGGCGTTCTCAATCTTCCCCCGCGTTCCGCACAAATTCATGAACTCGATATTTTGGCGCCGTATCTCGACACGATCGATAAGCTGGTCGACTGGGAAAAACTGCAGGCGGCCGGGCTTCGCTTCGTCGTCGATCCGATGCACGGCTCAGCCCGTGGACTGCTGATGGCTTTGATGCACCGTCATGGTGTCGCCTGCGACGAGATTCGCGGCACCCGCGATCCTCTCTTCGGGGGCGTCAACCCGGAACCGATCGAGCCCCACGTCGCCGCATTGCGCGAAGCCGTTCTCCGCGGCGGCTACGATGCCGGATTTGCCGCCGATGGAGATGGCGATCGCATTGGGGCCGTACACTCCGACGGCACATTCATCAACCCGCACCAGATCTTTTCGATCTTGTTCTGGCACCTCGCGGGCACTCGGCAAGTGAGCGGCGATCTGGCCAAGACTTTTTCCACCACCAAGCTGCTCGATAAAATCGCGTCTCGCTACGGCCGCCGCGTTCATGAAGTTCCCGTCGGGTTCAAATACATCTGCGAACTGATGCTCGAGGGCAACATTCTGATGGGCGGCGAAGAGTCCGGCGGCATTGGCACCAAGCTCTATCTGCCCGAACGCGATGCTACCGTCAGCGCGCTTCTGCTGGCCGAAGTCATGGCCTGGCATCACATGTCCCTCGGTGAACTCGTCGCGCATCTGCATTCCGAATATGGCGAACATCATTACGGCCGCGTGGACCTGGAGTTACGCCCCGGCCAAAAAGAGCGCGCCATAGAATACTTCGCCGATGGGCAACTTGCGCGGTTGGGCGATTGGCCCGTTGTTCGTCGCGAAGATCTCGACGGCATTAAGGTTTACCTCGGCGATGTCGGCTGGGTCATGGTGCGCGCCTCGGGCACCGAAAATATGCTCCGCGTTTATTCCGAAACGACGCAGGCGGAGAGCACCAAACGTCTCCTGAACGAAGTCAGCGCCCTGGTGCAGGCCTTGTGAGCAAAGAATGAAGCGGCATTTTTATCAACTCGACGTTTTCACAGACAAACCGCTCGCCGGTAATCCGCTCGCGGTTATCACCGATGGTGACGGCCTGACCACGCGGCTGATGCAAGCGATTGCGCGAGAGATGAATCTTGCCGAGACCGTTTTCGTGCAGAAACCCACCGGCAATCGCGCGCTCGCCCGCCTTCGCATCTTCACCACGAAAACCGAACTTCCCCTTGCAGGCCATCCGGTGATCGGCACGTGGTTTCTTCTAGCGCAACTCGGCGTAGTGCCGGCCCAGGAAGGCAGTGTTCACGTCCTGCAGCAGACAGGCGCGGGTATTCTGCCGGTCGAAATTGCTTTCCACGACGGCCGCCCGGTTCGCGTTGCCATGACTCAGAAGCAAGCTGAATTCCGCATCGCGCGCATCGACCGCAGTGCGCTCGCGAGCGCACTCGGTCTCAGCGTCCGCGATCTCGATTCCTCGCTGCCGCTCGAATTCGTTTCGACTGGTATCTTCAATCTCATGGTTCCGGTCCGGCGGCGCTCAGCACTGCAAAAGATCGAGTCGAATCCGCCTGCGCTTCACCGCGTGCTTCGCGATGCGGCAACGATGGCCTATTGCTTCGCGGCAGACAGCAAAAACACGGTTTTCGCGCGCGGCATGCTTCCGTGGGAAATTGGAGAAGATCCGGCCACCGGATCGGCAGCTGGTTCGCTCGGCGCCTATCTTGTGCATCAGGGGCGCCTCAAGCTGGCTACTCCTCTGGAAATTCACCAAGGCATCGAAATCCGGCGCCCCAGCCGCATTCGTGTCGAAGTCCTCGCGCAGCACGGCAAACTCGTGCCGCGCGTGAGCGGCACTGCCGTCACCATCATGGAAGGACTGCTGGACGCTTGATTTTCGCGCGAACGGGCCAATCCTCAACAGGCCGATCCGAAGCGGGCCAATCAGGGGACCAATTAAAAGATCGGCCCGCCCTACCGCCCCCGCCCTACCACAAAGTCAAACAGCGCGATCTTACCCGGTCTAACGCAACGCCTTCACGTCCTCGCGGCGGTCCTTTCGATCCTGCCGCGCATCCTTCCGGTCGTGGTGGATGTCCCGCCTGTCCTGGTTGCGATCCTTTACGTCGTGGTGAATATCGCGCTTATCAGCGCGAATATCCTGCCGCTGCGCCCTGGACTGTGCGCTATTCGCGCCATATTTTGCATTGTCTTGCCGTAGTTGGCTGCGGTCTCCGCGAACGTCGCGCCGATCCTGCCGGATATCGCGATTGTCCGCGTTGCGATCGTGCACATCGTTGCGAACGTCCCGGCGGTCCTGGCGGATATCGTGAGTATCGTTCCGCACATCGCCCGGCTCGGGGGTTGAATTCTGCGCCCATGCGCTCGCCGTGAGAAGCCCAGCAATCGCGAACACACTAAGGCCCATTCTTACGGTAATGAGCTTCACGATTTCCTCCTTGAAACGACTGGAACCAGCTTGCACTAGAAAAACACGATGGTGGGCACGAAGTTTCGAGGTGTATTCAGGTGGTTTCTGGTACGAACGTACTATCAGCCGGCAATTTACTTCGCCGCTTTTTTAGAATTTGCCGACGTATTTTGTTTTTCCGGCAACGCGTGCAGGACCGAATCGAGAACTCCGTTCACGAATCCTGCTGCATCCTCTGAGGAAAAAGCCTTGGCCAGTTCCACGGCTTCGTCGACCACCACTTTGCGCGGCGCTGTCCCCGCGCGCAGTTCGTGTACGCCCAGGCGCAAGATGGCCCGATCGATTAGCGCCAGCCTATCCAGGCGCCAGTTATCCATGTGTGCCGTAACCACAGCGTCGAGCTCTGACGCGTTTTTCACAACTCCCTCAAAGAGATCGTTGGCAAACGCCCGGGTGTTTTTCTCCGCTTTGGCGATGCGCCAGAAGCCTTCTTCGATGCGTCGCGGATCCTGCTGCCCGATCTCCCACTGAAACAGCATCTGGAGCGCGTACTGACGGGCCTTATGCCGCTGCGGCATCTCAGCGGCGCTTTCGCATGCGCACGGCAGAAATGGGAGCGGCCGCCCGAAGCTGGCTCGATAAGCGCGCCATTTCGAGCGCCGCCAGCCCCGCCTCGTAACCCTTGTTCCCGCTCTTCAGTCCGGCGCGATCGATCGCCTGCTCGAGCGTATCGCACGTCAGCACGCAAAAAATAATCGGTACGCCGGTATCCATTTGCGCCAGTTGAACGCCGCGCGCTACTTCCGAAGCGACGTAATCGAAATGTGCCGTCTCGCCGCGCAACACGCAGCCGATAGCGATGATGGCGTCATAATGCCTCGCCAAAACCATTTTCTTTGCCGCCAGCGGAATTTCAAAGGAGCCCGGCACGCGCACCACATCCGTTTGTTCCGCGGAAGCCCCGCCCTTTTCGAGCGCGTCCATCGCACCCGCAAGCAAGCGATCGGTAATGAAGCTATTGAACCGGCTCACCACCAGGCCGAAGCGCATTCCCGATGCATCATAGGAGCCGCGAATCTCGTTGGGTTGGAAATTGTCGCTCATTCGCTATCCGCACCCGTTTCAGGAACTATTCTCATTTGCCTTGAAATTGCGCGGAGCGCTTTTCGAGGAATGCCTTCGTGCCTTCGCGCATATCTTCGGTCGCGCAGCTCATTCCAAACAGCGAAGCTTCCAGAAACAAGCCTTGTTCCTGCGGCATTTCCAGCCCTCGCTCGATCGCCTCCATCGTGAGTTGCACAGCTACCGGAGCGTTCGCAGCGATCTTCTTGGCCAGGGACTGCGCCGCCGGCAAAAGCTCGCCCGCCTCGTAAACATGATTCACGAGCCCAATCCGTTGCGCCTCTTCGGCCGAAATCATTTCCGCGCTCAGGCATAGCTCGTGCGCAACGCCTTTTCCGCAGAGCCGCGCCAGCCGCTGGCTGCCGCCATATCCGGGAATGATCCCCAGTTTCACTTCCGGCTGCCCGAATTTCGCCGTCCGGCTAGCCAGCCGAATGGAACAGGCCAGCGCCAGTTCGCAACCGCCGCCCAGCGCAAAACCGTTAACCGCGGCGATTGAAGGCTTCCCTAAAGTTTCCAGCTTGTGCAGCACTCCCTGCCCATACAGAGAGGTCTCGGGCCCGGTTATCGGTGTCATGCGCGCCAGTTCGTTTATATCTGCTCCGGCGATGAAAGCCTTGTCGCCCGCTCCTGTGAGAATCAGCACGCGCAGGTCTTTGTCGTTCCCGGCTTCTGTGAGCGCAGCGTCCAGCTCGTCCATTGTCTGCCGATTCAGCGCGTTCAAAACTTTTGGCCGGTTGAACGTGAGCGTACCGATATGTTCTTTCTTCTCGAAAATCAAATTTTGGTAGGCCACGCGTCAGACTCCGCTAAATTTTATACAGTCGCCAAATCGGCATCTCAAGCAAGCGCTATCGGCTTGGGATTTTCAGGATCGCTGTAATCGTAAAAGCCGCGTCCGGCCTTGCGCCCGTTCCAGCCTGCTATAACCATGCGCTTCAGCAGAGGCGGCGGCGAAAAGCGGCGCTCTTTGAATTCGTCGAACATGATGTTGGCAATGTAATACGTCGTATCCAATCCCACGAAGTCCAGCAGAGTAAGCGGTCCCATGGGATGACCGCAACCCAATTTCATGGCTTGATCGATATCGGGGATGCTGGCTACGCCTTCCTCGAGCGCGCGCACCGCGTCCAGCAAATACGGCACCAGCAGGCGATTGACCACGAAGCCAGTTCGATCGCTTGTGCGCACCGCCGTTTTCCCCATTCGCACAGCGAGCCCGGCAGCCTCCTCGTACACCTTGGGGTCGGTGGCAATGGTTCGGATGACTTCCGCGAGCTTCATGATGGGCACAGGATTGAAGAAGTGCAGGCCAACGAAGCGCGCCGGGCGGCGTGTCGCTACTGCCATCTCTGTAATGGAAAGCGAAGACGTATTGCTCGCATAAATTGTTTGCGGCGGGCAAAATCCGTCCAGGACCCGAAAGAGCTCTTTCTTCGGCTCCAGTTGTTCCGTTATAGCTTCGATGATGAAATCGCAGCCAGCGAGGTCTTCGAGCTTCGTTGTTGGACGCAACCGCTTGCGCGCCGCATCGCGATCCACCGCCGAGAGAGTCCCTCGCTGCACCAGTCGTGCGAGGCTCTTGTCAATATTTGCGAAACCTTTGTCGATCAATTCCGTTGAAACTTCTCGCACGGTTACTTGCAGACCGGACTGCGCGGCCGTTTGCGCAATCCCCGATCCCATCAGGCCGCAACCCACTACACCCAGCTTTTCGATTGCCATTCTTTTAACGTCCCCGGAGTCTGGAAGCGATCACGACGTCCCCTCCGCGCCCGTGCGCTTCCTCTAGCCCAGCTTCGGCGCGGTTGATCAGCTCAGTAACAATATCCTCGCTGTCATAATCGGGCCTGGCTACCGCTTCCGCAACGCTCGCGCTGAAACTCAACGGCACCCCGCCGTTCCAGGGCGGAGCAATGTGCCCCGCCGCTTTGCGCAGCTTCTCCGCCAGAATTTGCGCCCCGGAAAGTCCCGTATCCGGCAGAATGAAAGCGATCGTCCAGGCGGTGTATTTTATGGCCAAGTCAGTCTGACGGATGAGCGCTTGGAACCCGCGCGCTAATAGCTCGACGTAACGTTCGAGTTGTATCTCTCCCTGCTGCCGGAGCACTTCGGACCCACGATCGATCTGGATCAAGGCCAAGGCTAATGCGATGCCATTGGACTTGGCGCGGTTCGCCTCCGATAAAAGCATGCCTTGATACGAGCTTCGCGCCAACAGGCCGGTCTTTTCGTCGGCGGGCCCCATCGTACGCGTCAGTGTACGCAGGCGCGTGTGATTCACGCCCAGAAGGATTTGGTCCCCGACCGCCTGCAGGAAGTAAGTTTCGTGCGCCCGCCACTGGTGCGGCAACGCATAACCCGCCACCACCATGCCTGCCTGGCTCTGCTTTTCGCGATCCATCAACACAATACCCAGAACCGATTCAAGTCCCAATTCCCGCAGGACTGGCGCCGCAGCGGCATGCAGAGGAAGTCCTCCAAGAGCGTCAGGCGCCGCGCGGTCCAACTGGCTGAGGAGCTTTACCAGCAAAGCGCCATTGGCAGGCTCGACGTTCGGCGCGCAAAATTCGGAGGCCAGCTCAGGCGGCTTTCCGGGCGGGCCAATCACAGCAATGCAGCGCGTGACCCTCAGGTGCGTTCCGATCTCATTGATCCCGGCGGAAAGAATAGCCCGCGCCGAGGGCAGGCGAAACAATGCGCGGCTGATCTCGGAAATCTTGGCCAGATCGCGCACGTTAGCCGCGGACTCGGCGGAGGGCGGCCCGGCGGGGCTCGCCGGGCGCTCTGCAGGGGGCGCCTGGGGCTTGGCGGAGCTTTCGGGCCACCAATTCGCGGTCTCATAAAGTTTGCGCAGGCGCTGATTCTGGCCCTCTTCTCCGGGAAAGAATTGGGCGATCTTTTGCAGCCGCTCGACCGCCTTGGACTGCAACGAGTATTGGAGAAAAATCTCGGCTTGCACCATCAAATCATCGAGCGTCGGCGCAGCCTCCTGCTGCTCCGAACGCGGGGCCGAAGCGCTCGGCGTCTCAGATGGCCCCGCGTCCAACTTCTGCGGCGCGGTCTGGCCCAGCCGGGTGCGCATTCGTGAGGCAAAGGCAGGATCGGCCTTAGCTTCGATCTGGGTGAAACGCTTCTGATTGCGCGCGTCATAGGGATCGATATCCACAAGCATTTCAAATGTTTCGGAAGCGTGCTCCACGTCGCCACCGGCAATATGGAGATCGAATAGCCGCACCAGGGCGTCAAAATATTTGGTTTCGCGATTCAGTTTGGCAAAGGCGCCGGCGCAGAATTCTGCGAAGGCAATAGAATCGGTGTGAGCATCCGAAAGCACTTCGAGCCGTCCGACGAAATCGCCTTCCCGGTGAGCTGCGCTCATTTGATCCTGCACTTTTTGCAGCAAAGCCACGGCTTCGTCATCCTTGTGCGCAGCCAGATAGCGGTCCGCGAGATCGAAAATTCGGCTCGCCGTTTCCGACTGATCCAATGGCAGTCGCGCGAGGATGTCCCGCGCGCGATCCAACTCTCCAGTGGAAGTAAGAGCTTCCGCAAAAGTGCGCAGGAACCCTTGATCCGGGTCGCCCTTGGAAAAAGGCTCCAGAATACGCATCCCAGCGGTTGCGTCTTTGCGGCGCAGCAGCGCTTGTGCATACAACAATGCCGGACCGCGCTCGTTCGGACTTAGCTCGTGGGCGTGCTTCAGCATCTTCAGAGCGCCTTCCGCATCGCCGGAAGCCTCTGCAAGTTGCGCCGCGCGCAGCAAGCCGCGTGCGGCAGTCGAATTTTTGCCTAGCTGTTCAGCCATTTCCGCTATCGCCATCTGGCGCGCCGCATTGTCAGGATCGAGCTGCGCGATACGCTCCAGGCAGTCGAGCGTCGCCTCCTGATTGCCGCGAGCCAGAAATAATTCTGAGGCAAATGAGTATTGCTCGATGGCTTCGTCCGGCCGATTTTGCTTTTGCAGCAGCAGCGCATATCGGGTCATGCGTTCGGGCGGTTGCTGGATGCCCTTCAGCGCCCGGCTATAGATGGCCAGAGCTTTATTTTCTTCATGCGCCTCGAAGAAACGGTCGAAGAGCACGTTGTAATACTTGACCGCGCGATCGGCCTGGTTGAGGCGCGTGTACAAGTCGCCGAGCCCCTGCAGAGCTTCGAGTTGACCGGGCATTTCGCCCAGAACTGACTCGTACGCCTCCGCGGCGTCTTCGAGTTTGTTCTTCTCGAGACTCCGTTTGGCTCGCTCCAGATGCTTGGTGACGTCGACGGCCATGCTCTATATTCGGAAGCTGTTCCAGATGGTCTTCACCCCCTGCGGGCCGGACCCAAAGACAATATATACTGTCCCGGAGCAGCGGAAAACGTTCGGACGCGCTTTCGGTGCCGGAACATCAACTGATCCCACAGGAAAAATGCCGGTTTTATTAAGGATTCGGGCCGCTGTTCTGGCCGCTTACCTGCAATTGTGTCAAACTGAGGTATTCTCAGGCGCTTTGCTCTTTCATTGTGGCGAGCCTCACGATTGCCTCGCGCCGGGATAAACATACCCTCATGGATTCCAGGTTCATCCGCAACTTCTGCATTATCGCGCACATCGACCATGGCAAGTCGACCCTTGCCGATCGCCTGCTGGAATTGACGGGCGCGCTCAGCCAGCGCGAAATGACCGCGCAGGTGCTCGACTCCACGGATCTGGAAAAAGAGCGCGGCATCACCATCAAGGCCAAGAGTATTCGCCTGCACTATCGCGCCGCGGACGGCCAGGAATATCAGCTCAACCTCATCGATACTCCCGGGCACGTCGACTTTTCGTATGAGGTTTCGCGCGCGCTCTCCGCTTGCGAAGGAGCCTTGCTGGTGGTCGATGCCAGCCAGGGCGTGGAAGCGCAAACTGTGGCGAACACATTCCTCGCCGCACAGCACAACCTCACCATCATTCCGGTGATCAACAAAATCGATCTGCCCGCCGCGCAGCCGGACGAAGTGAAAGCGCAGATGGAAAGTGTGCTGGCCATCCCTGCCGCGGACGCGCTGACGATAAGCGCGAAGAGCGGACTGGGCGTGGAGAAAGTGCTGGATGCCATCGTCGCTCGCGTGCCGCCGCCGACGGGCTCGGTGGAAGCGCCGCTTCGCGCGCTGATCTTTGATTCCTGGTTCGACGCCTATCGAGGCGCCGTCGTGCTCGTGCGCGTGATGGAAGGCTGCTTGCGCCCTCATCTGCAGATCCGCCTCTGCTCCAACAATGAAGTCTTCGAAGTCGAGAGCCTCGGCGCGCTCACGCCGAAACCGGTAGTGCTCCAGGAATTGGGCGCCGGCGAAGTCGGTTTCATCATCGCCAATATCAAGCGAGTGGCCGACGCGCGCGTCGGCGACACGGTGATCGACGCGGCGCGCCCGGCTCCGCCTCTTCCCGGCTTTGAAGCCATCAAGCCGATGGTTTTCGCAGGACTCTATCCGGTGCAAGCGCATCACTACGAGATGCTGCGGGATGCGCTCGGCAAATTGCAACTCAACGATGCGGCCTTCTTCTATGAGCCGGAGAATTCCGTGGCGCTGGGCTTCGGCTTCCGCTGCGGTTTTCTCGGGCTGCTGCACATGGATATCGTGCAGGAGCGCCTGGAACGCGAATTTGGCATCGACCTGATTACCACGGCTCCGAGCGTCCGTTATCGAATCACTACCACTAGCGGCGACGTGCTCGAAGTGGATAATCCGACCAAATTCCCTTCCCCAAGTGAAATCGCCAAAATCGAAGAGCCGGTGATCACGGCCATGATCATCACAGCCGACGATTCTGTCGGCGCGATCCTGCAACTCTGCGAAGAAAAGCGCGGCGTGCAAAAAGGCTTTGAATATCTTTCACCCACGCGCGTGATGCTCACTTACGAACTGCCGCTGAATGAAATCGTGCTCGATTTCTACGATCGCCTCAAAAGCGTTTCGCGCGGTTATGCCTCGCTCGATTACCATCTCACGGGCTACCGCGAAGGCGACCTGGTCAAGCTCGACGTGCTCGTAGGCGGCGAACCCGTGGATGCTCTCACTCTGGTCATCCACCGCGAGCAATCCTATGAGCGCGGGCGCGAACTCGTCACGCGATTGCGAAAGCTGATTCCGCGGCAGATGTTTGAAGTGGCGTTGCAAGCGGCGATCGGCAGCCGCGTGATCGCGCGCGAGACGATCAGTCCAATACGGAAAAACGTTCTCGCCAAATGCTATGGCGGAGATATCAGTCGGAAACGCAAGCTGCTCGAAAAGCAAAAAGAAGGCAAGCGGCGCATGAAGCGCGTGGGCCGCGTGGATATTCCGCAGGAAGCGTTTTTGGCTGTGCTCAAAGTGGCGTCTTCAACGGACGAATAACTGATTTACGTCGTCCTTCCTTCCTCGTTCTGCGCCGAGCGCAATAAGAGCAGATTCCTCTGCCGATGATCGAGCCTCGGAATGACACCAAAACATTAAGCGCCATTCTCGTCTGATCCCTTATCTTTTTCCTTATCTTTGACTTCAGCGCCCAGGCGGCCGCGCGCGAGTTGCACGCGAATGCGCTCGCCAAGCGCCACTTGATCCGCGGCTTGCACGACGTTGCCTGACGCGTCGTAACAGATGGCATAACCTCGCTCCAGCAGGCGCAGTGGGCTGCGCTCTTCAAGCTGCACCAGCAATTTCTCGAGGAGTTGGCCTTTACCCGAGAGAACACGGTTCGCACGTACGCCAAGCTCAACGGTGCGCCGATCGAGGCGGACGGTGGCGGCCCTGAGGCGCGCGCGAAAATCCACAGCCGCCAGGCGTGAGAGCGCCACCTTGAGGCGCTCGTCGAGCATTTCGACCCGTCCGCGAAGCGCGCCGGCGAGCTGCGCAGCGAGATCGTCGGTGTGCTGGCGCCGGCGGCGCAACGTGTCTTCCAGGCGCCGAGCAGCACGATGCAGATCGAGCTCGCGTAATTTGTGACTGGCTTGCAGCACGCGATAGCGCAGAAGCTGCGCGATTTTGTCGCGCAGATCGCACAAGTGGCTATCGAACTCCTGCCGCGTGCGGACAACCATCTCCGCTGCGGCAGAGGGCGTCGAAGCACGGATATCGGCGGCGAAATCCGCGATGGTGAAATCGGTTTCGTGGCCGATGCCGGAGATGATCGGAATCGCGCAGGCCACGATTGCACGCGCCACCGGCTCTTCGTTGAAGGCCCACAGGTCTTCGAGCGAACCGCCGCCGCGCGCGAGGATCAACACATCGGCAAGTTGCTTGCGATCGAAATAGCGGATGGCCTGCACGATTTCGCCGGCCGCGCCTTCGCCCTGAACGTGTACGGGATAAAGGATGACGTGCAGATTGGGGAAGCGCCGCTGCAAGATATGCACAATGTCGCGCACAGCGGCGCCGCTCGGTGAAGTAATCAGTCCCACGCATAGCGGCAGCACGGGAAGCGCTTTCTTCCGTTCGGGATCGAAAATACCCTCCGCCTCGAGGCGCTTTTTCAGTTGCTCAAAGGCGAGCTGCAGAGCCCCTAAACCAACAGGTTCGACATGTTCGACATAAAATTGATATTCGCCGCGGGCTTCGTAGACACTGATCGAGCCGCGCACGGTGACGTGCAGGCCGTCCTCGGGCCGAAACTTCAGGCGTGCAAGCTGCGTGCGGAAACATACGCAGCGAATCTGCGCGTTATTGTCCTTCAGCGTGAAGTAGAGATGGCCGGATTGCGCGGCGTGCGCGTTGGAGACTTCGCCTTCGACGAAAACATCGGTGAATTCGCCGGCGAGCAAATCGCGGATGCGGCCCGTGAGGTCGCTCACCGACCAGATCGTGCGGCGCGGCATCAGGGGAAGCTGAAAGGGCTTAGCCATACGCTTCGGTTACTTCCGAAATAAAGAAACCAACCACATGACGAGCGTCAATACGACACTCAGTAAAATGCAAGTAACCACGGGAAAGTAAAAAGTGCTGTGCTTGCCTTCGATAGCGATATCGCCGGGTAACCGGCCGAGCCGGAACGGCAACCGTCCGCCGAGAAAGAACAGGCCCCCGACGGCGGCCAGAATCAAACCACCGAGGATCAACCACTTACCGAGTTCCCGGGCCGGATCCATGTACAAATTCCTCAAAACTTAAAGAATCTGTTGAGGAGGGGGGTGCCCCCCTACTTTTTTCACAAGAATATCATTCCAAAGGAGTTGATCACGCGTTTTGTGCAACGATATCATTCTACGGAGTTTAACGAAGCGACTCATTAAGCCAACCCCGAATAGATAAATTTAAGCTCAGCTTGCCCTGCATCCGGTCAGTGCTCCAACTCGGCTCGGCGGAATCCGAGCATGTTGTATTTTACCGCATGCGTAAAGCCGAACAGATGCCGCCCTGAAGGGCGGCGCTACACAAACCGGGGCCGGGATGACCATCCTGATCGGATGGTACATTTAAGTGTACACTTACGAAAGCGTGTGCTAACGTCATGCTCCATTGCAGAGCACGAAAATTCAGGCGGAGGAGCGCAGACAAATGGAAACGAAGACCGTCACGCACGAAGTATTTCTGAACGCGACAGCTCACGAAGTATTCGAGGCATTTATAGACGACAAGCAGCACGCTGAATTCACCGGCGCGCCTGCGCAGATCGAACGCAAAGCCGGCGGCCGCTTCACCGCTCATGCGGGACACCTGGAAGGAACGACGCAGGAGATCGAGCAAGATCGTCGCATCGCGCAAGCGTGGCGCAGTGTAAATTGGCCGGCCGGCCATTTCTCTCAGCTCACGCTAACTTTCACTCCGATCTATGAAGGGCGAGGCACGCAGCTCTCTCTGGTGCAGACCGGCGTACCCGCGGATCAATATGAGTCGATCAACAGCGGCTGGCGGACGCATTACTGGAGCAAGCTGGGCGAATATCTGCGCGCGAAGAAGGTGGCTCCGGTGCGCCGTTTCCTGGAGGAGTTCAAGAATCACGCCAACATCGACGTCGTGAACGAAACCTGGACGCCGGATGCGGTGCTGCACGTCACCGGTTTTCCCCTGCCGCCGGGGCGCGATGCGCAGAAGAACGTCGGCAGGACCATCTTTGCGGCGTTTGGCGACGTGCAGGTGGAAGTGAACGACACAGTCGTGGAAGGCGACCGCGTTGTGGAGCGGCACACCGCGCACGCGGTGCACAAAGGGGAATTCATGGGTATTCCCGCGACAGGCAAGAAGGTGTTCTGGACAGAGAACCATATTTATCGCATCGCGGACGGAAAAATCGCCGAAACGTGGTCCGAGCCCAGTTTTCATGATCTACTGGCGCAGCTGCGCGGAGCAAAAACCGCCACCCAGGCAGGGGATTAGCCAGAGGCAGAGATTCATTGACATGAGGACAGATTGGAACAAACACAGGCCATTTTGAGAGCGCTGGCGGAGCCGCGGCGCGTAGCGATTCTGAAGCTGATTCGTTCGAAGGAATTACGCGCGGGGGAAATTTCCCGTCATTTTCGCACTACGCGGCCCGCCATTTCGCAACATTTGCGGGTACTTATCAAGGCAGGATTGCTGACGGAACGGAGAGACGGCACGCGGCGGCTCTATCGCATCCGGCCGCAGGGATTTGCGCAATTGCGGAGTTTTCTGGAAATATTCTGGGACGAGAAACTCGACAAGCTGAAGTCGGCGGCGGAGGCGGAGATGAAGGACGCGCATGACATCTGAACCCATCGTCAAGGAAATTTATATTGATGCTCCGCCTTCTGTAGTCTTCCGGTTTCTTACCGATCCGAAAAAGATGACTCGCTGGATGAGCATCCGGGCGGAGATCGATCCGAAACCCGGCGGAATCTATCGCGTGGAACCGAATGGCCGAGACGTCATTCGGGGCGAATATCTCGAAGTCGTGACCGACTCGCGGGTGGTCTTCACCTGGGGCTTTGAAGGAGGTGGGTACAAAGTGCCGGCTGCATCGAGCCGCGTGGAAATCGACCTGACGCCAGAAGGCAAAGGGACACGGCTGCGGCTGACACATCGCGAACTCCCGCCAGAAGCCCGTGAAGGACATGACGGCGGATGGAGCCACTATCTCGGCCGGTTAAAAACAGTTTCCGAAGGCGGCGAGGTGGGACCTGATCCTATGGCCGACCCAGCCGTGCGTCACGGCTGAACGGCTTTCACCCGTTCATTCCCTGTTTCAAGCTTCCAGATTGGTTCCAGCAGCGCCCAAAAATTGGCGTGTCGCGGGGGTTGACAACACGGGCGCATCGGGTCTATAGTCCGAGTTAGTTACATAACTAACTAATCCGAGTCGGACAATATGCGAACGGCACAACCGGACAAGCGAACGCGGCTGATTGAGACTGCGACGAGGCTGGCGTATGGACGCGGTTTCCGAGAGACGAGTCTGGCGGACATCGCCGAGGCGGCTCGCGTGCCGATAGGCAATGTCTACTACTACTTCAAAACCAAGGAAGAACTCGCCGAAGCCGTGGTGGAGCGGCGCCTCGGAGAGTTTCGCGCAGCCCGGACGGAGTGGGACCGCTTGAGCTCTCCGAAGGAACGGCTGTTAGCTTTTGTGGGTAGCGTCCAAGCGAACCGGGAGCAACTTGCGCGCGGAGGATGCGCTCTTGGGGGGCTGTGCACGGAGTTGCACAAGGAGGGCGGCGCTCTCGCGAAGAAGTCCGCGGCGCTCTTCAATGAGCCCATGCGTTGGCTTGAGGAGCAGTTCCGGGCCGTTGGCCATGAAAAGGATTCACGAGAACTCGCGGTCCACCTCTTCTCCGCCTTTCAAGGTATGGCGGCTGTTGCGCACGGCACCAACGACCGCGAGGTGGTGGTGATGGAGGCAAAGAGGCTTAAAGACTGGATCGGGACCTTGTGACACGCGGCGATTTCGACTATCCGGCTATCCATTCAATAATGTCCGAAGTGCTCGGAAGTTGGGCGTCTTTTATGCGGGGTATTCAATTATGAAACTCACGAGCAATACGATTTTGATCACCGGCGGTGGCAGCGGCATCGGTTACGAACTTACCAAACAACTCACGGCATTTGGTAACACGATTCTTATCACGGGCCGCGATCAATCTAAGATGGACCGTGCGAAAGCGGCCTTTCCAAAAATTCACACCTTTCGAAGCGACGTGTCCGATCCGAAAGCGATCGCCACTCTTT
>Ga0210394_10001634_pt1 | contig 34686 bp, 36 predicted proteins | sample IncBWC12MmetaG_FD_160121 | JGI IMG/M metagenome (GOLD analysis project Ga0210394, IMG submission 160121) | Forest soil microbial communities from Barre Woods Harvard Forest LTER site, Petersham, Massachusetts, United States - Inc-BW-C-12-M | ecosystem: Environmental > Terrestrial > Soil >... | reverse complement strand
CAAGAAAATTCCAACCTCGCTGCCCGAGGTATTCGTCTTCGAACCCCGGGTATTCGGCGACGAGCGCGGCTTTTTCTTCGAGAGCTACAACCAGCAGAACATGTCGAAGGTGGGGATTGCTGACACGTTCGTGCAAGACAACCATTCCAGTTCGTCTCGAAATGTTCTACGAGGTCTGCATTACCAGTTAGAGTATCCCCAAGGAAAACTTGTTCGTGTCGTCGAAGGCGAAATTCTTGACGTCGCGGTCGATATGCGCAAGAGTTCCCCAAACTTTGGCCGCTGGGAAGCGGTCCGATTGTCGGGCGAGAACAAGCGCATGCTGTGGATCCCCGTGGGCTTTGCTCACGGATTCCGCGTGCTTTCCGATAGAGCGCATGTGCTCTACAAAGCAACGGATTTCTACGCTCCCGAGCATGAGCGCACAATTCTGTGGAGCGATCCCGATCTCAAGATCAATTGGGAGTTGGATGCGGAGCCGATCGTATCGGCGAAAGACCAGCGGGGCGTGGCTTTCCGCAATTCTGAGAGTTTCGACTAGATTCCATGAGAGTCACGATCTTTGGAGCCTCCGGCCTTCTGGGTAAGGAGTTGATGCGTGAAAGCGGCGGAGATACCGTAACTGGGCTCACATCGCAGGATGTCGACATCCGCGATGCAGACCGTGTTCTGCAGGTGCTCAGGGAAACGCGTCCGGAGTGGGTGATATTAGCCGCTGCCTATACCGATGTCGACGGATGCGAGAGCAATCAGGATCTGGCTTTTGCCGTGAACCGTGACGGTGCCCTTAACGTAGCCGCAGCCGCGAAGCAGGTTGGGGCCCGGTTGTTATTCTTCAGTTCCGATTATGTCTTCGATGGAAAGAAGAGTGCTCCCTATGAGACCGCGGATGAACGCAATCCGCAAAGCGTCTATGGACGAACCAAAGCGGAAGCAGAAATCAGACTACTCGAGTTGGTGCCGGATTGTTGCATCGCCAGAACCTCGTGGCTATTTGGAATCGGCGGGAAATGCTTCCCCGACACGATCTTGAAACTGGCTGCCAGCCGTCCCGCGCTCGATGTGGTCAACGACCAGCGCGGCTGCCCCACCTATGTAGTTGATCTGGCGCGCGCTATCATTCAATTGTGCGGAGAGAACGCGCGTGGAATTGTTCACGTCACCAATGCTGGCGATTGCACCTGGTTCGACTTTGCCGCTGACATTGTGAAGAGCGCCGGGCTTTCTACAATTGTTCGGCCGGTGAACAGTCAGCAAATGGCGCGGCCCGCGCCTCGACCTGCGTATTCGGTTTTGTCGCCAGCTTCTTTGCAGCGTCTGGGAATCGAAATGCCTTCCTGGCATGACGCATTGCGGCGTTACCTCGAACAACGCAACAGTTGATAGATGGTGCGAGAATTGCCTCGCTTCCTGCCGCCCTGCTACGATTGCGGGTACCTGCCGGGGATCTAGTGAAGCGAATCCAAAACTACATCGATGGCCGATTCGTCGCGGGTGACCGTGAGTTTGCGGATGTGAATCCCGCCGACGGAACAGTCATCGCGCAGGTCACGGAAGCCAGTGAATCTCAGGTAAACGAAGCGGTTCATGCCGCGCGGTATGCGCTGCGCGGGGAGTGGGGCCGACTCGGGGTCCGCGAGCGTGCTGCCAGACTACACCGGGTTGCGGATGCGATCGAGAAGCGTTTCGATTGCTTTGTTCAAGCTGAAATTGCAGACACTGGTAAGCCAATCTCCCTCGCGGCTAAGCTCGATGTTCCGCGTGCTGCGGCAAACTTTCGCGTCTTCGCCGACTCAGTGAAAATGGCAGGACTGGAATCGTTTCAGACCGAAACTCTTGACGGCGCGAATGCCCTGAACTACGCGGTGCGCAAGCCCCTGGGAGTTGTGGGCGTGATCACTCCCTGGAATTTGCCGTTACTTTTGCTGACCTGGAAAGTGGCGCCTGCGCTGGCCTGCGGAAATGCCGTTGTGGCTAAACCCTCGGAAGAGACTCCCGCTACGGCCACCCTGCTGGCCGAGGCGATGCAGGACGCCGGAATCCCAAAGGGTGTCTACAACGTTGTGCATGGTTTTGGACCAGGATCGACGGGAGAATTCTTGACTCGACATATCGATGTCGACGCGGTCACGTTCACCGGTGAATCGGGAACAGGCGCGGCGATCATGAAGGCGGTAGCGCCGACGGTTAAGCCGGTTTCGTTTGAATTGGGCGGCAAGAATGCGGCGATCATTTTCTCGGATTGCGACTTCGCAGAAGCAGTAAGCGGAATCAGTGAGGCTGTGTTTCTGAATACGGGGCAGGTGTGTCTATGCTCCGAGCGTGTGTATGTAGATCGTAAAATTTTCAGCGCGTTTGTGGATGCTCTAAAGAAAAAAGCCGAGAACCTGAATCCGGGATGGCCGAACGACGCCAACACTAACCTTGGACCTTTAATCTCGGCGCAGCATCGAGAAAAGGTGCTCTCTTACTATCAGTTGGCCCGAGAAGAAGGTGCGACGCTCGTAACTGGAGGCGGAGTTTTTAAGTTTGGCGATAATCGTGACAACGGCTTTTATGTGCAGCCAACCATCTATACTGGGCTTGCAGAGTCAGCGCGTTGTGTGAAGGAAGAAATTTTTGGACCTGTTTGCCATATCGCTCCGTTCGATTCGGAAGAAGAAGCGGTGGCCATGGCCAATGACACAAAGTACGGATTGGCGGCTTCGATTTGGACCACCAACCTGAAACGCGGTCATCGTGTCGCGCAGCAAATAAATGTGGGCATCACGTGGGTGAACTGCTGGTTTCTGCGCGATCTTCGAACGCCGTTCGGTGGAGCAGGCCTCTCTGGCATTGGCCGCGAAGGCGGGATGCATTCCTTGAATTTTTATTCCGAACTGAACAATATTTGCGTCCGGCTGTGAATTACTTTGGAAAAAGATGAGCGCGACCGAGAGCAAAGTCGTCGAAGGGAAAGCGGTGCCGCGAGGAAAATATCCGCACATCAAGCGTGCGGGTGACTTTCTGTTTATCTCGGGCACCAGCGCGCGGCGTGCTGACAATACCATCGCTGGCGCGGAGGTCGATTCGCTTGGCACAACACGACTCGACATTCGCCTGCAAACCCGCGCGGTAATCGAAAACATTCGCGACATTTTGCAGAGTGCTGGGGCGAATCTGAAAGATGTGGTCGAAGTTTGCACCTATCTTGTGAACATGAATGATTTCGCCGGCTACAACGAGGTCTACGGCGAATTCTTCGGATACGATGGTCCGGCGAGAACGACCGTAGCCGTACATCAGTTGCCGCATCCGCATTTGCTGATTGAGATCAAAGCTACGGCTTACAAACCGCTGAAATAGGAGGCGCGATGGCGTCCATCAAGAATTTGAAGGCCTTCAATTTCCAAGGCTGGATCGAAGAGAACAAAAATAAGCTCAAGCCTCCCGTAGGAAACGCGCAGGTTTGGGAAGACGGCGAAATGATGGTGACCGTGGTTGGAGGGCCGAACCAGCGCCGCGATTATCATGACGATCCCACGGAGGAATTTTTTTACCAGTTAAAAGGCAACATTTCGCTTCGCATCATGGAAACGCCCGGCAAACCGCCGCTGGAAATACCGATCAAAGAAGGCGAGATCTTTCTCCTTCCCAAACATATACGCCACTCCCCGCAGCGGCCCGCGGAAACGATTGGGATGGTGGTCGAAGTGCCGCGGCCTGAGGGATCTCTGGACGCCTTCGAATGGTATTGTCCGAATTGTCACCAGTTGATTTATCGCGCCGAAGTGAAGCTAAAGAGCATTGTCAAAGATTTACCGCCGCTGTTTGAACAGTTTTATTCAAGCGAGAGCCGTCGCACATGTAAGCATTGCGGCACGATTCATCCCGGAAAGTGAAACATGCGAGTCATCGACATTCATAACCATTTTTTCCCAGAGTCCTGGCCCGATCTCGCCGCGCGCTACGGTACGCCGGACTGGCCGTGGATCAAGCACACCGAGGCAGGGAAAGCGGACATCATGGTCGGTGACCGTTTCTTCCGCCATATTTATTCGGCGTGCTGGGATCCGGAGGTCCGATTACAGGAGATGGATCGTGATGGTGTCGACCTACAAGTAATCTCCGCGACGCCGGCGCTCTTCGCGTACGACCGTCCGGTGGAGCATGCGTTGGATTGCGCGCGACTGTTCAACGACGCGGCGCTCGAATTGTGCAGCCGGGGAAAAGGGCGGCTGAAATCATTTTGTCAGGTGCCGTTACAAGATACCGATGCGGCCTGCAAAGAGCTAACTCGGTGCATGCAGTCCGGACATTTAGGGGTGCAGATCGGCAACCACATCGGATGCAAGAATCTGGATGATCCGGGAGTAATCACCTTCTTGCATCATTGCGCGAATGAAGGCGCAGCTGTTTTGGTTCATCCCTGGGAGATGCTGGGCCGGGACCGGATGCCGAAATATATGATGCCCTGGACGGTCGGCATGCCCGCGGAAACTCAGTTATCAGTGGTGGCCTTGATTTTGAGCGGGGCATTCGATCGACTTCCGAGCACGCTGCGAATTTGTTTTGCGCACGGTGGTGGGAGTTTTGCATTTCTGCTCGGGCGTTTGGAAAATGCCTGGCATCATCATCCGGTCGCGCGTGGAGAATGCGAACATCCACCAAGCCATTACCTCAATCGCATCTACGTCGACTCCGCCGTGTTCGATCAACGGACGCTGCAGTTCTTGGTGGGAGCGATAGGAGCCGGCCGGGTAATGCTCGGCTCGGACTATCCCTTTCCGCTGGGCGAAGAACGTGTGGGTTCACTCATCCGTCAAAGCAACCTACTGCAAGATACAAAGGCTAGACTTCTGAGCGGAAATGCTGAAGGTTTTCTACGAATCAAAACCGAATCAAGCGAGGGTGCAGACAGGTCCGAACCGGCCACCGCCGCTTCGCCACCCGTGCCCGAGCCTGGGCGGCTAACTTACAGTTCCTATCTGAAAGTTCCCGAGCTGCTCGAACTGCAGCAGCCTCAGTCGTCGCCGCTGCACCACGATGAGTTGCTCTTCATCCTTGTCCATCAGACTTACGAATTGTGGTTCAAGGAATTACTTCACGACCTTGACGCAGTGGTTGCGAATTTGCAAAAGGCTGGCGCCGCTCCTCATTCGCACGATGAAGTGTATGAGGCGGCCCGTTTGCTTCGTCGCTGTACCGAGATCACACGGGTGCTGGTCGAGCAGTTCACGATTCTGGAAACGATGCTGCCCACGCATTTTCTCGCATTTCGCGGCATGCTGGAGCCTGCCAGCGGATTTCAATCCGAACAATTTCGAGAAATCGAATTTCTGTGCGGATTGAAGGACGAGAAAATGCTTCGCTACCACCGGCCCACGCCAGAAGCTTATGCAAGTCTAAAGCGACGATTGGAGGAACCCTCGCTACGCGACGTTTTTTTCGGGGCATTGCAGGCCATGGGCAACCTTGTGCCTCCCGGCGCGAACGTCAGCGAAAAAGAACAATTCGACGCCCGGGCTCAAGCCGTGCACGAGCTGTACAAAGATGAGCATCATCATCGCGACTGGATCGATGTATGCGAGCGGCTGACGGAATTCGACGAATTGATCGTGAGCTGGCGGCTGCGGCACATTCAGTTGGTTGAGCGCGTCATCGGCATCCGCATGGGGACGGGCGGCAGCACGGGGGCATCTTACTTGAAGCTCACACTCGACAAGAAGTTTTTTCCCGAGTTGTGGGAGGCGAGAACATTGCTGACCGAGTGAGCAGTGCTTGTAACAGCGAAAGTCTTTCTCCACGCAAACTCAGCAGATGAAAGCTACACCCCAAAAAATCACACTGATCGGCGCGGGGCTCAATGGCCCTCTGCTGGCTGTTCTTTTGATGCGGCGTGGATTTGCAGTCGAAATCTTTGAGAGGCGTTCCGACATGCGCCGGGTGCAGATCAGCGCGGGACGCTCGATCAACCTTGCCCTCTCGACCCGCGGCATTCACGCGTTGCAGCAGGCCGGGCTTTGGGAAGGGATGCGGAGCATCATCATTCCAATGAAAGGACGGATGATGCATTCGGTTACTGGCGAGCTTACCTTCCAACCTTATGGTAAGAACGAATCTGAGGTCATCAATTCGATTTCACGGGCAGAACTGAATATTGCGCTCATGACCTTGGCGGAAAAACAGGGTGCGACCATTCACTTCCATAGGCGCTGTGTGGGTTACGACCTTAAGACTAGCACGATACACCTGCATAACGAGGAGACAGGGGGAGAAACAAACCACGAGACTGAGATCGTGATCGGTTGTGATGGCTCAGCGTCAGCGATTCGGTCGGAGATGTTCAAACTGACCCGCTTCAACTTTTCCCAGCAGTATCTCGACTATGGGTACAAAGAACTGACAATTCCGGCCGGTTCCGATGGAAAGCACCTGTTGGAGATGCACGCCCTGCACATCTGGCCGCGGGGGAATTACATGCTAATTGCGTTGCCGAACGTCGATGGCACGTTCGCTTGCATTCTGTTTCTGCCGTTCGATGGCGCGGATAGTTTTGCGTGCCTTACTACGCAGTCGGATGTGGTCCGCTTTTTCCAGTCTCGCTTTCCAGATGCCGTTTCGCTCATGCCGCAACTCGCCGGCAATTTCTTTTCGAATCCAACAGGGGCGATGGTTACGATTAAGTGCTCACCGTGGCATGTTGGAGGGAAAGCGCTCCTTCTCGGAGATGCGGCGCATGCCATTGTTCCGTTCTTCGGCCAGGGGCTGAATTGTGGATTCGAGGACTGTACATATTTGATGGACTTGCTCGACGAGCACGGTGCAGACTGGCCGCGAGTTTTCACCGAGTTCGAGAACCAGCGCAAGATCAATACCGATGCCATCGCAGACATGGCGATCGAGAATTTTATGGAGATGAGGGATCGAGTTGCCGACTCTAGGTTTTTATTGCAGAAGAAAGTGGAATTGGCGTTGGAAGCGAGATATCCGCAACTCTTCGTGCCGAAATATGCCATGGTGACTTTTCATCGCATTCCATACTCCGTCGCCCAGGCGCGAGGGATCGTTCAGGACCGGATGCTTGCCGAACTCTGTGGCCCCATCGATCGATTGGAAAATCTCGACTGGAAGAAAGCGGATCGATTGATTCATAGCGAACTCACTCCCCTGGAGCTCCAGCAGTGAGCGGCTTCCAGTTTCCACTCGAGTTTCAGTCGGGAGAGGATTTTGCGATCACGATCGATGAACGCGATCCCCTGCGGCAATTCCGTCAACGTTTCTTCTTTCCAAAAGTTGCAGGCGACGATTGCATCTACTTATGCGGCCATTCGCTCGGGCTGCAACCTAAGACCGCGCCGGCATATGTTGAGCAGGAACTGGAAGCCTGGGCGCAACTTGGCGTGGAGGCGCATTTTCGTGCGAAGAATCCCTGGATGCCCTACCACAGGCTGCTGACGGAGCAGACCGCGGAATTGGTTGGGGCGCAGCCTCTCGAAGTTGTCGTCATGAACTCGCTTACGGTAAACCTGCACTTGATGATGGTGTCATTTTATCGTCCGATAGCGACAAGGCACAAAATAGTTGTCGAGAGCGGGGCTTTCCCTTCCGATCAGTACGCGGTGAAGTCGCAAATTCGTTTTCATGGCTTCGATCCGGCGGCATCGCTGATCGAATTGACTCCGAGGCCGGGTGAATCCTGCCTCCGCGATGAAGACATTCAGTCATTGGTTGGGCGCGAAGGGGACAGCATTGCGCTGATTCTGCTGGGAGGGGTGAATTACGCGACCGGTCAGGCGGTTGATATGGCAAGCGTCACGCGATGGGGTCACGCGCAAGGGTGCATGGTTGGTTTTGATCTAGCCCACGCGGCCGGTAATCTGCTGTTGAAGCTTCATGAGTGGGGTCCAGATTTTGCGGTTTGGTGTTCGTACAAGTATCTGAATGGAGGGCCAGGATGCCTCGGTGGGTGCTTTGTGCACGAACGTCACGCTGACTCGCGCAATTTACCTCGCTTGGCAGGCTGGTGGGGCCACGATGAAAAGTCACGATTCGAGATGGGCCCGAACTTTCAGCCGATGTCCGGCGCTGACGGATGGCAGTTGAGCAATCCTTCGATTTTAAGCCTGACTGCCCTACGCGCTTCGATGGACATTTTCCATGAAGTAGGCATCGAGCGTTTAAGAGCTAAGAGCGTGTCCCTGACCAGTTACTTGGAGTTTTTGCTAAACCAAAATGACTCCAAGAAGTTTTCAATCATCACACCGCAAGAAATTGAGCGTCGTGGCGCTCAACTGTCGATTCGAATCCCCGAACAGGGGAGAGTCTTATGTGACGGGTTAGCGCGGGAAGGTATTTTTGGCGACTGGCGAGAACCCGATACCTTTCGTGTCGCGCCTGTGCCTCTATACAACTCCTATCAGGATGTTTTCCGTTTTGCTCAGCGTTTCGTCGCGGCGTTTGGCTAAGAGTCCTGTCAGCTGGGACGCCCATTGCGATTACTTCCGTAACATCACTGTCATACCGGCATAACAATACACTCTTAGAGTGGGCTTATTCTCCGTGAGAAAACCAGGCAAATGGTCGGCGTTGGTGTGCGCGGTAGTGTGCGCGCACATCGTCGTCTCCTTGCTGTCGCCACGCAGCATCGCATTAACCGCATTCGGTGATCTGACTCAGTGCGCCTTGCTGCTCTGCGCAACTCTAGTCATTTTCTCGAACGTCACAACCGGGCATAGGAAAGCGAAACTCTTCTGGATCCTCATGGCGACCGGCTGTGGGATGTGGCTCTACGCGCAGGTTCTCTGGACTTATTTTGAAGTCTTTTTGCGGCAGGAGGCGCCCAACCCTTTCGTGGGCGACGTCGTCTTGTTCCTTCACGTTGTTCCCATGATGGCGGCCCTGGCGGTGCAGCCGCACATTCAGCGAGACGATCATTCTCTTCGTCTCGCGTCGATGGATTTCCTTTTGCTGCTCACATGGTGGCTCTATCTTTATTTGTTTATTGTGATTCCGTGGCAGTACGTCTCTCCGAACGAGGCCGCATATGGCGGTAGCTTTGATCTGCTTTATGCGTGTGAACAACTCGTTCTCATTCTTGGCATTGTGTTGGTTTGGAAGCGCAGTGACGGACCCTGGCGAACCATCTATCGAGGATTCTTTCTGGCGGCGCTCCTTTACAGCGGAGGTTCCATTCTTGCCGGCGTGGCCATCGATTATCACAAGTACTACACGGGGAGCATTTACGATGTCCCGCTTGTGGCCGCCATGGCATGGTTCGCGGGCGTTGGATTCATGGCGAGAAAGGCGTTGCGTGAACCGCCCGCTTATCAAACTTCTTCTCGTAACCACAGCATGTGGACCGCCCGGTTAGCGATGATGGCGGTATTCTCGACGCCTCTCATGGTGGCTTGGGCGGAGTTCGGGGATGTCCCGCTACGCGTGCGCTCCTACCGCCTGCTGTTGACCGCGGCAGTAATGATCTTCATGGGCACACTGGTATTCTTGAAGCAGCACTGGATGGATCGCGAATTACTCCACTTGCTGCACCTGTCGCGGCAGAACCTCGACGAGATGTGCAAGCTCAAGAACGAATTGGAAAGCAAGGAGCAATCTCTCCGGTGGCACAGCCTGGAACTGCAACGCAAGAATCTTGAACTACAGGAAATGTCTTACACGGATGCGCTGACCGGCGTTTGGAACCGTCGCTATCTGGAAGAAATTCTGACGGCCGAAGCGGGACAGGTCTTGCGAAATTACGAACGGGTGCAGGCCGGCGACATTCGCAAGATGGATCATCGCGATCTGGTTTTCATCATGGTCGATATGGATTTCTTCAAAGAAGTGAACGACGTGCACGGTCATCCTGCGGGCGATCGTTTGCTGCAGCGCGTAGCCGAAAGGCTGTCGAGGGTGGTGCGCAAGTCCGATGTTTTGGTTCGTTGGGGGGGCGAAGAGTTTCTAATCATGTCGCGCTCCACCGATCCCTCCGGTACGCCAGCTTTCTGCGAAAGGATTTTGGAGGTCATCGCGTCGGAAGCTTTCGATATAGGACACGGTTTCAGCGTACGAAAGACATGCTCCGTGGGCTGGGCTCCCTTCCCCTGGAGCCGCACCGCCTACGATGCGATTTGCGCGGAAGAAACCATTGAGCTTGCGGATACTGCGCTCTATCGCGCAAAAGCCGGAGGACGAAACCAAGGAGTGGGAATTCTGCCCGGCGATGGCGCCACTGCCCCACCCGCGACGATTACGCTGCACGCCCTGCGAAATGATACCGGCCTGCTCACGCGAACTCTGGTGATCAAGAATCCAATCATCGACAACCGCACGGATACGCTTGCAGGACACATGGCGCAAGCGAACAGCCCGATCTCAGATCCGCACTGAGGCTTCCGCCTCAACCTCTCTGCCTCATGCCGCTTGACCTTCATCACAAGGTTCAATACATTGAGAGACCGCTTGCAGGTGCAAGTGTTGGACCAAACGACGTCGCTGTTCCCGTGAAACAATAGACTCTGCGAGGCACTTTTGAAAATGAATGCGAAAACCACTTCCCGAAAGACCGGTTTGCGCCAGAAGTCACAATTGATGTCGGCGTCAGAAATCGAGCGAACGCTGGTTCGCCTGGCTTACGAAATCGTCGAAAAAAATGGCGGGGTCGAGGGTCTGGGATTGGTAGGAATTCGGCGCCGTGGCGTGCCGATCGCGGAGCGTCTGGGCAAGATCATCACTCGCATCGAGAGTGCTCAAGTTCCCGTGGGGACGTTGGACATAACTTTTTATCGCGACGATCTTTCGACTCTCGGACCCAAGCCAGTCGTGCAGGACACAGAGATCGGTTTTTCGATTGAGGACCGGAATATCGTTCTTGTGGACGATGTGCTTTATACGGGAAGAACCACTCGAGCGGCTCTGGACGCTCTTTTTTCACACGGACGGCCGCGCCGGGTGCAGTTATGCGTGCTGATTGACCGCGGACATCGTGAGCTTCCCGTTGAAGCCACCTTCGTCGGGCGTCACGTCCAGACTGCTGCCAGCGAAGTGATCGAAGTCAAACTCACCGAGATTGATGACGCAGAAAAGGTCCTCCTCATGGAGAGATAGGCTGGCGCAAACAACTCGCGGCAAAAATAAAGAGGACGGCGAACTTCCGCCGTCCTCAAGTTTTGTAAACGCGCTCGCTAAGCGATCTTTGTGCAAATCGCCTTGGTTTGCGTGTACAGATTGAGGGCTTCGTGCCCCATCTCGCGGCCCCACCCGGACTGCTTATATCCGCCGAAGGGCAGCGCCGCATCGAAAATGTTGTAGCAGTTGATCCATACTGTGCCAGCGCGCAGATATTCGGCGGTGCGGTGAGCCTTGCCAACATCCCGTGTCCACACAGCGGCAGCCAGGCCGTATTCGCTGTCGTTGGCGCGCGGCAGAATTTCCTCGGGATCGTCAAATGGCATCGCCACCACGACCGGTCCGAAAATTTCCTCCTGCACCACTTTCATATCTTCGCGAGTGTTTACCAAGACAGTGGGCTCAACGAAATAGCCCTTGTCTCCCTTCTTTTTGCCGCCAACAATCGCTTTGGCACCCTGGGAGAATCCTGACTCAAGGTAGCCGCAGACCCGGCTTAACTGCTCCTCGGAGACAAGTGGCCCCATCTCAGTTTTCGGATCGAGTCCAGAGCCGACATTGATCTTCTTGGCATGCTCGGCAACACCTTCTACGACACGATCGAAAATCGGCTTTTCAACGTAGAGGCGCGACCCAGCGCAGCAGCACTGGCCGTGGTTGAAGAAGATGGCGCTCGCGGCCCCAGGAATCGCGGAGTCGAGATCGGCGTCTTTGAAGACGACATTTGGAGATTTGCCGCCGAGTTCCAGCGAAACCTTCTTCAGGTTACCAGCCGCAGCATGCACAATCAGTTTTCCAACTTCGGTGGAACCGGTGAAAGCAATTTTGTCCACGTGGGGATGGGCAGCCAGCGCAGCGCCAGCCGTCTCGCCATAACCGGGCACGATGTTTACAACCCCTTCAGGGAATCCTGCTTCGGCGATCAGCTCGCCGAGACGCAGCGCCGAAAGCGGTGTTTGTTCTGCCGGTTTCAACACGACGGTGCATCCCACCGCCAGCGCCGGGCCCAGCTTCCACGCCGCCATCAGCAACGGGAAATTCCACGGAATAATTTGCCCGGCAACTCCAACAGGCTCGCGCAGGGTGTAGGCGAGATACTTTGCCCCGGGAGTGTAGGGGACAGAGATCGGAATCGTGTTGCCTTCAATTTTCGTAGCCCAGCCCGCCATATACCGGAATAAATCGACGGCCAAGGGAACATCGGCTCCTCGTGCGATGGTTAAAGCTTTGCCGTTGTCGAGGCTTTCCAGATAAGCGAATTCTTCGGTGTGCTGTTCCAATAAATCCGCAAGCTTCCAGATCAAGCGTCCGCGTTCGGATGCCGTCATCTTTCGCCACGGACCCTTGTCGAAGGCTTTGCGCGCGGCCTTCACAGCTTGCTCGATATCCTCACGATCGCCCTCCGCAACCTGCGCCAGAACCTCACCGGTTGCGGGGTTATAAGTGGGAAAGGTTTTGCCGGAAATTGAATTTACCCAATTGCCGTTGATCAACATCTTGCGCGGCTTGTCGATAAACTCCGCGACTTGCGGGTGAATTTGTGGTGATACTGCGATACCCATATGGCCTCCTTAGATCAAGAACGAAGATCGAGCAGAGAGTTGCATGATGTGACGCTCAAGATGCCGCGCAGAGAAGAACAACGATAATATGCTAGTCCCGCGACAACGCAAAAGCAATTCCTGGTCTGTCGTTCGGGACACCCGCCTCTTCGCGCGTTTCGGAGGGGCGATTTCGTGGATTCGATAAAAAACGCGGAATTAGCAGGTAAGGGTTTACAATGGCGCACTATTTCGCATGTCCTGCGAAACCATTTTCGTCGTGAGCAAAGGATTTAGACTCTGTGGACCGGACGCCAGCTTTCGCCCAAACTTTTCGAGCCGTCGACGTGATCCGCAAGAAGCGGGATGGCGGCGAGTTGGCTCGGGACGAAATTGCTTCCCTGGTGGACTCATACACCCGCGGCGACATCCCGGATTACCAAGTCTCAGCGTGGTTAATGGCTGTGGTGCTGCGGGGCATGACGCGTGCCGAAACTGCGGCGCTCACCGATTCCATGCTTCACTCCGGAGAAGTGCTTGATCTTTCGTCTCTGGCCGCGAAGAAGATCGACAAGCACTCGACCGGCGGTGTGGGCGACAAGACTTCGCTGGTGCTGGCGCCGCTCGCCGCCGCGGCTGGGCTGGTCGTTCCCATGATCAGCGGCCGCGGCTTAGGACACACGGGAGGGACGCTCGACAAACTTGAAGCGATTCCCGACTTCAACGTGAATCTTCCCGTAGCACAATTTCGACGCGTCCTCGAAACGTGTGGCTGCGCGATGATTGGGCAGACCGCGGAAATCGCTCCCGCCGATCGCAAGCTTTATGCGCTGCGCGATGTGACGGCCACAGTGGAAAGCCCATATCTCATCTGCGCTTCCATTATGAGCAAGAAACTCGCGGAAGGAATCGACGGGCTTGTGCTCGACGTAAAAACCGGCTCCGGCGCGTTCATGAAAAATGAAAAAGATGCCGCATTTCTTGCTGAGTTGATGGTTGAAACTGGCGAGAGGATGGGAAAGCAAGTCGTCGCGCTCATCACGGATATGGATCAGCCGTTGGGGTGCATGGTCGGCAATGCTCTTGAAGTTGTCGAAGTCGTAGAGGTTCTGCGTGGGCAGGGGCCACAAGATTTACGTGAACTCTGCCTCGAACTGGCAGGTTGGATGCTGCGTTTGGGTGGGATCGCTGAAACCATTGAGGAAGGAAAACAGCGAAGCGAGAAGCTGATTTCTTCTGGAGAGGCGCTTGCCAGGTTTCGCCAGATGGTGGAATTACAAGGCGGCAACCCCCAGACGATCGACGATCCAGGAAACCTGCCTCAGGCTCAGCATACGATGACGCTTTCAAGCCCCAAGAGCGGATACGTCGCATCCATACAGTGCGAGCAGGTTGGAACTGCGTGCGTCATTCTCGGAGGTGGGCGTGAACGCAAAGAGGATTCGGTCGATCCTGCGGTGGGGATCATCCTCCACAAGAAAGTTGGAGACGCCGTGTCTGCCGGCGAGCCCCTGGCGACAATTCACTACAATTCCGAGATCCGCGCCGATCGCGCCCAGCAGTTGCTCGAAGCCAGCTACAGGATAGACGATTCACCACCGCGAGAAGCGAGGCCGTTGATCCATCAAGTGATTGGCCGCGTCGGCGGCAAACCCGGAGATATAAACTAAATGGGACGCTTCACCGGAATCCTCGGTCTCCTGACCATGTTGGTATTAGCGTATGCTTTCTCGACCAACCGGCGCGCTATTCGCCTCAAAACCGTAGTGTGGGGTTTGAGCCTGCAATTTGTCTTTGCGGTATTTGTGCTGCGCATCAACGCTGGCCGGATTGCTTTTCAAAAGGCCGGAGACGCCGTTAGAACACTACTGGGTTATTCCTACGCGGGTTCGCATTTTGTCTTTGGCGACCTCGCGAATCCAGGATCGCAATTGGGCTATGTTGCTTTCGGCGTGCTACCCACGGTCATTTTCATCGCCGCGTTTTTCGCCGTGCTCTATCACTTCGGAATCATGCAAGTCATCATCCGGATTTTCGCATGGGTCATGACGCGCGTGATGGGTGCAAGCGGCGCGGAATCTCTTAACGTTGCCGCCAGCATTTTTATGGGGCAAACCGAGGCTCCGCTCACCATCCGTCCGTTTATCGCCGATCTGACGCGGTCGGAGTTGATGACGGTAATGACTAGCGGCATGGCGCACGTCTCCGGCGGAATCATGGCTGCGTATATTTTTTTCGGCATCGATCCAAGACATTTGCTGAGCGCGGTGATCATGACTGCCCCTGGCACTTTGCTCATGGCAAAAATGCTGGTGCCGGAGACGGAGCAGCCGAAGACGGCTGGCCGCGTCGTCATGAGTGAAGAGGAAGAAAAAACCGAGAAGGAAGAGAATCTGCTCGGTGCAATCGCGCGTGGCACAACGGACGGCCTTTACCTTGCTCTCAACATTGCGGCCATGCTGATTTCATTTCTGGCCTTGATCGCCCTAACCGATGGCCTGCTCGGGGGAATTCATCATTGGGTCAGTTGGTTTCCAGAGAGCCTAGAGAAAATCTTCGGCACCCTTTTCGCGCCCGTGGCGTGGGTGATCGGCGTTCCGTGGCATGACTGCAAATTCGTTGGCTCGCTGCTGGGCACACGCATGGCATTGAATGAATTAGTTGCATTTTCGATATTAGGAGCGCAAAAGGCAGGTCTTGATCCACGGTCGTTCACGATTGCCACGTTCGCTCTCTGCGGTTTCGCAAATCTCAGCTCGATTGGAATTCAGATCGGAGGCATTGGCGCGCTCGCGCCCAACAAAAAAAGCGAGTTGGCACGCCTCGGAATTCGAGCGATGCTGGCGGGAACCATGGCTAATCTTATGTCGGCATCGATCGCAGGAATGCTGCTATAAGCCGTTCCTGCCGTACAATGCAAGACGATGTCAGAGACGCACAAACGACGGTATGGAGTCTCCAATCATTTGCACGACGAGGGTGCAGAGAGTTTGCCCGCTGAATCGTCGGCGCCAATCGCTGCCCTTCATGGCCGCCCGCTGCTTTCGAATCGCGGCATTCCGCTGAACCTCGATTGGATTAAAGAAGTGTGCGTGAATACCAGCGCGATCGAACGGCGGGCTCAAACTCATGTTGCGCGGCGAAGCGTGAAGAAAGAATGGCAAGCCGCCTGGCTGCTGCGGGCAGTATCCTGCATGGACCTTACTACTCTTTCGGGTGATGATACCGACGAGCGTGTACGCCGGCTCTGCGCCAAAGCTCGGCAGCCAATTCAACCGGAACTTGCAAGGCATCTTGAGATTGAATCGCTTGACCTCAAGGTGGCGGCCGTTTGCGTTTACCACCGGTTTGTAGAGACTGCGATTCAAGCGCTCAAAGGCAGCGGCATCAGAGTGGCCGCAGTTTCCGCAGGCTTCCCTGCGGGTCTGTCGCCGCTTGAGGAGCGTATTGCCGAAATCCGGGGTTCGGTCGAAGCTGGCGCAGATGAGATTGATATCGTGATCACACGGGCTCACGTCTTCGGCGGAAGATGGCAGGAACTCTACGACGAGGTCGCTGCGTTCAAGCAAGCCTGCTGCGGTCGCCACATGAAGGCGATTCTCGGCACGGGCGATCTGCTCACGCTGCGCAACGTCGCGCGCGCCAGTTTCGTCGCCATGATGGCCGGTGCGGACTTCATCAAAACTTCAACAGGAAAAGAATCGACAAACGCGACCCTTCCTGTCGGGTTTGTGATGACACGTGCCATCCGTGAATACGCGCAAGAAACCGGGATGGCCGTCGGTTTCAAACCCGCGGGCGGAATTCGCACGGCCAAACAATCGACCGAGTGGCTGGCACTCATGAAAGAAGAACTCGGAATGCCCTGGATGAAAGCCGATCTGTTCCGCTTCGGAGCCAGTGGATTGTTAAACGACATCGAACGGCAATTGGAACACTACGCTACCGGCCGGTACTCGGCAGAGTATCGCCATCCGATTGCGTAGTTAGCAAACCAGGTTAGAGAGGCGAAAGAGGAAGATAGAAAGAGGCGCGACTCGAATGGGCATAGCCGAGAAATTCGTTTCCATGGAGTACGGGCCGGCGCCTGAAGACGCAAAAGACGCGCTGCTCTGGCTCGATGGCCATCACCGGCGCTTTGGCCACTTCATTGATGGCGACTGGTGCCAGCCGCTCGAAGGAGCATTTTTCGATTCGATCAACCCTGCTACCGGAGAAAAGATCGCGACCATTGCCCAGGGATCCGCTGTAGATGTTGGTGCTGCTGTCCAGGCGGCGCGCAACGCGCTTCCCAAGTGGCAGTCTCTTACTACGCATGCGCGGGCTCGCTATTTGTACGCCATGGCTCGAGCTGTTCAACGACATTCGCGCCGTCTCGCCGTGCTCGAAACAATCGATAACGGCAAGCCAATTCGTGAAAGCCGTGACATTGATATTCCGCTCGTGATCCGTCACTTTTATCACCATGCAGGCTGGGCGCAAATTTTGGAGACCGAGTTTCCGGGCTACATAGCGTGCGGCGTCGTCGGACAGATTATTCCCTGGAACTTTCCTCTGCTCATGCTTGCCTGGAAAATCGCACCCGCCATCGCCACGGGAAATACGGTTGTGCTCAAGCCAGCCGAGTTCACCCCGCTCAGCGCTCTCGCATTCGCCGAGATATGCCACCAGATTGGCCTGCCCGCCGGCGTCGTCAACATCGTCACGGGCGATGGCTCGACCGGCGAGGCTCTGGTAAAACACGAGGGCGTTGACAAGATTGCGTTCACAGGCTCGACAGAAGTGGGCCGTGCCATTCGCAGTGCAACCGCTCACAGCCACAAGCGGCTTTCGTTGGAATTGGGAGGAAAATCTCCCTTTGTTGTGTTCGAAGATGCCGACCTCGACAGCGCAGTGGAAGGATTGGTCGACGGTATCTGGCTGAATCAGGGACAAGTTTGCTGCGCGGGCTCGCGACTGCTGATGCAGGAGAGCATCGCAGAAACGCTTGTGGAAAAAATACGCCATCGCATGAGTACGCTCCGCGTTGGTCCACCGCTCGATAAAGCAATCGACATTGGAGCGATTGTCGCGCCGGTGCAACTGGACCGGATTCGCCGCCTCGTAGATCAGGGAGTCGCGGATGGCGCAACTTGCTGGCAGCCAGAAATCGAAATGCCAGCGCGTGGACTCTATTTTCCTCCGACGCTTTTGACGAATGTTCACCCGACTTCGGTCGTAGTGCAGCAGGAAATTTTCGGTCCAGTGCTCGCAGCAATGACATTTCGTACGCCCGCTGAGGCGGTCGAACTGGCCAACAACACTGCATACGGCTTGGCGGCCTGTGTCTGGAGCGAGAGTATCAACGTGGCCCTGCAGGTCGCAGTGCAGATCAAGGCCGGCGTGGTTTGGGTGAATTGCACGAATTTGTTCGACGCTTCGTGCGGCTTCGGTGGTTATCGCGAAAGTGGTTACGGCCGCGAGGGTGGCCGGGAAGGCCTGCTTGAATATCTCGAACCGGCCTGGTTCAAGAATGCTCCGTCACTTCCAACGGTGAAGAGCGTCGTCAAAGATGCGAGCGATGGAAAACCGCAAAGAGATGCAGCCATCGATCGCACGGTGAAACTCTATATCGGGGGCAAGCAGGCAAGACCGGATTCCGGCTACAGCTTTGAAGTTCGCGGCAAGAATGGCGACGTGTTGGGCGAAGCGCCGTTGGGCAATCGCAAAGACATTCGGAATGCTGTGGAAGCGGCGCGCAAGGCGATTAACTGGTCGAAGATGACGGCTCACAACCGGGCGCAAGTTCTGTACTACTTTGCCGAAAATCTTTCTCTGCGCCAGGAAGAAATCGTTCGCCGGTTATCTGTAGCAGTTGGAGACGCGCAGGCCCAAAGGGAAGTCGCGGCCAGCATCGAGCGGGTATTTTCCTATGCGGCATGGGCGGATAAATTCGATGGCGCGGTGCATAGCCCGCCTTCGCGAACCATCGCCATCGCAATGAATGAGCCGATCGGAACCGTGGGAATCATTTGCGCCAACGATGCTCCTCTTCTGGGGTTGCTCTCGCTTGCGTTGCCGGTTCTCGCTGTCGGCAACACTGCTGTGGTAGTTCCATCGGAGACATATCCACTCCTCATCGGAGAGCTATATCAGATTTTCGACACCAGTGATCTACCGGATGGTTCGATCAACTTCGTGACCGGCCGTGTATCTGAACTTCTCAAACCGCTGGCTGAACATGACGACGTGGACGCGATCTGGTGCTTCGCCGACGAATCCAGCGCTGCGGCGACTAAATCATTTTCCGTTGGAAATCTCAAACAGGTTTTTTCCAACGAAGGCGGAATCATCGACTGGTTTGATCCGAGGCAGGGAGAAGGTCGATGGTTTTTGCAACACGCCACGCAGGTGAAGAATATCTGGCTTCCCTACGGCGAATGATGCGCGGGAAAACCGAAATACTTTTCGGCGAAACAACAATCAATACCAGTGGCCGAGGTGAAACGCCGCAGGGCTTACTCGGCCACAGCTTCCTTTTCGATCACCACTTTCAGGTGCGCGGTCACGTCTTTATGCAGCTTTACCGGTACGGTGTATTCCCCTAGCGTCTTCAGCGGTTCATGCAATTGGATCCGGCGACGGTCCAGGTTGATTCCTTTTTTCACGACTGCATCGGCAATGTCGCCCGACGTAACCGATCCGAACAGTTGGTCGTGCTCGCCCGAGCGCCGCTGGAACGTCGCCGAGAGGCCGTCAAATTGCTTCGCCAACTCCTCCGCTTGCGATTTTTCCTTAGCTGATCGCCGGACTGAAGCCGCCTTCATTTGTGTGATGACAGCCTTATTGCCAGCCGTAGCTTCGATGGCCAGCTTTCGTGGCAAAAGAAAGTTTCGTCCGTATCCTTCGGCGACCTTTACCACATCGCCGCGCGATCCCAGCTTAGTTACATCTTCTTTGAGAATGACTTCCATGATGGCTCCTAGCTTCTAGCTGCTGGCTTCTAGCGAATCTCGACTCCGGCTTGACTTGGCTAGGAGCTAGAAGCTAGAAGCTTATTTTTTACGATGCTCTTCCCGCAAACGGCAGCAGCGCGATGTTACGCGCCTGCTTGATGGCCGAGGCCAGCCGGTGCTGGTGCGGCGAGCACACTCCGGTCAAACGCCGGGGCACGATCTTGCCGCTCTCCGCCACGAACTGCCCGAGCAGCCGGTAGTCTTTGTAGTTAATGTCGGCAATCTTCTCGGTGCAGAACTTGCAAACCTTCTTGCGCCGGAAAAATTTCCGTCCGCCTTCGCGCGGTGGACCGCCGGGCCCCGATCGTCCTCCGCCTCCACCGCTTCCGAATCGTAGACGGTCTCCTCCGGAACGCGGTCCGTCGCCGGACGGCCGCGATGGCCGCTCACTTACCGGCGCTGCTGCTTTTGTCTCGTCAGTCATAAGTCTCCTTCTAAAATCGGTGGCCAGTGGCCAGCGGTTCGTGGTCAGTGAAAAATCATGTTCAGGCCTTACCCGAACTGATCACAGACTCCAGCCGTTTACCGTGTTTCTTTTTAAGCTGTTGCTGGAGTCTCCGCTGCCGGAGGTTCTACGGCAGGCGCTTCTTCCACCACAGGCGCAGGCTGCGCGCTTACCTTCTTCTTCGCGTCGCGCAGCTTCTTAATCTTCTCCAGCCGCTTCTGTTCTTCGTCGATGCGCACGGTCAGAAACTTAATCACCTGTTCTGTGACCCGCAGCCGGCGCTCCAGTTCATGGATCACCGTACCTGTGCCTTCGATGGTCATCAGAATATAGACGCCTTCGCGGAACTTGCGCACTGTGTACGCCAGCCGCCGTTTGCCCATGCGGTCCACATTCTTCACCGTGCCTGCGGCGCTGGTCACCGTCGACTCCAGGTTCGCAATCAGCTTGTCGAGATCTTCGTCCACCATATCTGGCCGGACGATAAACATCAGTTCATAAGTACGATTCATTTCCATCTCCAAATCTTGTACGCAAAATTGTCATTCCGAACAAGCGCACTTTGCGCCGTGAGGAATCTGGGCGAGCCGCGCGATGTGTCGCGTTCTTTGCGACGCAAGACTTGCGCGTTTGGCTCGCTTCCTTATTCGCTTTCCTTCCGGTTGAACCGGTTCATCGCCGCCGCCGGACCTTCCGTCAAAATTACTTTCACAACTTCTTCCGCGGTGTCGAGCACACCATCCACAACCGCTAGTTCCGCTTTACGCAGCGGCGCCAGCAAGTACCGTTGCCCGTCTTCCACCTTGTGCTCCGGAGCCACGCCAATACGGATGCGCAAAAAATCCTGCGTGCCTAGCGCCCCGATGATCGACTCAATTCCGTTATGCCCCGCCGAACTCCGCCGCGTGTGAATCCGCAACGTGCCGAGCGGAAAATCCAGTTCATCCTGAATGACAATCAGATCCGACTCCGGTTTCGTTTCGTACTCTGCCACTAGCTCCCGCACCGAGATGCCACTCAGATTCATGTAGGTCTCAGGCTTGGCCAGCAAAACCGTCTCGCCGCCAATCATCACTCTCGCGGTAAGCGCCCGGCATTGCCGGTTTCGAACCTCAACCCCTGAATCGCTCGCGATTCGGTCCACCGCAAGAAATCCCAAATTATGCGGTGTGAATTGATACTCGATACCTGGATTACCCAGCCCGACGATCAGTTTCACGCCGCCATCCCGAACTCTAAGAAAGAACATGTGGGGACAGTTACCCTAGCTTGCCATGAGCGAAGTCGAAGGGACTGTCCAGCCGAGCGCAGCTCGGCTTTTCTCCACACGGAGTTATTTCTTATCCTTCTTCTCAGCTTTCTTTTCCGGCTTCTCGGCAGCAGCCTCGCCCTCTTCCTCGGTCTCTGCCTTGCCCTTCTTGATGACCTCAGGCTCGGCCGGAGCCGCTCCCGCTTCTGCTGCCGTCGCTTCCGGCGTCGCTACAACCTCTTCCTTCACGGATGTCACGTGGGCTACCGGCTGGTTTGCCTCAGAAAGAAATTTCAGCTTCTCGTTGTGCGGCAAATCAGAAACGCGCAGCACCTTGCCGAACGTGAGTTCGCTGACGTCGACATCGATGTGGCTTGGAATGTCCCCCGGCAAGCACTCGATTTCCACCTCCCGCAACATCTGCTCGAGAATTCCGCCCTCTGTTTTCACTCCCGCCGGCACACCTTGCAGCATGACTGGAACGCTGACGCGCAGTGCCTTGTCCATGGCGATCCGCTTCAAGTCAATGTGCAACAAGTGGCCCTTAATGGGCTCGTATTGCCAATCCACGATCATCGCCTTGGTGCGTTCGCCACCATTTAACGCGAGATCGAAAATCGTATTGTGACCGCTGTCCGACCGCAGAATGCGCAAAACGTGCCGCGGGTCTACACTCACCGGCAGCGCACCTTTCCCTGCGCCATAAACCACGCCCGGAATTTTCCCTTCGCGCCGTACCCGCCGTGCCTGGTTCTTGGTGCCCGATTCCCGCGGTTCCGCTTCCAGAATGTTTTGTTCAATCGTAGTTGCCATAAGTTCGGTTCCTTCTAACAAGTATTGCTATCAAGCATTGTCATCCTGAGGCGACAGCTTTATCGTCGCCGAAGGATCTCTACCGCCTCAGGACCATCCACATTCCAACCGTCGTCTACACAAATAACTTACTCACCGAAGTCTCTTCGTGATTGGCCTGAATTGCGCGGCCAATCAATCCCGCAATCGAAAGCACCCTGATTTTCGGCTCTTGCTTTGCCGCGTCGGTCAGGGGGATGGTATTCGTGACAACCACCTCGCGAATTACCGACTTCGCAATATTCGTTACTGCCGGGCCGGACAGCACAGCGTGCGAAGCGCATGCATATACCTCGGTCGCCCCGCTCTCCATCAACGCTGCAGCGGTTTTTACGAGCGTTCCTGCCGTATCGATCAAGTCGTCGATGATCAAGCAGGTCCGCCCCTTCACATCGCCAATCACGTGCATCACTTCGGCGACGTTCATTTCCACCCGCCGTTTGTCGACGATGGCCAGCGCCGCATCCACCTTTTTGGCGAAGAACCGTGCCCGCTCTACGCCACCCGCGTCCGGCGAAACCACCGTCAGATTCGGCAGGCTTAGCTTCTTAAAGTGATCCACCAGCACCGGTGAAGCGAACAGATGATCCACCGGAATATTAAAAAAGCCCTGCAACTGCGGCGTATGCAAATCCACAATCAACGCCCGGTGAATACCCGCGGTCGTCAGCAGATCGGCCATCAACTTCGATGAAATCGGGCTGCGCGGCTTATCTTTCCTGTCCTGCCGGGCATAGCCGAAGTATGGGATCACCGCCGTAATTCTTCGAGCGGATGCTCGCTTCAGCGCATCTACCATCAACATCAGCTCGATCAGATTCTCGTCGACGCCCGCGACCCTCGTGCCATGCACGGAGCGGCACGTTGGCTGCACCACGAAAACGTCGGCGCCGCGTACATTCTCCTGAATCTGCACGTAGGCTTCGCCATCGGCAAAGCGCGTCACCTGCGCCTGCCCACGCTGCATTCCGAGGAACTGGCAAACTTCGTCAGCTAATACTTCGTTCGCCGTCCCGCTGAATATCTTGAACTTCTCGTCCGTCCGCGGCCGCTGCTTGCGTTCCGTCTTCTCGTCAGGCGTGGGGACGTTTTTTTCCGTCTTCTCTGCCTCGGTCGGCGTGACTAAAGTAGCCATAGTGAGATCTCAGCTGCTAGCTTCTAGCTGCTGGCTTTTAGCAATTCGGCCAACCGCTCGGCGGTTCGGCTAGTCGCTAAAAGTAGCAGCTGATTTGGCTGGGCCGCTAGGATTCGAACCTAGACAAAGTGCTCCAAAGGCACTTGACCTACCATTAGTCGACGGCCCAGTAAGCCATTGTTGATTTTGGATTGTTGACAGTTAACTGAAGCCCGCTGTTCGAAGCTTGTCGATGCGAAGCTCCGTCGATTGGAACCGGAACCAACCCGACAGCCTAATTGTCAATCAACAATCAAAAATCAACAATCAAAATTTTGGGACCGCCGCCTTAACGAAAAATCCGCTTCCAATATTCCCGCCGCGCCAGCGTAACCGTCGCCTGCGCTGCCCAATCCTGCTTGCACAACTTGAGCGCCGCCGTACGCGCCGCGTTCTTCGAAACAAACAATCCGTACAACGCAGACCCGGAGCCCGACAGCGACGCATACTTCGCGCCCGCGCGCTCCAGCGCATTTTTGCCTTCACTCAGCTCGGGGTATTCAGGAAAGACGACCTGTTCAAAGTCGTTCTTGATCCCGGCCCGGACAAGCTCGAGAAGCGGATTCTCGGCCCGGCCCCTCCGACTTCGAGGAGCACCGGAGTAACTCGCGCTCAGCCACGCAGATAGCCCTCGACCAAGCTCACCCATTCTATCGGATGATTTCGGCGTGGTCAATGTAGGGACAGCCGCCGGCTGTCCGGCCGGGCGAATCCCGGCTGCTCTTCGTTCCTGCAAATCTGCCGCCCTGCGATCCCACTCCGCGAACGCCTTGGCTGTCGAAACTCCCACCTCGGGCGTCACCACGACACATGCCGTCGGCGGCAAATCCTCCAACCCATAAACCCGCTCACCGCGTGCTACTCCCAGTACCGTCCCGCCCACTAGAAACAACGGCAAATCCGATCCCACTTCCGCAGCGATTCGTAACCGCTCCCCCTGCCCCAAACATTTCCTCAGCGCTCTTTCCAGTCCCAGCAGCGCGGCAACCGCATTCGACGAGGCTCCGCCCATCCCTCCCTGCACCGGCAACCGCTTCTCAATCTCGATCACGACCCGCCCTTTGGCCCGCAGAGCCTGCATCGCCTTTTCTACCATCCGGTAGCAGGTGTTCGATTCGTCTCGCGGAACACGCGCATCTTCACACCGGATCTCGATTCCATTTCCTCGCCCCACGCTGATTCGAATCACATCATGCAGCCCGATTGTCTGATATACCGTCAACAACTCATGGAACCCATCATCCCGGCGCGCGCCAATGCGCAGTCCAAGATTTATCTTCGCGAAGGATCGGAGAGTCACCGCCATGGCAGCAAGATTGTAAGCTAAACCCAGTCAACTGATGAGATTCTGCGCGTTGCAATTCCTTCTTGTCGTGTTAGCCGCGCTTTTCCCCGCCCGACACACCACCTTGGTAATCTCGACTCCTTCGCTCCGTTGGCGCACCTTAATAAAAATGTGATCCCAATCACATGAGCCGGCGACGGTCTTCCCGGTTGGGACCACAACAACGCAACCAATGCTTGCCCCGCGCGAGCGGGACCCTGTGCGGCATGATCCTGCAAGTTGGGAGTAATCCGTTGCGCTGATAGGTGCGGATCGACTCAAATTTCAGCCCGCGTTCCACGCCGACCGGGATAGGCCGCGTGGAACCAGCAGTGGGCTATCAGGGGCTAAGAATGCGCAGTTTGATCACGCGTTGTTTCTTGGTGGCTTTCGTCCTCGCGGCTGCAACCTTCGCCGCCGCCCAGGGCGATTACAAAGTCATTTCGGTCACCGACGGTGGAAATATCTCCGGTACAGTCAAATGGTCCGGACCTGTTCCTCACGATCTCGAGTTTCCGATCACCAAAGATCCTCAGATTTGCGAGACTGACGGCAAGAAAACTGTCAGTTTGGAGCGTCTCATCGTTGGACCCGAAGGCGGTGTGGCCAACACAATCGTCTATCTCAAAAACATCTCGGCAGGGAAAGCCCTGCAGCTGCCGGAGCAGCGCCGTCATCTTGATCAGAAGAATTGCCGCTACGTTCCGCACATCCTTCTCGTGCCGAAGAATGCCGATCTGCAGATGCAAAGCTCAGACGCTACTCTGCACACCATCCACATGGACGGAGCCGCGTCCTACAATCTTCCGTTTCCGTTCCCCAACAAAATCAATGCGCGCACCATGCCTACGGCCGGCTTGGTCAACCTTCGTTGCAACGGTGGCCACGTGTGGATGAACGCTGAGATGATGGTCGTCCCTCACCCTTATTACGCCGTTACCGACGAGAGCGGGCACTTTGTCTTTACCGATGTCCCTCCCGGCACGTATCAGATTGTCGCCTGGCATGAAGGTTGGGGACTTGCCGGCAGGGAGCAGGCCTACGACGTGCTCACCGAGCGCGCCGTGCAGCGCCCGGTTTTCACCGAACCCAAAACATGGGAGAGACCGGTCACGGTAACTCGCAACCAGTCCAGTACTGTCAATTTCGTGATCGGAAACAAATAAGAGGATTATTCGAGAATAGCTCGTATGAGTTAGACGCTCTTGTCCGACAACGGCCGGCAGCAGCAACCTGGAATTCGATCGATATCGGGAAGGGTATGACGTTTAGTCATGCCAATCAAAGCCAAGGGAGGAGATTAGGGCTTTAACCCCTGAGAATTAGCTTCCGGTCGCAAGCCTCGCAACGCGAGCAGACACAATCAAGAATTAATCCGCCGCAGATCGAATTACTCTACCCACGCCGCTTATACAACACCGCAAACTCAAACCCCGTATTCGCGGGAAACAGTTCTGCCACTTTTCTCAACCGCTCGGCCAACGCTGAAGGCGCGAGCAGCGGATAATCCCGCTCCCGCAGATCGTAATAATCGACATCCAGATACAGCGAGAGAAGATAAATCGAAATCGAGTCGGAAAACGTCGACTCGAAATACTCGTTCTTAAATCGCTCTGCCTCAGGGCCTCCCGCCAGCGCCAGCTTGCGCGCCTCAAAAGCGTCCAGTGAAGTCTCTCCGCGCGTACCTGCCTCCACTTGCTTCCACGCCAGCTCGCTGAATTCTTCCGATACTCCCGCCACTTCTACCAGGGCATGCCCAACATTGATATAAAACTCAAACGCCACCGAGAACTTGTCGTCCATCAGACGCGTCGAGATAAACACGCACTGCGAGTCGCCCAGATTCAGGTTGCGATGGCAAACTGCGTTATCGCTCAACGCCACATCGTAGCGATCCGCAATCAGAATTTCTTCGCCCTGTGTAACCGCCAAAGGCACAAAATAATAAGCCTTGCGCTTAAGGGACGCGGCAATCTTCGTCGGCACTGCCGCGATCATCCGCTCCAGATCAAACGAACTGATCGAGACTTCTCCCGCGACGGCATAGCACACCCCATTCGCCGCTTGAGAAACCGGCGTCGTCCGCACCACATCCTCCGGACTCCGCGTGATTGCCTGTGCTGCCTGTGACATAATTACTCTTTTATACACTACCTGCCGGTGTGGTTCGTACCGAGCCGATGATTGGGTAGTGGGCTAATCCCGTGTTGCTGATTCTCCCGGTAGTGGCGTGCCTTCTGCTGCAAATCTTCTAAATGATCCTAACGCTTCCTCCAATTCGGCAACCCGGCGTCGGGCAGTAATCAGCTTTCGTTCTGTATCCCGAACCGCCTCTTCCCAGCCTTCTTTAGACCTTATTTTAGACGCATTGTCTTTTTCTCTTGACAGTTGTTTAGGCATGTAGTCTAATCTCCTCATTATGGCGGACGCAAAATACAAGAAGATGCTCGAAACGGCGAAGGCCGACTATCGCGCTATACAGGCCAAAATAGGCAAGTGTCGCGACGAACAGGAGCGCCTCGAAAAGAGGCTTGTCGGGGTTAGAGAGACTGTCGTTTCGCTCTCGAAAATGCTCGGCGAATCGTTTAGCGAAGAGGATGAGTTGGGCTTGACTGACGCGATCCGCCAAGCGTTCAAGACTGCAAGCGGTGGCATGGCTCCGACTGACGTTAAAGGCAGACTTGAGCAGCTTGGATACGACACTAGCAAGTACGGAAACGTGATGGCATCGGTCCACAGCGTCATCAATCGGCTCGTGCGAAAGGGAGAAGTGATACAGACCGGAACTTCTGGCGACAAGCCTTGCTACACCTGGGTCACCCGCGTCATGGATCGATTGGAGACTGAGGTTGCGAAGCATAAATGACTTTGGCGCTAAATACGAACCGCGCAGACGTTGTAGGGACGCTGCGCGGCGAGAGAAACGAGGTAGAAGGCTATGACCCGACCTCCACCACAAACTAAGTAGCTGACTAAGCGCCCCGGCTTCCGCGTCAACGGAGGTCGGGGCTAATCCAAAGCGCGGAGCGAACCACGCCTCAGACCCTAAGCTATTTTGGCTGGTTTCTTCGCATAACGCAAGCGGAGAAACCACATGACCTGCACCCGATGCGACCACCACTCTTGCAAGAAATTCGGAACCTACGGCAAGCGGAAAGTCCAACGTTGGCGCTGCAATTCCTGCCACGCGACATTTGCCGATCCTGCTAGCCCCAAGCCTCTCGGCTCCCACAACACCGATCCCGAAGTTGCGGCAAAGGCTCTGGCCTTGATGCTTGAGGGAATGAGCGTTCGGGCAATCTCTCGTTTCACGGGATTGCACAAGAACACGATCCTGTCTCTTATGGTCACGGCGGCTGCGAATGCGCGCCGAGTTTTCGATTCCAAGGTTCGCGGAGTCAAAGCAAACTATGTGCAATGCGACGAAGTGTGGTGTTTTGTTGGCAAGAAAGCGCGGCATGTTCGCAGTGACGATCCCGCCGAACTTGGTGACCAGTGGATCTTCATCGCACTGGACGAGGAAACCAAACTCATCCCTTGCTTTGAGATTGGCAAGCGTACAAAGGAAACCACGCTGGCATTTCTTTCCGATTTGCAGACGCGCCTTGCGGAGCGCCGGTTCCAACTGACCACCGATGGCTTTCACTTTTACGAACGTGGTGTGGAGGATGTGTTCGGCGGAACCGTAGACTTCGCCCAGCTTGTAAAGCTGTACGGGGATTACGGCCAGCATGGGAATGAAAGGTACTCCCCAGGACACATCACGGAGGTTATATCCAAAGTTCGCGATGGACGGCCCGACCCCGCGCATATCAGCACGTCGCACATCGAACGGTCGAATTTGAGTTTGCGTATGCATCTGCGTCGTTTCACCCGGCTAACGAATGCGTTCTCCAAGAAACTCGACAACCTCAAGGCTGCCGTCACTCTCTATTTCGCGTGGTACAACTTCTGCCGCGTACACCAGACGTTGCGCATAACACCCGCTATGGAAGCGGGTCTTGCAGATCACGTTTGGACAATCGAAGAACTGCTCACGCAGGGCGGCGTATAATCTCGGGCTTTGGAACTTTTGATGATTTATGGTCTGTACTGGCAACCCGCAGTTCGCTGTAAAAATCGCTATTGCCCAGCGCCGTGGCCAGACCCCATTCAGCTCCCTTTTCCCAACCCGCCGTGTACAAGTCAAGATCACCCAGACTGGCCCACCGGAAACTTGGCGCATAACTCTTGTATGTTCCCGTTGCAATCGTCAGGGAGACTACGTCCGCGCAAATGTAGGATGGTTGCGTCGCGAAACACCATTGGAAGACGACACCCGTCTCGCCTTTTGGAAAGTAGAACTCCAATGCGCCCACGAGTACTGCGAATCTCGCCGTACATTCCACACGCTAGTTGATAGCAGCGCAACATGGGAAAAAGTACTCGCAGTCGTAAGAACCGCAGAACCGCCGATAGTTTGTGACGCCCGGCATTCGCTTGCCGGGCCTCGAACTGTTGTGCTCTTCTTGCAACAGGTGTATTCCGTCTAGCTGCCATCTTCCCTCCAAATGCGAAACCCGCCTTTCGGCGGGCTGCGTAAGCACTCGAATGGTTCGTCTCTATGTTCCCTTAACTAAGTCAGCGATCTTTATTTTCAAAGTATCCGCAATGATCTTGAGAGTCTGAATCGTGACGTTGCATTCGCCGCGCTCAATCTCCCCAACATGCGCCCGATGCAACCCGCTACGATCCGCGAAGATGTCCTGCGTCAACTTCCGTTTCAGCCGCCATGCACGTACATTCGCCCCGACCCGCTTTTGAATATCTTGCACAACAAGCAGTGTCGGAGTAGGCTGCCTAAAACCATACTGGTTATACCCAGAGCTTATGCGAAAGGAATGGGTTCATGCGCCGCGTCTGTTCTTTTCTGTTGTGCCTCATCGCCTCTAGTTTCGCTTTCGGCCAAGAGTCGAAGGCCGATCTTTTCGCCGGATACTCCTACCTGAATATCGACACGAACGGCCTTACGTCGCGCCAAAACGCGAACGGCTGGGAAGTGTCCGTCTCTGGCAATTTCAACAAGTGGTTCGCTGTGGAAGGCGACGTGAGCGGCTATTACAAAAGCTACAGCGTCAACCTGGCGGCGCTCGACTTGGGTACGCTCACGGTCAAAGTGACCGATTACGCATACGCCGCTGGGCCGCGAATCAATTTCAAACCGATCTTCGTCCACGCCCTATTCGGTGGCGACCATCTGACGGGCAGCGCGTTAGGTTTCTCCGCATCGCAAGACGGCTTAGCCGGACTTGCAGGCGGTGGTGTGCAATGGAAAGTCTCAGGGCCGTGGTCCGTTCGCGCATCGGCTGATTACGTATTCACCCGGCACAACATCTTTGGCGGTCCCTCCGTTACGCAAGATAACTATCGCGCCTCTGTCGGAATCGTCTACAGCTTCGGACGGACAGCGCCCGCGAATGCGGAGACACATCAAGTTGCGCCCCGTCCGTCTGGGATGCAGATTCCGTCTCTTGGAATCACGGTCGCAATCGGCAACAGCCAAGGCGCAATGATTACCGACGTAGCGCCGAACGGAGCAGCAGCTCTAGCGGGAATGCATCCTGGCGATGTGATTAACGCAGTGGCCGGCAACCCCGTCAAGACCCCGACGGAACTGGCAGCGGAACTTTCCAGCCATCCGACCGGAGACAAAGTGCGGATCGACTACTTGCTTCATGGGCAGTGGCAAACCGAAACGGTCGTATCGCTCGGCCAGAACCACTAAAACACCGTTTCAAATTCCCGCGACGGCGCATATCATTTTGCCTTTGGAGAGGGCCGATATGACCGCTTTGCATACCTGCGTCGCAATGGTTTTCGAGTACTTGAAGGAAGACCGGAAAGACCTTCAATCGTTGTCAGACGAACTAGCTGCGCTTCGGAACGCGCTTCAAGAACTAAGCGGCGGGAAATTCCAAGCTCTTCTAGAGAAGCATCGGAAACTGATTCAGGGAAAAGAATCAGCCGTTGTTTCAGCCGACGAAGCAACATTCGATGCCATAATCCATAAAGCCAAGATTGGCGAACTTTTCTAGCTGGCATGATTCCTCCAATAGAAAACCCGCCCCAAGGCGGGTTAGTTCATTCGGGTACGGCTTGTGGCTTAGATGTGAAGCGGTCGCCAACGTTTAAGCGGTTTGTAGTCTCCGGTTTTCCAGTTCGCCAGTACAGGCGCGATCCGGAAGCACGGCTGAAGATCGAACGTGAGCGCCGTTTTGTCTTGAAACCGGATGTCAACGGCGCTGTACTCCGGGGACAGAGAGAGTTCCACGTCTGCAATGATCTTGCCTTTGATCTGCGGGAACTTGAGAACTTTCCTTCCTCGACGGGAACGGGTAGTTTTATTGTCAGCCAAGGTCGCCTCCAACACAGGTGATTTTGGTCAGAGCCGCGTTCGTGCTGTAACACGGGCGCGGCTCGTTTACCCTTATAGGCTGAATGCAGCCGGACTCAAAACGAAAAAATTAGCAACACTTCATTAGCCCACTACCGATGATTGAGAGCTGATCGAAAGAATGACCGGAAGGTGTAGCCTAGAAGCATGCCGCCGATCCCGCGCCCACCCCGCTGGTATGCCATTTCTGTGCGTGTGCTGCTGGTGACCTTCATCGGCACGCTGATCTCGTTCGCGGTCAGCTTGCTGCTCGGAATCGTCGGTACCGTTGTGACCGCGGCTGTACGCCACGCCAATCCCAACATGACCGTAGCTTATCGCCTGATCGCTTTACCCTCAGCTGTGGTCGCCGGCAGCATCATCTTTGTTTTCGCCCTGACCATGGAGATCCGTCACTACCGCCAGTCGAAGACCCTCGCAGCCATCGAACGGGCAAGCTGACACGCCGAGCGCTACAATCGACATATGCCGCCCCGTATCGCCATTCCAATGCCGCATTCGATTGATCGCGAATATGCCGAGCGCGCGATCCCGCAATACGAACGCGCCGTCGAGCTCGCCGCAGGCGAACCGGTGCGCATTCCGCTCGACCAGACTCCTGCCGCAGTCATGAAGATCATCGAGCGCTGCGATGGCGTGCTGCTTCCCGGCAGCAAAGCCGATGTAGAGCCCTCCAAGTTCGGCGCACCGCGCTCTCCGCACACTGCCGCCGCCGACCCCGGCCGCGACACCGTCGACGAACTCCTGCTGCAGGACGCTTACAACATGCGCAAGCCTGTCCTTGGCATCTGTTACGGCTTGCAGACTCTGAACGTCTACCGCACCGGCTCGCTGATCCAACACATCCCGGATTTTCTGCCGGAAGACTTGCGCGGGCGAGTTGATCACGAAGCTGGGAAAAACGTTGCGGTCGCGCATGCCGTCGAGATCGAAAAAAACTCAAAGCTAGCTGCAATTCTGAGTGAGGACGATCTTCAGTCATGTGGGGACAGCCGCCCCCGGCTGTCCAGTGGAGCACCACTGAAGCTTCCCGTGAATTCTTCCCATCATCAATCGGCTGCAGAGATAGGCGACGGCCTGCGCATTTCCGCCCGTTGCACTGACGATGGCATCATCGAAGCATTGGAAGGAATCGCGCCCGATCACTTCGTCCTCGCCGTACAGTGGCATCCCGAGCGCTCCGTCGATCTGGACGAACCTTCCCGCGCGATATTCCGCGCACTTGTCGAGGCGGCCGAAGTTCGCCATAAACAACTCGCCGATGAATTTGAAGGCGTGAAGTAGCAGAATCCGAACAAACTAAAATTTCACGCGTTGGCGTGCTTTCGACGAGACGTTATTTCTTCTTCCGCGCCTTCTTAGTCGCACTGCGCTTTTCCAGCAACACCACAACATGCGCGACCGCAGTATCATCCAGGTTGAGTCCTTCCGGTGTCTTCGCCTTCAGCCCGACGCAATCGGCTGGAACTCCCAGCAACTCGGCAACGCGCGTGCGAATCGCCACCGCGCGCGGACCAATCTTCGGCGAAACAAGAATCAGGCTGGCATCCATGTTCGCCACACCATATCCCGCGTCCTGCACACGCTTCAGTGCCTCGCGCAGAAAGACTGCCGAGTCCGCACCTTTCCACTTCGCGTCAGAAGGCGGAAACAACGCTCCAATATCGGGCGCCGCGATAGCCCCAAGCAGCGCGTCGGTAATCGCATGCAGCAGCACGTCGCCGTCCGAATGCCCACCCAATCCCCGGTCGTGTGTGAGAGTGACACCGCCAATCTTCAGTGGAATGCCCGGACGAAACTCATGAGAATCGAAGCCGTAGCCGATGCGGGTCGTTGGTCCCTTCGCTCTGCTCAAGGCAGGCTGAGAACGGTCCCTAGTCGTTGGCTTTCTAATCGATGGCATCGGGTCTAGTGGTGGTCGGCCACTTTGAGATAGAACTGAGCTAACTCCATGTCTGCCGGGGCTGTGATCTTGATGTTGCGCGGCGAGCCCATGACGACCGCAACTTCATGTCCGGATCGTTCCACCAGCGAAGCCTCGTCGGTACCGAGGAAGCCGTCTGCCGAAGCTTCATCGAATGCCTTTTTGATCACGTCATATCGAAAACCTTGCGGAGTCTGCGCCATCACAACCCCAGCGCGCGGAATCGTGGCTTTGATTAGCGCACCCTCGGCTGTGCGCTCGACTTGCTTTACTGTATCGACAGCGGGCAGGCCCGCGATTGCAGCGCCGTATTTCTTCGCCGCGTCAATCACTTCCTCAATGATCTCCGCCGAGACGAACGGGCGAACCGCGTCATGAACCAGCACCACATCATCTGCCGCTGCGCCAATCGCATTCAGTGCATGCTCGACGGACTGCTGCCGGTGCTCACCACCGGTGACGAATTCAACTTTTTTCTTCAACACGTCTTTCGCTTCCTGCTCCAGCCGCGCGCGAAATCCTGCAATTTCGTTTTCGCGCAACGCGATCCAGATCTCGCTCACTGCTTCGACCGCAGCAAATCTGCGCAACGTATGGATGAGGATTGGCGTGCCGCCCAATTCGGTGAATTGTTTTGAGGGAGGCGTTTTTTTCTGCTTGGCCTGAGCGCCGGGCATGGGAGCCATACGAGTCCCAAGCCCCGCAGCCGGAATGATTACTACAACCTTCATCGCGGGGTGTAAGTATACGGGTGCTGAGGCTGGAGTTCAAATGCGCGACAGTTTCTGAACCCGCTCTAAGACGGCGTCTTGCTCTCCACCACCAATGTATTTGGAACGGGTACAGTGGGTACCGCCGTCCCCGTAACCACCGGGGCTGAGGTCGGAACCGCGACACTGGTGCGAGAGAACGCTCGTTCGTCCCACTTGCCGAAGATCATCTTGCCGGCGGTTGTCTGCAACACCGAAGTGACTGAGACGTCGATGGTTTTGCCAATCATCTTTCGCGCATTGTCGACTACGACCATGGTGCCGTCATCGAGATAGGCGACGCCCTGGTTGTACTCCTTGCCTTCTTTCAGGATGAATACCTTCATGATTTCGCCCGGCAGCACGATCGGCTTGAGCGAGTTTGCCAGTTCGTTGATGTTCAAGACTTCGACGCCCTGCAGCTGCGCGACTTTATTCAGATTGAAGTCGTTGGTAATGATCTTGCCCTCGTAGACCTTGGCCAGTTCGATCAGCTTGAGATCGACCTCGCGGACGGCAGGGAAGTCATCTTCAACGATCTGAATCTGCAGCGTAGCCATCTTCTGCAGGCGCTGCAGAACGTCGAGGCCGCGGCGTCCGCGGTTGCGCTTGAGCGAGTCGGCCGAATCGGCGACGAGTTGTAGCTCGCGTAGCACAAACTGCGGCGTCACAATGATGCCATCCAGAAATCCGGTCTCGGCAATGTCGGCGATGCGGCCGTCGATGATGACGCTGGTGTCGAGAATTTTATAACTTCTCTTGCCTTGCTTCTCGCCGCCAAAAATTCCACCGAGAGCTGCAAGGTTGAGCAGGTCGCCCTTGCTGGCCCCGACGATCAGGCCGACGTAAGCCATCAGCAACATCACCAGGATTTGCACGAAACTATGGGTGCGG